>Ga0209943_1002208_pt1 | contig 10866 bp, 7 predicted proteins | sample SalPonR1_B_D2_MG_FD_185698 | JGI IMG/M metagenome (GOLD analysis project Ga0209943, IMG submission 185698) | Salt pond soil microbial communities from South San Francisco under conditions of wetland restoration - Salt Pond MetaG R1_B_D2_MG... ... | reverse complement strand
GGCGGCTTTCACGCTCCCGCCGTACAGCACCCTGATCAAGTCGGCAATCTTAGCATTTTCCGCCCGCAGCAGGCCACGAATAAATGCATGCACTTCCTGCGCCTGCTCCGGCGACGCGGTCCGGCCGGTGCCGATCGCCCAGATCGGCTCATAGGCGACGACGGCCGTCTCAAAGGCCTCGATCCCCGCCGCCTCGAGCACGGCCTTCAGCTGGCGGCGCACGACGACCTCTGTCTTGTCGGCCTCGCGCTCCTCCAGGCTTTCGCCCACGCACAGGATCGGTACCAGGCCGTGACGCTGCGCGGCCTTGAACTTGGCGGCCACCAGTTCGTCGCTCTCGCCGTTCAGGCTGCGGCGCTCCGAGTGACCCACGATGGCGTAACGGCAACCGATCTCGGCCAGCATGCCGCCGGCCACCTGGCCGGTGAACGCGCCCTCGTCCTCGCTGGAAACGTCCTGCGCGCCGATCTGCAAGGGCGTTCCGGACGCCAGCTCGGCGGCCGCGGCCAGGTAGACGAAGGGCGGGCAGACGGCGACGTCGCAGGGTGCCGCCGGTCCCAGTTCCGCGGCCAGGCCTTCGACGAGGGAGCGCGTCATCACCTGCGATCCGTGCATTTTCCAGTTGGCTGCGACCAGCTTGCGTCTCATGGCGGACTCCCGGCGGTTGGAGGCGCGGCACTTTAGCCGCAGCCCGGGGCGAAATCAATCTTCGGCGGCGGCGCGCACCACCTCGGCAAGACGCTCCGCGAAGGCCCTGCCCTCGGCGGCGTCGGTGGACTCGATCATCACCCGGATCACGGGTTCGGTCCCGGACGCGCGCAGGACCACGCGGCCCCGCTCGCCCAGCTCGGCCTCGACCGCCCGCACCGCGTCAACGATCGCCGGCTGGCCATCCACGTCGATCCGCCGCGCCACGCGCACGTTGATCATCACCTGGGGCAGGCGCTTCATGCCGGCCACCAGCTCGGACAGGGGCCGCCCGGTGCGTTGCATCACGGCGAGCACCTGCAGCGCGGTCGCCAGGCCGTCGCCGGTGGAGGTGCGCGCCAGGTTGATGAGGTGGCCCGACGTCTCGCCGCCCAGCTGGCCGCCCTCTTTCTTGAGCATGGACATCACGTAACGGTCGCCTACCTTCGCGCGCACAAAGGGGATGCCCATCTCGCCCAGGGCCTGTTCCAGGCCGAGGTTGCTCATCACCGTCCCCACGACCGGGCCGCGCAACTCGCCGCGCGCCTGCGCGTCGCTGGCCAGCACGTAGAGGAGCTGGTCGCCGTCCACGAGCTCGCCGCGCTCGTCCACCAGCACGCAGCGGTCGCCGTCGCCATCCAGTGCCACGCCCATGGCCGCGCCCACGCCCTTCACCGTGGTGGCCAGCAGTTCCGGCTGGGTCGATCCGCAGCCCTGGTTGATATTGCGTCCGTTGGGCGAGCAGCCGATGGGAATGATCTCCGCGCCCAGCTCCGACAGTACGCGCGGCGCCACCTTGTAAGCCGCGCCATGGGCGCAGTCCACCACCAGGCTGAAGCCGTTCAGGCGCGCGCCCGGAGCCAGCATGCTCTTGCAGAATTCCTGGTAATCGACCCTTGCGTGATCCACCCGCCGGGCGCGGCCCAGCGCGGCGGACTCCCGGGTCAGCGGCGGCTCTTCGAGCAGGGCCTCGATCGCCGCTTCCTGTTCGTCGCTGAGCTTTTCCCCGCCGGCGGCGAAGATCTTGATGCCGTTGTCGTCGTAGAGGTTGTGCGAGGCGCTGATGACGATGCCGAAATCGGCGCCGAGCTCGCGGCACAGGTAGGCGACGGCCGGCGTGGGCAAGGGCCCCGCCAGCAGCACGTGGGCGCCTGCGGCGGTGAACCCGGCCTCCAGCGCAGCCTCGAACATGTAGCCCGACAGGCGGGTGTCCTTGCCGATCAACACCGTGCCGCCACCCGGGGCCAGCACGCGGGCCGCCGCGCTGGCCAGCCGCAAGGCGAAATCCACCGTCATGGGCGTCTCGCCGACCCGTCCCCGCACGCCGTCAGTGCCGAAATATTTCCTGCTCATCCTTGCGCTCCGTTTTCTCCTGGCGCCAGCAGCGCCGCCGTCACCGCCAGGGCATCGCGCGTCGCCGCCACGTCATGGCTGCGTATCACCCGTGCCCCGGCCCATGCCGCCAGCGTGCCCAGGGCGAGCCCGCCGGCCAGCCGCTGTTCCACCGGTCTCCCCGTCAAGGCCCCGATCATGGACTTGCGGGAAACGCCCACCAGCAGCGGCACCCCGAGCTGCGCCAGTCGACCCAGACCCCTGAAAAGAGCGAGGTTGTGGGCCAGCGTCTTGCCGAAGCCGAAGCCGGGATCGACGATGATACGCTCGCGGCCGATGCCCGCGCGGACGCAGGTCTCAATCCGCGCCGCGAGGAAAGCGTAGACCTCTTCGACCACGTCCTGGTAGACCGGCGACTGCTGCATGGTGCGCGGCTCGCCCTGCATGTGCATGAGGCACACGGCGCAGCCGCTGTCGGCGGCCGCTTGCAGGGCGCCCGGCTCGCGCAGGGCACGGACGTCATTGATCATTTCCGCCCCGGCGGCCGCCGCGGCTGCCATCACTTCGGGCTTGGCGGTGTCCACGGAGACCGGCGGCGCGCCGCCCGCGGCCAGCGCCTCGATCACCGGCAGCACGCGCCGCAGCTCCTCGGCCGTATCCACGGGCGCCGCTCCGGGACGGGTGGATTCGCCGCCCACGTCGATCAGCGAGGCACCCTCGCGGGCCATGGCAAAGGCGTGCGCGAGCGCCTGCGCGGGCGCATCGTGCCGGCCGCCGTCCGAAAAAGAATCGGGCGTCACGTTGAGTACGCCCATCACCACGGGCGCCCCGAGGTCCAGGACGCGGGTTCTGAGCTGGAGGGATTGCGGGCTCATCGCGCCGATGATACCGCGCCCCGGTCCCCGGCAAGGCCGCCGGGGACCGGGTGCGGAATGCTCAGTGCTGGCTGGCGGGACCGGCGATGGGCCGGCCGGGCGTTTCCTCGTCGGGGCTGCTCGGGCCTGCCGGCAGCGGGGCGTCGGGGTCGTTCCAGTCCGTCGGCGGCCGCGGCTCGCGGTCTTCCATGATGTCCCGGATCTGCGCTTCGTCGATGGTCTCGTACTTGATCAGCGCCTGGGCCATCTTGTGCAGCCGCTCCTGGCCGTCTTCCAGGATCTGCTGCGCGCGGCGGTAATTGTTGTCGATGATCGAGCGGATTTCCTCGTCGATGGCGTGCGCCGTGACGTCGGAAACCTGCTTGTGCTGCGTCACCGAGCGGCCAAGGAAGATTTCCCCGTCATCCTCGCTGTAGGCGAGCGGCCCCAGGCGTTCGGACAGGCCCCACTTGGTGACCATGTTCCGGGCCAGGCCCGTGGCGCGCTCGATGTCGTTGGACGCGCCCGTGGTCACCGCGTCCGCGCCGAAGATCAGCTCCTCGGCGATGCGGCCACCGAACAGCGAGGCGATCTGGCTCTCCAGCCTGCGACGGCTGAAGCTGTAGCGGTCTTCCTCGGGCAGGAACATGGTCACGCCCAGGGCGCGGCCCCGAGGAATGATGCTGACCTTGTAGACGGGGTCGTGATCGGGGACCGTCAGGCCGACGATCGCGTGTCCCGCCTCGTGGTAAGCCGTCAGCTCCTTCTCGGAATCGCTCATCACCATGGAACGCCGCTCGGCACCCATCATGATCTTGTCCTTGGCCTTTTCGAACTCTTCCATGGTCACGGTGCGGCGGTTCGCGCGCGCGGCGAACAGCGCCGCCTCATTGACCAGGTTGGCCAGGTCGGCGCCGGAGAAGCCGGGCGTTCCCCGGGCGATGATGCCGGGACGCACGTCGTCGGCCAGCGGAACCTTGCGCATGTGCACCTTAAGGATCTGCTCGCGGCCGCGCACGTCCGGCAGCGGCACGACCACCTGGCGGTCGAAACGGCCGGGCCTGAGCAAGGCCGGGTCCAGCACGTCCGGGCGGTTGGTCGCGGCGATCACGATGATGCCCTCGTTGCCCTCGAAACCGTCCATCTCGACCAGCAACTGGTTCAGGGTCTGCTCGCGCTCGTCGTGCCCGCCGCCGAGGCCCGCTCCGCGGTGGCGGCCGACCGCGTCGATCTCGTCGATGAAGATGATGCAGGGCGCGTGCTTCTTGGCCTGCTCGAACATGTCACGCACGCGGGAGGCGCCGACGCCCACGAACATCTCGACGAAGTCGGAACCGGAGATGGTGAAGAAAGGCACTTTCGCCTCGCCGGCGATGGCGCGCGCCAGCAGCGTCTTGCCGGTGCCCGGCGAGCCGACCATCAGCACGCCCTTCGGGATCTTGCCGCCGAGGCGCTGGAACTTCGCCGGATCCTTGAGAAAGTCGACGATCTCGCTGACTTCTTCCTTCGCTTCCTCCACGCCCGCGACGTCGGTGAAAGTCACCGCGACCTGGTCCTCGCCGAGCAGGCGGGCGCGGCTCTTGCCGAAGGACATGGCCCCGCGACCGCCGCCGCCGCCCTGCATCTGCCGCATGAAGTAGATCCACACGGCAATCAGCAGCAGGATGGGGAACGAGGAGATGAACAGCTGCATCAGGAAGGATTGCCGTTGCGGCGGGCTGGAGCGGAAGTCCACCCCCGCGTTCTTCAGCTCGCCGATGAGCGCGCGATTGTCCGTCTCGGGGCTATACGTGGTGAACCGCTCGCCACCCGTAAAGGTGCCGACGATCTTGTCGCCCTCGAACACGACGTCGCTCACCGAGCCGTCATCGACGCGCTCGAGGAACGTGGAATAAGGGATGTCCTGCACCGCGTTCGGCGCCGTGCCGAAGCTGTTGAATACCGTCAACAGCACGACCGCGATCACGATCCACAACACGATGTTCTTGGCTAGGTCGTTCAATGAAGCTGCTCCTGAAACTCCCGGCACGGACGGCACGCCCGCAACCGCTTAGACACTACATGACCCGATAGTTTCCTGCCACCAGGTAAATTTCCCGGCTCCTGTCCCTGGATGCTTTCGGTTTGCGCATCCGGACGGTTTCGAAATGCTTGCGCGCTTCGGCCACCAGCGCGTCGCTGCCCGCGCCCTGGAACACCTTGGTCACCAGGCCGCCGCCGGGCGCCAGCTGCGCGCGGGCGAAATCCAGCGCGAGCTCGGCCAGGTACATTCCGCGCGGCTGATCCACCGAGGTCACCCCACTGATATTGGGGGCCATATCGCTCAACACAAGGCCGGGCCGCGTATCGCCCAACGCGGCCTGCAGAGCCTCCAGCGTTCCCTGCTCGCGAAAATCGCCCTCGATGAACTCCACCCCCGCCAGGGCGTCCATCGGCAGCAGGTCCACCGCGATCACGCGGCCGTGGCGGCCGACGGCCCCGGCCGCATACTGGCTCCATGCGCCCGGCGCCGCGCCGAGGTCCACCACCGTCATGCCCGGCTTCAGCAGCCGGTCCTTCTCCAGGATCTCGGACAGCTTGTAGACCGCGCGGGAGCGCCAGCCCTCTTTTTTCGCGCGCCGGACGAACTCGTCATCGACGTGTTCATCCATCCAGCGCCTGCCGCGGCGTGTTCTTCCGCTCATGCCGAAAGCCTTTCCCCCGGGTACCGGTCCCACCCTGATAGACTAGCGCAATGCATTCCGCCGCAGGCCTTCCCAGGGCGCACTGCACTTGACAAACCACCTTAATAAAGATCTACATGTCTCTGACTGAAAAACAGAAAAAGCACCTCAGAAAGCTCGGGCATGGACTGGAACCGACGATCTCCACCGGCAACGCGGGCCTCACCGCGGGCCTGCTGGCGGAACTGGACACCACGCTGGCGCACCACGAGCTGCTCAAGGTGCGAATCCGCGCCGCCGACCGCGACAGCCGCGAGGCGATGATCAACACCTTGTGCGAAGCCACTGGCGCCGAACTGGTGCAGCGCATCGGGCATGTGGCGGTGCTATGGCGCGCGAACCCGGAACGGCGCCGGGTACCCTTGCCCGCCGCGTCGGGCTAGATGTAGCTGACTTTCAGGAGCTCGTAGACGCGCTCGCCGCCCGGCGCCTGCACCGTGATCTCGTCGCCCTCGCTCTTGCCGATCAGCGCGCGCGCGATCGGCGAGGCAATGGAGATGCGGCCCTCGCGCAGGTTTGCCTCTTCCTCCCCGACGACCTGGTAACGCAGTTCCTTGTCCTCGTCCGGCAGGTAAAGGTCCACCGTCGCGCCGAACACCACGCGCCCGCCCGCATTCAGCCGGGTGACGTCGATGATCTCGGCGTGGGAAAGCTTGTACTCGAGATCCCGGATGCGGGCTTCCGCCATGCCCTGCTGTTCCTTGGCTGCATGGTATTCGGCGTTTTCCTTCAGGTCGCCATGCGCCCGCGCCTCGCCGATGGCCGCGCTGATCCGCGGGCGCTCGACCTGTTTCAGGCGCGTCAGTTCTTCGCGCAGCCGCTCCGCGCCCTGCGCCGTCATGGGAATCTTGGTCATCTCGCAACCTCCGTATGGAGTTCCTGCAAGCGATTCACGTCCGTGGCGTCGAGGTGATCGAGCGCGACGCAGGTCGCCTTGGCTGCCGAAATGGTCGTGTAGTAAGTGACCTTGCGATGCACGGCTTCGCGCCGGATGGAATGCGATTCGCGAATCGCCTGGCGATTGTCGGTGGTGTTCACGATCAGGCTGATTTCGCCGTTCTTGATCATGTCCACGATGTGCGGTCGGCCTTCGCGCACCTTGTTGACGGTCCGGCAGGCCACCCCGGCGGCGCCGATCGCCTGCGCGGTACCGGAGGTCGCGACCACCTCGAAGCCGCGATCGACCAGGATGCGCGCCAGCTCGACGGCGCCGTCCTTGTCCTGGTCCCGCACGCTGATCAGCGCCGTGCCGCCGCGCGGCAGCACCACGCCGGCGGCAAGCTGCGCCTTGGCATAGGCCTCGCCGAAGAAGCGGCCGGTGCCCATCACCTCTCCGGTCGATTTCATCTCCGGGCCGAGGATGGGATCGGCGCCGAGAAACTTTGCGAAAGGAAAAACCGAGGCCTTCACGGAAAGATAGTCCGGCCGATGCTCTCCCGCCACGCCCTGTTCCTGGAGCGTGACGCCCGCCATGCAGAGCGCCGCAATCTTGGCCAGCGGCCGGCCGGTGGCCTTGGACACGAACGGCACGGTGCGGGACGCGCGGGGGTTCACCTCGAGCAGGTAGATCTGGCCGTTCTGGATTGCGAACTGCGTGTTCATCAGGCCGTTCACGCCCAGCGCGCGCGCGAGGCGCCGCACCTGGTCCTTGAGCTGTTCCTGCAGCGAAGGATCCAGCGTGTTCGGCGGCAGGCAGCACCCGGAATCGCCCGAGTGCACGCCGGCCTGCTCGATGTGCTCCATGATCCCGCCGATGACCACGGACTTTCCGTCGCTCACCAGGTCGATATCGACTTCCACCGCGTGATCCAGGAAGCGGTCCAGCAGAATCGGGCTGTCTTCCGAGACCACCACCGAGAAATGCATGTAGTTGCGCAGTTCCTCTTCGGAGAAAACCACTTCCATGGCCCGGCCGCCCAGCACGTAGGACGGCCGCACCACCAGCGGATAGCCGACCTCGGCCGCCAGCCGCACGGCATCCTCCATGTTGCGCGCCGTGCGGTTGGCCGGTTGCAACAACTCCAGCTCGGTCACCAGCTTCTGGAAGCGCTCGCGGTCCTCGGCCAGGTCGATGGAATCCGGCGTCGTGCCGATAATGGGCGCGCCGGCCGCCTCCAGCGCGCGCGCCAGCTTGAGCGGGGTCTGGCCGCCGAACTGGACGATGATGCCTTCCGGCCTCTCCAGCTCGACGATCTCCATCACGTCCTCGAAGGTGAGCGGCTCGAAATAAAGCCGGTCGGAGGTGTCGTAATCCGTGCTGACCGTCTCCGGGTTGCAGTTGACCATGATGGTCTCGAAGCCGGCCTCGCGCAGCGCGAGCGCGGCATGCACGCAGCAGTAGTCGAACTCTATGCCCTGGCCGATGCGGTTCGGCCCGCCACCGAGGATCATGATCTTGCGCCGCTCGCCCGGCTCGGCCTCGCAGTGCGCCTCGTAAGTGGAGTACATGTAGGCGGTGGTGGTGGAAAACTCCGCCGCACAGGTATCGACCCGCTTGAACACCGGGCGCAGGCCGAACTCCAGCCGCCGCGCGCGCATCGCCTCTTCTTTTATTCCCAGCAAGCGGGCCAGCCGTGCGTCCGAGAATCCGCGCCGCTTCAGCCGCCGCAGCTGCTCGCGCGTGAGCCCCTCCAGGCCGTCCGCGCGCAGCCGGGCCTCCTCCTCCACCAGCTGCTGCAGCTGTGCCAGGAACCACGGATCGACGCGGCTCCAGGCGTGCACGGTGTCGAAATCGCAGCCCGCGCGGAAGGCGTCCGCAATGTACAGGATCCGGGTCGCCCCCGGGAAGCGCAACTCGCGCTCGATGCGCTGCATGGCCGCCTGGTCATAGGGCGGCTCGATCTGTTCGTCCAGCCCGGACCAGTCCGTTTCCAGGCCGCGCAGCGCCTTTTGCAGCGATTCCTGGAACGTCCGGCCCATGGCCATGACTTCGCCCACCGATTTCATCTGCGTGGTCAGCAGCGGGTCGGCGTCGGGGAATTTCTCGAAAGTGAAACGCGGGATCTTGGTGACCACGTAATCGATGGTGGGCTCGAAGGACGCCGGCGTGGCGCCGCCGGTGATGTCGTTGTTCAACTCGTCCAGCGTGTATCCCACCGCCAGCTTCGCCGCCACCTTGGCGATCGGGAAGCCGGTCGCCTTGGACGCCAGCGCAGACGAGCGGGACACGCGCGGGTTCATCTCGATGATGATGAGCCGGCCGTCGTCGGGATTGACCGCGAACTGCACGTTGGAGCCGCCGGTCTCCACGCCAATCCGCCGCAACACCGCGATGGAGGCGTCGCGCATGCGCTGGTATTCCTTGTCGGTCAGGGTCTGCGCCGGCGCCACCGTGATCGAATCCCCGGTATGCACGCCCATCGGGTCGAAGTTCTCGATCGCGCAGATGATGATGCAGTTGTCCTTCCGGTCGCGCACCACCTCCATCTCGTATTCCTTCCAGCCGAGCACCGACTCCTCGAGGAGGATCTCGTTGGTCGGCGAGAGATCCAGCCCCCGCTCGATGATGGTCTCGAACTCCTCGGCGTTGTAGGCGATGCCGCCGCCGGTGCCGCCCAGCGTGAAGCTCGGGCGGATGATGGTCGGAAAACCGATTTCCGCCTGGACCGCGCGCGCCTCTTCCGCGCTGTGGGCGACCGCGGAGCGCGGCACTTCCAGGCCGATCTCGATCATCGCCTTGCGGAACAGGTCGCGGTCCTCGGCGGTGTCGATCGCCTCCTGGGAGGCGCCGATCAGCTCGACGCCGTATTTCTCGAGCACGCCGTGGCGGACCAGGTCCAGCGCCGCGTTCAACGCCGTCTGCCCGCCCATGGTGGGCAGCAGCACGTCGGGGCGCTCCTTCTCGATGATGCGCTCGATGACGCGCCAGTCCACCGGCTCGATATAGACGGCGTCCGCCGTGTCCGGGTCGGTCATGATGGTAGCCGGGTTCGAGTTCACCAGGATCACCCGGTAGCCTTCCTCCCGCAGCGCCTTGCAGGCCTGCGCGCCGGAATAATCGAACTCGCACGCCTGCCCGATCACGATCGGGCCCGCGCCGATGATCAGGACACTCTGGATGTCAGTTCGCTTCGGCATGTCCTTCCAAGTCCGTCGTTGCGGCACCGGTCCTTTGCGGGTTCATCCCCGTCGCGAGGCCGCCATCATGGCGGTGAACTTGCGGAACAGGGGTCTCAGGTCGTGGGGGCCCGGGCTCGCCTCGGGGTGCCCCTGGAACGAGAACGCCGGGCAGTCGGTGCGCTCGATGCCCTGCAGCGTGCCGTCGAACAGCGAGCGATGCGTGGGCCTGAGCGTGGCCGGCAGGGTGCTCTCGTCGACGGCAAAGCCGTGGTTCTGGCTGGTGATCAGCACCTGCCCGCTATCCAGGTCCTGCACCGGGTGGTTGGCGCCGTGGTGCCCGAATTTCATCTTGGTGGTGCGCGCGCCCCCCGCCAGGCCCAGGATCTGGTGCCCCAGGCAGATGCCGAATACCGGCACGCGCGCGTCGGTGCATTCGCGGGTCGCGCGAATGGCGTAGTCGCACGGCTCCGGATCGCCGGGGCCGTTCGACAGGAATACGCCGTCGGGCCGCATCGCAAGCACGTCGGCGGCCGTCGTCATCGCGGGCACCACCGTCACAGCGCACCCCGCGTCCGTCAGCAGGCGCATGATGTTCCGCTTGATGCCGTAGTCCCAGGCCACGACCCGGTACAGCGGCGCGGGCGCGGCCGGGCGCTCGTCCTGTTCGTGCAGCCAGCTGCTCCCTTCCCAGTCGTAAGGGGCGGCGGTGCTGACCTCCTTCGCGAGATCCATGCCCTTCAGCCCGGGGAAAGCGCGCGCCTTGTCCACCGCCAGCGCGCCGTCGTCGCTGCCCGCGAGGATACAGCCCGCCTGGGCGCCCTTCTCGCGGATCAGTCGCGTCAGCTGCCGGGTGTCCAGGTCGGATATCGCCACCAGGCCCTCGCGGCGCAGAAATTCGGACAAGGACTCCGTGGCGCGGTAGTTGCTCGCGCGCGGCGGCAGATCGCGCACCACCAGGCCGGCCGCATGCACGCGGTCCGACTCGTAATCCTCGGGGTTGGTGCCGGTATTGCCGATATGGGGATAGGTCAGCGTCACGATCTGGCGGGCGTAGGACGGGTCCGTGAGGATCTCCTGGTATCCGGACATGGCCGTATTGAATACGACCTCGCCGACGGTCTCTCCCGGCGCGCCAATCGACAAGCCGCGAAAAACCGTGCCGTCTTCAAGTCCCAGGACTGCCGGCTGCGTCACATCATCCCCCGGATTTT
>Ga0209943_1002204_pt1 | contig 10875 bp, 8 predicted proteins | sample SalPonR1_B_D2_MG_FD_185698 | JGI IMG/M metagenome (GOLD analysis project Ga0209943, IMG submission 185698) | Salt pond soil microbial communities from South San Francisco under conditions of wetland restoration - Salt Pond MetaG R1_B_D2_MG... ... | reverse complement strand
TCTTTCCAGCCCAACTCATTTAAATCCTCCTTTTAATTTATAGCTATAATACAATGATTGTTTAATATTCTTCTCATTGTTATAATAAATTCAATATTTAATTAACCATTCCTCTAATAAATTATTTTTTCTCATAATATTGTTTATCTCTTATTAGGTTCTTAACTTAAAATTATTTATTAAAAAGAGAATTTTAAATTCATTCAACTTAAATAAATATTCATAAAACATTAAAAAAGACTCCCGGCATTTATCTCCCGGAAGCCTATTAATATTGTTTAATTTATTTATTGTTTATTCTCTCTATCTACCACGACTAACATCTGTCCTCAGTTCATCTCTTAACTCATATGCCTTATGAAGAGCACGCAGAGCCTGGCCTGTAGAATAATTACTGAGAAATTCATTGGCTAATTCTTTGTCATTGCCATAAATTTCTAAAGCAGCCTTTTCAATATTTTCTTGTAGATTATATTGTTCTTGTTCAAATTCCTGCCATACTTCTCTAATCTGCTGGCCTTTACCCTCGTAATCCTGACTGGATATATTAGCAAGAGATCTAAATGCCCAATAGGCAGATTTATTATCATATTTATTTTCACCAATTTGATATACTTCTGGTACTTCCTGTATACCTACATAATAAGGTACATATGGGCTGGCAAGAGGTGTAGACATTGAGACCCACTGTACTCCACCTATAGGATTAGGTAACCAGCTTCTTAACTGCATAACATGTGACTCTATAGTACTGAATGTACCAATACCCCTTTCTTCTTGATTAACATTAATTGAATCAAATTTGGTGTCTTGGTAATGGCATCTTAACAAACTGCCTGAATCTGCAACTGAAATTTTTTCATCAGGTTTAACAAACAATGGATAATTTTTCGCCTCAGGTTCTACTTTTAGAGAGGGAGATAATAAATCAATCCCACCCCAGACTCTTCTGTAGTTTGATGAGCTATAATCTTTTGCAGTACCATATGCTTTGGCAAAATGAAAGGGCTCTCCACTATCAGGATCATATAGGCCATTTTCAACAGCAAAATCTATAAGGTCATCTGAGCCTAGATAATTTTTACTGTCTTCTAAGTCAACCTCACCAATCCTTAAGGCATTTGCACCTACAAAATATGAGTCATCAGGAACTCTCACAGCTACCCAGTGGTGGCCGCTCCCAACTTCGAGTAACCAGGCTTCATTATCATCAGCTATTGCCATACCAAAGGTCTCACTAGCTCCTTTTTCATCTACCATCTTACCGACTAGTTTTACACCCTCGCGAGCTGTTTTGGCCCTTTGAGCTACGATAGTTGTAACGATATTTTCACCCAGGCCATCTTTAACACGTGGATCAACTTCTTTTGCTTTTTCATTTTGCCCGGCAGTTGTAGTTGCCGTTACACCTACCTGTTCGGTATTAATAGCAGTTTCATGAAATCTACCCCATTCCGGAATCCAATCCTGGACAGAAAAATATTTAAGGGTTTTTTCAGGAAGTTCCCAAACAAATCCATTTTCAGATTCTATTGTGGCTCCTTCTTCATGTTCTTCAGCTTCATTTAAAATAAAATGCTTTGCCCAATTGCCTCCATAGTCTTCATTACGAGCAATTATTATTGAACCATCTTCAGTAGCATCTTTACCAGCAATTAACATAGTACATTCTGCAAAAACAGCGCTCGCTGACAAAAGTAAAACAAGTAAGATTACACCGACTATCAATGTTTTCCTATAAATCTTATTTTTACTTTTTTTCAATGGAACCCCTCCTTACTATATAATTTATTAAATATTAATAACTGTTTTCCTGCTGAAAATAGCCTTCAAAATACATAATTATGATCCTTATAAATCATTTTAAATATTTTTTAATATTAAAAAGTTGCCCCTCTATCTGGGGGGATTGAGGGGCAAAATTGTTAACAATTTTTTATATAAGAAAGTTTCATATAAATGAACCTTGATTTAATAGTGTTAATAACAATATAAAAAAAGACTTCACCCCATTTTTTGTTGAATATAGTTAATAGAAAAACAATAAAATACTTATAAAAAAGAGACTAACTATATTCAACAAATAAATCTATTTTCCTTGAAAGATTTGTTTGAACTTGAAGAAAAAACTAAATTGGAACTGATTTTTGAAAACATTGACTTGACTCCTGTCGTTAAATCTTTAAGTAATAATTCTAAAAAAGGTCCCAAAGGATATAATATCAGATCTATTATTAGAACTTTTATAGCACAAAGAATAGAAAATATACCCACCAGAGCTGCCCTAGTTCGCAGGCTTAAAAGCGATCCTATCTTTAGTCATGTCTGCGGATTTGGATTCTTTAGCAAAGTTCCTAGTGAAGCAACTTTAAGTCGATATTTTAATAAACTTTCTGAATCAGATAGTTTAGAAACTATATTACATGACTTATTAGATAAAGCTCATGAAATGGAGATAATTAATCCCGAAACTGCTGCAATTGATGCTTCTAAACTTAAATCTTATGAACGAGCAAAACCACAATCTCAGGTTGATAAAGATAATCCTAATACCCCAGATTGGGGTAGTAAACTTGATTCACACCGTAATAAGATAACCTGGTTCGGCTGGAAAGTCCATCTAGCAGTAGATACTACAAGTGAACTACCGCTTGCTATTTCTATAACACCAGCCAATAAAAGCGATGGTGATGAGGCTTTACCCCTAGTACAAAAAGTCAGCCAAATATTAACTGGTATAAAGTGCAAACAACCGGATTTTTGGACTATGGACTCAGCTTATGATCGTGAAAATATCTATGAAGATATTTTATTTGATTACAATGCACAGGCCATCATTCCTATTAACCCAAGAAACTCCAAACAGCCACCAGCTGGCTATTATGATTACAAAGGAACTCCGGTCTGCAGTGCTGGACACAAGATGGTCTACTGGGGTCATTACAATGGAGATAACAAATTTAGATGTCCGCATGTCTGTGGCAAAGTAGACTGTGTACATGGATCTGCCTGGTGTTCTGATTCAAATTATGGTTCTGTTACTAAAACAAGACCTAAACAAAATCCACGCTATATCTCGATTCCCCATCGGGGATCAAGTACCTGGGAGGACATTTATAATGAAAGAACCAGTGTCGAAAGGACCTTTTCCAGGTTAAAAGAAAATCTTGGCTTAAAAAATGTAAGAGTTAAAGGTAAAAAGAAAGTTAAGACCCATATATTGTTAAGCAGCATTGGTTTGATTGCAGCCAAGATATCAACAGTAAAAGTTAATAATCAAAAGCAAGAACAAGTTGCCTAGATTTAGATAATTTTAAAAACATATTATCTACTTACCCAGGGTATTTATACCCTAATTTAACTGGAATATATTGTTAATTAGCAGTTTAGTCTAAATTTTCTTATTTTCAAGAAAAAATCAAGTTGATCAATTCAAAAATTTTTTAAAGAACTAAATAAGGCAATTATGAAAGAACCTTATTTAAAAACAATCTGTTTTTACTGTAGATGTAACCAATTTCCTTTCGACTATGCCAACAGCAGGCTTTCCCCCTGTAAAGACATTTGCCCAATCAAAAACATAGAGGTCTGAACACTCATAATTATTTCTTAAATCTACAATTAAATAATCTCATTTAATAAAATTTTCGTCTTTTTGAGCAAATTGATTTATTTATCTCTTTTACTATCATCAACATAAATTGCATGATGCTCTATAAAGATCACCAAAATAAATAGCTTCTTTTGATAGTTCTTCTCACTCTAAATTCTTCTAGTTAATGTTTGGCCACCATATATTTTTAATAAAATAAACACAATGCCCCAGGTTACTAGAGCTGGAATTATACCCATTATTGGATAATATATTGTTATACTGCCTAATATAAAGGTGGTAGAAGTGTTTAGCCAGGCATGTAACAGTATGGAAATAAATATACTTTTCGTATTGTTATAAAACCAGGTCATTATAAAAGTCTGCCCAATAATCACCATTGAAAATCCTATTAAAGAAAACAATAGAGATATCATACCCGTATCTGAATATAATGATATTACATAAGGATAATGCCAGACAGCCCAAATAATACCTAAAAGCCAGCTGGCCTTTTCGGCAGAATATATATTTTGTAATTTCTCTAATACAAAGCCTCTCCAGCCTGGTTCTTCTAGTCCACTTGTCAGTATCTCATAAATCAAAAAGAATAATATATAGTTAAATGAGATATCGCTATTAAAAAAAGATTGTAGACCAATACCAAATATTAAGCCTATTATAACTACTATTAAATTTGAAACCAAAGGTAACAAAAATAAATATAAATACCATTTAAAACTAACCCGTACCTTAAATATCCTCTTAATTAGTTCTTTTATTCCTTTTTGCTTTGAGTAAATATATGTTGTTATAAAGGCTGCAATTAGTGGTCCATAGACTGCTATTCTGAAAATTATATGAGTTAATATTTGGCCAGGGCTTTCAAAATCCCATCTCAAATACTTTAAAAAAGAAATATCTTCATATCTCATTGTTAAAGCCGTAATCCATAATATCCAGCTAAAACTAAATGTAATAATTATATACATTGTTAATGACCTTTTGTTCTTTTTTTCCATATTTCTTCCCCTTTAACATGAATTTCCAAACACAAATTTGCTTTTGTTAAAAATATCGACCTTCAAATTAAAAATTCTCATTTAATCTTATACTTCATCTCAATAATAAATCCCAACTCTGCATATATTGAATCTATTTACACAGAATTGGGACTTTAAAAAATATTTTTAAATGATGTCTTAGACTTTGACGTTAATTCTTTTTTCTAGGTAATTGAAGCTTTATATATTTGATTAATTGATTTTTTAAGGGTCTCATTGAATTCCTCATCTGATTGATCTATATTTAAACCTTCCAGTAAAGCCCTGGAATAACTGGCGATCATTTTTTCATTACGAGATAATAGATCAACTGCTTCTTTACGGCTGTATCCTCCAGATAGAGCCGCAACTCGCATAACACGCTGATGATTTATTAAATCAGAATAAAGACCATCCTGACTGGGTAATGAAAGTTTCAACATTATTGTTTCATCTTCTGATAAATCTTCTAAGTGTTTTAAAATTTCCGCTTTCATTAGATGTTCTGATTCATCTTTGTCATCAATAAATATATTAACTTCTGGTTCTAAAATTGGAATAAAACCAGCTTCAACAATTTTTTTACCATATTTAAATTGCTGATCAACAATTTTTTTAATTCCTTCAAAATTAGCACTTTTAATAACAGAACGCATCTTTGTGCCAAAAATATTTCTTTGTTTAGCCCTCTTTAATTTTTCATCTAGGTCTGTAATTGGATTCATAAGTTGAACCCCATCCTCTAATTCAGACAGCCCTTTATCAATCTTAAGGATAGGAATAATACCCTTTTTCTGCCATAGATAATCACCGGTGTACATACCCTCCATTTTACCATCCATAGTTTTCTCAAATAAAATTGCTGCTAAAATATGCTCGGAAGTAAAAGAAGGACTTGTTATAATTCTTGTCCTCATTTCATGAACTAAATCGAACATTTTTTCTTCACTATCATACTGATCTTTTGTAATCCCATAATTTTTTAAAGCCTTAGGTGTGCTTCCACCACTCTGATCGAGAGCGGCTATAAATCCTTTCCCCTCTTTCATTCTTTCAAATTGCTTTTTATTCACTTTATACACCTCACTTTTTGGTATTATAAAATCGGAAAATTTATTCTGCCTTGTTTATTATAATATTACATTAAAATTCAGATATTATCAATATATTTAATACCATATTTTGTGTTCTTCCATAATATTTGCTCAAAACCATCAATTTCAATCCACAAAAAAGGAACAAAAATAATATAATAAAATTGGACATGAATGAAGACCTCTCTTATATTTTTGCCAATAAAAATATATTAGAGGTCTTTTTGTTTATGTCCTCCTTTTTTATTAAAATTTTTGCCAACGAATATGGAGAACCCTCTTTTAATAATTTCATCTTTTCTTGGCTTTAATTTTATCATTGACTAAGGATATACATTACCGCTTTCGACAATATACCAGCTATTACCTTTTTTGCCTAATGTAAGATAAACAGACCAGCCTTTTTGTGCCATTGAACTTATTTTTTTCGATACTTTTACAGGCCCAACTTTTTTATTTTCTTCCATATATGACTCCAGCCACAGCTTTCCTTTTTCAATTTTTGTTATTAAAAAAATATCTTCTTCATATTGCTTATATTGATAAACAATATTTTTACTTCCATTATCATATAATAAATCAGCTAATTCTTCTACTTTGGGCAAATCATCTTTATTTTCATTTACTGTACTATATAATATATCAAATTTTTTATTATCTATATAGGAATATTTTTTTAACCATTTGATAAGCCTTCTCAATACTGTACCGGTATTTTTCATTAATTCTTTGCTGCCCATTACTTTCCTTATCATGAAATATGTCATAAATTCGTCTAGTTCTATTCCACTTATTTTGTCAACAGAAAACATTTCACAGTATTGTGTTTTACCACTAAACATTTCATCTTCAAATGATTCATAATCCTCTTCATCTAGATGTTGATAAGCATAACTATCCAAATAACTTTCAAATAAATAAATTACATCTTTGTATTTAGTAAACGTTCTTTTAGCAACTCTTTCATTTTGCTCCTTTAAAAACTTTTCAAAAGTTTGTTTTAAGCTTTCCATTTTTCTAATCACTCCCTTTTATTTACTCTCCTTTTTATTTAAAAAGGAAGTTCCATATCTTGATCATCTATATCATTATCTTCCTTTTTAATACCATAAGGGACACCTCCCGAAGTATAACCCGCGATATATTCAAACTGGCTTTCCATATAAGATTGAGGTTTCTGGCCTCCATCAAATATATCATCTTCTAATACATCATTATCAAAATAATCTAAAGCATTTAATTCTTCCTGGGCAACAAAAATATCTACTCCATACCTTTTACAATAGACTCTTTTTAAATCTTTTCCCTGGTAGTTAGTTATCCAATTTTTAGCATCCTCTAATCTTTCTTCTTCATCGTATTCTGTTAACTTTGATTTATTAGTCATTATTTGCTCTTCTTCAATATATTTTATTCCGTGATTATTACACCACTGCTTGGCAATTTCCATATAGACATTTTCCTGAAAATCATACCAATCATCTATAATACCATACTTATGAACATTATCTTCAAATCTTCTAAAAGCCCCTCTTCCCTGGATGGAATTATACATTATTTTTCTTAACTTATCATCATCAATAGAAAGACAAAAATCTTCCATTATCTCATAAACATCGATATCATAGTCATCAGGTAATTCTATATAATCCATTGAATATAGGATCTCTTCTGCAAGTTTTATATTATTCCACTGCCATTCAGGGAAATCTTCTAAATCATAATCATCCTCAGCAGCTGCCAATTCCTCCTCTGTGACAAAGTAGACCTCACCATCTTTTTTAGAATAAAAATATTTGTTTCGAAAGGTATGGAGTTCAATTGCCTCCAAAACTTCTTCTAATTTAACAGTTAGTTCCATTTCTTTACTCACCACTTCTTTAATTTATTCTCATTTTTAATATTAATCTTTAAAATGGAATATCCTACTTGAAAATAATTTCTTTTTTCCAATCAAAGCATAAAATAATTTCATAACAATAAACGAAATAGAAATTATTCTCTGTATAAAATTAATATTTACAACCTTAATGATACAACCCATCATGAGATTCAGTCAAACTGGTGCTCTTGTTAGAAATAATCTTAACTTCTTTGACTTTTATTAAATAGTTTGTCAAACATCAAATTATTTTTGTTTTATTCAGCTGACGCACACCTGTAAATATGAAAAATCTTTTAAGTATTTTAACTGAGTTGTATATTTTTTGTCTTTTAAATTATTTTGTAACTATAATTTCTCAGTTACAACAGCCAGAGTTTTAGAACTAGGATCATATTTTTTACCTTTTAAATCAGAATAAAAGGAATGGTTTATAAATCCAAAATTATCAAGTACTTTAGTTATTGTTTCTTTATTATAGAAATGATCAAATATCCTATATAAAGATATCTCATCTTTTTCATTAATCACAATAATTTGATTTAAATATGTATCTGCTTCAGAATAATAAAATGTTTCGGTTAAAGATAAATAGGGCTTTGCATCCCAAAACCCTTTCTGCACTAAATCCCAACTCCTACCTACATCATTTTCATCTCTATTATTTGCTGTAAATACATCAAATAAAAATTTACCACCGGGTTTTAAGGCTTTATTAACAATATTTAATAGTCTATCACGTTCTCGATTTGTCAAAGCACCCAGTTCACAGTACACCAATGAAACAACATCAAACTCTTTTTCAAAATCGAGAGTAAGAAAGTTCTGCACTTTATATTCAATATTCAACTCTTTTTTTTGCACCTGAGCTTTTGCATACTCTATTGATCTTTTTGATAAATCTATACCAGTAACTGAATACCCTTTCTTAGCTAATTCTTTAGAATAAAAACCCGGACCACAACCCAAATCTAGTATCTTCTGATCTTGCTCGGTAAAAATACTATCGACAAGCCAACTAAGGGATTTTTTAATAAATTCATGAGTCCGGCTGGCAGCGTCAAATTCAGGGTCGAGATGAATTTCCAACATCTTTTTGGAAATATGTGGGTCATCCCAGAATTTTTGCTCACTTCTTTCAAATAACTTTGGTTTTTGAGAAAGGTTAATCAACTTTTTTATGTCCATAGTTTTCTCCTTTTATCAAAATAAACTTTAATAATTAATATACATATTCCTTAAACACTGGTGTCATTTTATACAATCAAGAAAATCCCGATTATTTTTAATTATTAGGAAATTTCATATAAATAAACCCTGAATAAAAAGTCTTGATAAACATATAATAAAGGATTCACCCCATTTTTATTTTATATAGCTAATAGCAAAACAGAAAAAAGAGTGACACCTATTAATAATTATATTCTACAAACAAAACTGTTTTCCTTGGAGGCTTTATTTGATCTTTAAGAAAAATCAAAATTAGGACTTCTCTTTGAAAATTTAGACTTAAGTCCTGTTGTTAATTTATTGAGAAAGGATTCTTATAAAAAAAGCAAAAAACTATAACATCAGACCAATTATTAGGGCTTTTTTAGCTCAAAGAATAGAAAATATACCTACCTGACCTGCCCTAGTTCGCAGGCTTAAGAAAGATCCTGAAGCTATTGCAATAGATGATTCAAAACTTGCTTACCATGTACGGATATAACCTTGATCACTGGTTGATGAAAATAATCCTAATACCCCTGATTATGCAGTGAACTTCCCGATTTTTGAGTGATGGATTCTGCTTACGACAGCGAAAATATCTATGAGAATATTTTATCTGATTACAACGGACAGGCTATCATTTCTATTAATATAAGAAATCCTAAACAACCACCAACAGGATATTATGATTATAACGGTATACCAATTTGTGGCGCTGGCCATAAAATGGTCTACTGGGGTCACTATAATTAAGATAACAAACTTAGATGTCTTCATGTGTGTGGTAAAGTAGACTGTGTTCATGGTTCTGTTTGGTGTTCTTACTTCAACTACACTCATGTGACTAAAACAAGACCGAAACAAGGTCCCCGATATATCTCGATTTTTTCATCGAGGATCGAGTACCTGAAAAAATATTTATAATAAAAGGATTAGTATTGAACGAATCCTTTCCAGGTTAAAAGAAAATCTCAGCCTTAAAAATGTAAGGGTTAAAGGTAAAAATAAAGTGAAGTCTCTTGTTCTATTAGACTGTATTGAGGTTCAATTACAGCTGAAAAACTTAAGACCAATAAGAAAAACCCCCGAATTACTCGAGGGCTTAAGTATAAATGTAATTTAATAAATTAATATTTTTTAAAATTGATATTAACCATCAAATAATCAATAATTTATTATATTAAACTAATTAAACCTTTATGCCTCTCTCTGCCTTAATATACCATTTATTCAATCTTTTTGATAATTCTAATCTGTCTTCTGCGAACATTTTAGCCGCTTTACATGTTGTAATATCATTACTTTGAGCTATTTCAATGACTTTTTTCATAGTATCACCAATTTTAGCTACTTTTTGATATGCAGCCTCTTTATTATATCCACATGGATTATACTGTTGAGAATTATTAATAACTCCTCCGGCACTCAATATATAATCTACACCATAAACTATATTTCTTTTTTTAAGCATTTCGCTATGCTTTTCAACATCTTTGAGTTGATTATTCGCAGAACCTGCTATTAGTTCACATTTTAATTTTGGAATTGTCTCATCATTAAGAATAGCTCCTAATGCACAGGGAGCAAATATATCAACATCTAGCTCATAAATACTTTCTGGTTCAACTATTTTTACATCAAGATTTTCTGAGGCCTTCTGTAAAGCTGACTCATCTATATCAGTAATATACACTTCAGCTCCTTCTTGAGTTAAAAAATCTGCCAGTCTATAACCAATATTACCCGCACCTTGAATTGAAACAGATTTATCTGCCAGGTTAGGATTATCAAATACAATTTCAGCAGCTTTTTTCATACCTTGATATACTCCATAAGCCGTGGCACCCGAAGTCGAGCCTGCTCCCCCATAATAGGTGGGTAATGCAGTAACATGATCTGTTTCCTGTTGAACTATAACCATATCATTTTCATCAGTCCCCACATCTACACCAGCAATAAACCGACCAGCTAGACCATCAATAAAACGGCCATAAGCCCTTAACAAAGCTTCATCTTTTTGTGTTTTTGAATCGGCAATTATTACTGCTTTGC
>Ga0209943_1002200_pt1 | contig 10887 bp, 9 predicted proteins | sample SalPonR1_B_D2_MG_FD_185698 | JGI IMG/M metagenome (GOLD analysis project Ga0209943, IMG submission 185698) | Salt pond soil microbial communities from South San Francisco under conditions of wetland restoration - Salt Pond MetaG R1_B_D2_MG... ... | reverse complement strand
TCATTCCGCTGATATTCCTCTTTTCGGTGACCGAGCCGAAACTCTACGGGATCGCGATCATCCTCTATGCCATCGTGCCGGTGATCCGTCTTACGGACCTTGGCATCCGGCTGGTGGATAAAGAGGTGATCGAGGCGGCCGAGGCGTTCGGCATGACCGACCGGCAAAAGCTCTACGGGGTTCAGATCCCGCTGGCGCTGCCCAATATCATGGCAGGCGTGAACCAGACCATCATGATGAGCCTTGCGATGGTGGTGATCGCCTCGCTCGTGTCGGCCCCCGGTCTGGGCGTGCTGGTCCTGCGCGGCATCCGCAATCTGGAATTGGGCGTTGGCCTGATCGCCGGTTTGGGCATCGTGCTTCTGGCGGTGATCCTTGACCGGGTGACCAAGGCGGCGCTGGCCCGCGTCAATGCCGCAAGTGCGGCGCAGAGAAACTCATGAACGGGGCCGCTGCAATGGAAAAAGACGTCAAGATTTCGATCCGCAATCTCTACAAGATCTTCGGGTCGGACCCGCGGCGCGCACTGGAGCATGTGCGCGCCGGCATGGGCAAACCGGAACTGATGGAAAAGCACGGGCATGTGCTGGGCCTTCAGGACATCAACGTAGACATGCGCGGCGGCGATATCACGGTGATCATGGGGCTGTCGGGGTCCGGCAAATCGACGCTGATCCGCCACCTCAACCGGCTGATCGAGCCGACGGCGGGTGAAATCCTGCTCGATGGTGAGGACGTGCTGGCCTATGACGAGCGTGACCTGCGCCGCCTGCGGCGCGAGCAGATGTCGATGGTGTTTCAGCATTTCGCACTGCTGCCGCATCGCACCGTGCTGGAAAACACCGGCATGGCCCGCGCCGTGCGCGGTGAGACCAAGGCCGATTTCCAGGACGACGCGATCAAATGGCTGGATCGCGTGGGACTTGGCGGGCAGGGCGGGCAGTATCCGCATCAGCTGTCGGGGGGGATGCAGCAGCGGGTGGGCATCGCCCGGGCGCTCGCGTCGGATTCGCCCATCATGCTGATGGACGAGGCGTTCTCGGCGCTCGACCCGCTTATCCGGACCGACATGCAGGACCTGCTGCTGGAGTTGCAGGAGGAATTGCAGAAGACCGTGGTGTTCATCAGCCACGACCTCGACGAGGCGCTGAAGCTGGCGGATCATCTGGTCATTCTCAAGGATGGTCAGGTTGTGCAGCAGGGCGAGCCGCAGGAGATCTTGCTGCATCCCAACGATCCCTACATCGTGGATTTCATCAGCGACATCAACCGCGCGCGGGTCTTGCGCGTGCGCTCGGTGATGGACGAGACCCCAGCGCAGGACCGCGAGTTCGCGGGCGAGGTCGGCCCTGACGACACATTGGAATCGGTGATCGCGGTGTCCGAGGGCAATACCGGACTGTGCTACCGCGTCATGCGCGACGGTGAGCAGGTGGGCGCGCTGGAGATGCAGAAACTGGTGCGCGCGCTGGTGCCTACCGGGGCCGCAGAGGGCGGCATTCGCGACAGGGCCGTCTGAGGCGGCATTTACAGGGCTGCAATGTCGCGCGGATGTGCTATTGTCGGGGCAATAGCAGATAACAGAGGTGGCTGGGCATGCCCCGCCACCCACCCACAGGCCGTTACCAGAGCAGAGACCCGCGTCATGAGCACCCAAGCCCCCGCTATCCGTTCCGTCCACGATACGGAGGGGGCGGCGATCATCGACGCCTTCATGCACCCCTATGAGACCGACACGCCGCTGATCCGGATGGGCGATTTCAGCGATGGCGGCTACCTGTTGCCCGACGATCTGCGGGGCATCGCGGCGTGCTATTCGCCCGGCGTGTCAGAACAGGCGAGTTTCGAGATGGACATGGCCAAGCGGGGCATTGCGTCCTTCATGGCCGATGCCTCGGTCGAGCGGCCCCCGCTGAACGTGCCGGGGGCTGAATTCCTGCGGAAATTCCTGGGTGACAAGGATGAAGGCGAAGTCATGACGCTGGCCTCCTGGGTGGCGGCGACCGATCCCGACCCGGGGGCCGACCTGCTGTTGCAGATGGATATCGAGGGGGCGGAATATGCCACGCTTTCGGCGGCACCGCGTGATCTGTTGCGCCGGTTCCGGATGATCGTGATCGAATGGCACCACCTGCCCTCGATCCTGACCAAGCCGCGCTTCATGGGCCCGGCGCTGGCCGCCATCGAAAAGCTGCGTGAGGATTTCGTGACGGTGCATCTGCATCCCAACAACGTGTCGGGCAGCGTCGAGATCGACGGCGAGGCGGTCCCGCGTGTGGTCGAGGCGACGCTGTTGCGGCGCGACCGCGCCCACGGCCTGCGCCCGGCGGCCGCGCTGCCGCATCCGCTGGACCGGCGGCACAACCCCAAAAAACCCGCCCTCGCACTGCCGGGGCGGTGGACCTGTGAAACGGTGAAGGAGTGAAAGTGATGGACAAGGCGGTTCTGGAACGCCCCGAATTGACGTTTTCGCCCGAGGTAGGCGACTGGGTGCGCGAGACCTATGCAGCCTCCAAGGTCATTCTCGAATATGGCAGCGGCGGCTCGACCGTGCTGGCCTCGGAGATGACCGGCAAGACGGTCTTTTCCGTCGAGAGCGACCGCCGCTGGACGCGCCGCCTGCAGGCCTATCTCGACGAGGTGGGCGGGCCGTCGCCGGTGCATCTGCATTATGCCCCGATCGGCAAGACCGGCAAATGGGGCCGCCCGGTGGATAGCAGCGGCCACCGGCGCTATCACGAATATGCGCTCGGTATCTGGGATCACCCCGAGTTTCAGGCCCCCGATACCGTGCTCATCGACGGGCGTTTTCGCGAGGCGTGCTTTTACGCGGTGATGCTGCGCTGCACCCGCAAGACCGTGGTACTGTTCGACGATTACGGCGACCGGCCACGCTATCACGCGGTGGAACGCTTTGCCAAACCGGTCGAGAGGCGCGGACGCATGGCCCGGTTCGAGTTGAAAAAGATGGCCCTGCCGCGCGAGGACCTGACCCGGATCATCGGCGCGTTTGCCAACCCGTTCTGAGAATCAGACCGCCGTCTCGGGCAAGAGGCCCTGCACCAGATCGCTGAAATCGGGACGCTCGCGCAGTTCTGCGATCAGGGCGCGGTGATTGTCACAGCAGGCCTCTTGCAGGCGGCGCAACTCGGGGTCGGACAGCAGATCGTCGTAAATCTCGGTCTTGCGCGGGCGAATGCCGTCGATGCTGCGATCCTCGATCCGGTTGTGGTTCATCTTGTTCCAGTAGTCGAGGCCGAGCGCCTCACCGCCGTGATGGGCGCGGCCGCGGGCCTTTTTCACCAGGTAGGATTCACACGACTTGAGCGCGTAGTGATTGAGCTGCACCAGGTCATAGCCGAGCGAATCCGGCCCCGAGCGCCAGCTGCCCTCCATGTAGCGGTCGGGCATCGGCTGTCCCGAGCCATTGAACCACTGCGTTTCGGCAAAGGTTTCGACAGTGGGCCGCTTGGGCCGGTGCACGCCGATATGCCCCCACAGATCGCGGCGGAACATGGTTTTCAGGCCCCAGGCCTGCGGCGGGCGGCGGGTCATGTCGGCGGCGGCCAAGCGGAACTGATCGGTAAGGAACGCATCCTTGTAAGATCTGACCCCGGCATTGCCGAAGAGCCGCCATGTCATCGACAGCGTGCGCGCCTGTGGCACCGCATCGGTCAGGGCGCGCAGCGTGTGATCGCCGGTCTTGACGTTGATATACTCATCGGCGTCGATCGGGATCACCCAATCCTCGGGTCTGGCAAGATCCATCTTGAGAAAGCGGCGGTAGGCGCGGCGCTGCGGCGCGGGCTTTTTCGAACTGTTGTCGACATGATGCAACTTGCCCATCTCGTGCAAGCGATCGAGCAGCGCGTCCGAACCATCGGTGCAATCGTTCGAGAAGATCGCCATCTCGTCCACGCCGATGGCCAGATTATGCGCGACCCATTCGAGAATGAAGGGCCCCTCGTTCTTCATCGGGGTGACAATGACAAAGCGGCTCATCACAGGGTTCGGTCCCTCCAAAGCTCAGGTGAACTCTTCTGTGCCACGGCGCGCGTCATGCCGCCGACACCGGTTCGATCCCGTGTTTGGCGGCCAGTTCCGCCAATATGGAATGCGATGGCGGCACGCCATCGTATTTCAGCTTGAGAAACTGACGGCACCGACGTCCGTAAAAATGGATCGACACCGTATCCTCTCGCACGTGCCGCCATGTCATGGCCGACTTGCGGAAATAAAGCCGGCGGTCGGCAAAAGACACCGGATAGAGCACATGCGGCGGCAGGGCATGGCGGAATTCGTCATGTTCAAACAGGAAATACGACAGTGCCTTCGGCCCCCAGACACCCCACGGCATTTCCGAAACATGCATCGGATCGCCTGCGGCGGCGCGGCGCTCGATCTCGACCAGATGCACCGGGCGCATCCAGCGCGGCACGGCGTATTCATCGTCGCAAAAACCGATCAGTGATTGCAGGGTCGGCGATGTGGCCGGCAGGGCCATGACTCCGCTCGCAACCACATTATCGGTCTCCCGCCCGAAGAAATACCCGTCTCTCGGCTCGAATGGACGCAGACAATAGGCATCCGTATCGGCCCAGATCATCCCGTCATGCCGCGCAAGGAGGTGATAGCGGAACTTGTCCGAATAGGGTGCCGGGCTGCCGGTGCGCTCGTGGCGGATCATGGTCTCGGGGTCGGGCAGGATGTCGGAGGCCGGGGCCGCCTCCACGCCTTCGGGCAGGCCCTCGACCTTGCCATAGGAGAACACCACCACCGGATGGCCCGCGTCGATGAACGAGGTCACGCAGAGCCGCTCGATAAACCCCAGAGGCGGGCCGTCCCAGAACATCCCGATGGTGGCTAATGTCATCTCAGAGACCCCTCTCGCTTGTGCCGGTCCGCCGCAATCTAGGTCAAACGCCGGACCGTGTGCCAGCGGTTTTCGATCAATCCCGCCTCTTCAAAGTCGATCTCCTGCGTGATCTTGATCCGCCGAAGCTGACGGTCCGACAGCCTGACGGGCCCGGCATTGAAATCGTCATGGACAATATACGCACCGTTCTTCATCACGTCGCGCAAGGCCAGGACTTCGCGAAGATGCGTGTCTTTCGCGCCATCGAGATGGAGAAAGTCGATGCCTGCCCCGGAATGATCAAGGGCATATTGCGGGGCAACGACGAGCGAATTGCCCGTCAGTAATTCGACCCGTCCGGGGAAATTTGTCTCGAGCCATCGAAAGGCCACAGGCGCGTAGATATCAACGCGGGCCCAGCTCGGATCGAGTTGCGCACAGACATCGATGCCCACACATTTCAAATCGGGATTGGCCATCAGCGCCAACAGCATGCTATGCCCGCCGTTCACGCCGATTTCGAACAGTTTTTCAGACCGGCGCGCAAGTGTGAAAAAATTCCGGCGCTTGGCATCGAAATCCGGTATCCAGGGCTGATCGTAGAAATCCCGCTGTTTGTGACGGTAGAACAGGTTGCCATTCATCCGGACGGGCTCGTCGTTGCGTCTCAGACAGTCGGCAATCGTCGCGTTCAGATCAAGCAGCTTTTCGCGCCACGCTTGCGAGTGCATCACGTCATCGAAGGCATCGCTCTCCAGTATTCCATCCATTTTCTCTGTGCCTTTCTCCACGTCGGCATGTTTCGGCAGCTCCCGGGGTGATGCAACGGGGTCGCTCAATAATCCCGTTTGTCTATATCGCTTGATGTCTCGATCTTGTTGATCTTCAGCCACCCGAGGAATTCGTCCCAGCCGGGGCGCTCTTTCAACTCGGCGATCTTGGCGCGGTGCCAGTCGCAGGCGTCCTCGTGCAGGCGCCCCAGAACCGGATCGGCCTTGAGCGCGTCGAGGACCGGGCGCGCGCGTTCGGCATGGGGCAGGATGCTGCGATCCTCGGTGCGGTTGACGTTCATGTCCGACCAGTAATGCTCGGTCTGCTCGCGGGCGATGTGATTGGTGCGGCCGCGGTCGCGCTTGACCAAGAAGCTGTCGAGCGAGCGCACCGAGTAGTGATGCAGCCGGGCATAACGGTTGCTGAACCCCGACCATGCGCGCCAGCCGATCTGTCCCATCGGGCGCAGGTTGCCGCCGCAATCGCACCAGCGCACCGCATCCTCGCGCCCCTCGGGGACGCCCTTGGGACGGTGCGGGTTGTATTTGCGAAACAGGCCGTTGTTGCGGAACATTGTCTTGAAGCCGATGGCGCGCCCGTTGGCCGGGTCGCCCTCCTTGTCGGCAAGAAAGAACTGATCGGTCACGGGCGTGTCGGCATAATCCTCGACCCCGCCGCATCCGAACAGTTTCCAGACGAAAGACACCGCGTCGCAATCGCCCATGGCGGCGATCATCTCATCCAGCGTCTGCACACCTTCGCGCAGGTTGATGAACTCGTCCACGTCGAGACAGATCAGCCACTCGGCCCCCTTGACCCACGGATGCGCAGTGGCGCGGCGAAGCGCCTTGTGCTGCGGCGGCGAGCCGTCCGAGACGTCGTTGGGCCGGTGACTGCAATAGCCCAGCTCCTCCAGCCGCTCGGCCATGAGATCGGTGCCATCGTCGCAATTGTTGGTGAAGATCACGAAACCGGTGAAGCCGATTGTCAGGTTATAGGCGATCCATTCCAGCAGGAACGGCCCCTCGTTCTTCATGGTGGTCATGATGACGTGGCTGCCGCCAAGCGCGGGGACGGGCAGGGCGGCGGTGATCGCTCCGGGCTTGGTCATTCGGCGGCCTGTCTATTGAGTTTGCGAAAGGCGGGGCTGACGATGCGCGCCAGCTTGTCGTGGCCGCGCTCTTGCAGGTTGGTTTGCAGCGCCTTGCGATACCACGGCAGAAAGCGGCGGTCGCGATACATCTTGTAGAAGACGTCCGGCGTGAGCGTGTCGTCGAGCGCATGCTGCATCAGCGGCTTGAGCAGCCCCGCCCGGCGCAGGAACACCGGCGAGAAATGCCCCGAACACCAGGTCTTGAGCCGGATCACGTTGTCGCCCTCCAGCCGCTCGACATGGCGGCGGTCGGGCTCGAAGAACGGGTCGTAGAGCACGAAAGCCTTCTCGACCTCGTCGATCTCGAAGGCGCAATCGCTATGGGCCAGCGACCAGTCGCGCGCGCGGCCCATGCCAAAGCGTTTCTCCCACGGCACCAGCGTCTCGTCGAGCGTGGTCTGCGGGTTGAAGCTGATAACCGTGGCGCCGGGGGCCAGCGAGGCAAAGGCCAGCGCTGCGAAGCCGCCCATCGAGGTGCCGGTCAGGACGACCTTGTCGAACCCGGCAAAGACCCCGTCGGCGGCCAGCTTTTCAAGATGGGCGATCAGCTGCGGGCAGCGATACCAATCCTTGCGCCGCGCCATCACCGCCATGTGCGACCAGCCATTGTCGCGCACGAATTTATACGCCCAGGGCTCGCGCTCGGGCGAGAGATCATTGACGTTCGAGAGGTTGTCGAAACTAATGACCAGCCGCGCCTGGTCCCGCAGGATGCCGACCACGGCATGGTTCTTGAGCCGGGTGTAGAACCCTTCGGTGTCGCCGCCGGTGTGGATTTCGGCGAACCACGGCGGCAGGGCGGCGGCGTCGGGGCGCGGGTCGGGTTCCGCGTCCGGTGCGATCTCGGCGGTTTTTGCGACCGGCGTTTCGGCGGGGCGGGGTGTCACTTCAGGCGCGGCTTTCGGGGCCGCTGCCCCGAATGCGGCCAGCACCCGGGCCATATCGCCGCCGCCGGTTTGCAGCCGTTCGAGTGTCGCGCGTTCCGCGGCGCAGAGCGCCTCTTGCGCCTCGGTGACGCCGGGCAGGGCCATCAGGCTGTCGAGTTCGCGCGCCGTGTCGGCCATGCGCGGCGTCAGGTCGGGGCCGTCGCCCGTGATCGCGCGCAGCGGTTCCAGCCGTGCGATCAGCGTGTCGGCATCGGGGCGCTGCTTTTCGGGCAGGGTGTCCATGTGCAGGAGATACGCCTCCACGCTCGGCGCGGGGATTTTCAGGATCGCGGCCTTGGACGTGCCGCGCGCGCCTGCATCGTTGATCCATGTCAGGCGGCTATGCGGTTCGGCCATCGGCGTGCCGTCGCCGTCCACCCATTTGAGCGCCGCCTTGCCCTGCGCAGGGCCGGTCGGCACCTCGGGATTGCGTGCTCCAAAAAGCCCGAGCCGCACCACGCTTCGCAACGGCGCGTCCGCCGTCACGGCGGCGGTCGGGCGCGCGGTGAACAGGATCGGGCCGGGCGCGTGCTGCGCCGTCATGCCCGCGATCCGCAGCGGGGCCGAGAGCACATCCGCCCCGCCGGAGGATCGCATCAGCGATTGCACCGTTCTCGCATTGCCCAGGATGCAGAAATATTCGTCCGCCCCGAGATAGAGCCCATAGCCGCCGCTTTCCCCGGCCTCGGCCGCCGCCGCGCGGATTGCCGAATTGTGGATCTCTTCCTTCATGTCGGGATCGACCGCGACCGGCGTCACGCGCAGCACCCCTGCCGCCGCGAGCGCGTCGAACAGCGGCTGCTTGCCCGATTGTCTGCGATCCGTGAACAACAGCACATCAGTGGCCCCGACTGCCCGGTGATAGGCCAGCCATTCCAGAAAAGACGAGCTAGGCTGTGCCGCAAAGGCACTCAGCAACAGTTTCGGCCCTGTTGTCATGAACTCACCAACTCCTTCGCCACTGCCCGGCAGCGGGAGCGCTTGCGACTGTTTCCATTGAGTGTATAAAATTTCCAAGATGTAGAAAAGGTTGATTTATGTCGACGGGTGCCAATAAAGGGCGCGGATGGTTCATCGGTCTGCGCAAGGATCAGCTGGGCGCGCGCCTTCTGATGATGCTCAACAGCATCCGCCTGGCCGAGGATTACGCCACTGACTTCCGCATCAACTGGTTTCCGCGCGGGGCGATGGCCCCGAAACTCGACACGCCGTCGGATCTCTTCGCGCAGGCGTTCATCGACCGGCATTTCATCGACAACGAAAGCTTCGAGGCGCTGGACAGCCTGACCAGGCCGCTCTGGTCGTTCCTCAAGGACAAGACGCCCGAACAGCTGGAGGCGCATCTGGCCGAGGGCGGGCATGTCCTGCTCGACGAAGGGTTCGAGATCGTGGAGTTTCCGTGGGAGGATGGCGGCGACCTGCGCGGGCGGTTTCGCGGGTTCATCAGCCGCATCGGCTTCAACCCGGTGGTGCAGCGCCATATCGGGCAGATCGAGACGGCGATGGCGCAGGGCAGTGGACGCGTCGTGGCCTATCACATCCGGCGCGGCGACATTCTCAACGAGGACCCTTGGAAGCACAAGGAATGGCCCGCCAAGATCGAGCCGGACGAGCTCTACTCGGCCTATCTGGAAAAGAACACAGGCGCAGGCGCGCTGGTGTTTTCCGATCAGGCCGAGAGCATCGCACGTTTCACCACTGCGCACAGCCAAGTGCGCAGCATCACCGATCTGGTCGATCTGGAGGGGTGCAAGCCGGTGCAGCGCGATTTTCTGGAGCTCTTCGCGATGTCGCGCGCCTCGGAGATCGTGGCCCCGCCGATCAGCGCCTTCAGCCGCGCCGCCGCCCGCCTGAGCGGACAGGAGCGCAAATGCTTTCACGAGGTGATGACCCTTGCGGAACGCGACGCCGCCTATGAGCATCTGGTGACCCGGTTCAATGCCGGGGTGGAGAATTTCATCACCCCGAGCGAGGCCGCGCATGTCTATGTGAAACTCGCCCGCCGCCTGCAGGAAACCGGGCGCGAGGCCGAGGCATGGGAGATCGGTCAGAGCATTCTGGATGCCGGGGCGGACAACGCCTTCATGGCGCTGATGCACGCCACCAACGGCATCTATCTGAGCAAATGGGACGAGGCGCTGGTGCATGTGGAGACCGCCCTTGCGCATCCGAACCAGTGGCAGGAGAACTATATCTCCGGCCTCGCCATCCGGGCGCATATCCTGGGGGCACTGGGCAAGCGGTTCGGCGCGCGGCGGTCATTCCTGCGCGCCTTCTGGCAAAAGCCGATGCTGCCGGATGTGACGGTGCTGGGATCGTTCATGATCAAGCGCGGGCGGCTCAAGCCGGGCGCGACGCTGCCGTTTGACCGGGTCACGCTGATGGCCCTGCCGGTGCGCTATCAGCAGACCAATATCGTGGTGCAGCAGGGCAAGATCCTGCGGCGTCGCGCGGCGGACCTGTCGACCATCGCCATCGAATGGCCGTGGTTTCCGCTCGACGGCAAGACCGGGCGGTTATTGCAGTCGACGCAGGAACTGGAAGCGATGCGTGCGCGGCTTCTGGCGCATGAGGCCTGTGTGCCGGGCGCTGGCCCGTTCAGCTTTTGCGCGCTACTCGAGGCGCGGATAGGGCGGCTCGATGATGCGCTTGCCCGCAATACCGAGGCGGTGGCGCAGGCCCCGGACGATCCGCTGGTGCGCAAGCGGCAGGCGGAAATCCTGATGCTGCGCGGCGATCACGAGGGCGCATTGGCCGAGATGGACGCCTGCCGCGCCCGTGCCCCCGATCATGCCTTCTGGCATTTCCTGACCGGACAGATTCATGAACAGGCGGGCGATATGGCGGCGGCGCGGACGGCTTTCGAGCAGGCCTCGGCGATGGATGACAGCACCGCCGAATTGCATGCCTATCTGGCAGAGTTGTGTCGCCGCATGGGTGACGAGGACGCCGCCGTGACGGCGCTCGACCGCGCCGCCGAGATCGCGCCCAATCAGCAACGCTATCGCAACCGGCGCGACCGGCTGTTGCGAAAACAGGCGTGAGCGGGGGGGCTTTTGGCCTGAAGCTGCCGTTGCTGTGAGCCGCGCATCGTCGTGCCGCGGTGTGGCGATCCTACGCTGGTTTGGCAGCGCTTAATGCCAGCCAAATCTGAAAAACATCCGAGCACAGAGCAGGTTGCA
>Ga0209943_1002199_pt1 | contig 10889 bp, 5 predicted proteins | sample SalPonR1_B_D2_MG_FD_185698 | JGI IMG/M metagenome (GOLD analysis project Ga0209943, IMG submission 185698) | Salt pond soil microbial communities from South San Francisco under conditions of wetland restoration - Salt Pond MetaG R1_B_D2_MG... ... | reverse complement strand
AAAGAAAATAGTCCAGCTTTGAAGTCCTTCCCGCGTCTGTGTTAGTACCTCGGCATAACCATCGTTATTGAAATCTGAAATAACGGGATATGCCATTGCAGCTGTAGGAAGTTCCAGATGGCGTTCACCGCTTAAAATATCCCATGCATACAGCCTTCCAAAACTTGCAGTTGCCACGATGTCAAGCCTGTCATCAGAGTTGATATCGGCGATGAAGGGAGTACTGCTGGAGGATGCCGGCTGACCCATCGTTTGTGTTAAGATTAGTTCTCCTTCAAGTGAGTAGAGGAAAACAGATCCATTTCCCGATTGTAAAAGAACGACATCTTCCCTTACCAGGCCTTCGTTGGTGCGAATCATCAGGTCTTCACTATATAGAGGCGTACCGGAGAGTCCGGAGTTGGAAACAGGAATGCTTTCAACAGTTATTGAATCCGAAGCGAGTACGGTTGAGAGAGAATCTGAGAAGAGCGCACTGCTGCCAACAGCGTAGAGATCGCCGTCAAGTCCGGCTCCTAAAAGATGGGCTCCCGCCAGTATCGGGCTGCTGCTAATCTGGGAAGGAAGAAAAATGGGAAATCCGTCTCTTCGCTGACCGTTTAAAACCCATGAGTGAAGCGTGTTTTCAGAAAATGCAAAGATCGATTTTTCTCCATCAAAATCAGCGATAAGTGGCCGTGAGTTAATAACTGAATTGGTATTCTGCGGCCATCCGCTAACAGGGAGTCCGCGGGTATTTAGCAGATGAAGATTTCGGTTTGCCGTGGCTACAACGATTTCTGGCACACCATTAGACAGTACATCCTGAACAGTTAACGGTGTGGTAATCTCTTCCTCCAGTGCTATTGGAAAGTTGGGTAACAGATCCCCGCTTTTATTCCAGGCGTATATTTTATTGGATGCTGCCTGCATAATTACGGGTTGGTTGTTTCCATACCAGTCATAGACTACTGGCGGGCCGGTTGGCGTGTCAGTGTCAGTAGAAGTTTGAAGGATGGTAGTACCATCGGCAGCAATTGCGAACACGGAACCATCATTTGTAGAAAAGATGATCTCTTCCCGGTCACTACCGGTGATGTTGGCAAAAACAGGTTTACCCGTCAGGTCAGCATTATTCAAAGGGTAAACCCAGAGTTCCCGGTAGGGCTCTTCTGTTTCATCGCGCTCAACGTTTTTAATCATAAACTCAAGAGATGATGCAGACGCATCAAATCTCGTGGCAATTACCATTTGATCGAATTGGTTTAGCAGCGGAGAAGCATAGTGCTGAGGGTACAGCCATGGCTGAATAAACGTACTGAATTGATTTGCACCAGCATAGAAAAAAGAGCTTAATGGACTTCCGAAAGACTGCATGATAGACCGGTACTCATCATCATAAAACATAACTCTGCGCCGTTCGGCATCGCTGCCAACGCTCTCCACGAGCCCTTTTCGTAACGCAAATGCGGCTACATTATCGTAAACAACGATGTAGAAATCGGTATCCGGATAGAGCGTTGATCCAATAAGAGAACCCATAACTTCACTACTTACAAAATAGGTTTGCTCATCACGAATGGCGAGATCATTGCTTGCCATGGTATTGAGAAGTGAGCGGATAGGTTCTGGATTATTAATTTCCCGCAAGTATAGATATTCACTTTCACTGGCCGGCCCCGACTCAGAAAAAAGGGCTATGGCGACTTCACTTGCCAGCGAATTTTTTATAGCGCGTATAGCGCTCTTATTTTGTTGGAGGTAATGATCAGCAGGTGTGTCGGACGAAATCGAGTCGGGCTCAAACCTTATGGGATTGTCCCTGTAAAGGCCAAAAGCAGCCACATTCACAGGAATGTACCTGTGCAGGCGAAAGGGTTTCGGCTCTGCAGATAACAGCCGTATAAAATCAGATCGTTGATTATTGATATCAGATCGGCCGATTAATTCCCATTCCCGGTCTTCATCACCGCCAAGGAAAGTCATACTCATGGGGGCTGCTCCATCAAAAATGTTCTGAAGAAGCGGGCGATTTGATATTGCCGAAAGCTGCCGGGCGATTGTTGACAGTTGTGCCGTATTTATGATGATGCTCTCAGACTCTCTTTCTGAAGGGACTTGCAGAGCAGGAAGCTCACCGTGGATTGTTCGTATGATATCTTCTAAGGCAAGACTCGATTCAGAAAAGACAGTGAAATCACCAATTTCCGCAAAAAACAGGATTCTGTCTGAAATAAAAACCTTACGAATGGTTTGTCCCAGGAACTGGTAATTGTTCTGCTGATATTTTTTTGTGTAACGGTCCTGCAATTGCTCAATTGTGCCGCTGGCTGTTTGTCCAATCCAAACGGGCTGCCAGTCGGTGGAGGTATCGGGGTAGAGAAGCATCGCGTAGATGGAAATGGAGGCAGGGGACTCGTCGGGAAAAAGGGAGGAAGCGAGCTGAATAGCCGACGGGGTAATGTCATCGAGCATAGGGATGTATGGTTCAGCAAGCAAAGTGCTGATATCGGTTCCCGGTTCCGCCGGTAAAATAGCCAGCGTTTTGTTTGGTACCATCTGTTCCCAGGTTTCAACAGATGGAGAGGAACAACCCGCTAACAGTAGAATTATAAGGCTGGTAAGTAAAAATTGATGAGCCGGTTGTTGAGAAGACAATGGATTACAAATAATATGTTTGTTACAGTTCGGTTATAACCATAGCTTAACCCCATACGAACACGTTTGTTTCGTATGGTTTGTCTGCTAAGGTAAAAACTTTTCGATTAATGAGCTTTTTAAATCCCCTGTTTCTTTTTGCACTATTATCGGTGGGTGTACCGCTGTTAATCTATTTGCTGAATATAAGGAAACCAAAAAAGATCTCTTTTTCTACGCTGGCTTTTTTTGATGCACTGAAAAGTACGGCTCTTAAGAAAATAAAAATAAAACGGTGGCTGTTACTGGCCCTTCGTGCACTCGCCATTATAATGCTTGTGATAGCAGCTTCACGTCCTTTTTTACCTCCAAATGTAGGCTGGTCAGATCAATCCCAGCCCAAGGCTATTGCCATACTAATAGATAACAGCCCGAGTATGGATCGTGTCAATCAAAACGGCCCTTTTATAGAGCAGGCAAAAGAGATTGCAGGTAAAATTGTGAATATGGCCGAAGACGAAACCAGATTTTCCCTGAATATTACAAATGGTGAAGCGCTTAATGCACCACTGCTATCTCCACCCGCTGCCAATCGGCGAATTGGTGACATTGAAACTGTAAATGCCGGTAATTATTTCGATGACCGTATTCGTTCTGAGACAGAAGCTTTGATGCAGGCTGATGAACCCAACAAGGTTTTTTACCTGATTACAGACGGGCAGGCATCACAGCTTGAAGCACTTCGAAATGAAATCGGTGAAGATACCGGTAATGTCTATTTTCAAGCTATAAAGCTGGGGGACGCCCGTGTACCCAACCTTTCATTCTCAGAAGTCCTGCTCGAAAACGTGCAGACCGAAATTACAGGAGACCAGCAGCTGCGTATTACGGTAGAAAACTTTTCTGACCAGGCGGTGAACAACGCATTTCTGTCTATGCGTATAGACGGCGAACTGATAACTCAGCAGAGTCTTAACCTGAATACAGGAGACTCCTTCGAAGAAGTTCTTTCAGTTCCGGACATCGGCGGAGATGTAATACCGGTTGAACTTATTCTCGAAGGAGATGCGTTAACTTTTGACAATACGTTTTACGCTGCAATTCGACAGCCGGAGGAAAAAAAGGTACTCGTAGTTCATGAAGACCGGTCAGGTTCCGGATTTCAATCCTATTTGCGACCTCTGCTGATTGCGGCATCTCAGTCCAGGGACGTATTTAAGGTTGATTTTGTTGAGCTTGATGATGTATCGGTGTCGGAATTCGACAACTATAACGCTATTGTGATTGACGGACTGCGTACCGTGCCCGATTATATTACACAGCCACTGGTCGACCACGTGCAGACAGGTGCAGGCCTGTTATTTTTGCCTGCAGCTGAAGGCAGTCTCAATAGTTACAACCGGTTTTTAAGTTTTGCGGGAACGGGAAGCTATACAGATGTTATCGGGAGTTACGGTTCGTTCAACTCCATCGACAGAATTGATGAACCCAATGACGGGCATCCGATGCTTGAAACGGTTTTTGAGACAAACGAGAATGAAGAGATTCGACTGAACAGCCCGGAGCTTTTCTATTATCTTCAGATTGAGATGGGGTCAAACGAAATACCTGTGCTGCAAAACCGGCTGGGTAGCCCGATGTTTGTTGAGTCGAAGCTTGGAACGGGAAAAATGATCTATTCAGCGATTGGCAGTGACCCGGGATGGTCGAATTTCCCTGTAAAACCGTTTTATGCACCATTTTTCTATCGTATGATTAATTATTTGATGCAGGGCTCTGACGCAGAACTGGTGACGCACGCACTGGGCAGCGAGTTTTCGCTACAGTTCAATGGAGATGCAGAGAGTGCAAGATTTATAAAAAACGGTGAGAAAATTATTCCGAGTATCAGCCAGACTTTCCAGGGACCGGTGCTATCCTACAGCGGAACTGAATGGACGCCCGGATGGCTAACGGTAGAAAACGATGAAAAAAAGACTACTGTTGGAGTAAATCAACACGCAATGGAATCGGATCTGCAGACGTTATCATCATCAGAATTTAGTGCACTCATAAAGAATCAGTTCGAAAACGCAAATGTGCTGAATGTGGATTTATCCGGAACCGGAAATGAAAATGAGCTGCAGAGCGCCACTTTTGGGCACGAAATTTGGTATTGGTTTATTTTATTGGCATTTACGTTATTAATAGCAGAATCGTTAATTTCACGCCACTATAAAGCAGAGATTATTGAATGAATTTAACAACGGACATTCACAGCATATTTGTTCTTACTCTGGCGATCTTTACGCTGGGGTCTACATTTCTTGCAGTATATACGGTTGCGAATGCGGTTCGCCTGAGAAATATTCGTATTAGCTGGAAATCAGGGAAACTGAACGGATATCCCCTGTTCTCAACCCTTTTTCTCGGATTTTCACTCATTATTACAACCATTGTGGTTGTTCTGGAGATTGATCAGTTTTTTAACATAATGGCCAGCTACAGCTGGATGGGCTTTTGTTGGTTTGTGTCGAGCTATTTTACATCAAAATCATATATTACCGACCACGGAATCGTGAAAAACATCAACGATCCTTCACAAACGATAGCCTGGCATCAAATTAATGATTATGTGGAAAAACCTGCATCGAAAGGGTCCGAATTTGTGTTTATTTATCAGGCTGTACCCGGAAATACCCGCGACAGAAAAATTATTCGCCTTGAGCTGGTTGTGCCGGACAGCAAAACAGATAAATTTAATAAAGTAATAGATTTGAAGATTGGCAAAACCATGACGCCCGTAGTTGACACTTCCTTCGATTTTAAAGCTTTTGAATAACTTTTTTTAATATTACACTCATATAATTTGTTAGAAGACTATAGAAAACCAACACTTGAAAAAGAGAGAGCACTGCTGGTGGGGCTTTTTGGGCCCGGAACTCCTCGATGGCTTGCTGAGGAATATCTGAATGAGTTAAGTATGCTCAGTGAAACAGCAGGTGCAAAAACTGTGGATAAGGAGCTGCAAAACAGGCCACACCCTGATCCCACAACGTATATAGGTAAGGGAAAACTACATCAGCTGAAACAGCAGGTTGCTGAAAAAAATGCTGATATATTGATTTTTGATGATGAGCTGAGTGCAACACAGATAAGAAATATTGAAAAAGCTACAAAAGTAAAAGTGCTGGACAGAAGCGGCCTTATCCTGGATATATTTGCATCACGTGCGAAAACGGCAGCTGCGAAAACTCAGGTCGAGCTGGCGCAGCTTCAATATTTACTGCCCAGATTAACACGATTCTGGACTCACCTCTCACGGCAAAAAGGCGGTATTGGTACCAAAGGTCCCGGTGAAACGCAGATCGAGACAGACAGACGGTTAATTGGTAAACGAATAGCAACGTTAAAAGAGAAGCTGGATAAACTTGATACACAGAGATCTACTCAGCGAAAAGGTCGGGAAGAGACCGTAAGAGTTGCTCTTGTTGGGTATACCAATGCAGGTAAATCCACATTGATGAACGAACTGACAGATACAGATGTCCTTGCCGAAGATAAACTTTTTGCTACACTCGACTCTACTGTTCGGCGTCTTGAGCTTGAAAATCATGAGGTACTGCTTTCTGATACCGTTGGTTTTATTCGAAAACTCCCTCACCACTTAATTGAGAGCTTTAAATCAACACTTGATGAAGTCAGGGATGCAGATATTTTGCTGCACGTGATTGATGCATCCGGGAAAATGGTTGAAGATTACATAGAAGTTGTTCAATCCACACTCGAAGAGCTCGGGATGAGTAACCGCCAAACGATTCTTGTTTTTAATAAAATTGATCTTTTGGAGCCGGAAAAACTGATTGATTTAAAGAAACAGTATCCGGAAGCGCTGTTTGTTTCAGCTCATCGATCCCTGGGAATTGGAAAGCTTCAATCCAAACTAGAAAGTTTGATCGAAGAAGATTATGTTAAATTTAATTATGTATTACCTCTTAGCCATTATAAAGCGGTCGCGTATTTACATGAGAATGCGATAATAGAAGAAGAACAATTTGAAGGAAACCAGGTACAAATAAAAGGTAGTGCTTCAACTAAACACCGAGACAGGTTTGAAGCCATGCTCACTGAAATTGAACCCTCTATTGAGATTGAACGTGTTAGCTGAAAAATTAATAAACCGGGATTTTGAACCGCTGAAACCGGATGATACCGTATCATCCGCTATCGCCAAAATGGACGCTTGGCAAACCTCAAGCGTGCCCGTTATTGAACCGTCTACCAAAAAGGTGATAGGCCATGTACTATTCGAAACCGTTGCCAATATTTCAGATGTAAAAACAAAGCTAAGTGATGTGGAGTGGCGGCCTGCGCTTTATACCTTTAAGACACAGCATGTTTTTGAAGTTGCCCGGCAGATGCTTCAGCATGAAGTACGTATACTTGCCGTAACGGATGAGATGGAAACGTACCAGGGCATCATCGAAAAGAAAAGTGTACTTGAAGCTCTCTCAGCCATGCTCAATATCGGCTCATCGGGCTCTGTTATTACCATAATGATGGAAAAGCCTGATTTTACCCTCTCTAAACTGGTGCACCTCATCGAAACAGAAAATGCAAAAATTCTTGGCCTTACCGTAGAACAGCCCGAAGATGAAGAATCACTTCTTCAGGTATCGATTAAACTCAATCTGGAGGATACTTCTGCAATCACCTCATCCCTCAAGAGGTATGGATTTGTTGTTACCAGCGTTGCAAAACAGGATTTGCTGCAGGTTGATATGACCTCCAGGGCGAATGAGCTTATCCGATATCTCGATCTATAAATTTCTTTGATCTTGCAGGAACAAAAGCTGTCGAGTTTATATATTCATTCATGTTAATCGCATGCCAATATTTAACGATTGTTCCATGAGCAGATTTCTATTTTTTGTATGGCCTCTTTTTCTGTTTCTTTTCATTCCCTGCAAAAGTTACTCGCAGGATAACTATCCGTCGCAGGAAGCCGAACTACAGGCCGGGCTGGATCTATTTAACAAGGGACTGTATGCCGAAGCTATACCCGAGTTTGAGAAAGCTATTGAAAGCGGGGTAAGTACCTCTGCAGCAGAAGCAGCTGAATTTTTTATTGTCCGGTCTCTGTTCATGGTAGATTCTTCGGGTACCGAAGCCCACACCGATCGATTTTTGCAGAAATATCCCAACAGCAACCGTTCTGCTGTACTTCTTCGGGAGCTTGGGGAAGAGTGGCTGGTGCAGGAAGAGTATGAACGGGCCGTGCGTACGATGGACCGCGCGCTCAATTACCCGCAGTCCTATAATGAGAGAGCTGAGCTCTACTATACACTGGGTGAAACATCCGCAGAAATGGGGGACTACGATTTAGCCAGAGATTACTTTTTAACACTTTCTGATGAACACGGCAGAAGCGTCTGGTCACCAAAGGCGCTATATGCCCGCGGCCGCCTCTACCTGGAAGAAGAGAAATACGCCGAAGCTTCTGAAGCCTTTGAACTACTGAGGGAACGACATCCCCGAAATGCGATGACCCAGAGAATCGGGACAGCCCTTGGAGAATCGTACTATCAACAGAGGAAGTTTCCGGAAGCGATAAGAGCTTTTGAAGATGCTTTACCCTACCTGGATGAAGAGAACCGAACCAAAGCACTCTACCTGATAGCGGAGAGCCACAATGCTCTAAACCAATATGCTGATGCCACACAGTTTTACCGAAGATATCTGAGGCGTGTAGATCCTGAAAACCCTGAAGCCAGGATTGCCCACTATGGTCTTGGCTGGGTATTTCACAAGCAGGACATTTTTCACTGGGCTTCGCGATCATTTGCAGAGGCTACGGACGGAGATGATGAGATTGCCAGAAAAGCACTTTATTACAAAGCAGCCAATGAAAAACTTTCGGGGCGCAGCCGTGAAGCGCTCGAAACATTTCGGGAGTTTGGGGATCGATTCAGTGATGGGGTTTTTTATGAGAAAGCCATGCTGGAATGGGCAATAACTGCTTTCGAACTCGGGTTTTACAATGAGTCGATTGAAGTGCTGCTGCCGCTTGCAAGGAACTACGAGGAACTTGACGATCCCGGCTCAATACTTACTTTTTTGGGTGAGGCATTTTACGCCAACAATGAATACTCCAGGGCGATAGACAGCTTTGAGCTTGCAAGTGAATTGGAGTCGCTGGATCCGGCATTAAAACGTCAGGCTCGATTTCAAAGAGCATGGGTACTCTACTTTAACCAGGCCTATGCACAGTCTCAGCCCGATTTTGAACGCGTTCATAATGAAGCTCCGGACACCGACATCGGCAGGGAAGCACTATTCTGGAGCGCTGATGCAAACTTTCAAATAGAAGAGTTTGGCAAGGCAGCTCAGCAGTTTGAAGAGTTTATTCGCTCTTATCCTGATGACGAAATGGTAGGGGCTGCAAAATACAGCCTGGGTTGGTCCTACTTTAAAATGGGTGACTTCGAGAATGCCACCGGCCCGCTAATTGACTTTCAAAACAACTATGAGCCGCCTACAATAGCTCTGTTTCCCTACGATATTGATACAAAACTGAGAATCGGAGACGCTTTTTTTGCGCAGGGGAAGTATGAAGAAGCGATGGAGTATTATCAAAACACTATCGGAGCTGAACCGGGTGGTGATTATGCCATGTACCAGGTGGCAAACAGCTACTACCGTATGAACCGAAACTTTGAGGCAGTAACGCAGTTTCGCCGTCTTTTACGAATCTACCCATTTAGCCGTCTGAGAGAGCAGGCGCAGTATAATATTGCTTACATTTATCTGAACACGGGAAACTATGATCAGGCAATAGAAGAGTTTACATCTGTCATTGAGAAATATCCATCAACCGAATGGGCAGCAAGGGCACAATACAACATAGGTGATTCTTATTATAATGCCGGTTTATATGAAGAATCGATAGAGGCTTACCGGCAGGTACTCGAAGATTATCCGCGAAGTGAATACATTATTGAGGCGGTGGATGGGATACAGTTTGCGCAGCTTTCTGCCGGGGGGGAGGATACAAGTACCGATGTGCTGGAAGAATTTCTTGCCGATAACCCAACATCAACCACTGCAGACCGGCTTCGCTACCGACAGGCCGAAAATGTATATCAAACCGGAGATTATGAGGCAGCCGTGCGGGAATTCCGGCAATATTTGCGAATTACGAATAATCGCGAACTTATGCCCGAGGCCTATTTTAACATGGCCAATGCGCATATGATGATTGATCAACCGGCCGAAGCAGTTGATGCACTTGAAACGCTAATTAATGATTTTCCTGATACGGACAGGGCAGCATCAGCACTTGCTGAACTAGGAAGGCTGCAGTTTGAACGGGAAAATTATTCAGCATCACTCGAACGGTTTACGCAGCTGCTCGAGACAGACGAACGATTCCAGCAGGAAGCGTACCTGGGTATTGCCAATGCCCATTTTGCCATGGGAAATATGAATGAAGCCCGACAGAATTATGAGCAGGTACTTTCTGCCAATCCCGATAATGATGCAGCCAGGGTGGGCCTGGGCAAGGTTCTCCTCGAAGATGGACGCAGAGATGAAGCCCGTAGGTTCTTTAATCTTGTTGCCGAAAGGAACTCTACCAATATCGGAGCTGAAGCTCAATACCTTGTTGGAGAAACACATCTTGCAGACGGTAACCCGCAGCAGGCACTCGAAGCATTTGCAAACGTAAAAGTGCTTTTTGAAGCGTATGATGTGTGGGTGGCAGAGGCTCAGTATAAAACTGCAGAAATTTATATTCGGGAGGGCCGGCGCGGGGATGCCATTTCGCTGCTGCGAACCATTGTGGAAGATTACCCGGGTACTTCCGGCGCAGCCAAAGCTCAACGACTTTTACAAAATAACTAAACAATGACTGAATCTATTCACCCCGCTGCTAAGTTGCGCGGGGAAATAACAATGCCCGCAGATAAATCTATTTCTCACCGGGCAGCACTTTTTGCGTCCATATCCGATGAAAGTAGCGTAATTGAAAACTATTCCCGTGCGGCTGACCCTGCAAGCACTCTTAGCTGTCTCAGATCACTGGGTGTGAAGATCTCAAAAGAGGGCGACAGAGTAGAGATAGAGGGTGTTGGGCGGGATGGATTTTTAAGACCGGAAACACCACTGGACTGCGGAAATTCAGGCACAACCATGCGGCTTCTGGGTGGAATTATTGCCGGTTCAGGTGTTCGATGTACGCTTACCGGAGATGAGTCACTATCATCCAGAACGATGAAACGAATCACAGATCCACT
>Ga0209943_1002189_pt1 | contig 10926 bp, 8 predicted proteins | sample SalPonR1_B_D2_MG_FD_185698 | JGI IMG/M metagenome (GOLD analysis project Ga0209943, IMG submission 185698) | Salt pond soil microbial communities from South San Francisco under conditions of wetland restoration - Salt Pond MetaG R1_B_D2_MG... ... | reverse complement strand
CGGGAAAGTGGTCATATTCCATAAGCTATGGATTGCAGTCATGCGGCTGGTGGGAGGGGGATGAACGCCCGGGTATTGCTGGCGGACGATCACGCGCTCATGCGCGAGGGGCTGCGCTCGATCCTCGACCGCGACGCTACCGTGGAAGTGGTCGGCGAGGCGGGAAGCGGCCTCGAGGCCGTGCAGCTGTGCAAAGAACTGAACCCCGACATCGTGATCATGGACGTCGCGATGGACGATGTGAACGGCGTCGAGGCCACCCGCCGTATTCTCGGGCGCCACAACAGTGTCCGCGTCATCGCGCTGTCCAGCCACAACGACAGCCGCTTCATCGCCGAGATGATCCGCGCCGGTGCCGCGGCGTACGTCTTGAAGGAGAATGCCTACTCGGAGCTGCGCCGTGCCCTGCAGGCGGTGCAGCGGGGCGACACGTACCTGTGTCCGGCGGCCGCCGGCCAGGCCGCCTCGCTCATCCGCGACCCCGGGTCGGGTCGGGGGACGCCCTGGCAGATCCTGGGGCAGCGCGAGCGCGAGGTGCTGCAGCTCATCGCCGAAGGACACAGCAGCCCGGACATCGCCGAGCGGCTCTGCATCTCGGCCAACACGGTGGATACCCACCGGCGCAACATCATGCGCAAGCTGGAGCTGCACAACGTGGTCGAACTCACCCGTTACGCCATCCGCGAGGGACTGACCCGGGTCGACGACTGAGCGGGAAAGCGCCTCCGGTGCCCCATTGACGTCGCGCAATGCACCGCACCGCGGCACCCGCTACCGTGACTGACGGAGTCAGGAAGACTCCGTTCAGCCAATCACGGAGCAGCGAAGATGGAAGTCTCGAAACTGATGACGCGGCAGGTGGAACTCGTCGCGCCCGATACCCCCCTCCCCGAGCTGGCCCGGCGCATGCGCGACGAGCACGTCGGCGCCCTGCCGGTGGCCGAGAACGACCGGATGATCGGCATGGTGACGGACCGGGACATCGTCGTGCGCGGACTCGCCGACGGTGCCGACCCCGCCGGCACCACCGCGCGGGACGTCATGTCCGGCCGCATGCTGTACTGTTACGAGGATCAGGAAGCCGACGAAGTGGCGCGCAACATGGGCCACATGCACGTGCGGCGGCTGGCCGTCCTCAACCGGGAGGATCGCCTGGCCGGCATGGTGTCGCTGGGCGACATCAGCGCCATGGGCCCCGCGGACAAGGCCGGCGAGGCGCTGCACGAGATCGCGCTCAGCCCGCCCGAACCGGCCTGAGGGCAGGCCATGGACGGACGGATACGTACGCTGACGGAGACGTACGGCCAGTCGCTGTGGCTCGACGGCTTCGACCGGCGCATGCTGGAGGACGGATCGCTGGCGGAACTCGTCGGCCTCGGGGTCCACGGCGTCACCAGCAACCCGACCCTGTTCCGCAAGGCCGTCGGCGACGCACAGGATTACACGGAGTCGATACGCACGCTGATGCAGGCCGACCACGAGATCGACGGCGCCGGCCTGGCTCACTGGCTGATGCTCGAGGACGCCCGCCGGGCCGCGGATCTGCTGCTGCCGGTGTACGAGCAAACCGCCGGCCGGGACGGTTTCGTGAGCGTGGAGGTGCCTCCCTATCTGGCGCACCGGGAAGGGGAGACCGTGGACTCGGCGATGCATCTGCGGGAGCAGATCGGGCGGCCGAACGTGATGATCAAGGTGCCGGGCACCCGCGAAGGGCTGCACGCTTTCGAGCGCCTCATCGGCGCCGGCGTGAACGTCAACGTGACATTGCTGTTCTCGCCCGCCCGCTATCGAATGGTCACCGATGCGTACCTGCGCGGGCTCGCCCGCAACGCCGATCCGTCCGGCGTGCGCTCGGTGGCTTCGTTCTTCCTGAGCCGCATCGACGTCGCCGTCGACCGGCGGCTGGCGGAGGAGGGCGACGCCGCGCAGGCGTTGCGCGGCGCCACCGCCATCGCCTGCGCACGGCTGGCCTACCGGCATTTCGGCGAGGTGTTCGGCGGCGAGGCGTTCCGGGCCCAGGAGAGCCGCGGGGCCCTGCCCCAGCGGCTCTTGTGGGCGAGCACCGCGACCAAGCGCCCGGACGAACGGGAGACCCGCTATGTGGAGGCGCTGATCGGCCCCGATACGGTGGTAACCGTGCCGCGCCGCACGCTGGAAGCCTTCCTGCACGACGGAGAAGTCCTGCCCCGCCTGACCCAGGGCATCGAGGAGGCCGAACGCCACATCGAGCGGCTGGAGGACCTCGGCATCGATCTGGCGGGCATCGCCGAAGCGCTGGAGGAGGACGGCATCTCCCGTTTCACCGAATCCTGGTCGGAGCTGGTCCGTGTTCTGCAGCAGAATAGGCTCGGTGTCGCGCGGCGCTACGCGGAAGGCCGGCCCTGAAAGGTCATGGCGGCCGGCGAGGGAGCAGGCCAGGCTGCGTGACGGGCAAGGCGGCACCGGACCCGCGCTGCCCTCATGCGCTCACGCATCCGCGCTGATCCGGTCGTAGACGTCCCAGACGCCCGGCACGGCCCACACGTCGCGGATGGCACGGCGACGGGATTCGTCATCCGGCGTGCGCCCCCGCAGCTCCACGATGCCGGCGGCCGCGGACACCTCGATGGTCCGGGCATCCACCAGCGGGTCCCGCACCAGGATGCCGTAGACCGCTTCGGTGAGCAGTTCGTCGGACTCACCGCCGGGTCCGTCGACGACGAGGCGGTTATCGACCAGGCTGCAGCCGGGCACCCACCAGGCCAGCGCCTCGGCCAGCCGGCGAGCGTTCTCACAGCCCACCTTGCCGGCCAGCGTCACCATGCCCCGCCGGGCCCGCACCTCGATGCCGAAAGCCGCCCCCAGGGGCTGCTGCATGATCCGGGCGCGCCACTCCTGGTGCAGCACGATCACGTAGTCGCTGAAGGTCTCTTCCCGGGCCAGTTTGTCGATGACCTGCCGGGCGAGCATCGGTGCCTTGAGGCGCGGTGCCGCGAGGCGCAGCCGGTCCACCACCTCGAACTCGTCCCCGGCCAGCTGACGGGCCACGTTGGCGGCGATGCGCTTGGCGGGGAGCTCCTCCACCACGCCGCCGAGATGCACCCGGCCGTCCCGTACCGCAATCTCCAGGCCGCCGAGGCGCCCTGCCACCCGGACGTCGCGGCCGAGCTCGTCTCGCACACTGGCTGCCAGTTGCTGATCCACCGATTTATCCATCCCGGGCTCTCCGTGCCGCAATAAAGACCACTCGCAGGAGCACGGAGTATGGAGGGGGGCGGGCGGCCCCCTCATTGTGGAACGTCAATCGGTGCCGTTGAAGGGAACCCGGATGGTGAGTTCCATGCCGCCGCCGCGGCGCCGGGCAACCTGCAGCTCGCCGCCCAGGGCGAGCGCGCGCCCGCGGATGGTGCGCAGCCCGAACCCGCCCACCTCCCGGGACTCGAACTCCTCGAGGGCGGCGGCGTCGAAGCCGGGGCCCCGGTCGCTGACGCGGACGACCAGCTGGCCGTCTTCCTCGCGCGCGCTCAGCCGGGCCTCCCTGACCCCGGCGTGCTTCACCACGTTGACCAGCAGCTCGCGCACGCTCTGCATCAGGAACAGCCTCAGGGTCTCTCCCGGTTCGATGCCGCTATGGCCGATCGCGCCGACCTCCAGCTCGATGGTCAGGCCGTGGTGGTCGCGGCTCCACCGGGAGATCCAGTCGAACTCCTCGCTCAGGCTCGCCTCGGGATGCAGCGGCGGACTCAGCTCGTAGGAGAGGGACCGGGTCAGGTTCAGGGCGTCGTCCAGCAGCCGTATGGCGGTAGCCGGCGGCGTGGTGCCGTGCTGCTCCGCCCAGTCCTGCAGCTGGATACGTGTTGCCAGGAGGCTCTGCTGCAGGCCACCGTGCAGCACCTCGGACAGGCGCTTGCGTTCCTCGTGTTCCGACTGGGAGAGGGCGAGCGTCAGGCGCTTCAGCTCCCCGGCCTGCTGCTCCAGCAGGGCGGTGCGCCTCGCGACCAGCGCCTCCAGCTCGGCGTTGATCTGCTTCTCCGCGGCATGAGCGCGCCGCAGCGCCTCGCGCGCCTGCCGCTGCTCGGTGACCTCCTGGGCGATGACGTTGACGCCCATCACCTCGCCGCGCCCGTCCCGCAAGGGATACCACTGTTCGATCCAGGCCCTTTTCTCGCCGGCCCGGGCCGCGGTTTCCCCGACGATTTCCCGGTCGAGCGCGGGCTCCCCGGTATCGAGTACGCGCTGAATGTCCGTGCTCACGCTGTGCCCGAAGTTCGGCACGATCTCGTCCACCCGCCGGCCGATATGCCCGGCCACGGGCACGCCGTTCATGTCCGCCATCCGCTGATTGATGCGCACGTAGCGCTGATCGCGATCCAGCAGGCAGAGTCCGACGGGCGCCGTCTCGTAGATGGTGCGCAACTCCTCCGCCAGCGCCTCGGCCGGGCTGGTATCCCGCGCGTGGTGCAGCCCGAGCCGGTCGCGCAGGGAATACTGCAGCGCCCGCGAACGGACCGCCACGTAGATGACGGCCAGCAGCGTCTCCGTCCGCATGGGACGGGGCAGGACGGTGTGATGGCTGGCGCCGATTCGCTCCACGGCAGAAGCCACCGTGGGAAGCGCGCCGGTATCGCCGCCGGCGACGACGATCAGGGGTAATACCGACCAGAGAGGCTGGGCCGCGTACCACTCGCCGAGTCTTGCCACGACTTTCTCTGTCAGTGCCTCGTCGCCAATCAGCAGCAGGCCGGCTCCGTCGTCCAGCTGCGCCGTCAGGTCGTCCGGCTCACGGACGATACGGGACGGAATCTGGCAGTAATCGAGCACGGGCAGGAAAATGGCGTCGTCGTCGCTCGCCCCGGTCAGGCAGGCCACGATGGCCAGATCGTCGCGCCCGGCCAGGTCCGGCTGGACGATGGACGGGACGATAGTACCTTCGGCCAGATTCGCGGCCAGATCCGCGGCCAACGCCGCACCCTGTTCTGCGTCCGCTGCGGACGGGGGCGGACTATCAGGCGACCCGGGCGACTCGGAGGACTCGTAGGAATCGGAAGATTCGGAGGATTCGGTCATAGCCCTGCACCGGAACACGCAGCAATGCCCCGGCAGTCTGGACCGCGCCGGTGGACGCGTCAAACGGGCACGGCTGCACGGGGGCTCACGATTGCACAAACGCAATGCGCGCGCCGGCCGCAGCGGCTAGCGTGCCCACATCGGGACGACGTTCAGCGGAGGTGCAGACCATGACCGAACCGGCCGTGTTCAGGAAGACCCTGGAGAAGACGGAAGCGTGGCTGGAGGCCGTCGCCCGGCGGATGGGATCGGCCGACGCCGAGCGGGGTTACCGCGCGCTGCGCTCGGTGCTGCACGCGCTGCGCGACCGCCTGCCGGTGGACGAAGCCGCACAACTCGGTGCCCAGATGCCGATGCTCGTCCGCGGTATCTACTACGAGGGCTGGAAGCCGGCCGACACGCCGGAGAAGTGGCGCGACGGCCAGGCGCTGATGGACCGCATCGCGGCGGACATGCCGGACCTGGATCCCACCCAGCGGGAACGCGCGGCACAGGCCGTGTTCGCCGTGCTGGACGAGTTCATCGGCAGCGGCGAGACCGAGGACGTACGCCAGGCCATGCCCGAGGAGGTCCGGGAACTCTGGCAGCAGGCCGCCTGAGGCCCCTCAGAGCGACAGGGTGATGTAGACGATCTCCGGGTCCTCCGGTGCCGTCCGGCGCGTGAAACCGAGCTCCTTGGCGAGAGCCAGCATGCCGCGGTTCTCCCGCAGGACCACACCGTCCATCTCCTCCAGGCCCCGCTGCCGGGCGATGGCGATCAGCCGCCGCAGCAGTTCGGTGGCCAGACCCCGGTTCTGCCAGTCGTCGGAGACGACGATGGAGAATTCACAGCCGCGGCCGTCCAGGTACGTGACGAAGCGGGCGACGCCCACCTGGCGCTCGGCGTCGTCCTCCTGGGTGAGCGCGATCAGCGCCATCTCCCGGTCGTAGTCGATCTGGGTGAAGCGGGACAGCATCGCCGGCGTGAGTTCCTTCATCGCGTACATGAAACGCAGGTAACGCGAGCGCTCCGACAGGCTGTTGACGAATTCCTGCTCGAGGCGCGCGTCTTCCGGCCGGATGGGCCGGATCAGCAGGGGCGTGCCGTCGCGCAGCACGTGCTCGCCGACCAGGTTGCTGGGGTAGGGGTGGATCGCCATGTGGCCGTACTCGCGGCCGCTCGCACGGCTCTCGCGCAGCACCACCCGGGCGTCCAGCGCGATGGCGCCGGTCTCGTTGACCACCAGCGGATTGACGTCGAGTTCCTCGATCCAGGGCAGCTCGCAGACCATGTCGGAGAGACGCAGGACCGCGTCCTCCAGCGCCCGGCGGCTGGCGGCCGGCTTGCCGCGGAACTCGTCCAGGTAGCGCGACGCCCGGGTCTCGGCGATCATGCGCTGCACCAGGAAGCGGTTCAGCGGCGGCAGGCCCACCGCGCGGTCCCGGATGACTTCCACCAGCGTGCCGCCGAGTCCCACGGTGACGGCGGGCCCGAACACCGGGTCGTTCATGACGCCCAGCATGATCTCCCGGCCGTTTCGCCGCTGCCACATGCGTTCCAGCAGCACGCCCCGCAGGTGCGCTTCGGGCACCCGTTCGCGCACGTCGCGCATGAGTTCCCGGTACGCCGAGCCCAGTTCGGCACCGTTGCGGATGCCGAGCCGCACGCCGTCCACGTCGGACTTGTGGGAAATCTCCGCCGAATGCACCTTCATGACCAGCGGGAAGCCGAGCTGCTCGCCGAGGGTCAGGGCCTCCCGCGGGCCGGCGGCGGGCACGCTCTGCAGGACGGGGATATCGAAGGCGCGCAGCAGGGCCTTGGACTCGATCACGTCCAGTACCCGGCGCCCCCCGGCCAGCGCCGCGTCGATGATCCGGCGGGCGCCTTCCCGGTCCGGTTCCTCGCGCCGGCCGAGGGGCCGGGGCACCTGCAGCAGCATCTGCTGGTTGGCCCGGTGGGCCGCCACGGCGGTGAAGGCCTCCACGGCCGCCTCCGGGGTCGCATACGTGGCCACGCCCCGGCGGCGAAACATCTCGCGGCTGGCCTCCATGGAACTGCCGCCCATCCAGCAGGTGAGCACCGGTTTTTTCGTGCTCCGGGCAATCTCGGCCACGGCCTCGGCCACCGGTTCCGGGTCGGTCATCGCCTGGGGCGCCAGGATGGCCAGTACGGCGTCGCAGCCGTCGTCCTCCAGCAGCAGGTGCAGGGCCGTGGTGTAGCGCCCGGCATCCGCGTCGCCGAGCACGTCCACCGGGTTGGCGCCGGACCAGGCGTGGGGCAGGGCGGCGCGCAGCTTCTCGGCGGTGGCCTGCGAAAGCCGGGCCAGCGGCAGGCGCTTGTCGGCGAGGAAGTCGGCGGCCATCACGCCCGGGCCGCCGCCGTTGGTGAGGATGGCGAGGCGCGGCCCCCGGGTACGCACGCCGGTGTGCAGCGTCTCGGCTACGGCGAAGAAGTCCACGTAGTTGTGCACGCGCACCACGCCCGCCCGGCTGACGGCGGCATCGAAGACGTCGTCGGACCCGACCATGGCGCCGGTGTGGGAGACGGCGGCCTGGCCGGCCTCGGCATGCCGGCCCGCCTTCATGACCACCACCGGCTTGGCCCGGGAGGCGGCGCGCACCGCGCTCATGAAGCGCCGGGCATCGTGGATGCCTTCCACGTACAGCATGATGGCCCGGGTGGCCGGGTCCACCACCAGGTAGTCCAGGATCTCGCCGAAATCCACGTCCGCGGCGGTGCCGCTGGAGACGACGCAGGAGAAGCCGATGTTGCGCGGTGCGGCCCAGTCGAGCAGGGCGGTGCACAGCGCCCCGGACTGGGAGACCAGCGCGATATGACCCGGTCCCGCCATCACCTGGCTGAAGCTCGCGTTCAGCCCGGCGTCCGGCCGCAGCACGCCCAGGCAGTTGGGGCCGATGAAGCGGATGCCGTGGCGCCGCGCCGCGCCGAGGGCCTCGGCCTCCAGCCGCCGGCCCTCGGCGCCGGCCTCGCGGAATCCGGCGGTCAGAATCACCGCGACGGCGATGCCGGCCTCGCCGCATTCCTCCAGCACGCCGGGCACGGCGGCGGCAGGGGTCACGATCACGGCCAGATCCGCCTCGCCGTCGATGTCCTGCACCCTGGCCACGCAGGCGCGTCCCTGCACCGTCTCGTGGGCCGGGTTCACCGGGTGGATGGGCCCGTCGAAGCCGGCATCCAGCAGATTGCGGAAGGTGACGGTGCCGAGGGAGCCCGGCCGCTCGCTGGCACCGATGAGGGCCACCGCGCGGGGCTCGAACAGGGGTGAGATCTCGGCGGTGGTGGCGCCGCGGCGTGCCATTCCTTGCTTCCTTCAGGGCCTGGACGTGGGGCGGAGTGACGAGGGTAACCGGAATCGGGCTGTGCCGCAGCGACGGGTGGTCGTCCGGGTTGCGGCGCAATTCGGCGATCCGCCGTGGCGCACCGGGGCCGTGCCCTCGGACGAAGCTCGCCTCACACGGAGCTCGCCAGGGCATCCGGGCAACCGGGCAACCGGGCGAGGCCGCGGAACGCCGCCTGCCATAACCGCGCATAATGTATATTATGTTAAATGGTAGCGGGACCGACCAGGTGCACCCCACCGTACACGGTTCCTGGTGGCCCAGCGGAATCTTTGAACGCTATTAGCTGATTCATTGAACAACCCCCTACTTCGCCAGTACAGCGGCGATATAGCGAGCGGATTTTTCGTACAGCGCCGTCATGAGGTAGTGCAATCATTGAACAGTAGATAATTGGCCGCACCCATTGTTTGCCCGACACCTTTGAATTACACCTTGTTCGGTGTCGGGACAGCTGAAAGTATGCACATCATCCAGCTGAATCTCGGGACTTCGGCAATATTCACCGGCGAATCACCGTGAGACCACCTTCTCATTGTGGTCACCGTCCACCATCTAAGAGCGAATTCCACCTTTGAACCGGCGGCAGAGATTTCTCGACTGGCGCTAGGACCGGCCTCCTATTGGCTTTGCTGACCGTACCCGACGATTCCGACTTGTGCGCGACTTCAGCTGGCTAGACTACGGATCGTTATGCTCCTTCGTATTTTCACATCGCTGGCTCTGACGGCAGCGATCGTCTTTGCGCTTCGCGTTGGCTTCTCTCTAGACCCGCCCGGCTGGAGCGTGGTTGGTGTCTACTTGCTTCTGTACATTCTGATGGGTCAGCTCGCAAAGCAGTTCGGCCGCAAACGTGCTCGAGACAGCGCAAGAGACGAAGTCGATCCCGACTATTCCTGGCTGCCGGTCTCCGGGCCGATTGGCCGCCTCGGGCAGCCCGGGCTGATGGTGGTTTTTTTCTCTACTCAGCTTCTAGTGCTGTTCAATCCTCTTCAAATGGCGCAAGTCATAAGACAGCTTGCCGGCAACGCCGCTCTGAAAGCCCGCGACAAGGCATCGGGGGACGACGGTCGCAATTATTTGAACCAGGTCCCCTACCGCCTGCCCTTCGATGGTGAATGGCTGCTGTATAACGGCGGAATGACGCCGAAAACCTCGCATTCGTGGGATGTGCTCGGGCAGCGTTTCGCGCTGGACTTCGTGATCTGTGACGATGCCTACCGCCGCCACAGCGGCCGCGGTACTCGGGTGACGGACTATTTCGCCTACGGCTGTCCTATCCTGGCCGCGGTGGATGGCGACGTGATCGCGGTCGAGAACCGTATTGGAGACGCACCTCTGGTTGGATGGGGTGTTTGTGACTTTACCGCACGCGGCTTTGTCGGCAACTACGTGTTAATCCGGCATGCGGAATCGGAATACGGCCTGTACGCCCATCTGATACAGGGCAGCATCGAGGTCGCGCCCGGTGATCGGGTCGAGGCCGGTCAACGAATCGGCCGCTGCGGCCATTCGGGCCACTCCAGCAAGCCCCATCTGCATTTTCACGTGCAGGACTCGCCTGACCTGTTCCGGGGCATGGGTCTTCCGGTCACCTTCCACGATATCGAGGTCGACGGCGTTCACAGATCCGGCGCCCAGCTTACTGCCGGACAGCTCGTGGCTCAGCGGACGTCGAACGGCGCAGCGCCAATTGCATCGGGATAACCGAGACTGTTTACTCTGTTCCGGCGTGCGACAAGCGTATCCCGGCACGAGCCATTCCGAGCGCAATTCGCGCATCGCGCTGGCTGTGCGTCGCGCCGAATGCAGTCCCGGAGCCAAGCCTCTCCGATACAGCACTTACACAGCATGGGGTGGCTGACCGGTCTGGGACGGCACGGGGGCGATCATGACGCCTCTCGCCGTTGCGATTCAAGGAAATCTTTCAGGAGCCGGTGTTCCTCGTCGGCGTAGCGGCTGAGTCTGGCCTCCGCCGCATCGAGCGCGGCCTGTACGGCCTGCAGCTCGTGCTCATGTGCCGCCAGCGCCTCCTTGTGCCCTCGCCGTTCGGCCTTGACCTCGGCCTTGAGCGCCGCATGCCGCTCGGCCAGGGTGCGAAGCTCGGCGTCGCGTTCCTGTAGGCTCGCCGCCAGGCGCTGCCACTCCTGCTCACGGGACTGCGCCTGCTCGTTGACTCGAGCGCAGGCGTCCTCGGCCGTCCGCAGCGCCGCCCGCTCCCGCTCCAGCGCGTCACGTAACGCGTTGCACTCGGACTCGAGACCCGCGACGGACTCTGTGAATGCTGCTTTGTCGGCGGCGTGCTCGGCCGCCAGATATTCGAGGCGCTCGCCGAGTCGGGCACCCTCCGCAACGGCTTCGGTCGTCGCCTGGCGGCTCTGTGTGAGTTCGGCCTTCAATTCGTCACGCTCGGTGCCTCGTGCGGCGTGCGCATCTTTTAGCCTGGCAAGGTCCTGCTCGAGGCCCTGACGCGTCGCATCGGCGACTTCGAGCGCTGCGTCGCGCTCGGTGAGCGCCTGTTCCAGCTCGGCCACGAGAGCC
>Ga0209943_1002187_pt1 | contig 10928 bp, 10 predicted proteins | sample SalPonR1_B_D2_MG_FD_185698 | JGI IMG/M metagenome (GOLD analysis project Ga0209943, IMG submission 185698) | Salt pond soil microbial communities from South San Francisco under conditions of wetland restoration - Salt Pond MetaG R1_B_D2_MG... ... | reverse complement strand
CAGATTCCATCGGTCTGCAGGCTTTTCAATCAGAAATGCCATAAAATAAACTGCCGTACCCATTGCTAAAATAACGGTGAAAATAAAGATTAGTTCTTTGACGAAATTCCACTCTTCCGGCTTTGAAAAAAAACGGGTCTTCTTCATCAAATTAATAACCAAAAGAGCAGTAAGCGCCACCCCGGCACAGTACGCGGCCATTGTCATTTCATAGCTTAAAAAATATCCGGGATGGGTTTGGGCCGGCCGGTATATCATCACAAACACAAAATTGAATAAAGCGATAAGAACCGCCCCGGCAACAGGTTTTTTCAGAAGAAAATTCTGAGGAAAGGATTTTGTGAAACGGTTTTGTAATTTTTCCAACATTACGACAAGATTTATAATCTGAAAAACATCAACAGCTTTATGTTGACTTAAATTACTGAAATCATCAGATCTATATAATAGCTTGCCATTATTTGGTTCAAAATGAACCTGATTGCGTTTATTTTTAGCAAAAATGCTTACCTACATCAAATATATTCGAATGATTCCTTTCGAAATTTAAGTTAGTTTATGAACATTGTAACACTTGCTTCAAATAAAACGGATTTAGTTGATATCGAATGAGTTCAGAGATAAAAGAACGGTATAAAAATATTTTAACCCGAATTTCTGCTGCCTGCCAAAAAGCAGGACGAGATCCCTCAGAAATTACCCTTGTTGCTGTTAGCAAAACCAAACCAGACGATGATGTAATGGCCCTGCTGAAGGAGGGCCAGCTTCATTTTGGTGAGAACCGTGCCAAGGCACTTGAAACCCGAATGGAGAATATAGAAAACGAAACTGTTCAATGGCACTTTATCGGTAATCTGCAAACCAATAAAATTAAGTATATGGCTCACAGGGTAGACTGGATTCAGTCTATTCATAAGAAAAAAGCTCTCAAGGAAGTTGAAAAACGTGCTGCAGAGCATGGCAGAACCATTAACGTTTTGATCCAGGTGAATATCAGTGAGGAAGACCAAAAAAGTGGTTGCGACCCAGAACAGCTGAAGTCCATGCTCAATTATGCCCAAAACCTAAAACACACAAAAGTAAGAGGCTTGATGGGTATGGCTACCTTTACCGATGATCTTAACGTAGTACGGCCAGAGTTTAGACTGCTGCATGATCTGCGTGAAGAGCATAAACACCTTGCGGAGGGCAGCGTTTCGCTTGAACATCTCTCAATGGGGATGACCAACGATCTGGAAGTTGCGATCGATGAGGGGGCGACCATGGTGCGCATTGGCACGGCAATTTTTGGAGAGCGTAACTATTAAAAACTCTTTACGTTATAATGACATTGATTTTAGGGTTTTTTTTATCTTAACTATTAATTATAAATCAATTCGAATTTTATGTCTGCATGGATCTGGGTTTTAATCCCTCTCGTGGCTATCATTGGCGGCTACGTAATCGATTATCAAAAGAACAAGCTTAAGTGGCAAAACCAAACCAGCAGTAATGAAGCCGAACTGGAGGAGTTACGAGCTATGATGAGCAAAATGAAACAGAGAATTGAAAACCTGGAGGCCATTGCCGCACACGATTCAGAATCTTTTCGTGAAGCCGGTGACCTGAACTCTATTGAACTGGATTTGGAAGAGCAGGAAGAGAAAATGAAAAAGGAAAATCAACAAACTGTAGCAAATAAAGTTAAAACAAAAGGGAAATAGTTATGGATCCGCAAGCAATTGCAGTTTTAAGTATTATTTTTGGTAGCGTTGTAAGTATCGTTTTTATAGCAGTTGTGGGGGGAATTATAAAGACGTGGGTTAAGAACAAATCGGGAACAAATCTTTCTGAAAATGAAGAGTTTCTTTCGGCATTACGTGAATTTAAAGAGAAAACAGATCGTCGGTTAAGTAATCTGGAAACCATTGTGACCGAAGAGCGTGAACCGGTTTTTTTGTCTGAAAAATCAGAGGAAAAGAGTTCAGAAAAAGAGAAACAAAATGATCATCTTGAAATTGAACTGGATGATGAACCCGAAAGTGAAACAAAAAAAGGATCGGGTAAACTAAAAAATATGCTTAACCAGTAGCTTCGACAGCGGTTTTACTGTATTCACCCCATTTTGCCAATAAATAGTTTCCTTTTATGAAATTAACAGCACTAGAAATTAAGCAGCAGCAGTTCGAAAAATCCTTACGCGGTTACGATCCTGCCGAGGTTCAGTCATTCCTGAATTTGGTTTCAAGCGAGTGGGAGCATATGACCGGTAAAATTCGGGAACTTGAAACACAGGTCGATAAACTTAACGACAAATTAAAGCACTACGAACGCGTTGAGGAAGCCCTCCACGAAACACTACAAACAGCAAAAAGCACTGCCGAAGAAAAACTGGTTGCCTCAAGAAGGGAAGCGAAGCTAGTAGAAGAAAAAGCCGAAATGGAGGCCGAATCGATTGTGAACGATGCGTACCGGCAGCGGCGCGAAATACGCCAGCATATTATTAAGCTCATTGATAAAAGAGAAGAGATCATCAGAAACATTAACTCGTACCTCGACAATGCAAAAACAGGTCTTGAGCAATTTAATAATCAAGACCCCTCTCTATTCACACTTCCTCCCGAATCCGACAGTAAGCCGGCCATCAAAAAGAGTACAAAAAAATCTCAGGAATCTGTTGATGATTTAAAAAGTTTAGACTCCGGCCTATCCGATTCACAAAAAATTGACGATATTCTTGACGATCTAGATTAATCACCAACCTATTTTTTATATGCCACTTGATACTGTAGAAGAGTTTCGCCAAAAACGCTCTGAGGCACTTTCATTTATTCGGGAAAACACAGATTTAAGGCCCAACTATATGCTGATATTGGGCACGGGATTGGGTCAGCTCGCTGATGAGATGCAAATAGAAACGGAAATATCGTACGATCAGATACCACACTTCCCGGTTTCCACGGTGGAGAGCCACGCCGGTAAACTTCTGTTTGGCACATTGGGCGGCAAAGAGGTTGTAGCCATGCAGGGGCGTTTTCACTACTATGAGGGCTATACCATGCAGCAAATAGCCTTTCCGGTTCGCGTTTTAAAAGAGAATGGAGCCGACACACTCTTTGTAAGTAATGCCTGCGGCGGTATGAACCCCAATTACAAGCGAGGAGACATTATGCTTATCCGGGATCATATCAACTTCCTGGGAGACAATCCGCTTATTGGCCCCAACGATGATGAATTAGGGCCCCGTTTCCCCGATATGAGTGATCCCTACACCGAGCGGCTGCGTGAAATTGCTCAAAATGTAGCACTTGAAGAAGCCATACCGATGCAACAGGGGGTGTATATTGCGCTAAGCGGCCCCATGCTCGAAACCAAATCGGAATATCGCTTCCTTCGTCTGCTTGGAGCTGATGTTGTAGGAATGAGTACGGTGCCCGAGGTGATAACAGCGGTGCACATGGGAATGGATGTCCTGGGGGTATCTGTCATTACGGATGAATGTTTCCCTGACTCGCTGCAGCCTGTGAACATCGAAGAGATTTTGGATGCTGCTGCAATGGCCGAACCGAAAATGACGAAAGTGATTATCAGGGTGCTTGAGAAATTGTAGCTGACTACCGAATGGAATACTGCTTTTCAATTTAAAACGTTGTATTTTTAGTCCATATTCGTTTGTCGTAATATGTAGAAACTGTAAACCAACCAGTACATCACTGAATGAGCTTTAACGATTTTGATGACAACCCGATCTGGAACGAATTTCAGTGGGAGTCTCACCTTGAAGAAATCGAAAAAAAGAGTGAAAATCTTCGGCGATTTATCACATCAGACCTTAACGGGAATACCCCGCGATGGATAACTCTCCTGAGAGAAAATCTTGATGAGCTCGATGCTGTAGAAGCATTTATCGAGGAAGAACTTCTCCTTGACGAAGCTTATTTTCCAGAGGACGAAGACGATTGGGAGGACGAAGACGATGAATTTGACGATGACTTTTTCCTTGAAGACAATTCGTTTTTAAATTTTGACGAATTGGATGATGAAGATTTTGAAGATTTCGACTACGGTGAAGAGTGGAAGGAACTGAGCGAAGAGTACACCTTTTCTGATTACGGTTCGATCGAAAATCTTACTGTTTACAGAACCGCACGGCTCTATGCCGCCGACGTTCTCAAATGGGCCGAGAGCATCCCCGCTCATTTACAAACACGCCAGGTACACGAATTTATCACCAATGTGCTCAAAATTTCTGCAAAACTGGCCGGAGGCTACTCTTTTGGATTTGAACAGGATGTGATGGGTGGAAATATTGCGTATACAAAAAAAGCTCTGTACAGTGCAAATGATGCTCTTTCCTATCTTAATTCAATGAAAAAAGAACCTTTCATTGTTCCCTCGCTTTATACAAGGCTGAATGAGAGGCTGTTTGAAATAAGAAACGACATCGGCATTTACGTACAGGAACTGCGGGATCAGTTTCAAAAAGGATTCGAATAACGTTTAACACTCTTTATGCAACGTTATTCGATGCCTTCAACTCTTTAATAAGTCTTTTCACCGTTTTCAACAGCTCATCGGCTTCCTCGATATGCGTTCGCACGGACAAAACTGCTACCCGGAAGAAGACATTTCCATCGATCTCTGTAGTAGATAGAAACACCCAGCCATCAGACACCATTTTTTTATGCAGCTCACGGTTTAGTTCATTCACATTCCTTGCATCGGGAGTCCACCGAAACATAAAGATACTCAGCTGTGGATTTGGGCTCACTTCAATCTCATCCATCGCACGAAATTCTGACCATAAATAATCTGCCAGCGCTAATTTTTCCTGCAGAGCATCCCTAAAAGAGGATACCCCATGCAGCTGCAGAGGCAGCCACATCCGTAATGCCCGGAAATGCTTGCTTAATTCCGGTGATATATCGGCGGGTGAATAAAAACCATCGTCGGTGCGTGCGTCTTTCATGTAGCTGGCCTCGTACCTGTGTGAGTTTGCCAGTTTTTCAACATCCCGTACAAGCAGAGCCCCGGTGCCATATGGCAAAAACATCCCCTTATGAGGATCAAGAACGGCAGAATCTGATCTTTCGATACCCTTCAACATCCGCCTTCCATCGTCCGTTAAAATGAAAAATCCGCCATATGCAGCATCTACATGAAACCAAAGTTGTTCCTGATCACAAATATCAGCAAGTTCATTTAATGGGTCTACAGCTCCCGTATCTGTTGAGCCCGCCGAAGCAACTACCATCCATGGAATGAACCCATTTTCACGATCACGCTTTATGGCTTCGCGAAGCTCATCCGGCTGCATCCTGTAGCGGTCGTCAAGAGTTATTTTCCTGCGCACACATTCTCCCAACCCTGCGATGTTCAGAGCTCTGTCTACACAGTGGTGAGTCTGCGAGGATAAGTAAACTACCATTCTGGAATACGATGCTGCCTTAAAGCCCGAATCATCCCGGGCAGCAACCACTGCGGTAAGATTAGCTATACTCCCTCCCGATGAGAGATATCCTCCGGCATCCTCACCGTAACCAATAACGCTGCATAGCCACTGAACCATATTGGTTTCCAGAACTGCAGCGCCCGGTGAGGAGGCATACACGCTCGCATACCTGTTTGTAACGGCAGCCAGATAGTCTGCAATAGCAGCACTATGAATCCCACCACCGGGTATATAACCAAAGTGTCGGCCGGATGCGAGATTCAGCCCGGGCGGAACTATTTCATTCTCCAGAATATCAACAACTGCACCTGCAGCCACTCCGGTTTCAGGAACCGGCATCGCTCTCTTCTTCTTTATGCGATCATCAAATGTATTATAGGCTTTCCCCTCCTGAATATCCGCATAAAAACGCTCTGCATATTCATCAGCAATTTTTCCAAGTCGCCGGCGCTGTATACTATCAGGTTCAAGAGTTGATGTTTTTATTTTAAGTTCTTGTAATTTCTCTTTTTTTTGATTCGTTTCTGCGCTGCTCATTCCTGTTATTAAACATTATGATTCATTTATTAAGTGAAGTTCGTAAAATTTTTCCCCATTTTTAATCTTTAGTTTTTCACCAACTTAATTGACAGGCGTATGAGTTTTCAAAATCGAGTGTTACTTGCAATATTATTTGCCCTGGTTATTATATTTACTATCACATTATGCAAAGCAGAAGCCCAATCTCCCCGGGAATCTCACATCAACCAGGAAAATAGTTATAAAGTTGTTGGTTATGTAGCCGGCTGGAGAAACGACTGGTCATCCGATAATATTGACGCCGCAAAGCTAACTCACATTAATTATGCTTTTGCAGATATCGTTGAGGGAAAAGTGGCCTCCTATCTCGATAACGACGAAGCAAACTTCGAGGCACTCAACTTACTGAAGCAAGACAATCCGGATCTTAAGATTCTGATTTCCGTAGGGGGGTGGAGCCGTTCCAAGTTTTTTTCTGATGCCGCCCTGACCCCAGAATCCCGCAAAATTTTTGCTCAGAGCGCCATCGACTTCCTTAAGAAATACAATATTGACGGTATTGACCTCGACTGGGAATATCCGGGCCTTTCCGGAGACGGAAATGTATATCGTGCGGTTGACAAGCAAAACTTCACGCTCATGCTCAAAACCCTGCGTGACTATCTCGACAGGCAGTCGGAGCTGGACGGGCGAACCTCTGATCCCTATTTACTCACCATTGCCACCGGTGCCAGCCAGAGTTATTTAGATCATACAGAAATGCACAATGCTCAGCAGTACCTCGATTTCATAAATATTATGACCTATGATTTTCATACCGGCGGATCACCCATTGCAGGACATCACAGCAATTTATTTCCTTCAAAGAGTATCCATTTCACAGGGCCTTCGGCCGACAAAGCTGTTCAGCAACATATCGATGCGGGTATTCCATCTCGCAAATTAGTTCTGGGGGTTCCATTTTACGGACGCTCCTGGTCCGGTGTAAGGAGTACAAACAATGGTCTTTACCAATGGACAAACACCAGCGAACGTGGCTCAGCCGGGTTCGATGAACTGCGTGATGAATACATCAACAAAAATGGATTTACCCGCTACTGGGATGAAGAAGCCAAAGCTCCCTACCTCTGGAACCCCGATACTCAAACCATTTTTGTATATGATGATGAGGAGTCGCTGGCCCATAAAACCAGCTACATTAAAGCCCGCGGCCTTGGCGGCGCCATGTTCTGGGAGTACAGCAGCAATTACGGAGAAGAATTATTGAATGCACTTTTTAACGGTTTAAACAAGGATAACTAATTTTATGGAAGATCTGCTTAATCAATCATCTGAGTATGTTTTTGTAGGAAACGAAATGTGGAGAATCGCTCTTCTCACGATCATCATCCTGGTATCTTTTTTACTGGGAAAAACACTGAAGTATGTGCTCTCCAAGTCCAGCACCAAACTGAACGACTCCGGCAGAAATACATTGGCTGTTGCCACGACGGCCGCATCAAAATCCGTAACCTTTCTGTTTTTTGCCATTGGATTGAGAATAGGCATATTCTTTCTGGACATCCCCGAAGCGTTTGCCGGAATGGTTTTTACTTCCGTTGAAGTACTGATCGTGCTCTCAATTGGCTTATTGGTTTACCGGCAGATTGAGGTGCTGGACATCTGGCTTATGAGGTTTGTAGATGATGACCCCGATACGATTGATGACATGCTGATGCCCCTGGCCGGAAAATCGTTACGTGTTGTCGTAGTGATATTGGTGATCCTGCAGATTGCTCAAACTCTCAGCGACCAGCCCATAACAAGTATTCTCACCGGTATTGGAATTGGAGGTTTAGCATTAGGTCTTGCTGCCCAGGACACTATCAAAAACTTTTTTGGGTCAATTCTCATCTTTGCAGATAAACCCTTTAATGTGGGCGAACTGATTGATCTGGATGGGAAAGCAGGTGTAGTAGAAGAAGTGGGGGTACGGACAACAAAAGTTCGAACACTCGACGGACACCTGCTCACTGCCCCAAATGGAAATCTTGCAAATTCAACCATACACAACATCAGCCGCCGCCCTTTTATACGTCGCGTGTTCAGCGTTACCGTTACCTACGATACACCGCCGGAAAAAGTACAGCGCGCCATAGATATTCTGAAGGAACTGCTTGCAGACCATGAGGGTATGGACGAAAACTATCCGCCAAGAGTTATTTTTGATGAGATGGCCTCTCATTCGCTCAATATCAAGTGCTTCTACTGGTACCATCCGCCGGATTACTGGAAGTATATGGAGTTTACCGAATATGTGAATATGGAAATTCTAAAGAGATTTAATGAAGCGGGTATTGAATTTGCTTTCCCAACTCAAACAATGTACCTGGCAGGGGATGATAATCGCCCTTTGAATTTCAACATTCAGAACGAAAAGAATTAACAATGTGATCTGAAAGTGAATACTGTTTCAAAAGTGTAAGATTTGACCATAATCGAGGGGTTGAATTTATAAAATGAAACGGTTTCACCCGATCACTTACAGTATAGCTTGTGAAGCCGCTACCATTTCCGGCAGGGTTTACATGCAAAGACTGTACCTGCCGCAGGATAGAAGACTGTAAGTTCAGGTTAAAATCCCTCTATCGTCCAACCTTCATATCGGAGTGCTGCTTCAGTTTTTTTCCTGCCAGTGCTTCCTGAACATTAAAGATATGATCTCCGATTTTTTCGAGCCGTGTAATGTAGTCGAGGAAAATGACGCCGGCTTGTGAAGTATAAATTCCCTTCTCCAGCCTGCTGTAGTGGGCCTCTTTCATCTCATCCCGTACATCATTGATTTTATTTTCGAGCTCAATGGCGGCATCGAGATCGACCTCGCCATTCTCATTTTCCATATTCTTGCGCATCAGCTTAATGGCCTTCAGCACAACGTCGAGATAGTCGCTTACTTCGAGAACGGCATCCTTTGGCAGGGCAACTTCAAGCTCCATCATATCTTCAAATGTTTTCGACATTTGATAGTACAGATCACCAATTCTCTCCAGATCGTTCACCATGCTGTGCATGGCGCGTATTCGCTGGGTAGCCTCTTTGGATAGCGTTGTAGAGGAAATCTTTGTTAGGTAATCGGTAATCTCCAGCTCCAGGTTATCCGTAATCTGCTCCCTCTTGGCGATTTTTTTAACAAATTTCTCCTGTTTTTTACTCTTCTTGAAAAATAGTCCCGAAAAACTATAGTGCATCTTTTCGATAAGCTTAGAAAACAGCTCCAGCTCTTTGCGAGCCTGGGCTATAGAGAGTTCGGGCGAAGACATCAGCCCTCCTGCAATATACTGCAGACGGAAAGCCATACCCTCTTTGTCGGTATCTTTTTGAAGGCGCTCTACCCAACCAACAATGATGGGCACAAAGGGCGCTAAGATGAGTACGTTGAGCACATTAAATGTGGTATGAAAAAGAGAGATACCTAACGTAGCAGTTGCCCTGGCCTCTTGAGAGGTACCGTAAATCGACCCGGCCGACGGATCAAAGTATTGCATAACCATATCAATGCCGTTCAAAAACGGATTTATTAAAAACAGCATCCATACCACCCCTATCACATTGAAGAAGAAATGAAATCGCGCGGCTCGTTTAGCGTGCACGTTACCCACAACTGCAGCAATATTGGCGGTAACGGTGGTACCTATATTCTCACCAAGAATCATCGCTGCGGCTATGGGGAAGGTAATCCACCCTTCAAAAAGCATAACCAGGGTTATAGCCATTGCAGCAGAAGAAGACTGAGTTAGCAGTGTTAAGATAGTCCCAATAGCTACGAAAATAACGATAGAGATGAATCCAAACTCAGCAAAAGAGTTAAGAAAAGCGAACATTTCCGGATTGTCCTGAATGTTGGGAACCCCATCTTTAATATACTGCAGGCCAATAAAGAGAATACCAAAACCAATAATCGTTTCGGCTAAATTTCTAAGCTTTTCGCGGCCAAAAAAGAGAAATGGGAAAAATAGCCCGATCAAAACCAGGGCCAGTGGCGTAATCTGCATCTTAAATCCAAATATCGACACAATCCAGGCAGTTACGGTTGTCCCTATATTGGCCCCCATAATTACACCGGTAGATTCTATAAACGTGATGAGGCCCGCATTCACAAAACTTACCACCATAACGGTAGTAGTACTTGATGACTGCGTAATAGAAGTTGCAAGAAATCCTGTGGCGATACCACGTGGGCGGCTGGTCGTCATTCCTTTTAGAATAGCCCTTAGCTTGGAGCCTGCAACTTTCTGCAGTCCATCACTGAAAACTTTCATCCCGAAAATAAAAATACCTAACGATCCAACCAGCTGCAGAAAGTCGAAAAACGAATATGACATGAACCCAGTCCCGCTTTAAAAGTTTATTAAACAGCATCCAAAAATTCAGATAAATCCTCTCACTTCCAAATTAAGGAATTGTTAACAATGAGCCATTAATTTTTATCCTTCTTAATTATTTCGTATAGATCGTGCCTTCGATCATTCATAGTCTGCACAGCTCCCATTTCGTGCAGCTCTTTTAACAAATCCAGATCCACATCCACTATCAGCATCATTTCGGTATTGGGTGTTGCTTCTGCCTTTATTCCATTGGTTGGGAAGGAAAAGTCACAAGGTGTAAATACGACCGACTGCGCAAAAGAGATATCCATGTTATGAACTTTAGGCAGATTTCCCACACTACCTGCCATGGCTACGTAGCACTCGTTTTCAATGGCCCTGGCAATGGCACAGTTGCGTACCCGAGAGTAGCCATTTTGGGTGTCGGTAAGAAAAGGGACAAAAAGAATATCCATGCCCTCATCTGCAAGAATTCGGCTTAACTCCGGAAACTCCACATCATAACAGATCAATATTCCAATTTTCCCGGCATCCGTTTCAAAGGTTTTTATTTTATCTCCCCCACTCATTCCCCATACCTTTTTTTCATCGGGAGTTGCATGGATTTTTTCGTA
>Ga0209943_1002182_pt1 | contig 10953 bp, 10 predicted proteins | sample SalPonR1_B_D2_MG_FD_185698 | JGI IMG/M metagenome (GOLD analysis project Ga0209943, IMG submission 185698) | Salt pond soil microbial communities from South San Francisco under conditions of wetland restoration - Salt Pond MetaG R1_B_D2_MG... ... | reverse complement strand
CCGCTCCGAGCGCAGCCCGTCATAGGCCGCGGCGGAGCTGAGCCGCTCGTCCACCGTGTCCACCGGCAGCCGGTAGCGGCCGTGCAGGCGCCGCGCAAAGCGTTGCGCCTCCGCGATGACCGCCGCAGCCGCCTCGCCGGCGGGCGCTTGCGCGTCATTATACGGGACGCCGACCACCAGCCGGGCGGGCCGCCAGTCTTCCAGCAGGGCCGTGATGCGGGTCCAGTCCGGGCCTTGCTCGCCGGCGTCCAGCGTCTCCAGCGCGCGCGCGCGCCCGGTGAGGGTGTTGCCGACCGCGACGCCGATGCGGCGCCGGCCGTAGTCGAAGGCGAGCAGCGTGGCCCCGCCGTCGGCCATGCTCAGGCGTGGCCCGCCTCGGAGGACAGCGAGGCGATGTTCACGCCCAGCGAGGCGGCGGCCGCTTCCCAGCGGCGCTCGAAGGGGACGTCGAAGATGATGTCGGCGGTGGCCGGCACGCTCAGCCACGAGTTTGCCGCCATCTCGGCTTCCAGCTGGCCGGCGCCCCAGCCGGCGTAGCCCAGCGCGATGATGGCGTGCGCGGGGCCGTGGCCCTCGGCCAGCGCCACCAGGATGTCGCGCGAGGTGGTGACCCTGAGGCCGTCGGGCGTCTCCAGCGTGGCGCTGAAGTCCTCACCGCCGTTGTCGTGGATCACGAAGCCGCGCTCGGGCTGCACCGGCCCGCCCAGCAGCACCGGCTGCTCGGCCATCGCGCTGTCCGGAATCTGCAGGTCCATCTGCGCGAGGATCTCCGCCAGCGACATGTCGGTGGGGCGGTTGACGATGATGCCGAGCGCGCCTTCCTCGTTGTGCTCGCAGATGTAGGTGACCGTGCGGTCGAAGTTGGGATCCTCCATCGACGGCATGGCGATGAGGAACTGGCCCGCGAAATACTGGTTGTCTGTCATGCCACTAGTATATGCGCTCAGCGGGGTTCAGCGGGCGGGCGCGCGCAAAACGCCGTCGCCCGCGCGTCCGTCGATGAAACGCCACTCGTAAGCGAAGCGCAGCACGTCGTACTGCGAGCGCACCGCGGGCGGAAAGGGGTCGAAGGGGCTGGCCAGCCGTACCAGGTCGATGGCCGCCTGGTCCAGCGCGGGCTGCCCGGAAGAACGCGTCACGCGCACCGCCTCCAGCCCGCCGTCCGCCGCCACGGCCACCTCCAGCACCGGGTTGCCGCTGCGCCCGCCGGCGACGGTAGGGAAGTTGAGCGTGCCGAGCCGCTCCATGCGCGCCTTCCACCCCGCCAGGTACTCGGCGAACAGGCTTTCGCGCGTGTCCAGCGAGATGAAGTGCTCGCGCGGTTCATCGGCGCTGACGCGGGTCAGCCCGCCCTCCGGCGGCGCCTCCGCGGGCCGCGCCGCGTGCTCCTCCGGCAGCGGCGCGATGATCGCCTGCAGCGGCGCGTTCCAGGAGGCGATTCGCTCGGCCGCCGGCGCCTGCGGCGCTTCGGACAGCCGCTCCGCGTCCGGGCCGGGGGTCGCCGGGTCGGGCGCCGCGGGGGCGGGCGGGCGCTCGTGGAATTCCGGGCGCAGCGTTTCGCGGGTGTTGCCGGCGCCTTCCTGGCTGGCCTGCGCCAGGTAACGGGCGTTGTCGGGGGCGCGCTCGTCCGCGGGCGGCGCCTCCAGCAGCGTGACTTCCAGGGTGGGCACCTCGGCCGGGTCCTCGCGGTCCGGCGGCGCGAAGCCCACGCCGAGGATCAGCAGCCCGTGCGCCGCGGCGGCGATGAAAATCGCCCAGCCCAGCCGCTCGCCGGCCACGGCGCCCGCACCGGTGCTTCCGCCTTGCAAGGCGTCGCTCACGACGACGAGCCCTCCGGCCCGGCCTCGAGTTTCTGCAGCACGATTGCGGCGATCACGCCGCTCACGATACCGAACACCAGCGCCGCGGTCAGCAAAAAGGGCGCCAGCTTGAGCAGCGCCGGGTGCGGGATGAACAACTGCCAGGCGAGCAGCACCTGCGTGCCCATGTGCGCCAGCGCCGCGCACACGCTGTAGCCCACCGCGCCCAGCCAGCGGCCGGCCAGCCGCCGGGCGAGCCACAGCACCAGCAAGGCGGCGACGGCGCCGCCCGCGCTGAGGATGAAGGTGGGGCTCAGGAAGGTGCCCACCAGCAGGCTGCCGGCCAGCACCCGCAGGCCGGCCACCCAGGCGGCGGTGTACCAGCCGTAGCGCAGCAGCACCACCACCGTGATGACGTTGGCCAGGCCGGGCTTTACGCCCGGCAGCGGGCTGGGCAGGGTCGCCTCCAGGATGTGGATGGCGATCGCCAGCGCCGCGAAGCCGGCGATCAGCCGGTCGTCGCGCCCGTCGGCGGCGGCGTTGGTGGTCGCCCCGCCGACGGCGGCGTCAGAAGGCGAAGGCATCGAACTCCCGCTCGCCGCCGCCCACCTCGAGCACCACGCCGTTGGGCAGGCAGGCCGCCACCTGGCCGCTGCGCGACAACCAGCCGGCATGGATGCACAGGCGGCCGACGCAGGGCGAGTCGGTGAAGCGCACCTCGCCGTCGCGCACCTCGATGCGGCTGTCGCCCAGCCGGCCGTGGACCTCGATGACCTGGTCGCGGTCCAGCGGCAGGCGGTGCGCGTGGCCGCCCGCGGCGCTCACCTCGGCGTACTCGGCCGGCCCGGCGTTCTGCCACAGCGTCGCCCAGGCGGCGCCCACCAGCAGCGCCGCGGCGCTCACCACCACCAGGTCGCCGGCGCGCAGCAGGCTCATGGCAGCGCCCGCACGCGAGCGGCGCCGCGCTGCGCCTCGTCGGTGAACCAGGCGCGCGGCGACATCGCCGGCGTGAGCTCCACGCGGCCGTCATCCAGGAACACCAGCACGGCCTCCAGGTCCATGGCGGCCGCCACCGCCGGCCAGTCGCGCGGGCCGGCGACCATCAGCGCGGTGGCGGCCGCGTCGGCCCAGCCGGCGTCGCGGTGCAGCACGGTGACCGAGCGGATGCCCTCGGTCGGGTAGCCGCTGCGCGGGTCCAGCACGTGGTGGTAGCGCTCGCCCTGGTAGTCGAAGAAGCGCTCGTAGTCGCCCGAGGTGAATACCGCCTCGTCGTTCTCGATCTCCAGCGCGGCGGCCGCCGTGGCCGGGTCGTCGGCGTCGCGGATGCCGATGCGCCAGGGCCGGTCGCCGTGCCGGCCGATGGCGCGCAGGTCGCCGCCGGCGTTGATGATGGCGTGCTCGACGCCGCGCGCGCGCAACAGCTCGATGCCGCGGTCCACCGCCACGCCCTTGAAGAAACCGCCCAGGTCCAGCTGCACGCCGGCCGGGCCTGCCAGGCTGCCGTCGTCCTGCAGCAGCGACGGCAGCGTCACCGCGTCCGCCAGCCACGCTTGTACTGCGGCTTCAGGCGGTGGCGCCCGGGGCGGTGTGCCCTCCGGCGGAGTCTGCTCGGCGGAGAAGCCCCACAGCGCCACCAGCCGGCCCATGGCGGGCTGGAACAGGCCGCCGCTGACTCGGCTGAGGGCGGCCGCCCGGCGCAGCAGCGGCTCCAGCTCGGGGTCCGGCCGCGCCTGCCCGTCCGCGGCCAGCGCCCGGTTGAGCTCGCCGAGCGCGCCTTCGCCCCGCGGGTGCCACTCCAGGTGCAGCGCGTGGAACAGCGCTTCGACCTCGCGCGCGGCGGCTTCGCCCTGGTCCTGCGGCACGCCCCAGGTGGTGACCTCCACCAGCGTGCCCATCGCCATGAAGCGGTGGCGCGTCTCGATCTCGCGCTCGCCCGGCCCGCAGCCGGCCAGCAACAGGGCCGCGCAAAGGATCGCCAGCCCGGCGCAGCGGATGAGCAGCGCCTTGCGGGCTGCCCTCACCGCGCCTCCAGCCGCCGCTCGATGGCGTCGAACAGCCCGCGGCAGATGTTGCCGCCGTAAAGCTGGTCGAGCTCGCGCACGCCGGTCGGGCTGGTGACGTTGATTTCGGTGAGCCGGTCGCCGATCACGTCCAGCCCGGCGAACAGGATGCCCTTGTCGCGCAGCACCGGGCCGACCGCGGCGCAGATCTCGCGCTCGCGCGGCGTCAGCGCGCGACCCTCGCCGCGCGCGCCGGCCGCCAGGTTGCCGCGGTTTTCGCCCTCCGCCGGGATGCGCGCCAGCGCGTACTCGTAGGGCTCGCCGTCCACCAGCAGGATGCGCCGGTCGCCGCCCGCGACGATCTCCGGCACGTAGCGCTGGATCATGGCGTAGCGCTGGTCGTGGTCGGTGAGCGTCTCGAGGATGACGCCGGTGTTGGGGTCGCCCGGGCGGAGCACGAAGATGGAGCGCCCGCCCATGCCGTCCAGCGGCTTCACCACGGCGGCGCCGTAGCGCTCGACGAAGCGGCGCATGTCGCGCATCGAGCGCGTCACCATGGTTTCCGGCGTGAACTCCGGGAACCACATGGTGTAAGCCTTCTCGCTCACGTCGCGCAGCGCGGCCGGCTTGTTCACCACCAGCACGCCGGCTTCCTCGGCGCGCTCCAGCAGAAAAGTGGTATAGATGTACTCCATGTCGAAGGGCGGGTCCTTGCGCATCAGGATCACGTCCAGTTCGTCGGCGTCGGCCTGGCGCTCCGGGCCGAGCTCGAACCAGTCGGCCGGATCGTCGCGCACGGTGAGCGCGCGCACGCGCAGCCCGAGGCGGCCTTCCAGCACGGACAGGTCGGCCTGGCCGAGGTATTCCAGCGCGTAGCCGCGCCGCTGCGCCTCCAGGAGCATCGCCAGGGTGGTGTCCTTGACCGGCTTGATGCGCTCGATGGGGTCCATGACGACGCCGAGACGGATGGCTGAATCGCTCACTTGGGGGCTCCGGGATGGGGGCTGGGCGGCAGTCAACTATATCAAGCGCGGCGGCGCTCGGCGCATGGCGGGTACCGCCCGTATATGTTAAAAAGCCACGGCATTGTCCGGAGCCAAAACAAGCCCGTGCGGCGCCGACTTCAAGTGGAGAACGACGGTGAATTCAGAAGAGTCTCGCAGCCTCGACGGGCTCAAGGTACTGGTGGTGGACGACAGCAAGACCATCCGCCGCACCGCCGAGACGCTGCTCAGCAAGGAAGGCTGCGAGGTCTACACGGCGGTGGACGGCTTCGACGCCCTCTCGAAGGTGGCCGATCACCACCCCGACATCATATTCGTGGACATCATGATGCCGCGCCTGGACGGCTACCAGACCTGCGCGCTGATCAAGCACAACAAGGTCTTCAAGTCGACGCCGGTGATCATGTTGTCCAGCAAGGACGGGCTGTTCGACCGCGCCCGCGGCCGCATCGTGGGTTCCGAGCAGTACCTGACGAAGCCTTTCACGCGCGACGAACTGCTTTCCGCAATCGGGACGCACGTCAAGGCTTGAGCGCGCCGCCCTGGTGGAGAATTGAAGCATGGCCCTGGTACTCATCGTGGATGACTCCCCGACCGAGGTGCACGTCCTCGGCGGCTATCTCAAGAAGCACGGCTTCGACACCGAGGCCGCGGCGGACGGCCGCGAGGGCATCGACAAGGCCCGCGCGCTGAAGCCCGACGTGGTGCTGATGGACGTGGTGATGCCGGGCATGAACGGCTTCCAGGCCACCCGCGAGCTGGCCCGCGCGCCCGAGACCGCCTCCATTCCGGTGGTGATGGTGACCACCAAGGGGCTGGAGACGGACAAGATCTGGGGCATGCGCCAGGGCGCCGCGGACTACCTGGTCAAGCCGGTGACCGAGACGCAGCTGGTCGAGAAGGTGCGCGCGGTCCTGGAAGGCCATGACTGAGTCGCTCGCCGGACAGCCTGAGCCGCACGCGGCGCTGCCGCTGGCCGAGCTGCGCGACCAGCCCTGGGCGCTGCTGCGCGAGATGGAGCGGCGCGCGCTGGCCTCGGCGGAGGCCCGCGGCGAGAGCCCGGCGTCGCGCGAATGGGTGGGCATCGGCTTCCGGCTGGGGGACGAGCGCTTCCTGGCGCCGCGCGAAGAGGTGCGCGAGATCGTCGGCTGCCCGGCCTCGCTGGCGCGCATCCCGGGCGCCAAGTCCTGGGTGGCCGGGCTGGCCAGCCTGCGCGGCCAGCTGTTGACGGTGGTGGACCTGAAAGCATTCCTGGGCGGCGCGGCGACCCGGCTGGGCCGCGACAGCCGCCTGCTGGTGATCAACCAGCGCGAGCTCGGCACGGCGCTGCTGGTGGACGAGGTGCTGGGCTTCCGGCGCTTCCCCGAGGCGGCCCGCGGCGCGGCGCCGGAGGAGGAGGCGCTGCGTTGCCGGCGCTACCTGGACGGCGCCTTCACGGAGGGCGACGCGCCATGGCCGGTGTTCAGCCTGGCGACCCTGGCGGAGAGCCCGATTTTCCTGCGCGCGGCCCGCGACGACTGAGGCGGCGCGCGATGTCTTCCAGCATGGAAACGCATATGAGACAACATTCCCGGGGCGTCGCCCTGCTGCCCGCACTGGGCGTGGTCCTGGTGGTGGTCATCCTCGGCGCGGCGGTGATGAGCTGGCGCGGCCTGCCGGCGGGCAGCGGCATGTTTTCCGCCGCCGGCGTGCCGCTGCTGCTGGCGCTGGTGGCGCTGGTGCTGGCGGTGGTGCTGGTGGTCGCGGTGCTGCGCGGCGAGGAAGTGCGCCGCCGCGCGGCCGAGCACGCGCGCCAGAACGAGCGCAACCAGCAGGCGATCCTGCGGCTGCTGGACGAGCTGGGCTCGCTGGCCGACGGCGACCTCACCGTGCAGGCCTCGGTCACCGAGGACATCACCGGCGCGATTGCCGACTCCATCAACTACGCCATCGAGGCGCTGCGCGAGCTGGTGGCCACCATCAGCGACAGCGCCATCAAGGTGGACGCCGCCGCCAAGCAGGCGCAGGCCACCGCCACCCACATGGCTGACGCCAGCGAGACGCAGCTGCGCCAGGTCGGCGACGCCACCGAGTCCACCGCGCGCATGGCGGCCTCCATCGAGGCGGTCTCGGGCGACGCCGAGCGCGCCGCCGACGTGGCACGCCACTCGGTGGACGTGGCCCACAAGGGCGGCGCCGCCGTGCGCCGCACCACCGAGGGCATGAACGCCATCCGCGAGACCATCCAGGACACTTCCAAGCGCATCAAGCGCCTCGGCGAGAGCTCGCAGGAGATCGGCAACATCGTCGAGCTGATCAACGACATCGCCGAGCAGACCAACATCCTGGCGCTGAACGCCTCCATCCAGGCCTCCATGGCCGGCGAGTCGGGCCGCGGCTTCGCGGTGGTGGCCGACGAGGTGCAGCGCCTGTCCGAGCGGGCCGCCAACGCGACGCGCCAGATCGAGGTGCTGGTGAAGACCATCCAGTCGGACACCAACGAGGCGGTGATCTCGATGGAGCGCAGCACCACCGACGTGGTGGGCGGAGCCCTGCTGGCGGAGAACGCCGGCGCCGCGCTGGACGAGATCGAGAGCGTCTCCAACCAGATCGCCAACCTGGTGCAGAACATCTCGCGCTCGGCGCGCGACCAGGCCACCGCGGCGGGCGACATCACCCGCAACATGAACGTGCTGCGCGAGATCAGCGAGCAGACCGCCGACGCCACCGGCGCCACCTCCCAGTCCATCGGCAAGCTGGCCGATCTCGCGACCCAGCTGCGCAACTCCGCGGCGGGCTTCCGGCTGCCGGAGCCGCCGCAACAGTGAGCGCAACCGTCTCCCCGCAGCTTTCCTGGGTGACCGGCGAACTCGCCGGCACCCTGCGCGACGCCCGCATCGCGCTGGAGGAGTTCGCCGAGCACCCGGAACAGCCGGACGCCATCGGGCGCTGCGCCGAGATGCTCCACCAGGCGCACGGCGCGCTGCTGGTGGCCGAGATCTACGGCGCCTCGCTGCTGGCCGACGAGATGGAGCAGCTGGCGCGGCACCTGCACCGCAACGTGGCGGCCGGCCAGCGCACCGAGGAAGGGCTGGACGCGCTGTCGCGCGCCATCGTGCAGCTGCCGCCCTACCTGGATCGCGTGGTGACCGGCGGGCGCGACATCCCGCTGGTGCTGCTGCCGCTGTTGAACGACCTGCGCGCGGCGCGCGGCTCGGCGCTGCTCTCCGAGAACACGCTGCTGTTGCTCAACCTGCCGGCCGATCGCGGGTTCAACACGCAGGGCGAGCGGCCGGAGCCTTCCGGCGAGAACATCGTGCAGCTGGCGCGCCAGCTGCGGCCGCGCTACCAGGCGGCGCTGCTCTCGTGGCTGCGCGGCGCGCGTCCCGACAGCAGCCTGGCGATCATCGCCGACGTCGCCGCCGCGCTGGAGCGCGCCTCGGGCGAGCGCCCGGTCTACCAGCTGTGGTGGGTGCTGGGCGGCGTCATCGAGGCGCTGCGCCAGGGCGGGCTGCCGGCGAGCGCCTCGGTGAAGCGGCTGCTCGGCCAGGTGGACCGCCAGGTGAAACGGCTGATCGAGGAGGGCGAAAGCGGCATGGCCGCCGCGCCGCCGGTGGAGCTGTTGAACAGCCTGCTGTTCTACGTGGCGCGCTCCACCACCCGCGGCAGTCGCGTCAGCGCCATCCGCGAGACCTTCAGCCTGGGCGAGCTGCTGCCCGACCAGGAAGACGTGGCCGAGGCGCGCGACAGCCTGGGCGGCCCCAGCGTGCAGCTGATGCACACCGTGGCCGCCGCGATCCGCGAGGACCTGTCGCGGGTCAAGGATGCGCTGGACCTGCACGCGCGCACCGGCAGCATCCCGAACGAGGTGCTGGACAGCCAGTTCAGCATGCTCGGCAAGATCGGCGACACGCTGGGCGTGCTGGGCCTGGGCGACATCCGCGAGCAGGTGCAGGGCGAGGCCGATCGGCTGCACGGGCTGCTGGGCAAGGACCGCGAGCAGACCGAGGACGAACTGTTGAGCGTGGCCGCCAACCTGCTGCGCGTCGAGGACCGCCTCGACCAGCGGCTGGTGGGGCTGGTGCTGGAGGAACCGGAGGCGGACGAGGAAGCCCCGGACGAACAGGCGCTGGAAATGCGCGAGGTCACCGAGGCCCTGCTGCGCGAGTGCCTGCACAACATGGCGCGCGTGCGCGAGGCCGTCAGCGAGCGCGTCTCGGGCCCGGTGGACCCGCAGCTCGCGGACGCCGTGCCCGGCCTGATGAAGGGCGTCACCGCGGCGCTGCTGATGCTCGAGCAGTCGCGCGCCGTGACCCTGCTGGAGCGCATCACGGCGCAGGTGCGGCGCATGATCGAGCCGGGCTCGTCCGACATGCCGCGCAAGGCGCTGGACCGGCTGGCCGACTCGATCGTCAGCCTCGAGTACTTCATGGAGACCATCCGCGCCGGCCGCAAGGTGCCGACCTTCATGCTGGAGAACGCCGAGGGCTGCCTGGACGCGCTGGCGTCCATGGCCGGGCCGCAAGCCGAGGAAGCGTTCGCGGGCGCCTTCGAGGAAGCGCCCGGGGAAGAAGAATATCCGCCCGTCGAGACGCCGCCCGATGAGACCGTGGTGTTCGGCGAGCCCGAGGAGGCGCCGCCCGCGCCGCCCGAACCGCCCGCCGTCCCGCCGCCGCCGTCGCCCGAGGTGCCGGTCTACGCCGGTGATGAGCGCCCCGACCCGGAACTCATCGAGCTGTTCATCGAGGAAGCCAGGGAGCTGGAGACGACCATCCGCGACCACCTGCCCGGCTGGACCGACGACGCGAATGTCGACGAGCTCAGCACCGTGCGGCGCGCGTTCCATACCATCAAGGGCAGCGGCCGCATGGTCGGCGCGAAGCTGATCGGTGAATACGCCTGGTCGATCGAGCGGCTGATGAACGCCCTGCTGGAAGCGCGCGTGCAGCGCAGCGACGCCCTGGTGGCCTTCCTCGAGGAGGCCGTGGGACTGCTGCCGGAGCTGATCGAGCAACTCGAGACGGGCCGCGCGCCCGAAGGCGACGTCGAGGCCTGCATCGCGCGCGCCAACGCCTTCGTCGAGGGCACGGCCGAGGCGGCCGCGCCAGAAGCCGAGCCAGAAGTGGAAGCCGAAGCCGAAGCCGAAGCCGAAGCCGAAGCGCTTGAGACCGAGGCCGCCGAGCCCGAGCCCGAGCCTGAAGTTGAGCCTGAGCCCGAACCCGAGCCCGAACCCGAGCCCGAGACGCCGGAGATGGACCCGGTGCTGCGCGACATATTCACGCGCGAGGCCTCCGGTCACCTGGCCGAGCTGCGCCAGTTCATCGAGAACTGCGAGCTGCGCACGCCGCCGTACGCGGTCAGCGAGCAGGCCCATCGCGCCAGCCACACGCTGGCGGGCAGCGCCAACATGGCGGCGGTCGCGCCGGCCGTGGCGGTGGCGCGTCCGCTGAACGATTACCTGCGCCAGCTCTACGACGACCATGTCGCGCTGCCGGAGGCCGGGCTGGCGCTGCTGCGCCGCGCGGTGGACGCCGTCGAGCGCGTGGTGGAGTCGCTGGAGCGCGGCGAGGGGCCGGGCCCGGCGGACGAGGCGCTGGCCGACGAGATCCGCGCCCTGCACGAGGACTACGAGCTGCGCGCCGAGGCGGGCGCCGTGGAAACCATCGTCGAAGAGGTGCCCTTCGACTTCGAGATTCTCGCGCTGTTCTGCGAGGAGGCCACCGAGCTCCTGGACGAGGCGCAGGACGCGATGAGCGCGTGGCGCGCGAACCCTGCGGCCGAGGCGCCGCTGCTCGCCCTGCAGCGCCACCTGCACACCATCAAGGGCAGTGCGCGGCTGGCCGGCGTCACCACCATCGGCGACTTCAGCCACTCGCTGGAGAACCTGTTCCAGGCGCTGGCCGAGAAACGGCGCGCGGCGGACTCGGCCCTGGTGGAAGTGGTGCAGCGGGCCCTGGACGCGCTGCACGGCATGCGCGACGTCGCCGCCGAGGGCCGCATGCCCGAGATTCCCGAGGACCTGCAGACGCAGCTGGAAGCGGCGCCGCCGGTCGAGGCGCCCTTCCAGGCGCCCGTGGAGGTGGAGCCGGAGCTCGAGGCAGAAGCCGAAGCCGAAGCCGAGCCCGAGCCCGAGCCCGAGCCCGAGCCAGAAGCCGAACCAGAAGCCGAACC
>Ga0209943_1002180_pt1 | contig 10960 bp, 6 predicted proteins | sample SalPonR1_B_D2_MG_FD_185698 | JGI IMG/M metagenome (GOLD analysis project Ga0209943, IMG submission 185698) | Salt pond soil microbial communities from South San Francisco under conditions of wetland restoration - Salt Pond MetaG R1_B_D2_MG... ... | reverse complement strand
TGTGTTGCGCTGTATCCCTCGGAATTTCACGTACAGCTAAGTACGCTGCATTCCTCGGGATTTTGCGCGCCTTGATCTTGAACTTTTTACTTTGCCATCCTAAAATCGACTTTTTACGAGATTGTTAAAATTATTTATTTTGGATTTCGCTCTTTGAAAAAAGCAGTTTTGTTTATTTTTCCTTTCGTTCGATAAGGCTGCGATCTGCAAGGCGGTTTTGAACAAGAACAAATAGGCCTCGATCCGCCGGGGCGAAATGCTGAATAGGCTTCATGCCAAGTTTAGTCTATCGGATCATGGCTATAGAATATTAAAAGAGTTGCTTAATTGATACTCAACCAACCGCACATAACGATTGATTGGACCGCTGTCCTGGATCAGCTCAAAAAGATCGGAGTCCAGATCAAAAAGCGCCAGGGATTGTGGAGATAGGATATCGGGTTGAAGTAAGGCGACCGCGCCGTGGCTATTTGAAACCAGTAAAAAGCCTGTTATATTGAGATATATGGTTTTTGAGCAGCTATAAAAAAAATCTCAACTATGCGAAACATCCGCTGACAAAGTAGATGCGGCAAAATTGGAAATCCCGGAGGGTTTCGAATTTTTAAATGGGAAATTGATTTAAGCCCTTTGAAATAATATAGAAACAAAAAGTTTAAAAATTTGAAACGCTCAGTTGAGGAAAAAAATCGTCTGATGTTGACTACTTCCCTGCAGTACCGGAAAGGAAGCCGGATATGATCACTCTGCTGGCAAAGCTTTTAAAAGTGTTAAACGCGGAAGCCGCCCCCGGCCAGGTCAGTGCTGCGTTCTGTCTGGCCCTGTTTTTTGCCTTTATGCCGTTTTTTACCCTGCAGCACGTGCTGCTGCTTTTTCTGGTGCTGGTCCTGCGTGTCAATCTTACCGGCTTTATCCTTGGCTGGCTTGTATTTGCCGCAGTCGCTTTTTTTCTTTATCCGCTATTTCACTGGCTGGGCATGGCGGTTTTATCTGCGGACGTCCTAGAGGGCTTTTGGCGCTTTCTTTATGAATCCGGATTCTGGCACCTCACCCGTTTTAACAACACGGTGGTCATGGGCGGCTTTATTGCGGCCCTGGTGCTTTTCCTTCCCCTGTATTTTACGTCCAACGCCCTGATTCGACGCTACCGGCAGCACTTCATGGCCTGGCTGGAGAAAACGCGTTTTGTCCAGATGATCAAAGGAAGCCGCATCTACTCGGCATATCGCACCGTATCCGGATGGAGGAAACCCATATGAATCGCTTGATCCGATGGCCCGGACTCGCTGCCTTTGTTGTGATTGCCGCCTTATGCTTGGCTGTCTGGTACCTTGTGGTTGACTATGCGGCAGAATACATGGTGGAACGCACTGGCACAAAGGCGGTGGGCGCAGAAGTCGAGCTTGCCTCGGCAGACCTGACACTTTTCCCTTTAGGTCTTGAATTAAACGGCCTTCAAGTCACCAACCCGAAGCAACCCATGCGAAATGCACTTGTGGCCGAAAGGATTCGGATGACATTCAACCCGGGTCATCTCATCAAAGGTAAAACTGTTGTGGAGGCTATGTCCGCGTCAGGCCTTGCGTTTAATAAAGAACGGACAACTTCGGGCGCGCTTCCGGAGACGAAAAAACTCTCTGAAAAAGGCGCTGAAATCCGCGAAAGGCTCCGCTCCAAGCTGGGCGAGTTTCCGTCTTTGGCGGCAAAAAATGCAAAAGAAATCCTGGAAAACGAAAAGCTGGCGACCATTGAAGAAGCAGAAGCGCTCAGGACGGATATTGCCGCTGCAAGAGAAAATTTCAAAGCGCGGTTGGATGCGCTTCCGGATAAAGAAACCTTTAAGGAATACAAAGCGCGGATTAGAAATCTGCGTGAGGATTCCGGGCTGTCCGGGGGCGTGATGGGCGTTATTGGAAAAGTGGACGAGGTCCGGGAAATCAGAAAAGATATTAAAAAAGACCTTGAGGTGCTTCGCAGCGCAAGAGAGGATCTCTCCCGGAGCCGGGCTGAGTTTCAAAACCGCCTGAAAGATCTTAAAAATGCACCGGCCCGGGACGCAGAACGACTTATGGAAAAATATGCGCTCTCGCCCAAGGGCATCAGCAATATGTCCGCCCTTGTTTTCGGACCCAGGTATGCGCAATGGGTGGAAACAAGCCTTATCTGGTACCAGCGGCTTTCGCCTTATCTCGCCGGGATGATGCGCGGCGGCGAAAAAGAGGAAAAACGGCGCCGGGGCGAGGGAGTTGATGTGGAATTTGCCCCGCACCGACAGATTCCTGAATACTGGATAAAAACAGCGGACCTGGCCATGGAAGTGGGCGGCGGCACTGCAGTCGGGCAGTTTCAGGATTTTTCTTCCAATCAGCAGGTGCTCGGCCAGCCGCTTGTATTCGCCTTTTCAGGTTCCGGCCTGAAAGACGCCGGGACGATAGAGGCAGAGGGACACCTGGACCGGACCAATCCGGAAAGCCCCGAAGATTTAGTAAAATTTAACTTAAAACAATACCCCCTCTCGGATTTTACGCTTCTGGACCGCCAGGACATGGCGGTGCTTCTGGAGTCCGCCAGGGTAGGGAGTGCAGAGGGCAGTATCCGGGTCGCCGGCGAAAATCTGGATGCTGATATTCAGGCGGTCTTTGACACCGCCGGTTTCAAGGTAAAATCCGATCAAGCGGATAACCTCCTTATCAGCGGCCTGACTGACACGCTGCAGAACATCCGCTCCTTTGACCTGTCCGCGGAGCTCGGCGGCACCATTGGAAAACCGGATGTGAGAATCGCATCAAATATTGACGATACCTTACAAGCCGGTTTAAAACAAACTCTGGCAAAACGTCAGGCTGAACTCAAAAGCGATATCAAGCGCGCTGTTACCCGGCAAACCGACGATGCGGTAGAAAGCGTCGCCTCCGGCCTCGCCGGCCTGGATGCCATAAAAAAAGCGATTCAAGAACGCCTGGAGCTGGGCTCATCCGTTCTGCCGGGATAATCCTCCCTCGTCATTTGTCGAGGCGCGCCAGCAGCGAGGAATCTTGCATGAAAGATTTCTCGCTGCCACGCTGGAAGGTAGGCGGCAATGCGTTAAATATTCCGATTTCAGGCTCCGAAAAAAACGTTCCGTCGGCGCATTATAATCACCTTTCCTGCCCATGCTTGGAGCCATCTGACAGGCTTTGAGCTTTCCCTGGTATTTGCTCACAGGCATACTGAATGCCGCGATCAGAATGATGGATTAGACCCTCTGAGGGTAAACGCTTCCAATAGGCCATTGATAAAGCATCCAAAATAAGTTAAACTTCCATATGTTTGTCCATTGCCCAGCCGACTATCTGTCTGGAGTATAAATCCATGAGAATTTTAAGATACAGCCATTCTGCGTCATTGACGATTCTGTTATCGGCGGCATTGACTTTTTAGACATGATTTTCTCGCTGCGAAAAACGGGCGCAAAGGAGGTGCATTTGCTGGTGGGTTGTCCGCCAAGCAGATATCAATGTGACTATGGAATACAGTTCCAGATCACAATAAATTGATTGAGCAGGTTCAAAATTCCATTGGTGCGGACACACTGTACTGCCTAAGCAGGGACGGGTTGCTCACAGCGGCAGGTCAAGGCAGTATATCTTTTTGCAAAGCCTGTATTGATGGCTCCAAGCTGTCTTTAATATAAGTTGTACTACAGAAAAGTGATGAATATGAAAAATCCCAATTATCAATCCGACAACCCGCAAATAAACAGACGAAGGACTTTTGGCATCATCAGCCATCCGGATGCGGGCAAGACGACGCTTTCCGAAAAACTGTTGCTTTTTGGCGGGGCCATCAAGATGGCAGGCTCCGTGAAAGCCCGCAAGGCAAGGCTGCATGCCGCCAGCGACTGGATGGCCGTAGAGCAGGAGCGTGGCATCTCGGTTACCAGCTCGGTGATGAAATTCAATTATCGGGACTGCGAGATAAATTTATTGGACACGCCCGGTCATCAGGATTTTTCCGAAGACACCTACCGGGTGCTGACCGCTGTGGACAGCTCAATTATGGTTCTTGACAGCGTAAAGGGGGTTGAAACCCAGACCCGCAAGCTGATGGAGGTGTGCCGGATGCGCAACACCCCCATTATAACATTTATCAACAAGCTTGACCGGGAGGGCATGCCCCCGCTCGACATCCTGTCTGATATCGAAGAAACCCTGCAGATTGAATGCGCTCCGCTCTCCTGGCCCATCGGAATGGGGAAAAGCTTTAAGGGCACTTACAATCTTTATCACAAAAAACTGACCCTGTTTGAGGCCGGGCAGGAACGGATAGCAAATAACGGCATTACCATCGACAACCTGTCAGATCCCAGGCTCGACGATCTCTTGGGCAGCCAAGCCGATGATCTTCGGGAGGATGTGGCATTACTGGAAGGGGCAGCCAATCCTTTCGACTTACATGACTTTCTAAAGGGAAGTCAGACGCCGGTTTTTTTCGGCAGTGCAATCAATAATTTCGGTGTAAGGGAACTTCTTGATACATTTGTGGAAATTGCGCCGCCCCCATTGCCACGGCCAACGGCAAGCCGCACGGTTTACCCTGAGGAGGATGCCTTTTCCGGATTTGTTTTTAAGATCCAGGCAAATATGGACGCTGCCCACCGTGATCGGATCGCCTTTCTGCGGGTTTGCTCGGGTTGCTTCAAAAGGGGAATGCGAGTGCGTAACCACCGTACCGGCAAGGACGTCACGATTGCCAATCCGATTATTTTTATGGCCCGTGACCGATCATTTGTGGAGGAGGCTTGGCCCGGTGACATAATCGGTATTCACAATCATGGCACGATACGAATCGGGGACACCTTTTCGGAAAGGGAGCCGCTTACCTTCACCGGCATTCCCAATTTTGCCCCTGAATGTTTCCGCCGGGTGCATCTAAAATCTCCCTTAAAAGCCAAGCAGCTTCAAAAAGGCCTGCATCAGCTTGTTGAGGAAGGGGCGGTACAGTTGTTCCGGCCGCTCATCGGAAACCAGTTGATCCTCGGGGCGGTGGGTGAATTGCAGTTCGAGGTGACCAAAGCCCGCCTCAAAGCCGAGTACGGTGTTGATGCAGAATATGAACCGGTGGATTACTTTACTGCCAGATGGCTTGGCGCCGATGATAAAAAAAATCTGGCAGAATTTGAAAAAGCCAATAAAAAGGTGTTGGCAAGTGATTCGGCGGGGCATTTAACCTATCTGGCATCCAGCCCCTGGCAGCTGAAGCTCATGGCCGAGGACTGGCCAGGCATAAGGTTCCATCAAACCCGGGAATGCCAGTAGGCAGTGCAGGTTTATTTCACCTCTGATTTCTAGGCGCATGAAATACGACTCAACACGCTGGGATCGGAACGCAGTCGCCCCACTCGCCCCTGGTCCAGCTCAACCGGACCCGCGTGGGGTTTTCGGGAATCCTGCTGTTTCTTTATGTCAGCCAGGCGATCTTCGAGGCGGTTTTTGAAATGCTGCAAGTCAATATCTTCACGCATAGACTGGATTTACTTCAATAGAGTGCCAGTGAAAATCTGACAGACGTGATTATACAAATACGTCCAGATTCTCGCGCCGCTGATATAATTTCAAATTTCCCGACGTATTTTTTTGCCAATAAGAGCGAAACTACGGTCTCCCCCTGGATGATTCGGCTGATTCAACTGGTGGCGAGCCTTTCGGACAATGTCTTAAAAAGACAAGGAAAGATGATTAAATGGCAGTAAAGACAATCTCGTAAAAAGTCGATTTTAGGATGGCAAAGTAAAAAGTTCAAGATCAAGGCGCGCAAAATCCCGAGGAATGCAGCGTACTTAGCTGTACGTGAAATTCCGAGGGATGCAGCGCAACACAGATATTGGACTTTTTACGAAGCCATCAGTAAAGGAAATTAAAAAAACGATGCATGCTCCCTTTGACTGCGAAGTGGCGATATTGCCCCATGCCCATGGGTCGCCGCTGTTTGCTCGCGGTGAAACCCAGGTGACCGCTACAGCGACGCTTTCCTCGTATCTGCAGCAAACTTGAAAATCGCTCAGTTTAGGTAAAACTTGTTTTGCCAATGGGGAGATCAGCTCTGTGGTATATGCGCAGAAGCGTCATCGCCTGATATCTGCAAGATCATTCCCGGTCGTCTATCGGGATATAGGGCTTCTGGTTGGGCCCCGTATAAATCTGCCGGGGGCGGCAGAGCTTCTGCTCCGGGTCATCCATGTTCTCCTTCCACTGGGCCAGCCAACCCGGCAGCCGCCCGATGGCAAACATCACCGTGAACATGTTGGTGGGAATTCCCATTGCCCGAAGGAGAATACCACTGTAGAAGTCAACGTTGGGATACAGGTTGTTGTCGATGAAATATGCGTCGCTCAGAGCAATTTCTTCAAGCCTTTTGGCGATTTCCAGCAGCGGATCATCAATGTTTAATTTGGGCAGCACCCGGTCGCAAACCCGTTTCATGATTTTGGCGCGCGGATCGTAGGTTTTGTAGACCCGGTGGCCGAATCCCATCAACCGGAACGGATCGCTTTTATCTTTGGCGCGGGTAATCACTTCTTCGATGGACAGGCCTTCTTTCCAGATTTTTGACAGCATTTCCACAACCGCCTGGTTGGCCCCGCCATGAAGCGGACCCCACAGGGCTGCAATGCCGGCGGACAGGGTGGCGTAGATGTTGGCCTGGGCGCTGCCCACGGTTTTTACCGCTGAGGTGGAACAGTTCTGCTCATGATCGGCGTGCAGTATCCAGAAAACATTGAGCGCATGCACCAGGTCCTGATCAATGACATAAGGCTTGACCGGGGTGTCAAACATCATGTGGAGAAAATTGGCGCAGTAGGTGTAGTCCGGCCGCGGATAGATCACCTTGTGCCCCCGGGATATTTTATAGGACATGGCGGCCATGGTGCGCACCTTGGACAGCAGGCGTAAAAACGTCATTTCGGTTTGTTCATCGGTTTCCACCAGTTCCGGATAGAAGCTTCTGAGCGCATTGACCATGGCGGAGAGAATCCCCATGGGGTGAGAGGCACGAGGGAAGTTTTGGTAAAAATTCTGCATATCCTCGTGGACCAGGGAAAAATCATTTAACATCACGCTGGTTCGGGTCAGTTCCTTGCGGGTCGGCAGCCGGCCGTTTATCAAAAGATATGAGGTTTCAACAAAGGTTGAGTTCTCTGCCAGTTCCTCGATGGGAATGCCGCGGTAGCGGAGGATGCCTTGCTCACCGTTCATGAAAGTGATTTTGCTTTTGCAGCATCCGGTATTGCCATAGCCGGGGTCAAACGTGACATATCCGGTCTTTTGCCGCAGCATCCGGATATCAACGGCTTTTTCGCCCTCAGTGCCTGTAATTACCGGCAGCTCCAGTGTTTTTCCATCAATTGTAAGTGTGGCATATTCAGTCATTTTGGGCATCCTTATGCGCTCATTCAGTGGCCTATATTTAAAAATAAATATGATAGTCTCGTAAAAAGTCAGTTTAGAGATGGCAAAGTAAAAAGTTCAAGATCAAGGCGCGCAAAATCCCGAGGAATGCAGCGTACTTAGCTGTACGTGAAATTCCGAGGGATGGAAGCGCAACACAGATATTGGACTTTTTACGAAGCCATCAAATATTTATAGCTTACCCTGGATTAATGGTCAAGGGGTTACGCAAGACCTGCAGAAGGCGGTGATTTTCAATTGATGTTCAGCGGCTTTTGCTGTTTATTCAGCATTTCCCGGGCATGCTGGCGGGTGGTGGCGGTGATCTCCGCGCCGCCAAGCATGCGGGCGGTTTCCTCCACCCGGTCCTCGTCGTTGAGAACTTCGATGAGGGTACGGGTCCGCTGGGCATGGGTTTCTTTTGATATTTTGTGGTGGTGGTCGCCGAATTTGGCAATCTGGGCCAGATGGGTAATGCAGATGACCTGATGCAGCCGGGAGAGCTCGGCCAGTTTTTTGCCCACCATTTCAGCCACCTCGCCGCCGATCCCTGCGTCCACTTCGTCAAATATCAGGGTGCTTGATGTGTCCGTATCGGCCATGATGGCCTTCAACCCCAGGATCACCCGGGAGAGCTCACCGCCCGAGGCAATGGTTGACAGCGGCCGCAGTTCCTCCCCCGGGTTCGGGGCGATCATGAATTTTGCCCGCTCCATGCCGGTCTCCGCGATCCCCTTCTGATCGACGCATAAATAGGGGGATGGGGTTTGGGCGGCCGGGATTTCATCGAATACAACGGAAAAGCGGGTGTTTTTCATTTTAAGGCTATGCAGTTCGGATTCGATCCTCCGGGCGAGTTTGTCAGCCGCTTTTCGCCGCTTTTCGGAGAGGCTGCGGCAAAGCCCGACCAAATGGTCTTTTTCCTTCTCGAGCGCTTTTTCCGTATCGGCAATCGATTCGGAAAGGTTTTCCAGATCTGAGAGCTCCCTGCTGATTTTTTCACGATAGTCAGATATCGACGCCAGGCTCCCCCCGTATTTTCGTTTCAGTCGGGTTAGTAAATCCAGCCGGGCTTCAATTTCCTCCATCCGCCGCTCATCAAAACTGAGTCCGTCGGAATAGGATCTCAGTCGGTCAGCTACATCCTCAATGCGGACGGCAATATCGGCCAGTGCTTCGGATGCCGGGGAAAGCGCCGGATCAATGCCTGCGGCTTTTTCAAGGGCTTTGCAGATTTCGGAGATCCGCTCGCTAACGGCGCCGTCAGCGCTGTAGAGCGTCTCCACGCCGCTGCAGGTCGTTTGATAAAGCATTTCTGAATGCTTCAGCCGGGCGAGCTCCTCTTTTAAAAGGGCATCCTCATCCGGGGCGATACCAGCGTCATCGATCTCCTGTTTCTGGTATGTCAGCAGCTCAATGTGTTCCTCCTGCTGATCTCGTGAGTTCTGCAGCTCGTTAAGTTTTTGAATCAACGGTAAGGTTTTATGATAGCACTGACAGAGCTCATCGCGCAGCGGCATTAGCCCGGCAAACTGGTCCAGAATCAGCAGGTGACGGGATTCTTTGAGTAACCGCTGGTGCTCGTGCTGTCCGGATATGGCGGCGAGATTGTCCGTAACTTCGGCCAAGAGTTGCATGGTGGCGAGTCGGTCATTGATATAGATTTTATGACGGTTATTGGCGGATATGATCCGCCGGATCAGCAACGCTTCGGTTTCCTCATAGCCATGCGCGGCCAGCACCCCGACGGCGGGACTGTTTTCGGGTAGATGGAACAAGGCCTGCAATTCAGCTGTCTCCGCACCGGTTCGGATCATTTTGGCCGAGGCCCGGCTGCCCAAAAGGAGGTTGACCGCATTGATAATTATCGACTTCCCCGCCCCCGTCTCTCCGCTGAAGATGGTCAGCCCCTCGGAGAATCGAATGGTCAGGTCATCAATGATGGCGAAATTTTTAATAGATAGCTCACTGAGCATTTTGCTTCGGTTTTGCGGCCGGGTTAATATCAGTGGTCAACTGTGGCAAGGGGATTACCGTTTGGATTACGCCTGACAGTTTTTTTTCGAGCACATCGTAGGAATAGAACCGGTTGGCAATGCGATAGTTATGCTCAACCATGTGTTCACGGTAGACTTCGTCTTTCAAAACCGTTTTGGCCAGCTCGATGGCCTGGGTATTCACATAGCCGTCGAGTTCAATGACCTGGAATCCTTTTGGCTTGATGTCTATGGAATAGATGGAATACGTATTAACCACAATGGGTTTCCGATAATAAATGGCCTCCAGAAAGGCGTTGCCGAAGCCTTCGAAGTTCGATGGATAGGTGACCAGATCCGCATGGGGGTAAATATCATCCAGGGTATATATTTTCTCGCCCTTTTTGGTATATCCGCGCTTTTCATCGATTCTCCGGGAGACAAAAGTCGTATCCACATTCATGAGCTTGGAGTATTCCCGAATCCGTTTTTCGTATCCAAACCCCTCGTCCCCGGAGGCGTGTGAAATGACCAGTTTGGCTTTAACGCCCAGGCGGCTGACCAGCTCAATGGCATGTTCGATGCCTTTTCGTTTGATCACCCGGGTGGGTTGCAAAACGAAATACGCATCATCTTCTATCCCTAAGGATTCCCGGACATCGGATGCGAATTCATCCGGGGGTGGCGGGGGATTTTCAAAATCCATGACATTGGGGATGATGGTGGATGAAACCCCGGTGCGCAGCCCCAGCTGATTGTCAGCTGAAGAGTTGATGACCACGTGATGAATGGTCGGTAGATGGGGGGGGAACGCCATGTTAAGGAATTCCCAGACCGAATTCGTAAGAAAATGGGTGCGCTCCCAGAAAAAATCATGGTGATGGGCGATGACCGGCATCCCGGTTTCCGAAATAATTTCGGTGATGGCAAGGCCAAGTGGGATGTTAAGCGGGATAGTGATGGCATTTTCAGGGATCAGCAGGTCGATATGATACTTTCTGATAAACTTGTAGATCTCGTCTTTTAATTCTTCCTTCACGCTGTGGATTTTTTTGGTTATTGATCTTTTCCGTTGCCGTTTGCCGAAACAGTTCCGAAAAATAAACCGGATATCCGGGTTCTGAAAATGGGCCTTTTCGCACAGGTAGGAACGTTCGGGCGGAGTTTCGAGTTCGCCGGCAAGATAGTAGGCCTTAATGCCTTGATTTTCAAAAATTTTTGCCCATTTCAGGGTCTCCAGGGAGACGCCGTCCGTACCGGCGATTCGGGTGGAAATAAAGCCGGCATGCACGCTTGAGGTACAGAAAAAGCACTCGCAATTTTCCGGATGGGAATGATTCACTTTTATATTTTTCTTGAGCGGTTATTGTTGTTGATGGTTATATCTGATATAATTTAATATTTGACAGTCTCGTAAAAAGTCGATTTTGGGATGGCAAAGTAAAAAGTTCAAGATCAAGGCGCGCAAAATCCCGAGGAATGCAGCGTACTTAGCTGTACGTGAAATTCCGAGGGACGGAAGCGCAACACAGATATTGGACTTTTTACGAAGCCATC
>Ga0209943_1002178_pt1 | contig 10966 bp, 5 predicted proteins | sample SalPonR1_B_D2_MG_FD_185698 | JGI IMG/M metagenome (GOLD analysis project Ga0209943, IMG submission 185698) | Salt pond soil microbial communities from South San Francisco under conditions of wetland restoration - Salt Pond MetaG R1_B_D2_MG... ... | reverse complement strand
CTATTCAAAAAACCGATGAAATAAAAACTACTCAGACTGTAAATTATGAATACGGTAAAAAACTTGAAAGATTCAACTTAGCAGCAGCTGAACTTTTATCCGGGGATTCTATCCCTGGAGAAGAAAGCATAATCTCAAAAAGAATTAATTTAAGATCTTCAGGTAAAAATGAAGCAGCCTTAATAGAAGCTGAAGAAATAATCTATATGAATAAATTAAAAGGAGTAGAACCACCAAATAACAAAAGATTTTTAGCCTTGGTATTAAATATAGAAAATATTTTAGAGAAACAAGAAGTCGTAGTATATCCCGACGGCAGCGGTCATCCTGCCTCTTGGGTTGGAGGTGGCGCTGAAGGTGAAGTAGTAGAGATGAAGATACCATATATGATACCCAATTTCACATCTCACTTTTATCTAGGATACAACAGTGAAGGCATGTATCCTGCAGCATCGGCTACTTGGCTTGCAGAAGACCCTATAGCGCTACCCGGTGACTACTCTATTACACTAAAACCAGATTCAAAAGACAAGGGTGTTTTAATGTTTCTAGTACCGAAAGAAGAAATGCAGCAGTCCTCCCTACACTTTTACGACACAAACTACGGACATATAAACATACCCCTTGTAGGAAAAATGGAGGAAAAAGATTTTGAGATAGAGAATATGCCGGAAGAACTACCACAGAAAATTTCCAACAGTTTTTCTTTAGAAATTAATGGATATGAAGATTTTAAAAATATTCAAGGAATGATCGAAGCTGAAGATGAAACCTCTTTTAGAGTAGTAGAAGGAAACTTTATATCAAATATGCAGGCATTACTGGAACTAGAACCATCAGAAAGATTTTTACTTAAAATGCCGACAGAAAGTGGGGATTTTTACTTTCCTCTAAGCAGTGCTACAAACATTATCCCATCAGGATTTTATAAACCTAGAAAATTATCTCCAGGTTCTTTTAATTTGGTGAGATGGGCATTTCAAATACCCGACTCTTTAAAAAATAATTCTTCGGAGCTTTTTGTAGATTTGCAAGGAGAAGATAAAACAGTAAAAATATTTGATGGAGATAAGTTGTCTGCAGCAGCAGGAAATACATACAAGACAGAATACGTAGATATAATTATAAACAATCTACAGTATTATCCAGGTTACATACAGGGTATTGGAAGCAACAAGCTGGTCCTTGATATTACTGTAAAAGACAAAAAAGACGGATATGCATCTACAGGAATACCTGATATATTTTTGCTGGAAAACCTGGATCATGAAAGTGAATATGAATCTGATTATGAATACGACTATACAGAAAGCGCTGGATTAGGAAACTTTGCAAAGCAGGGAAAATATTCAGATAAGTATATAGAAGCAGAGTATAGAGGATTTGATCATTTATTAGCTTTTGGTCTAGACACACCGGTGTACGATGGGACAAGCAGAAGGGGATTTCTAGTATTTGACCCTGATGAAGAATACACCTGGGTACTAAAATCGCCCTACATAGAAGATTTAGAAGTAGAAATACAGGAAGGTAGCTATCCATATGATATTTTTGGAGAAAAAAACTACTACGATGGAGATTCATATTATGAAAGTGATATAAACAAAGCCTTAAACCAAAGAATTGAAAAATACAGAAAAACTCATCCAGAAAAAGTTGAATCCTACAGCACGCCTAATACAGCTTTAGAAAATGCCGAAGCAAAAAAAGAAATTCATACACCTATGGTAAGCTATTATGGGGAAGAAAAATTTAACAACATAAAAAATATTAAGGATATTTACAATATACTAAAAGATATAAAATATATTCCTTTAGAAGATTGGAAAAATCCATTTGAATATAGAACATCAAAAGAAGCTATGATATCACAAGGATACGGTTCATCAGGAGATATGGCCAACTTCTATATAAAAGCCTTAGGGAAATTAGGGTATAAATCTAAAAGAAAAATAGTAACATTAACGGATAAAGGAAAAGAAGTACTAAAGGATTATTCAGAATTTGATGAATTAGAAATAGAATACCTACCGGCTGTAGAATATTACGATAAGAATAAAGAAAAACATACATTGGTATTTCCATTTCTTAAAGAAATAGATAAAATACACAGTCTAGTATATATAGGAAATGAACAAGAGATTGACCACACTTGTAAGGAAGCATACGTTAAAGTCTATTTTCAAGGTTTTGATACAGACAAAGACAAAGCTGAACAAATTGGAGATATTTCAGATTCCTTGGCAGGGGATACAGGAGAAGAAAAGCTAATAAAAGAGCTGGTTTTCAATGAAAAAATTTCTCTCGACGAACTTAGTTTAGACTCCGTTGACATTACAATAAATAAAGAAGGTTATAGATATGGAGCATCCCTACTAACTGCAGGAAATAAATATTCACCCTACGAATATATAGACAGTAGAAAATTTGAAACTCGAAATATACTAGTGGAAGTAGAAGTTGATGATGAAGATATGATAACTCACAAAACATCAATAGAGGAAGATATGAACTTAGAAGATATTTTCCATACAATATCAATAAATGCACCGGACTTGAAAGAAGAAGCTTTAATATCTTTAGAAAATAAAGGAGAAGAAGTTCATAAAGGGGCTGAAAATCCTGATGAACTTTCAGCTCTTAGATGGTATACGAGAAGTATTTTAAATAAATTTATTGGAGGATATAGTCAATATGAAAAAGAAGCAGCAGATTCACTGAATCTTCTAATAGGCAGGAGAAATAGTACCAAAACCTTCATAGTAACTGTAAAAGCAAAAGATAAGATAGAAACAAATATAGATCTCATGAAAATATCCAACCAGATTCACAGAGGAGAGCAGAAAGCTGTAGAAAGCTTCAATATTATGACGGGAATATTTGCTTCCCAGCTGGAATCAAAAGTTTTATTTGATAATGGCTATGGATTTTGGGAAGTATGGGAAAAAAGACCTGAAGATAGTTTTCTTGTGCTTTTAGATAAATACAGTAAAGAGAAGGATAAACTTAAAGACCAAAATTACAATGTATACATACAAAACAGACTTAAAGAAACTTACAACTATGTTCTCATTCAAAGCAAAGCAACTATAATAAATGGAGAAAAAAGATGGGCTTGGCTTGAAATAAATCCTGAAACTTACGAAACCATAGGATATATTGACACAGGAGAAAGAGGAAGTTTTGTTGAACAAAGCATAATGGAAGGAGCTAAAAATGCAGCATATTTTGCAGTAGGAGCTTTCAAAGGTGTAGAGACATCAATATGGTCTGTAAGTGGTTTTTCACTACAACTTGATAACTATGATGACATAAAAGAAGCAGCTAAAAATTTTGCACTTGGACTTAGCAGCAATTTTTCAGTAGAAGATGGAGCTTTCAGTATGGGAGTTGGAGGAACACCACAAATATCTCAAACAATAGGACCTATAAGTATAAGTTTTGACAAATCTGGAGCTGGGATTTCAGAAGATATTTTAGGTTTTGTAAATGGATATAAAGCAGGGGTAGAATACTACTTTAACAATATTGATTGATATTAATTAAAATTCTTATTTCAAGAACTTTGCCAATATATATAGATAATAAAATATGAGATTACTAAAAAGAAGGGGTTATAATGTTATTAGAAAAAGAAAAATTGATAGAATTCTATAGAAACTTAGATAGAAGCTATTTTATGGATGAATATAAAAAATATGCAAAAGAAGACGCACCATTTCCTATAGGGTATGGTCAGACTATATCCCAGCCAAGTTTAGTTTTGAAAATGACCTTACTTTTAGAAATACATAGAAACTGTAAGGTTTTAGAAATTGGTACCGGATCAGGTTATCAGACAGCTCTTTTATCCAAAATTGCTAAGGAAGTATATACAGTGGAAAGAATAGAACCTCTTCACAAAAAGGCAAAAGAAAAGTTAAAAAAAGCAGGATACCATAACATAAATTATAAACTGGATGATGGAAGTATAGGATGGGAAGAACATGAACCATACAATAGAATTATAGTAACAGCTGCAGCATCTAAAATACCTGAAGAGTTGAAAGATCAGCTTGCTAAAGAAGGAAGAATGATAATACCTGTAGGACCGAAAAACTTTCAAGACTTAATCCTGGTAAGAAAAGATGAAGAAGGTAAAATTACAGAAGAATTCATAGAAAAAGTGAGATTTGTTCCCTTGGTGGGAAAATATGAATGAGGAGCGGGTTATTAAATCTTAGGTAAATTAGAAAAATAAAAGTCGTTGAATTTTTCCCAACGACTTTTATTTCTATTTATATAATATGTTTTTTAAGCAATTTTTGTTAGAAATTATTATTTATAATGTAAAGAATCCTATTGCTAGGTAAGCAATTACAGCTAAACCTCCAGTTATTAGAGCATAAGGTATTTGTGTTTTAACATGGTCAATATGATCTGCTCCCGCTCCTGTTGATGCTAATATTGTTGTATCAGAAAGAGGTGAACAGTGGTCTCCAAAAACTCCTCCACCAGCAACAGCTGAAAATGATGCCATAACTATAGGCGTTACAGCTCCACCAGAAAAACCAAAAGCTAAAGGTAATGCTATTGGCATTGTGATTGCAAAAGTACCCCATGAAGTGCCAGTTGAAAAAGCAACAATAGCTGCAATGATGAAAATTATTGCCGGTAAAAGTTGAGGTGTAAGAAAACTTTCAGTTGTAGACATTATATAATCTGCTGTTCCCATCATCTTGCTTAAAGTATTAATTGAATAAGCAAGAGCAAGTATTGTAATGGCAGGTACAGCTCCTTTAATACCATTTGTTGCAGTATCCATTATTTCTTTTAAAGGAATACCCTGTATAAACATACTGATTCCCATAAAAATTAGCACGAATAGAAATGCTTCCATGGTTTTAGCTGAACTTATTACGAAATATGTTCCCATAGCAATAACTACTATCATTATTACAGGAAGAACGAAGTTTAGAAAAACTCTTGTTTTGATATTTTCATGAGCTTCCATTTCTGTAAGTTCTTTACTAATTAACGGTACAGCTCCATCTCTTAAAACTTTTCCTTCATTCATAGCCCTATCTTCTGCTTTTTTCATAGGGCCAAAATCTTTAATTATACCACTTGCTATTAGACCTACAAAGACAACAGTGAGTAATGCATAAAAGTTATAAGGTATAGCTCTAATAAATAAATTCATTGCATCTTCTTGAGTTGCTATAGCTCCAACACCTATAGCTAAACCACTAAGATAAGCAGCCCAGCCTGTAATAGGAACTAATACACTGACAGGAGCAGCACCAGAGTCAGCTATATAAGAAAGTTTTTCTTTTGATATTTTTGCTTTATCCGAGATATCTCTCATAGTTGTACCTACAAATAAGGGGCTAAAAGAATCACTAAAATAAACAAAGCCTCCTAAAAGCCAAGCTACAACTTGTATAGCTCTTCTACTTAGATTTTTCTTTTGAACAAAATCAGAAAATCCTTGAATAGCTCCTGTTTTTCTGAAAAAAGCAACTAAAATTGATATAAAAGTCATTAGAAGCATAACCCATGCAAAACTTGATGTACCTAAACTTGCTTTAAGTAAATTTGGGAAACCTAGTAACCCCTGTCCTGCTACTAAAGTTCCTGTAATACATGCAAGCATAAGAGATATTACAGTATTTTTGGTAATGAATGATAAAGCTATTGCTATTACAGCAGGTAGTAATGATAAAATTCCTAATTCCATTTTTTTAACTCCTTTATTATTATATTTTTATAAAATTAGATGATCTTGTTACTGTTGACGCTGGTGCTTGATCTAAATTTTCATTAGATATTTTCAATATATCCTCTGGTCGTATCCAAGGTTTATTTTGGATTGCGCTGGTTTCCTCATGAGTTAAATAACCTTTATAGGTTGTCATACTTCTTCTTAAGAAGCCATCCTTTATACAGGCATCCTTAACTCCATTGTTCATAATATTTCTAAAATGAGGTAACACTGATGCGGCATAAGCTACAGAAGTAGAATTTGAGATAGCACTAGGTATATTACTTACACAGTAATGAACAACACCTTCCTCAACATATCTTGGATTTTTATGAGTGGTCTCTTTAAAAGTTTCTATAACACCATAATCATTACTGATATCAACTATTACAGAACCATCTCTCATAGACTTAACCATTTCTCTGTCTACTAGAAAGTCAGTTTTACCTTTAGGCCACTTAACACAATTAACTACTAAATCTATTTCAGGAAGAAGTTTTTTAATATTATATTTATTAGATATAATTGTATTAACTTTTTCATCATAAATTTCTCCTATGTCTCTAAGTGTTAAGATATTTATATCTGCAACTGTAACCCATGCTCCTAATGATTGTAAAACTTGCAAAGAACCTTTACCAACAAGTCCACCACCGAGAACTAATGCTTTAATTCCTGGTGCTCCAGCAAGTCCATTAACAAATTTCCCGCTGCCTCCATTTATAGATAATAATGACTCTAGGCCCATTAAAGCACCCTGCTTACCTGCGGCTTCACAGTTAGGTGAACCAAATCTGTGAGAATCTTCTGCTGTGAAAGCGATTACTTCATTTTTAAGCAAAGCCTCAACCTCTTCTTCATGAGAAGCTGGATGAATGCAGGTGAATATAATTTGACCTTCTCTAAGCAAATCATACTCAACAGATTCAAGTTCTTTAACCTTAGCTACAAAATCACATTTCTCATAGATTTTCTCCATACTTTTTAATATTGTAGCCCCTGCGTCAATGTAATCCTCGTTTGTAAACCCGGATAATTTTCCAGCGTCAGATTGTACAAAAACTTCATGACCGTCATCGATGATTGTTGATACTTCAGAAGGAGTAGCTATAACCCTATATTCTCCAACTTTAATATCTTTTAATACTCCAAATTTCATAATGTCCTCCTTATATAGTAGTTGCCTAATATAAGTGCAAGCAATATGCCAAAACATAGAATAATTAAAAAAAGACTAAAAGCCTTCAAATGGTGTAATTGTTTAAAAAATATCAATCTTATAAAAATAAAAGAATAATAAAATTGCTCATTAACGAGAAAAATCAAACTCATTAATGAGCAAAATTTATATCAATTTATAATTTTGAGCTTTCCTGTGCAGGGTTTGCCTAGGTATAGACAAGATCTTAGATGCCTTAGTTACATTAAAATTTGTTTTATTTAAGATATTTTCAATTATACTTTTTTCGTAATCATTTATCATATTTCTAAGAGGACGTATTTCTATGTCTTTATTTGGTTGGATTTTTTTATCTGTTTTAATTAGTTCTTCCATTTTAAAACTAATATCTTCATATTGTAGTTTTTCTTTATTTTCATTTACCATACTCAATCCGTAGATAATAACGTTTTCTAATTCTCGTATATTACCAGGCCAATCATAAGAATTTATTTTTTTAACTAGATTCTTAGAAATATATTTTATATTCTTTTTGAAAACTTTATTGTATTTTAAAACCATAAAATTCAATAAAAGAGGAATATCATCTTGCCTTTCTCTAAGGGGAGGGATATTTATATTCAATGAACTTAATCGATAGTAAATGTCTTTTCTAAGATTACCTCCTTCGATTGCTTTTAGTGGCTCTTCGTTGATTGCAGCGATGATTTTAACATCAATAGATATTGCATCCATTGATCCGACTTTTCTAATGATTCCTTCCTCTAATACTCTCAAAAGTTTTGATTGAAGATGTAGAGGCATAGAATTTATTTCATCTAATAATACAGTACCACCATTTGCAATTTCTAATAAACCAGTATTATCGACGGCTCCAGTGAAAGCTCCTTTAGAAGTACCAAAAAGTATGCTTTCCAAAAGATTTTCGGGTATAGCTGCACAATTTTGAGACACAAAAGGCTTATTTTTGCGATTACTTTTATTATGAATGGCTTGAGCAAATAATTCTTTGCCAGTACCTGTTTCTCCGTAAATTAAGGTTGGTAAATTACAACTAGCTGCAATATCAATGTATTCTTTGAGTTCTATCATTTTCTTATCGTTAGTAATAATATTATCAGCGGTATATTTAGCTTGGTAACCGTTATTATTAAGATTTTCTATGTTATTTTTTTGAAAATACTCTAAGTTAAATCTATCAATACTATTATCGACTAGCTTTAATGTATCAACTTCAATATCCTTACTATTTGAATCCAAATCATCATTTAGAGATAAATCTATAGCTCCAACAATACTATTGCCAGACTTAATTGGAATTGATAGAGAAGAAATATTAATTTTTCTTCTCCCTTTAGATTTAAGAGTTTGATTTTCTTTATAAATAGGTAATCCTAAAGTCATTGCTTTATAAGTGGTACTAGATTCTTCAGTTAAATTTTCGTAAACTTCAAGAAAATTTTCTCCTACAACTTCATAAGGCTCAATATTTTCTTTGTTTAGTTTATTATTGAATTTCGCAGTGAAGAGAATTTCTCCCTTTAGATTTATTATAGTAATTCCATCTATGTAACCTTTATTATTAAATAATTTGTCCATCAATTTCATAAGAATCATCCTTTCAAATACAGATTTAAGTTTAAGTTTATCATAATGAATATAAAAAAACACTATAAATAATAAAATTAAGGTCCTTGGAATTCATTTCCAAGGACCTTGATATATCATTTTTTAAAACCATTTTTCTTTTTAAACTCATATATATCTCTAACTTTTTTACTTCGCTTTTTCATTTTTTCCCAGTATTGACTTTCCAACTTTTTGTCATTTTTCCTTTTAAAGTAAGCTACTTCTTTTTTCATTTTAAGATAATTTTCCCATCTGCTTTCTTCCAGCTTTCCGGACTCCAGAGCTTTTTTTACAGCGCATCCCGGCTCCGTATCATGCTGACAGTCTGTGAAGCGACACATTTTCGTAAGCTCTTCTACATCAGAAAAGGTCTTATCTAAGGATTCTTCTACATCCATTATCTGAATTTCTCTCATTCCAGGAGTATCTATGATAATACCTCCGCCGGGAATTTGAACAAGTTCTCTGTGGGTGGTAGTATGTCGTCCTTTATCATCCTTACGGATTTCTTTAACCTTCATAAAATCATCTCCTCTAATGGAATTTATAAGAGAAGATTTGCCAACACCAGAAGAGCCTATAAAAGCACAGGTAGTTCCTTGACTAATATATCTAGTTAGATTCTCTATACCCTCGCCGGTTATTGAACTAGTTACGTAAATATCCACACCAATAGCTGCTTCTTCAGCTTCTAGTACTTTTTGGTCTACATTATTGCAAAGATCAGATTTTGTTAGCATTACAACTGGTACTGCACCACTATCCCAAACTATAGTGAGATATCTTTCCAGTCTCCTAGTATTGAAATCGCTGTTTAATGCCATACATATGAATATATAATCTATGTTACTAGCAATTATTTGTTCATCCGACTTTTTACCCGCTACCTTACGAGACACCTTAGTTTTTCTTGGTAGGACTTTTTTAATCACTGCATTTCCTTTGTTCTTTTCATTCCTATCCAACATAACCCAATCACCAACTGCAGGAAAGTCCTCTATACCTACAGCATTGTATTCAAGTTTTCCTGAAACTTCAGCTATAAGTATTCCGTTGATTGTAGCTACCTTATATATTTTATCTCCTTCTGTTACTATTCTTCCAATATATTTAATCTCATCATTTTCTAAATTATTTGTAAGGAAATTATTTAATCCCCATTTCTTTAAAACACTGTTTTCCATTTTTATTTAATTCCTCCTAATATTATATAAAGCTAAATTGGACACAAAAAACCCCTGAAGGGCTACTTCAAGGGATACAAGTCTGTAATATTAGTAATAAAACAAATTAAAAATTTGCACCCAAAGAAGTAGTATTTTTTCTATTTACTGATATTTTTCTCACATCCATAATCACCACTCCTTTCAGTCTTCTCAAATTTCTCTAAATTATACCATTTCATCTTAAAGCTTGCAAATTATTTTTCTGGATAAATCATCATCATTGATAATAAACTTAAAATCATATAGTATTAAATATAGATTGATACTAACTTGATATATAAACAGGAGAGACTATGAAGGCAAAAAATAAAAAGCCAATAAAAAATCAAACAGCAAGAAGAAGAATACTATCTATGATAGCACCTATCACAGCGGAAAACCTACTTCAGATGGCTGCAACTACCATAACTTTGATTTATGTAGGCAGGATAAATCCTCTAGTAGTAGGTGCTGTAGGTATAAGTAATATAATGTTTAGAATAATATGGACATTTTTGAAAGGTATGGGAGTAGGTGCATCAGCACACGTGGCTCAAAGCTACGGAGCAGGGAAGAATTATAAGATTCTATTTGTTACTAAATATGGATTGGTTACCGCTTTGGGATTATCCCTGTTTTTTCAGCAAATTATCTATCATTTTGCTGGGAATATACTATTAGTATTTGATCCAAGTCCAGAGCTTTTAGCCAATGCAACCATATTCTTAAAAACTATATCGTGGGCTTTGCCCTTTGCAGCAGTTATGCTGATGGCTACAGGGATTTTTCAAGGCATGGGAAATGCTAAAACCCCTATGATTGCTACCGGTATTTTAAATATATTTAATATAGTTCTGGGATTTTTACTTATATTTGGAAAGTTTGGATTTCCAAAGTTGGGACTTAAAGGTGCTGGATATGCATTTACTATCGGTCACATATTCGGCTTTGTATTTTTAATTTACAAGCTTTATAAAGAAATGAATCAAATAGTTGTAGATCAAAAACACTATAATCTCATATCAAAAAAAGAAGAACTTATAGAACTCATTAAATACGGACTGCCTACATCTTTTGAGATGGCATTTTGGCAGTTATCTTCCATATTTTTATCAAGAGCCATACTAAATTATGGTGAGACTGTATATGCTGCTTACCAACTTGGTCTTCAAGCAGAGGCTATTTCATATATGCCGGCATTAGGAATAT
>Ga0209943_1002168_pt1 | contig 10997 bp, 10 predicted proteins | sample SalPonR1_B_D2_MG_FD_185698 | JGI IMG/M metagenome (GOLD analysis project Ga0209943, IMG submission 185698) | Salt pond soil microbial communities from South San Francisco under conditions of wetland restoration - Salt Pond MetaG R1_B_D2_MG... ... | reverse complement strand
AAAAGCATTGTTGTTAACCTCTTTTTTATATTCATCAGGACCCATTATATTATTTATTTCATATCTGTTTTTCTTTTTATTATACTCAAGACGTGAAGCCCAAAATCTGCTACTTTCAAAAAATATTTCAAAACCATAATCTTTCATAAAGTTAAAATCTTTTGTGAGGCGGTAGTACTCTGCAACCATATATTGTACATCGGCAGTAATATGGTGTTGTAACTTACCGCTTAATATCTCGATTTCTTCACCTGTTTCTATATCGATCCCTCCATATTCAGGTGTTGTCTCTTGACCACTTCTAGCACTTTCCCAGGCATACATGGCTCCTTGATAACCATTTATCTTTGCTTTTTTGCGGGCACCCTTTAATGTGTTATACCGGTATTTTAAGAGTGTTTTAGCTATTTGAGGATAATTATAGATAAAGAAAGGCAGCATAAATATTTCTGTATCCCAAAATACATGTCCTTTATAACCCGCTCCACTTAATCCTTTAGCAGCTATACTTATTCTATTATCATGAGCAGGAGTCATTTGAATCATATGAAAGAGGGCAAATCTTATCGCTAACTGATCAAAATTATTACCCGATATTTTAATGTCCATTTCATCCCAGATCGATCTCCATTTTTTTATATGCTTTAATTTGCAATCCTCATATCCTCTTTTTTTATTGTTTTTTAAATTGCTTAATGCAGTATCTTGTAGCTCATCTATATTTTCTAGATCTTTATCCCTTTGGCTATAGACACTGAAATATTTACATATACTCACTTTTTTATTTTGAAGAAGATCAAATTTGATAATTCTTTTTAGTTTTCTTCTTTCCGATAAAACAGATTCTTCAGTTTTAATATTTTCTCGCTGGGATGATATTTCATGGCTGAGGGCAAAACAAAGTTTTAATGTCGATTGTTGTGTTTCTGGTTCATATACTAAATTGTCATCTACTAATCTTTTCATACCTTCTTTCAGATGCTGAGTGCCACTATTACTCGTTCTGGCGTTATATCCGTATCTTATTTTTATCTCACCCGAAAAATTTACAGCCTCCAGCTCTATTTTAGATAAAGCAGAATGCAGATTAAACATCGAGATAAACCTTTCAAAATAAAACTTAACTTTGTGACCTTCCTTATTTTCCCAGAGAAATTCTCTAATGAGTAAACCATCTTTCAAATTAAGACGCCTACTGTATTGATATATCTTATCCTTAGTTAAATCAACTTTATTGTTGTTAATAAATATTTCAGTCTTTATCCAGTCCGGTAAATTGGGCATCTCCGTTACTTCACCTGGGAATTGATCAAATATACCTGCAACATAAAAACCAGGTCTTTCATTTGGATAACTCTCTTCCAAAGTACATCTGCTACCCATATATCCATTCCCTAAGCAAAATATAGTTTCATATTTAGCCTGATTTTCAAGCTTAAATTCTTTCTCTTCTACTATCCAATTCTTATATCTACAGCTGCCGCTATCATATTCAATAGTCAATTCAAACCCTCCTCGAACTTTTCTTATACCAACAAACAAAAACAATAAGTGCTTTTCTTAAAATCAGACAGCCTTTATTAAAGTTATTTAAATATTCTTACAATTTATAAATAAAAATGGAGCGGAAAACGGGATTCGAACCCGCGGCCTTCTCGTTGGCAACGAGATGCTCTACCAGCTGAGCTACTTCCGCTTAGGTTATTATATTTATGGTGGAGGGGAGAGGATTTGAACCTCTGTAGGCATCGCCGGCAGATTTACAGTCTGCTCCCTTTAGCCACTCGGGCACCCCTCCATAATTAATTTATAGGCTTTAAATCCTTATTAATAGTAATATATTTTGTCCTGTTTGTCAAGAGTAAAATTTTCTTAAAACTACTAAAATAATGATATAAATTCTGTAATATAAAGATATACTATTACTGTAAAAAGAACAATTGGTAATCCTTGTTTTATTAATCTCCCTTTATTATTCTTGATATTAAGAAATAATTGTTATATTCTAAAGTTAAATTATTTTATTGCCTTTTTAATGTCATTAACATTTATATCTTTAATATTGATTTATCAAAAAGGTTATACTTTTTATTAAAAAATAATTAAATTTGGAGGTTTACTTTATGTTACAAGGTGTTTTGTTTTCTATTTTAGCGGGTATTATGGTCTCATTACAGGGTATATTTAACACCCGAGCCAGTGAACATATTGGCTTATGGCAGATAAATACATTGGTTCACGGCTCAGGCTTAATTCTAGCAACAATAATTTTAGTAACTTTTAGTAAAGGGGATTTTACTAATATTAAAAATGTTAATCCATATTATTTAATCGGAGGTTTTTTGGGAGTAATAATAATTTTTAGTGTAATCAAAGGAATATCTGCTCTGGGAGCTAGTTATTGTATAACAATACTGATTGTCACTCAAATTATTGCCAATGCATTAATTAACTATTACGGAGTATTTGGCGAACATATTATAAATTTTTCTTGGACAAAAATCATTGGTATTCTTATGATGATAACAGGAGTATTACTTTATCAGTTAACTTAAAAAATAATCTCAACTACTAATTTTAGTTAATTGAATATTAAACTACCATATGGAAACTTTTTTAAACCTAATCCAGAAGATATCTATAATCACAAAATTTAATTGATAAGGTTAATTAATATTTCTCATGATACACTAATCTCCATTCTTAACTTTATACATATTTTGATCTGCTGAATTATATATATCTGAGAAATGCGTTTTTTTGTTTTTGGCAGTTTCTGTCCCTAGAGAAATACTCAAAGGCACAGGTAAATCTTTTTCGTGGTTCACTATTTTAATCTTATGTTCAATTCTATCACAAATATTTTTTGCTTCTAAAGAATCTGTTTCAATTAATAATATAACAAATTCGTCTCCACCAATTCGCGCTGCAATATCTTCTGTTCTGAGGGTTTCTTTTAAAATATTTGCAATTTTTTTTATGTATTTATCACCTAATACATGACCATAATTATCATTAATGTATTTTAGATTGTCAATATCACCGATTATTATGCTGATGGGATGTTTTCTGGAATTTTTTAATCTTTGGATTTCATTATTTAAATATCTTCTATTATATAATCCCGTCAATTCATCGTGGTAAGACAAATATCGAACTTTTTCTTTAGCCTTTTTTTGCTGGTCAATATCAATATATATTCCAACTGCACGCAGGGGTTGGCTTTTTGCATCCCTAGTAGTTATGCTCCCAATATTTCTTACCCACTTCCATTCTCCTTCAACAGTTTTTATCCGGTATTCCATTTCAAAGATTTCAATGTCTCCCTGTATCAATTTATCAATATTTCTTTTGAATTTTTTTATATCATCTTTATAAATAATATTTATTAATTCTTTATATTTAACTCTTTCAGTAAATTTATATCCTAAAATATTAACCCATTTTTCATTATGATACACCTCACCTGATTTTATATCCCAATCCCATATGCCTATGTGTGCCCCTTTTACTGCTAACTCTAATCTGTTTTTATGTTTTTTGATTTCTCGTTCCCGCTGTCTTTTTTCAGTAACATCAATTATATTTACAAGCTTTTTATCATCTGGGAGTACTTTTGTTCTAAAATCTATATATTTAGTTTCGCCGTTTTTGGTGGCTATTTTTAAATTTTGATAAGACCTCTCTCTTTTAATATTTTCTTTAAACCATTTTTCCACTTTACTACTTTTTCCCGAATCAAGAAAAGCAAACTTGAACCAGGTTTTAATATTTTGGATATCTTCCTGCGTATATCCGATAATATCACTGGCAGTTTTGTTAATATATAAAAAATTATTTTGGGAATCTACCAGCAAAATACCTACTATCAAATTATCTAAAAGTTGTAACGGTCTTTTTATCATTGTTGAAAAACCCTTTCCAATAAAATATATCTAAAAACATCCATTAACTTTTGTTATATATATCTTTTTTGAATCGAAATATTTTTATAAACCAAAAATTCAATTTTTTACTATATTTTGATCTAAATTATTTTAAATTTAGGAAGTTTGTTCCTTGAATTTTCCCAAAATAAAATAAATTGTTATTATGGTAATAAAAGTAACTATAGATAGCAAAATCCAACTATAAGAATATGAACCTGACCGATCAGCCATGTAACCAAATATAGGTGGGCCGATAATTATTCCAGTCCTGACAAAGACCAGAGAAAGGCCAATGCCTATACCAGTCTTATCTATATCTACCTGATCAGAAATAGCAGAAAAATATAAGCCCTGCCATCCACGACCTGTTGCTCCAAGTAAAAAAGCACATATAAATATTATTAACAAAGATGGATTAAAATTATTCATAAAACCAAAAGTAATAAATACAATACTCGCCAATATACCTAAATATAAGAATCCGTTTCTCTTAATATTATTAAATATCCTATCATTTAATAGACCCCAAGCAGGCCTTCCTGCTACACTTCCTATCTGCAAAAACATAAATCCGACTCCGGCCATCACTTCTTTAAAACCATAATCCATATATAAAAACAGAGTGAAATGTGTCACTACAATACCGGAAATTACGCCGAAGTAAAAACCTAAAATACAGAGTACAAATAGATATTTGTTATTAAAAAGTATGATGATATCCTCGGTAATAGTATTATCTATTTGCTCATCTTTAATTTTGTTTTTTTTATCTTCATGACCATCAAAATAAAGTAATTTAAATAAAATAGCAACAATAAAAAATAGTAAACCCATTATAATTATATCAACACGCCATCCCAGGTTTTCGCCAATCCAAGGTATTAAAACTGCTCCAATTACACCTCCTAAAGGGAAACCCAAAGTCATAATACCCATTACAGTAGATTGATTATCTGATCCAAAATTATCAGCAATACCTTTACTACTGGTTGGTAATATCATACTTAAACCTAATCCAGTTAGGGTGGCAAAGATAAGTATAATAATAAAACCGGAGGCAAAAGCATGAAAAATAATAAAAAGACCCATAAAAACAAGCCCCATGATCATACTCTTTTTAACTCCCCAGTAATCAGCTATTCTACCCGATAAGATTGCTACGATTGTCGAACTGGCATATAAAAATGTTGAATATAGGCCTACTTGTGTCCTGGTTAAACTAAATTCTGCCTGTAAAAATGGAAACAATGTCATTATTCCATTTCTATATATTCCTGCCATAATACCTGCGAAGGTTATTAAAAAAAGAATCTGTATATTCGAAGTTTTTTTGGTTTTTTGTCTGTTTTTTTCCATTATTATATCATTCCATTTTTATTTTATAATATTATATCAAAGCATATTTTAATTTCAATATTTTCAATTTTTATAAACAAAATAATTATTAGATTTAATTTATATTTTCGCTTCTCTTGTATGCTGAAATGTTTTGTGATTTATTGTAAGGAATTTAATATAATTTATCAATTTAACCCTCTATGTTATTAAACATTATACATAAGTTATTAAAATATGTCTATTGTTTTACAAATTTATTCTTTTAATTATTTTATACATCTTACTTAAAATGTTTTTAATCATAGAAATCTAATGTGTAAGATCTATGTTATAATAATTATATAACTTTGTGGACTTGATAAATATTATTAACTACATTTTATAAAAAAAGATGGTTTTATTTATTTTTTATCTAAAACAACCAAGAAAACTCACCCAAGCTACTATATTGCATGGAGATGAATTAATTATTTTAAATTTAATTAGATATTGAATTTAAAATTAATCTTTCCCTTGATTTTCAATATAATCTTTAATTATCTCAATAGTAGCACCACCAGTAGATACAATACAGTAGTTTTTAGACCAAAAAGCAGACTCTCAATTGTTGTTCATACTGCTTTTTAATAAGTCTTGAAGATGCAGTTTTTAAAGTATTAACCAATTTAGATAATTGTATTTGTGGTGGGGTTTCAAAGAGAATATATACATGTTCTTGCTCCCCTCCGAACTCTAAAACATTACAATCTTTATCATTAAGTAGCCTAATAAATATCTTTTCTAGTTCTTCAAGCATTTCAGGAATGATGTATCCGTGACTATATTTTGTAATTATATCAAAGATTATTTACATAAAGCTAGTAGAAAAATAATTGATTTAGCAATTGAATACAAAGTATCTACTATCATAATTGGAGATATAAAGAATATTAACCAAGGTAGCAAACTTAAATCTTTTGTTCAAATACCAATTCAACGATTAGTAGAGTTAATTGAGTACAAAGCTGAATTAGAAGGTATTCAAATTGTTAAAATCAACGAAATCCATACATCAGGTTGCAGTTCTATAGACCTAGAAAAATTAAATGAATTTAACTATAATAACTCTAGAAGAATTCAAGAGATCTGTTTAAAACAAGAAATAAACTAATCAATGCTAATATCAATGGTTAATTAAATATAATGAGAAAATACTCAAAAGATAAATTTATTCCCAAAATGCTAAAACAGATTAGGGATAATAAAGTTGTGGACACTCCTTCAAGATTAAGGGTATCCTAATTATTAGGAGGAAACTCAAAAACCAAACATCTTGTAAATCTCTCTAGTAATATACTGCTTTTTTAAGGTATATGAAGTAAGAGAAGCTCTATCTAAATCTTGTTTTTGATTTAGGTAGAGAGGTTCACATGATTTAGTATTATTACAAAAACCTTCAATACTTAGAAATTAATATAAGTAGTTTATATTTTTTTACAAAGATTTATAAAGGAGATAATATGTTTTTCTATAAATATTCAATTAATACAATTTTTTATTTCAAAAAAGAAAGGGCCGATCATAATGAACAAAAAATGGATAATTATTATTTTAGTTATTCTCATATTATTATTGCTTACAAATCCAAGTATTGATGATTTTTCTGATTTTATGCTAGACGAATTTATTAAAAGACAAAACTTGAGCTCTTTTCAAGAAATGATGGTTCAAACTCTGGGCCCTTCTCTACTTGAAAACTATACTGAAAGATATAATTTACAACTAATAAGTGTCTATAAGATAAATATCCCTGAACAGAATTTAAGATATACTGCAATTGGAATATTGACTAGATTTATAGTGTGGGAATCAAGATAATTTTATTTATTAAATTTTAGGTGGCTTTTTACTTTATTGTTCATTCAAGTTGAGGTAAAAAAATAAAGGATATTTATGATTTTTAAACAAATATACTTATGGGAATGATTATTAATATCAGAATAACTTTAACTACAGGAGTAATATATATTTTAGGAGGTTAAAAATGTCTGAAACGAACAATCTATTAATAATTGTAAACAACGGAATGGATAAACCATATAACCAATATGCTTCATACGTAGTAGCCTTTATGGCTAAACAAATAGCTGGTATTGAAGATGTGACTGTATATTATGGACCACAAGGTGTTGTTATGACACAAGAAGGTAAATTGGCCAATCTGGAAATCACACATGATATCAAAGAATTAGTTGCAGGTCAATTGGATGGTGTAACAGTAGATGCTCTCCCAGATAATTTAGAATTATTAGCACGTTTTGTCAAAGAAAAATTAGGTGTTAATATCGTTTCCTGTGGAACCTTTAATGTAATTGATGGCATTTCAAAAGATCTAGAAGATACATCCAATATGGAGGACTTCATTGACCCTATAAAATTACCCCAGGCAGCTCAAGCTTTATTAGAAGCAGATAAAATATTATACTTTTAATTTAAAAAATAATTTATTACTCCTGGAATTTCCCATGGGAATCCTTTAAAGGGTTCCCATTTTTTTATCCCCTACTAAATATTATATTTTCAAAACACATCAAAATGGTTAAAAGATAAATGATTAATCATCTACTTTCTTTGCACAACTCTGTATATAAGGATCTCGTATACATTGGTTCAATAATTATTTATAAATCCTTCAATTATATTAACTACCTTATTACCGAATTGTAGCCGATAAAGCCTCGCCTATGTTAATAGCCGGTGATGAATCGGCTATTTTAGTTTTTAATCAACTTGAAAATTAAGCCTTTAAACACGAATCCCTTTTATGATATAACACATTTAATAATTGATATTAAGGCGTTTTTAATGATGAATACCTACAAAAGTACAAGATACGCAAAGTTCCTTTTAAACTATCATTTTATATGGATACCTAAATATAGAAAACATATTTTAGACAATCCTGAAATCAAACAATTAACTTGAGATACTATTAATGAATTAGCTGATACACATAATTTTGAAGTATTAACTACTTACTGAAATGATGCCAGACCATATACTATTAAGCCCCCTAACAGAGTTGGATAATTAGTGTGTATGTGTTATACTTACTTTTATTATGGTTTTAAGGTTTTAAATAGGGCTAGCCCTATTTAAAAAATTCAATTAAAAATTTCTATTTGGGGGTTATCAATAAAATGAAACGTAATACCTATTCTGACGAATTAAAAGAACAAGTAGTACATGAATGTCAACAAATCGGTAATACTGCCTTAGTAGCAAGACGGCACGACATATCAAAACATACCGTTTATGCCTGGATACGAAAGGCTAAAAAGAACGGTTCGGTTCGCTCATTACCTAAAGACAAAAAGAAAGAATATCATGAAATAAAACGGCGTGTTAACATACTTGGAACCGAAAACAATCAACTCAAAAAATTACTGGCTGAAAAAGAACTGGAATTAGCTATTTTAAGGGATCTACGTGATCAAACGGACCCCAAGTAACCGACAGGGTTAACATCGCCCACAAGTGGATAAATAAAGGCTATAAAGCAAATGTAGTACTGGACTTTGTCGGTTTAGCAACTTCCACTTATTATGACAATATGAAACATGAGAGAAACAAAGATAACAGTTCTAATAATCCCAAAGGTAGACCCATTCCTGGATATTCTTATCATCTAGAAGGACATAAAGTATCAGATGAAGAAATCAAAGAATATCTTATGGAATTAGTGGCTGGTGATGGTTTTCCTTATGGATACCGCAAATTAGCCATATGCTTAAGAGAAGATTACTGTTTAAAGATTAATGATAAGAAAGTATATAGGCTCTGTAAAGAACTGGATATTTTAAAACCACAGCGGAAGTTGAAAAAACACCATCCGCGTAAATTAGCCAAAAGAGCTAAAGTAACCAATTCCAATCAACTTTGGGAAGTGGACTTAAAGTATGGATTTATTACAGGTACAGATCAATTCTTTTTTCAATTGTCTTTAATTGATGTTTTTGATAGAAGTATTATCAGTTATCACCTCGGGTTAAGCTGTAAAGCTAAAGACGCTGCTCGTGTATTAAAGAATGCGTTAGCCAAAAGAAAGTTAACTAAAGGTATGGATAATCTACCGACTATAAGGACTGACAATGGACCACAGTTTGTATCTAAGCTATTTGGAGACACCTGTAAGCAGTTAGGCCTTAAGCATCAAAGGATACCTGTAAAAACACCTAATATGAACGCTCACATTGAATCATTTCATTCTATTTTAGAAGAAGATTGTTATAGTATGAATGAATTTGAAAGTTATATCCAAGTCTATGAAGTAGTTAGCGAATATATGGATTACTACAACAATAGATATCGCCATGGATCCTTAAATGATAGGCCACCTGCTGTATTCTATGAATCATTACAGAATAAAGAATTCGAACCAAAAGCTTTTATCGCTTAAAAATGAAAACCTAAGAATGATGGAGTTAAACACACATTTTCTCCATTATTAGGGAGTTGAACCGCTATACACCTTTTTTATATCAGCTTTGCCTAAGTATTTTTCCAGTAAGCTAATGAACATCATTAAAGGTACTACTGGAAGAAGTATATCAAAACACTTTCCAAAATTGAATATTAAAGGTTCTGTATGGACTAGAGCTTATTTTGTGGCCACTGCTGGCAATGTTAGTTCAGAAACTATTCAACACTATATTGAAAATTAAAGGTGATTAATATGCAATTGACTTATGTTTTAGAATTGCCCAAACCAACTAAAAGAAAACAAAATATATTTTTAAACAATATTTCAGAAGTAGTTAGGCACCGTCAAGCTATCGTGTCTATCGGCACTTGCTCACCTACAACTTCCCTCACGACTTACCAGCCTTTGACTCAATAATCCAGTCCATTAACCCCTGCTCTTCATGATATTATCAACTGCGTTTTAAAAATCCAATCGCACCTGCTTATATATTATTACTCAGGTCACAGTGTTTCTGCCCTGTCTTACCTACGGTTTTTCTTCCCCTTAAGCACCATCCGGCAAACTCACTTTCTATCAGTGTCTAAACTACTTAACAGTTAATCAACCACTCTTATCTTGTCTCCAATTTCGGATAGCATCAGTACCCTTCACTCCAGTTGGCTTTTTCCTCGGAACAACTATCATCACTACTATGGTAACGTCTGAATACTGATGTAGCTTTACTTCGGTTTTCCCACTAAAGGTTATACCTCCGCTTACTCAATCCAGTCTGGTTTGAGACTCATCATCATCACCATCTTGCAGTCATTTTGACCCTAAGCACACCCATCAACTCAACATACTCCTATGGTCTATTGGACTTCCCCATTGTGTGGGAAGGTCGCCGTTGATGAATGCCACCCCTGGTTCATATATTATTCCGGACTAACTGCTCGCCTCAGACTCTTCAGATTCCACCTCACAGTGAACACCCTGTCCTTGTCGGCTTCATGTACCGTCATTTATAAACTTAGGCTGAAGTTTGTGTTCTCCGTTTACTCACCCATTTCGTCTGTAAATGCCACAATATCTCAACCATATTTTCCATACTTCCAGCACAGATAGAATTTTCATCTACTATTGGTATAGACTACGAGACACACCACGATGGAGTGGGACCAGCCTCACGGCTGGGACCCCTCTACAAACAGCACATACGGTTCTCCCGTAAACTGCTTTCCGTTCCGTTGCCTCATCACAAGGAGTAGATAACTAACAATCTACCA
>Ga0209943_1002166_pt1 | contig 11023 bp, 7 predicted proteins | sample SalPonR1_B_D2_MG_FD_185698 | JGI IMG/M metagenome (GOLD analysis project Ga0209943, IMG submission 185698) | Salt pond soil microbial communities from South San Francisco under conditions of wetland restoration - Salt Pond MetaG R1_B_D2_MG... ... | reverse complement strand
GTTGGGCGAGCCCAGCGTGATCGTGACGGTGTGGTCGTCCACGACCTCGATCGACTCGACCGCGCCCAGGCGCCACGCGTTGCCGCTGGCGGTCTCGGGGTCCAGCATCCGGTCGTAGGTGTACTTCACGTCGGCCGCGGTGAAGTCGCGTCCGTTGCTGAACTTCACGTCGTCGCGCAGCTCGAAGGTCCAGACCAGGCCGTCGTCGTCGACGGACCACGACGCGGCCAGGGCGGGCACCAGGTTCTGGTCGTCGTCGAAGTCGACGAGCGTGTCCAGGACGTTTCCGAGCACCTGGTAGCTGGAGTAGGCGCTGGTGGCGTGCGGGTCGAGGCCCACGGGGTTCTGCGCCCAGGCGGCGGTGAGCGTGCCTCCGCGCTCCTGCGCCCAGCTTGCGCCCAGCAGCAGGCTCAGCGCCAGGGTCGTGAGTACGAGACGGATTCGGGTCATACGGACCTCCCTGCGAGAACGAGCTCTTCGTCCGGATCGGGCTCACCGGGGATCGCCCAGTCCCAGACGCTCTTCTTGATCTTCACGACTTGGATCGTCTCGCTGGTGACGATCCCCGGTCGTCCCAGCTCGGCCTGGAGGAACTCGTGGAGCTCCCCGTTGTCGGCGTGGAGGGATTCGACGACCACGTTGTGGCTGCCGACGCCGAGGGCGACGTAGCGGACCGCCGGGTGGCGGGCGATGCGGTCGGTGATCTCCTCCACCTGACCGGGGCGGACGCGGGCGTAGGTGGTCGCGAGGATCGGGACGCCCAGCTGCAGCGGGTCGCTGATCGCCTGGATCTTCATCCAGCCCTGCTGCAGCAGGCGGGCCACGCGCTTGCGGACCATCGACTCGGACACGTCCAGGCGACGCGCGATCTCGCGAAACGCCATGCGGCCGTCCTCGCGGAGCAGATCCACGATGCGGCGGTCGACGGTGTCGAGCTGGCGGTATCCGGGTGCCGGCAAGGGCGATCTCCGATCCTGCATGAACATGAGCCCCAGTGCGAGGTTACGCGCCTAGCGTCCCGAACGTCAAGGTTTTCGGACGCAATGCGTCCATTCCGCTACGGTTCCGTGCGCGTCGCGATCCGGACCACGATGACCGCCAACGCGTCGCTGGACGCCACCAGCGGCACCTCGAGGTCCTCCGGCGTCAATGCGAGCGGCACCTCCGTGCACGCCGCGACCAGCGCCTCGGCGCCCGCGGCGACGGCGGCCTCGGCCGCCCGCCGCATCGCTGCGCGCGGGCCGGGACCGCGGTCGCCCGACTTGACCGCGTAGATCGCATCCATCACCTCGCCCCGCTGCTCCGGGGTGGGCTTCACCACCTCGACGCCGCGCTCCGCGAACACCCGCTCGTACAGGCCGGCGTCCAACGTCGCCGTCGTGGCCAACAGCCCCACGCGACGTGCGGCGGGCACGCGCTTCATCGTCGCCTCCACGGTCGCCTCGATCATGTCGACGAACGGGACGACCGTCGCTTCGCGCACCTCGTCGGCGAACGCGTGCGCCGCGTTGCACGGCATGCACAGGACCTCCGCCCCTGCGCGCTCCAGGCCGCGAGCCATCTCCGCCAGGCGCGGTCCGGGCGACGGTCCCCGTCCTTCCAGCGCGGCGTTCCGGTCGGGTACCGAGGGATTCGCGTCCACCAGCACGCGCAGGTGCTCCTGATCGCGCGTGGCGGGCGTGGCCGCCGTGAGCTTGGCGCAGAAGTCCCAGGTCGCCGCCGGCCCCATGCCCCCCAGCACGCCGACGACCCTGCCGCTCACGACGACCGAACCTGCTCGGGGTAGGCGTGCAGCGCCGGGCTTCCGCCCGTGTGCACGAACAGCACCCGCTCGTCGTCGCCCAGCGAGCCGTCCATCGCCATCGCGATCAGGCCCGCCGCCGTCTTGCCGGTGTAGACCGGGTCCAGCAGGATCGCCTCGGTCCGCGCGAACAGCTGCACCGCGTCACGCATCGCCTCCGTCGGCAGGCTGTAGCCCGGTCCGACCTGATCGTCCCGAACGACGACGGCCTCCTCGGGAACGTCGACGCCGACGCCCGCCAGGTCGCAGGCGGCCTGCGCCAGACGCCAGATCTTCTCCTCCTGAGGGCCGCGCTCGGCCCGCACGCTGATGCCCGTCAGCGGCACGTTCGCGTTCGTGCCGTGCAGGCCGGCCAGGAGTCCGGCGTGCGTGCCTCCCGAGCCGCTGGCGCACACCACGTGGTCGAACGCCACGCCCGCCTCGAACGCCTGCTGCAGCGTCTCCTCGGCGCAGGCGACGTAGCCCAGCGAGCCCAGCGCGTTCGAGCCGCCGCCGGGGATCAGGTACGGCTTGCGGCCCTGCGCCTCGGCCGCCTCGGCCATGCGCTGCATGCCGGCCATCAGGTCCGAGCCGGCCGGCACCACCTCGACCTCGTCGACCCCCATCAGCTGGAACAGCAGGGCGTTGCCCACGTCACGCTCGTCGTAGGTGCCGGGCACGCGCTCCTCGATCAGCAGGCGGCAGCGGAGCCCCTCCTTCGCAGCGGCCGCCAGGGTGAGCCGACAGTGGTTCGACTGCGGAGCGCCGGTCGTGATCAGCACGTCCGCGCCCTGCTCCAACGCGTCGGCGACGAGGAACTCGAGCTTGCGCGTCTTGTTTCCGCCACCCCCCAGGCCGGTCAGGTCGTCGCGCTTGATCCAGATCTCGGGACCGCCCAGCGCCGTGGTCAGGCGGGGAAGCGGCTGGAGCGGCGTGCGCCCCTCGGTGTAGCGGCGGCGGGCGAAACGTGCGAGATGCATGCGGACCTCCTGGGAGCGCGGCCGAAGCGGCGAGGATGCATCTCACTGTAGCGCGCGGCCCCGCGGGCAGCTCCGCCGAGCGTCAGCCCTCGAACACGGTCCGGCCCCGCACGACCGTCATGCGGACCGCCAGCGAGGCCAGCTCGCTGGGCGCGACCGCCAGCGGATCGCGGTCCACGATCGTCAGGTCGGCGTCGAACCCCGGCGCGACCAGGCCGCGGCGGTCCTCGTGGTGGCTGGCGTACGCCACGCCCCGGCCGAACAGGCCCAGCGCCTCGGGCACGTCCAGGCGCTCCTCGGCCCGGCTGTGGTTCACCGCGGCGTGCACCCCGAGGAGGGGACGCAGCTGGGTCACGGTCGAGTCGCTGCCGCCGGCCAGCGGCAGGCCCGCCCGGGCGGCGGAGGCCAGCGGATCGACGCGGGCGGCCCGCTCCAGGCCGAACGACGCCGCGTACGTGTCGTGCGGCCAGACCGCGTTGAACGCCGGCTGCACCGACAGCACGGCGCCGGCGGCACGGGCCCGCAGCAGCTGCTCGTCGCTGGCCAGCTGGGCGTGCTCGATCCGGTGGCGGGCGTCGGGCCGCGATTCCGACGCCTGCGCCGTCTCGTACATGCGCAGCGCCTGCTCGACCGCACGGTCGCCGACGGCGTGGAACGCCAGCTGCATCCCGGCGTGGTGGGCGGCCAGGACGAAGCCGGTCAGCGTCTCGTCGTTGTGGTAGAGCTCGCCGTACTCGGTCGGATGGCCCTCGTACGGCTCCAGCAGCGCGGCGGTGCGCATGTCGACGTCGCCGTCCAGCGCGCAGGCGTGGCAGCCGCCGATGCGACGGAGCCCCAGCGCCCGCACCGTCTCGAGGTCGAACGTCTGCGGGTAGGCGACCGTGCGGACCGGCAGGTCGTCCTCGATCGCCAGCAGCGTCCGGACCGCGTCCAGATCGTCCAGCGCGTGCACCACGGTGCAGCCCGCGCGGGCCGCCCGGTCCGCTGCCGCCCGGAGAGCCCTCTCGTAGCCCACCCGGCGGCTGTACGCGGCGTACGCCCGGTGGGTGGCGTCCTGCGTCGCCGGGCCGATCAGACGCCCCGTCGGCGCGCCGGTCTCGTCGAGCTCGACGCCGTTGCGTCCGGGGTGGAAGTCCAGCAGCGCCAGCGCAGCGCTGTTCGCGTACGAGGCGTGCCCGGTGACGTGACGGAGGTAGACGGGGTGATCCGGCGCGGCGGCGTCCAGCTCCGCGAGGGTCGGCGGACGGCCCTCGCGCAGCTCGTCCGGCTCGATCCGCAGGCCCAGCACGATCTCGCCGCGTGGCGTGACGCGCGTCGCCGCCCGGACCGCCGTCAGGATCGCGTCCAGGTCCGCGGCGTCCGTACCGTCCAGGGCGGTCTCGAGGAAGCCGGTCGCGGTCATGTGCACGTGGGCGTCGCCGAGGCCCGGCAGGATCGTCGCGCCCGCCAGGTCCACGACATCCGCGTCGGCCGGGAGGTCGCGTCGCAGCTCGGCCCAGGCACCGATCGCGCGGATCCGACCGTCGTCGATCACCACGGCGTCGACGGAAGGATCGCCCCCCGCCAGGCGCCCCCCGGCCAGCACGCGAACAGCGTCTTCTTCGGTCATGGGGCGGAGGCTAGCACGCGTCGTCGAAGCTTCCTCCGCGCGGCGTCGCCGCGTCGTTCATGCGGCCGAGCCCCGTCGTTCGCGCCGGTCGCGCGAGGCGGTCGCGACTCCGTCCAGGCGGCCGGCCTGGAACGTGGTCCGGGCCTCGCTCGCGTCCGGATGGTCGCGCAGCGCCGCCCGCCACGCGGCCAGCGTCGACGCCAGCCAGAGCGCGCTCTCCGCGTCGGGCGGCCCACCGGCGCTCGCGGCGCCCAGCGCGCGCCCCGCCGCGACCGGTCGTCGCTCGGCCAGCGCCACGTCGGCAAGCGCCAGCAGCAGCTCGGTCCGCTCGCCCGCGCGCGGATCCGTCTCGAGGCGGTCGAGGTCGCTCCGCGCGACGTCCAGCCGGCCCGCCGCCGCCGCCGCGCGGGCGCGCAGCAGCAGGGCCGGCCGCTCACGACCGTCGCTCTGCAGCCGACGCGCGGCGGCGAGCGCCGCCTCGGCCCGCGTCAACGCCTCACCGGAACGCCCGGCGCTCAGGAGCGCGAGGGCCGCCTGGCGCTCGGCATCGTGGCTGCCGGCGACGAATCCGATGGCGGTCGCGACCGCGCTCGCTTCGTCCGCCAGCGCCAGCGCGGTCGTCGCCCGGTCGGCGGCGGGCCGGCCGTCGTCGTGACGCCGCTCGACGCTTCCGAGCCGGGCCAGCGCCAGGGCGAGTCCGCTTCCGTGCGCCACCGCGCGGTACGCCTGGACCGAGGCGCGCAGCGCCGCGCGCGCCTCGGCCGCGTCGCCGGCCTGCTCCGCCAGGATCGCGATGTTTCCGTGGGCCTGCGCCTCGCCTACGGCGTCCCCGAGAACCCGACGAAGCTGGGCCGAGGCTGCCAGCGCGGCGTGCGCAGCGGCCACGTCGCCCTCGGTCGCGAGCACGATCCCGAGCGTGTTGCGGGCCATCGCCTCGGTCCGCGTGGGGGGCAGGTCGGCGAGCAGTTCCAGCGCCTCGTGCGCTGCGCGCCGGGCCTCGTCCAGCCGTCCTCGCTGCAGCTCGAACAGCGCGACGGACTCTCGGACCCAGGCGCGCAGCTCGGCGTCGTCCGAGGCGATCAGCGCGTCGTCGGCGGCGCGGAACGTCGTGAGTCCGTCGCGGGTCCGACCGCGTACGTCGAAGTAGCCGCGCAGCAGCCGAGCGAGCGGCCACAACAGCTTCGGCCTGGGTGGATCCAGCAGCGCGGACCACGCCAGGCGCAGGTTCCGGAGCTCCCCGTCCACGCGCCGAAAGCCCGCCCCCGAGCGCTCCTCGCCCTCGAGCGCGTCGAGCCGTTCGGCCAGCGCCGCGTACGCCTCGCCGACGCTGCTGCGGGCGCGCGCAGGATCGGCCAGCCCGGCCGCGAACCGCTCGGCGATGAGCGGGTGCATGCGGTAGCGCGAGCCGTCGCGACGGAGCAGGGCCCGATCGAGGAGCGCCAGCAGGAAGAACGACGACGCGTCCACCGCCCGGCGCGCCTCCTCGACCTCGAAGCCGTCGTCGAGGAGGGCCAGCGTTCCGGCCGCCTCGAGCTCACGGGCGGACATGAGCTCGCGCGTGAGGTCGATCGCCCGGCCCGCGCGCGAGCCGAGGCCTGGCGCCTCGCCCAGCAGCCCCGGCCTGCGCTGCAGGGCTTCGACCAGCGCCTCGGGAGCGAGGATGCGCGTCCAGGCGGCGGCCAGCTCGATCGCCAGCGGGCTGCCCCCGAGATGGTCGAGAAGCGCCGCCTCGGTCACGTCGTCCAGCGGAGCCGCCGCGTCGCCGGCGCGCTGCATGCGCCTCCGCAGCAGGATGGCCGCCTGGTCCCGGGCCGCGAGGCCGCCCACCTCGACGACGTGCTCCGCCTCGAGTCGGAGCGGCCGACGGGAGGTCACCAGCAGCATCAGCCCTGGCACGGCCGCGAGCAGCTCGCCGACCGTGCCGGGCTCGCCGGCGATGCGGTCGGCGTCGTCCAGCACGATGCGCCGACGCTCGCTCCCGAGCCCCCGCGCCAGGGCCTGCGCCCCCGTCGCGGGTCCCAGTCCCAGCGAGCGTGCGATCGCCGGCACCAGCTCCTCGCCCCGTGTCACGCCGCGCAGGTCCACCCAGTCCGTGCCACCGGGCGCGTCGTCCGCCAGCTCGTGCGCCAGCTGCGCGGCCAGGCGGGACTTTCCGATGCCGCCGAGACCGGTCAGCACGACCAGGCGTTCCTGGGCCAGCTCGAGGCGGAGCCGTCCCAGCAGGGCGGTGCGGCCGATGAGCGGCGTTTCCCAGCGCGGAACGCGGACCTCTCCCGGCCCGGCACCGGCGAGCACGCCCGACGGCGCGCGCCGCTCGTCCCACGACCAGCCATCGGAGCCCTCCACCAAGGCGCCCGCTCGGCGGCCCCGGCGCACCCAGCGAGCCGTCGGTCCGGGCAGGCCCGCGCCGATCGTGGCGGCGGCCTCGCGCACCTCGTCGCTCACGCCGCCGCCCAGCAGGGCCCGCAGCCACGCCTCGGTCTGCTCGGGCGACAGCGGCCCGACCTCGGCCACGTCGGTGGCCGGAAGCGCGGCGCGGACTCCGTCGGGGCACGCCTCGATCGCCCACGAGCCGGGCCTCGTGGCGGCCTCCGTCAGCAGCGCCCTGCTGCCGGCGTCGAGGCGTTCGCCCCCCTCGATCAGGAGCAGCAGCCCCGTGCTTCGAGCCTCGTCGCGGAGCACCGCGCGCAGCCGGTCCTCCGTGGCGTCGTCCGCGCCGCGTTCCGGCTGCAGGGCGTCCGCGAGCGCGCCCAGATGCACGCCCTCCCGCGCCGGCGTGCCGTTCACGCGTCGCACCGTCCGGCCACGCAGCGAGGCCCGTGTGGCCGCCTCGTCCAGCAGGCGCGTGAAGCCCACGCCGGGCGGCCCGACGAGCCGCAGGGCGCCGGCGGCGAGGACCGCCTCCGCCGGCCGGTCCAGGTACGCCTCGATCGTGGCCACGACCGCGTCACGCCCCAGCAGCCGCACGTGCGGGAGCGCGTCGGGCGCATCGTTCCCGTCGTCCGCGACAAGCCGGTCGCGACCGCGCCGCTTGGCGCGGAGCAGCCGGGCGTCCGCACGGTCGAACAGCCTCCTGGGAAGCTCGCCTTCCCGCCCGTCGCCAGCCACCTCGTCGCTGCACGCGACGCCGACGCTGAGGTGGACCCGCACCTCGGGCCCGGCGTCGATGGCGCGGTCGCGCACGCGTCCGCGGACGCGCTCCAGCACGGTCGCAGCGTCCGCGAGGGAGGTCGCCGGCAGCAGCACCACGAACTCGTCGCCGCCGTAGCGGAACACGAGATCGTCGTCACGCAGCGCCGAGCGCAGCCGCTGCCCCACGTCACGAAGCACCACGTCGCCCACGCTGTGCCCGAAGCCGTCGTTCAGCGTCTTGAAGTGGTCGATGTCGACCATCGCCAGCGACAGGGGCGCGGAGCCGTCGCGACGCTCGCGGGCGAGGCGACGCAGCGTGGGATCGAGGCCCTCTCGGCGGTAGGCGCCGGTGAGGTCGTCGCGGACGAGGGTCGGCATGCGGCGCCCAGTCTAGCCCCGCGCGGCGGTATGCTCTTCTGGTCACCCCGTTCGGAGGCGGTACGCGATGACCCAGACACGATCCCGGCAAGCCCAGCCCGCCGCGGCGCGCAACGACGGCGTGCCGTTCGACGCCGGCTGGTTCGAAGGCGCGCGCGTCAACCGGTCGGCCAGCCAGCGCCGCGCCGCGACGCTGCCGGCGAGGCGCGGCGTCAAGAAGGCGTGGCAAGCCGCCTGGCTGCTGAAGGCCATCACGATGATCGACCTGACCACGCTGGCCGGCGACGACACCGCCGGCCGCGTGCGGCGCCTGTGCGCCAAGGCGCGCCAGCCGGTGCGCGCCGATCTGCTCGAGGCCCTCGGCATGTCGGACGCCGGCGTCACGACCGGCGCGGTGTGCGTCTACCCGACCATGGTTCCCCACGCCGTCGCCGCGCTCGAAGGCTCGGGCATCCCGGTGGCGTCCGTGGCGTCGGGCTTCCCGAGCGGCCTCATGCCCATGGCGCAGCGCACCGCCGAGGTGGTGTGGGCCGTGCAGCAGGGCGCCGCCGAGATCGACGTCGTCATCACGCGCGAGCACGTCCTGACCGGGCGGTGGGAAGCGCTGTACGACGAGGTCGCCACCTTCAGGGGCGCCGTCGGCGAAGCGCACCTGAAGGTCATCCTGGCGACCGGCGAGCTGGGCACGCTGCAGGACGTCCACAAGGCGTCGATGGTCGCCATGATGGCCGGGGCGGACTTCGTCAAGACCAGCACCGGCAAGGAGCCGGTGAACGCGACGTTGGAGGTGGGCCTCACGATGGCGCGCGCGGTGCGTCGCTATCACGAGCGCACCGGCGTGAGGGTCGGGTTCAAGCCGGCCGGCGGGATCCGTGCGGCCAAGGAGGCGCTGGCCTGGCTGGCGCTGATCAAGGACGAGCTGGGCGACGCCTGGCTGACGCCGGAGCTGTTCCGGTTCGGGGCTTCGAGCCTGCTCGGTGACATCGAGCGTCAGCTGGAGCATCACGTCACCGGCCGCTACGCCGCCGCCCACCGGCAGCCGCTCGCCTGATGTTCGCCGTCGCCCTCGAGGACGACCTGGCGTTGCGCCTGTACGAGCGGCGCGACGCGGAGGAGCTGTACGCGCTGGTCGAGGCGAACCGCGATCACCTGGGACGCTGGTTCCCGTGGACCGAGGCGACGCGGGGCCCGGACGACACGCGGGCGTTCATCGAGCACGGCCTGCGCCGCTTCGCGGTGGGAAACGGGTTCGAGTGCGGCATCGTCGAGGCGGGCCGGCTGGTGGGCACGCTGGGCCTCCACTTCGTCACCCGGCCCGAAGGCGTCACCGAGATCGGCTACTGGCTGGACCGGAACGCGCAGGGACGCGGCCTGGCGACCCGCTCGGTGGCCGGGCTGCTGCCGCACCTGTTCGAGACGATGGACCTGAACCGGGTCGAGATCCGCGCCGATCCCGCCAACGACCGCAGCCGGGCGGTCCCCGAGCGGCTGGGCTTCCGGCAGGAAGGCGTGCTGCGCGAAGTGGGGCTTCGGCGTGGGCGCGCCTACGACCACGTCGTCTACGGCCTGCTGCGCGACGAGTGGCGCGCGGGACGCGACGATGCCGCGCCCGCCGCACCGAGCCCGGCCGCACCGCGACCCTAGGAGCCGACATGCCGACCGTGAGGGAGATCTTCGACACCATGGACTACGGCCCCGCGCCCGAGAGCGCCGCCGACGCGAACGCTTGGCTCGACGCCAACGGGCGCGCCTTCGGCCACGTCGTCGCCGGACGCTCCGAGGCGCCCGGCGACGCGACGTTCGAGACCCGTGACCCGGCGACCGGCGAGCTGCTGGCCACCGTGACCCAGGGCAGCGAGGCCGACGTCGACCGCGGCGTCGCGGCCGCGCGCGCCGCGTTCCCCGCCTGGGCGGCGCTGCGTCCCCACGAGCGGGCGCGCCACCTCTACGCCGTGGCGCGCCACGTCCAGAAGCACGCGCGGCTGCTGGCCGTCCTGGAGACGCTGGACAACGGAAAGCCGATCCGAGAGAGCCGCGACATCGACGTTCCGCTGGTGGCGCGGCACTTCTACCACCACGCCGGCTGGGCGCAGCTGCGCGACGAGAGCTTCCCCGGCCAGGAGCCGCTGGGCGTCGCGGGCCAGGTCATCCCGTGGAACTTTCCGCTGCTGATGCTGGCGTGGAAGGTCGCGCCCGCGCTGGCGGCGGGGAACACGGTGGTGCTCAAGCCGGCCGAGCACACGCCCCTCACGGCGTTGCTGTTCGCGGAGATCGCGCGCGAGGCCGGCCTTCCGGACGGCGTACTGAACGTGGTGACCGGCGACGGGGCGACGGGCGCCGCGCTGGTCGCGCATCCGGACGTGGACAAGATCGCGTTCACCGGCTCGACCGAGGTGGGCCGTCGCATCCGCGAGGCGACCGCAGGCAGCGGCAAGGGGCTCACCCTGGAGCTGGGCGGCAAGTCGCCGTTCGTGGTGTTCGAGAACGCCGATCTGGACGGTGCGGTCGAAGGGGTCGTCGACGCGATCTGGTTCAACCAGGGCCAGGTGTGCTGCGCCGGCAGCCGGCTGCTTCTGCAGGAGGGCATCGCCGAAGAGTTCCTGGACCGGCTGCGCCGCAGGATGGAGACGCTGCGGGTCGGCGACCCGCTGGACAAGGCGATCGACATGGGCGCCATCGTCGCACCGGTCCAGCTGGAGCGGATCCGCGAGCTGTGCGCCGTCGGCGAGGCCGAAGGCTCGGTCTGTTGGCAGCCGTCGTGGGCGGTGCCCGAGGAGGGACTGTTCTTCCCGCCGACGCTGTTCACGAACGTCGACCCCGCCTCGACGCTGGCCCAGGTCGAGATCTTCGGTCCGGTGCTGGTGAGCACGACGTTCCGGACGCCTGCGGAGGCGGTCGAGATGGCCAACGACAGCCGCTACGGGCTGGCCGCGAGCGTCTGGAGCGAGGACGTGAACCTCTGCCTGGACGTCGCCCCGAAGCTCGAGGCGGGCGTGGTCTGGATCAACGGCACGAACCAGTTCGACGCCGCCGCCGGCTTCGGCGGGGTGCGCGAGTCCGGCTTCGGGCGCGAAGGCGGCCGCGAGGGGATGACGGCGTACCTGACGCCGACGCACGAGCGGCGCCGGCCTGCCTACGACGACG
>Ga0209943_1002163_pt1 | contig 11039 bp, 10 predicted proteins | sample SalPonR1_B_D2_MG_FD_185698 | JGI IMG/M metagenome (GOLD analysis project Ga0209943, IMG submission 185698) | Salt pond soil microbial communities from South San Francisco under conditions of wetland restoration - Salt Pond MetaG R1_B_D2_MG... ... | reverse complement strand
CATTGCCGGCAATCAATACGCTGGAAAGCGGGGTCTCCCGGGCTAAAGGTACAATCCCTGATCCATGGATGCAGAGCGGTGATTTCCATCTGGCGGGCGGAGCGAATATTCGTGGATATATGAGCCAGGATGTAGCCTCTTTTACCTCAGAGGAGGGTGAATCTGTACCATATTTGCAATACTCAATAATTTCAGCAAACATAGAGTTTGACTACTGGAACCCGTTTCAGTCGCTTATAAAAAATTCATCCATGATATCAGACTTTCTTTCACTCAGAAGCTACCTATTTTTTGATGCGGGACAGTCATTACAATTTAATGATGTTGACAGCGATGAGCTTTTTTCTGATGCAGGTACCGGCATTGCTCTCTCGTTCAACATCCCAAACAACTTTGGCAAACCAAGGGGTTTTGTATTGCGGTATGAACTTCCTTTGTGGCTATCTCATCCGGAGCAGGGGGATGATGAGTTTTCATTCAGGCAGATTGTTGGATTTGGTGCTGTAATTTCATTTTAAACAAGGTCGTTATGGCAAATCGCTTTATACTATTTCTGGCGATCTTATCAGCCGTATTCACCTCTTGTACAACAAGCAGGTGGGTTGTTGTAGATCAGGCAGTTACCAACCAAAGTGATAGTCCTGCAATATTAAGTGAGAATCTTGCACTCGCTGTTGACCGGGAGCCAACTTCGGATGATCCCACAATTCAGTTTTCCATTCAGAAGATAGTAGAAAAAGAACTCGAGCAGCGGGTAATGGTTGAACGGACCATCCAAAAATACAGGCCACGCTGGGGTATTTGGGCGATTGGGGTTGGAGGAGCAGTATTTGCAGCCACTGCTGCAAACTCTTCAATGATTTATCCTGAGATAGGTAATCGTGAGCAGCTTTTTTTGAATTTGACGTCGCTTTTAACAGCTACAATGACGCTTTCACAGCTAAAACCGGTTGGCGAACCCATATCAACCGGAGAAACACGCCTAATGCGGCGAAGCGGGTATGAGGTGATTTCAGATACTCTTCAAAGTGATTCATTTAATTCTGATGAAAGTTTTCAGTTGCTGGTACAGCACAGGGATAGTGTTATCGTTGAAGAAACAGATATCCCTGGAAACAATGGATCACTGGCCATAAATCTGGCTTCAGTTTTAAATAATGTTGCGACAGAGATTAATGAAAATTCCACTCTTCGGATCAATGTGAGCTACGGAGATAGCAAACTGGAAGAAACCTACAGGATCCGGGACTTTATGGAGCCCTATGTGGTTGTTGATGAAGCTGTGGTGCTTTTGCGTAACACACCGGTACTCAGCGAACTAAATGTTGTGGCTGAGGTTGGATCGGGTAGTGCATTTGAGCTTGTAGAACGTACCGGAAATGGCTGGTATCGTGTTCTTTTTGGAGGGTCAGAAGTATTTATAGAAGAAAATGAGGCATCTGTTGAATGGCTTTCTGATGCCACGTCTGAATCGATTGATGTATTTGAATTTGTTGATGTACCTTTTGGTGAGATCGACGTGGAAAACTCTGTACCCATTCTACGGCAGAACCGACCTTCGGACCGGTCTCTGATTATTACCAATAATTTTTTGAATCCCGATGATGAACGTCCATACGTAGACAGGGATCACCGGCTTTTTAATTTTTATATGGGTGCGGCTCTTCAAATGGAAAAAAGTCAGCGTTACACCATACAAATAGATTCCACAAAAAAATGGAATAGTGAATTTGCCGGGTTGGTGGAAAGCGACTCCACCGGCCTGATCTATGTCTATTTTTCGGGTACTGCAGACGTTATTGAAAATGAACTATATATGATTCAGTCAATAACAGGAGAGGAACGGTATGTACCCATAAAGGAATTGTTTGGCTATTTAGGGCAGATGAATCCGGAAAAATTAATTGTTCTTGCAGACTTTGATTTCAGGGTAAAAAACCGGGAAGGAGCAGGTTCAGATCCTAGGATGGAGGGAGAGGTGGCTTTACAGCGTGCCGCAAGCGAATTACAGCGGCTTGTGCCTAATTCTGCAATTATTTTCAGTAATCGGCCCGGTCAGGAGTCTCAGCTGTTTGCCGGAGGGGGTTCAGAAAATAAGCGTCACCACATTTTTACATATTACTGGGCAGAGGCTCTCAAAAATAGAAATACAACGGTAAACCTTTTACTCAATCATCTTCAGAGTAATGTTGATTATACTTCAAGAAGGCTTCATGATGCTCCCCAGGAAATCAAGGCATTTGGTAATCTTATGATTTCAGTACGGGAGTGATGTCGGGCTGGATATTTGTAATATTAACCTCCTTCTGCTCTGTACTTTTGGCACATCTTTTTAAAATTGTGGAGCATACAGAGGCTCGAACAACTGCAGTGCTTACTGTGAACTATGCCTTTGCAACACTTATTGCGTTGTTGATATCTCTTCGAAATCCTGAAGCTGCATATGTTTTATTTTGGGCTGAGCCTCTTACGATTTTTCTTGGGGTAATTACGGGAGTGGTGTTCATCGTGAACTTCTTTGCATACAGTAAATCTGTTTATTTGAATGGAGTCGGGGTTAGTGTGGCAGCTATGCGAGTCTCTTTGCTTATTCCTGTTCTTCTGTCAACTATTTGGTATTTGGAACCTTTACTGCTACGCCAGTGGGCCGGGGTTGTCCTTGTTTTTTTTGCTCTGATTTTACTTCTTCCGAATAAAAAAAACCTGCTTAATAAAAAGCTGAGCGCAGGTTGGCTGCTGGTAGTCCTGTTTATACTAACCGGCTTTGGTGACTCGGCCTTAAAAATTTATGAAGTCGATTTTTCAGAGATGATTGTAAAAGAACTGTTTATGGCAATTGTTTTTTTTACAGCATTTATAGTCGGTTTGATCTACTTTTTAAATACTCATAAAGGATTTTTTACAAAAAAAGAGATTTGGCTTGGCTTCTGCATCGGTCTGCCAAATCTGCTCACAGCTATCTTTTTAATTGCTGCTCTCGAAGTGATGAATGGAGCGGTGGTCTATAGTGCTGTAAATGTACTTACCGTTTTAGGGGGTACAATTCTTGGGTTGATGCGCTGGAAAGATCGTTATACACGATTGCAGCTGCTTGGGATACTTTTTACGATAGTATCCGTACTGCTGTTGATCGACTCTTAAGACTACATCAACAATACATAGAAGATGGATATCTTCTGCTGAACATTTATAACGATAAAATTTTAAGATTATACAGGATAATGAGTCATATTAACAGAATGAGGGAAAAAGCGGCTTCGCTAAAAAAAAAGGTGCTTCTGCCTGAGGCCGAAAAAGACATTCGGGTTTTGCGGGCAGCTGCTGTGCTGTCCATCAGAAATATAGCTACCCCGGTTTTGGTGGGTAACCGGAAGAAGATCGAATCTTTATGTGCCAAAAACGGCGTGGATTTGCCGGCAGATATTTTGATAGAATCCATCGATAATGAGAATACAGATAAGCAGAAGTTTGATTTTTTTGCTGAAAAACTGGCTCATAAAAATCCATCAGACGAACAGATAAAGACACTTTGTAGTGATTGCCTGTTCACTGGCGGCTGGCTGCTGCAAAAAGGCAAAGCAGATGCTGCAGTTGCGGGCTCTGTTGCATCTACCGCAGATGTAATTCGGTCGGCTATACGAACGGTGGGTGTTGCTGAGGGCTCTTCTATTGTATCAAGTAGTTTTATGATGGAGATGCCAGACCAACGGGTTTTTACCTATGCAGACTGTGCAGTCGTTCCATATCCGGATGCAGAACAGCTTGCCTCAATAGCGCTTGATGCCGGGAAAACTCACCTTAATCTTACAGATGAGATACCTAGAATCGCTTTTCTATCTTTTTCCACCAAAGGAAGTGCTGTTCACGAACGGGTTGAGCTGGTTCAGGAAGCGTTTAAGATTGCTGCACCACGAAAACCCGAGTGGATCATGGAAGGAGAAGTGCAGTTTGATACGGCCATCATACCGGAGATTGCAGCAAAAAAAGCTCCCGACTCTGCTCTTAAGGGAGATACAAACGTATTTATTTTTCCAAATTTGGATGCGGCGAATATCGGGTATAAACTTACCGAAAGGCTTGCCGGAGCAAAGGCTACGGGCCCCATACTTCAGGGACTCGCAAAACCGTATATGGATCTGTCGCGGGGCTGCTCTGTCGATGACATTGTAAACACGGCATGTGTTGGTATTTTACTTAGTGATTAGGAGATACAGAAAAGAATTTCCTTTTAGATATCTATAGATCTGATAGTGCATATCAATTGGATTAATGGGTGAATTACTGTTTTCTTAGAACAGTCAAGAAAATGGGCTCCAAGCAAACTGAATACGTTTTTAACGTTCAGTTCAATTCAATAATAAAGCTTGTTAATCCGGTCCGGTTAATTTTATAAGCAGAACATATTTGCTTATCTTTATTCATTCCAAATAAGGATAAGTGTTTATGAGCGTTAAAAAAGGAAACTGTTCGCGCTCAGCGAATGTTTCAAAACAAATTAGTTAAGAATAAAAGAAAAACAACCACCCATGAGTGAAACAAAGGCTCTCGAATCGATGATTGGTGAAGAGTATAAATACGGCTTCACCACCGATGTTGAATATGAAGATTTTCCAAGCGGTCTTAACGAGGATATTGTAAGATTGATATCCGAACGTAAAGAAGAACCTGAATGGATGACTGAGTTCAGGTTAAAGGCTTACCGTGCATGGAAAGAGATGGAAGAGCCTGATTGGTTTAATGCTACCTATGAAAAACCAAAATTCGACACGCTTCAGTACTATTCGGCTCCCAAGAGCAAACCGAAATTAAATTCTCTGGATGAGGTAGACCCGAATATTCGGGAGACTTACGAAAAGCTTGGAATACCGCTCGATGAACAAAAGATGCTTTCAGGGGTGGCTGTAGATGCTGTTTTTGACAGCGTTTCTATTTTCACATCGTTTAAAGAAAAACTTGCAGAGGCGGGCGTTATATTCTGTTCTATTTCTGAGGCAGTTAAGGATTATCCGGAACTCGTTAAGAAATATATGGGCTCGGTGGTGCCGGTACGCGACAATTTCTACGCTGCACTGAACTCTGCTGTTTTCTCTGATGGCTCATTCTGCTACGTTCCAAAAGATACGATTTGCCCGATGGAGCTTTCTACCTACTTCAGAATCAACAATATGAACTCAGGTCAGTTTGAGAGAACGCTGATCATTGCTGAAGACAATAGTGAAGTAAGCTATCTGGAAGGGTGTACGGCACCCATGTACGATGAGCACCAACTGCACGCTGCAGTCGTAGAACTCGTAGCTATGGAAAATGCAGAAATCAAATACTCAACCATCCAAAACTGGTACTCCGGCGACGAGGATGGCAAAGGTGGTATCTATAATTTTGTTACCAAGCGCGGAGCATGCCGTGGCAACAACTCTAAGATATCCTGGACTCAGCTTGAAACAGGCTCAGCCGTAACGCTGAAATACCCAAGCGTGATTCTTCAGGGCGATAATTCGGTTGGTGAATTTTATTCAGTGGCCGTTACCAACAAGCGCCAGCAGGCCGATACCGGAACCAAAATGATTCATCTTGGCAAAAACACCAAGAGCACTATCATTTCAAAAGGAATTTCAGCCGGTAACTCCAATAATAGTTATCGCGGCCAGGTGAAATTCAGCAAAAAAGCGGATAAAGCGAGAAATTATTCTCAATGCGATTCTATGCTGATTGGCCAGACATGTGGTGCACACACGTTTCCATACATCGAATCAGCCAATCCTACCGGACAGGTAGAACATGAGGCAACTACATCGCGTGTGGGTGAAGACCAGATATTTTATCTGCAGCAACGAGGCTTAAGCGAAGACGACGCTATCTCTTTGATTGTGAATGGATTTTGCAAGGAAGTATTGAAAGAGTTGCCGATGGAATTTGCTGTAGAGGCCAATAAACTTCTCGGGATTAAGCTCGAAGGCAGCGTAGGATAATTACGACTCAGAAAAGATTAATAACTAACATAACATAACGACCTATAAAAATGGTATTAGAACTTAAAGATCTGCATTGTGAAGTAGAAGGTGAGGGAATTGAAATTTTAAAAGGAGTGAACCTCACTGTTGAAAAAGGTGATATTCACGCAATAATGGGACCCAATGGAAGCGGTAAAAGTACGCTGGCCAAGGTAATTGCGGGTCACCCGGAATACGAGGTAACCAAAGGTGATATCCTTTTTAACGGTGAAAGCATATTGGAACTCGACCCCGACGAAAGAGCGCATGCAGGCGTGTTTCTGGCTTTTCAGTATCCTGTTGAAGTACCCGGAGTTACAAATAATACGCTTCTCAGAGAATCATACAACACGATTGCGGCCTCACGCGGACGTGAAGAGCTCGATCCGCTTGAGTTTGAAGATTATGTACGCGGCAAGCTCGATCTTGTTGAAATGAATCCCGATTTCTTAAACCGGAGCGTGAATACAGGTTTTTCGGGCGGTGAGAAAAAGAAAAATGAAATTTTTCAAATGGCCGTACTCGAGCCGGCTCTCGCTCTTTTGGATGAAACGGATTCAGGCCTGGATATTGATGCCCTCAGAGTCGTTTCAGACGGTATAAACAAACTTCATGGGGATGATGATGCCGTTGTGCTGATAACTCACTACCAGCGGCTATTGAACTACATCGTGCCTGATAAAGTACATGTAATGCTGGGTGGAAAAATTGTGAAGTCAGGTGGTAAGGAACTCGCTCTTGAATTAGAAGAGAAAGGGTACGACTGGCTGCAAAATCATGCAATGGTAAACGGAGAGGCTAAATAATGACACTTTCAAATAAAACGGAGTCATCGATGTTGCATTCGCTCGCAAAACATGCCCCGGAAAGTGGAAACAGCACCTGGAATTCAATTCGAGAGGATAGCCTCAAGAAGTTGAATAGCATTGCATTTCCGCACAGCCGTCTTGAGGACTGGAGGTTTTTGGATCTTCGCCCCATAACCCGCACAGATTTTTTCCCTGCTGATGAAGCCGGAGTACTGCCCGCTACAAATGCTGAGAACTACTTTATCCCCGAATCCGACAGAAGCCGATTGGTTTTTGTAAATGGAGTTTACAGTAAGAAACTCTCATCTATTGGCGGACTGGGGAAAGGTGTAACAGTGGGTAATCTTTCAGATTATGCCGACAATCCTTCGGTTGAAGAGTACCTGAATAAGCTGGTAAACTATGAGGATGATATATTTACTGAGTTCAATGGCGTGATGTTAAACGATGGTGCTTTTATTCACCTTGAAGAAGGCGCTAAAGCAGAAGCACCTATCCAGATTTTGAATCTCTATACAGATTCTGCAAAACCATACATTGCAACTCCAAGAATTCTTGTAGTTGCAGAAGAAAACTCAGATTTAACGATTGTTGAAGATCATGTGGGATTGTCTGCAAATACATACATGACGGTACCCGTTTCTGAAGTGAAGGTGAAGCAGGGAGCCCATATACACCACGTACGTCTGCAGCGCGACAGTGAAAATGCATTTCATGTTGCCCGGCCAATCGCATATGTGGAGAAAAATTCTGAGTATCACTCATACACTATTACGCTGGGTGGCAAAATATCCAGAAATGAACCGCGGGTTGTACAGGAAGCCGAAGAGGTGAACTTTACACTCGATGGTCTTGTGCTTATCGATGGAGAACAGGTAGCGGATACGCACTCTGTTTTGGATCACCGTTTCTCACACGGAAATAGTCACCAGCTGCATAAAGTTGTTGTAAACGGAAAAGCACACAGCATTTTTAACGGTAAAATTTTTGTTAGAAGAGATGCTCAAAAGATCGACTCATTTCAGGAAAACAGAAATCTTCTTTTATCGGATGATGGTCTTGTAAATACAAAACCTCAGCTGGAAATTTTTGCTGATGATGTGCTCTGTTCGCACGGAGCAACTATCGGACAGCTGGACCCTGAAGAGGTGTTTTACCTGCAGAGCCGGGGAATGACTGAGGAGAAGGCAAAAGAGGTTCTTACCTATGCATTTGCGCTTGAAACCATTGAAAATGTGAAAGTTGAATCCGTACACAAACTCCTGATAGAAGAAGTTTACAGGTATACAAAAGCCAACAATATTGAAACCGTAAACGCATGATGAATTCAGCCGCAGCAGTAAAATCAGGTATCGATTTTGATGAAATCCGAAAGCATTTTCCGGTTCTTCATCAGAAAATAAACGACAAGCCACTTGTCTATCTGGACAATGCTGCGTCGAGCCAGATGCCTGAAATCGTTGCGGACCGTATTCATCATTATCACACCCGGGAACATGCCAATGTACACCGGGGAATACATACATTGAGCCAGCGGGCTACGGATGAGTTCGAGAAAACCCGTAAACTTGTTCAGCAATTTATAAATGCGGCAAGCAGCCACGAAGTGGTATTTACTACAGGCACAACGGATTCAATCAATCTTGTAGCGAACTCATACGGACTCCACAATCTGAATGCAGGTGATGAGATCATTCTTTCTGAAATGGAGCATCATGCGAATATCGTACCCTGGCAAATGATTGCTGAAAAAACGGGTGCAGAAATAAAGGTGATTCCTGTTTTAGACAGCGGGGATCTTGATATGGAAGCTTATAAACGTCTTTTGGGTAAAAAAACCAAAATTGTTGCGGTTATCCATGTATCAAATGCTCTCGGCACAATTAATCCGGTCAAAGAAATTATTGATCTTGCCCACGACGCTGGTGCAGTTACACTTATTGACGGAGCACAGGCTATACCACATCTACAGGTTGATATGCAGAAACTGGATGCCGATTTTTATGCATTTTCTGCTCATAAAATGTGTGGGCCAACCGGTTTTGGCATTCTGTATGGGAAAAAACGGCTTCTCGAAAGCATGCCTCCATACCGAGGAGGAGGCGATATGATCGACAAAGTAAGCTTTGAAAAAACAACGTTTAATATTCCTCCTTTTCGATTTGAAGCTGGTACACCCCCAATAGCGGCAGCCGTTGGTTATGGAAGTGCTATTGAGTACCTGAATACGGTGGGTATGCGGAATATTGAACAGCAGGAAAACCACCTGGTTCAGTACGGTGTTGAGAAGTTGAGTGATGTTGAAGGACTGAAAATAATTGGGAATGCCGCAAATAGAGCTTCAGTGATATCATTTATCTTCGACCATATTCATGCATCCGACCTGGGTACTATTTTAGACAAGCAAGGGGTTGCAATTCGAACTGGACACCACTGCGCACAGCCAATTTTACGCAGGTTTAATGTACCGGCAACATCACGGGCATCCATTGCGTTTTACAACAATGAAGACGATATCGACCGCCTTGTAGACGGAATTCACTACGCAAAATCATTTTTTGAATAACAGAACGGAACATACCTATGCCAAAAATTAAAGAGATAGAACGAACACCCAATCCCGATGCAATGCGGTTTGTGTTAGCTGAACCGCTAACCAACGGAACCACACGCTCTTTTGAGAATAAAGCTGAAGCTGAAGGGGATGAGCTTGCTACAGCTCTGTTTGAGATAGAACATGTTATAAATGTATACTATGTAGATAAATATATTACGGTTACGCAGGATGGTAATGCGGTTTGGTCAGAGCTATTAAGAAAACTTGCGCCTCCTATTCGCCAGGCGAAGCCTCAGCTCGATGTTCAGGAAGACAGCGAAGTGCACGCAACAAAGGAAGTTCAGGAGTCTGACGATCCAAGACTTGTACAAATCAATCAGATGCTTGATGAACAGGTTCGCCCGTACCTTCTTGCTGATGGTGGAGGTCTTAAGATTCTTGGACTCGATGGGAACCGTTTAAAAGTACACTATCAGGGAGCTTGCGGTACTTGCCCAACAGCAACATCCGGTACACTCTATGCCATTGAAAGCATGGTGAAACGTATAGACCCTGAAATTCAGGTGATTTCTGTTTAACAGCACTCATATTCTGATTCCAAGAATTTAAATGATCAGCAGTTATGTCATTACATATCAGTGATAAAGCGGCCAGAAGAATTGCCGAAATAAGATCGGAGAAAAATATTTCATCCGACACCCCACTTCGTGTTTCCGTAGTGAGCGGAGGCTGCAGCGGATTAACATACAACCTGGAATTTGATTCGGATAAAAAGCCGGATGAATCCGACAAGCAGTTTGAAGATCACGGAATTAAGCTGGTCGTGGATATGCGAAGTTTTCTCTACCTCGCGGGAACAGAGCTGGAGTATACGGATGGTCTGACCGGCCAGGGATTTCACTTTAAGAACCCCAATGCTTCAAGAAGCTGCTCTTGTGGTGAGTCTTTTTCTCTTTGATAAAATTTTGATCAACCCCATTAACTCTCTGTAGTTCAGTTTAATTACAAAAGATGGCCGAAATTGTTAACAAGATAAAGCAGTCGAAGCTCGAAACTATCGATCTTGAAAAACTGCTTTCCGATGTATCAGTGAAAGAATTTGATTTGAGCGAATATCTTTTTCAGGGGCTTATTCTGAAGGAGAAAGAGTTCAGAGACAACCTGGATAACCATAATTGGGAGCAGTACAAGGGAGAATATCTTGCCGTATTCTGTTCTACAGACGCTATTATCCCAAAATGGGCCTATATGCTCGTTGTTCAGCATGCCAGTGAAAACACTAAGGGTGTCTATTTTGGCAATCAGGAAGATGTAAAAGCAAAGGTGCATAAAGAGCGTTTGGATCAGGTAGACTGGGAGAAATACGGGGATCGATTTGTACTTTTGAAGGGGTGCAGCAAAATGGATATCTCCGCAGAAATTTATATGACAGCTACACAGAAATTGCTTCCACACGTTAGCAAATTGATGTATGGAGAAGCCTGTTCAAACGTGCCGGTTTATAAGCAGAAACGTTCAAAAACATGAAAAATGCTTTAGTTACCGGCGCTACCCGCGGCATTGGTTACGCCATCACGAAAGTACTCCTCAGGGATAAGGTTCGCGTAACCGGCACCGCACGAACCACTATTTTTTCAGATGATCTGTTCCAGACCGGTCAATTTACAGGCCTCCCTGTCGACC
>Ga0209943_1002162_pt1 | contig 11045 bp, 9 predicted proteins | sample SalPonR1_B_D2_MG_FD_185698 | JGI IMG/M metagenome (GOLD analysis project Ga0209943, IMG submission 185698) | Salt pond soil microbial communities from South San Francisco under conditions of wetland restoration - Salt Pond MetaG R1_B_D2_MG... ... | reverse complement strand
ATAAAAGTGGCCCAAGTCGTCATCCGAGACCCGGCCAATGAAACCGGTCGAAAGCCCAAGCGCGCCAAGCCCCGCGATCGTGTTTGCGACTGACCCGCCCGGCATCTGGGTGCGGTTGTCCATCGCGTCGTAGAGCGCTTCGCCCCGGTCTTGTTCGATGAGGGTCATGACGCCTTTTTCGATGTTCATTTGCGTCAGGAACGCGTCATCGCAGCGGGTAATCACATCAACGACGGCGTTGCCGATGCCGACGGCCTGGTATTTGGTCATATGGTCTTGTCCTCGAATTGGCAGAGATCGCGAATGATACAGGTGGGGCACAAGGGTTTGCGCGCCTTGCAGTGATAGCGGCCGTGTAGAATCAGCCAATGGTGAGCGTGGTGTTGAAAATCGGCTGGAATCTGATTTTCGATCGCCCGTTCCACGGCAACCACGTCCTTGCCGGGGGCGATGCCAGTGCGATTGCACACGCGAAATATATGGGTGTCGACGGCTTGGGTGGGCATGCCCCACCACATATTGAGGACGACATTGGCGGTTTTGCGACCCACCCCCGGCAGGCTTTCCAGAGCTGCGCGGGAGTTGGGCACCGTGCCATCATACTCATCAACGAGAATCTGGCTGAGGTTGATGACGTTTTTGGCCTTTTGCCTGAAGAGACCGATTGTCTTGATATGTTCGGTCAACCCCTCGACGCCGAGATCGAGCATCTTTTGCGGCGTGTCGGCAACCTTGAAGAGGTCGCGGGTGGCCCGGTTGACGCCGGCGTCGGTGGCTTGGGCCGAAAGTGCGACCGCGACCACGAGCGTATAGGCGTTCACGTGCTCAAGCTCGCCTTCGGGCTTGGGATCGGCCGCGTGGAAGCGCGTAAAAATCTCGCGGATCGTATGGTAATCAAGCTGTTTTGCCATGCTGCATGCTATGCCCGCCCGCGCGCTTTATGGCAAGTGATGCCTCGCAGCCCGGGCTGCAATTCCCGTATGGTCGGGACCGCGCTGCTGTCTTTGCGCAAAATCCGGGTCGCAGTGCGCCGGGTAGGGGCTTAGGATCGTGGGATCAAGGAGTGTGGCGAAATGAATGCCCCTATAGAACGCAACTATCATTATCAGGTCATGCGCCGGGCCATCGACCTGATCGACGCGGGCGGTGAGGATATGACGCTTGACGCCTTGGCGCGGCAGATGCAGATGAGCCCGGCGCATTTCCAGCGGCTTTTTTCGTCATGGGCCGGAGTGTCGCCGAAACGGTATCAGCAATATCTGACGCTCGGCCACGCGAAGGCGATGCTGGAGCGGAACTTTACCACGTTGGAAACCGCCGATGCGGCGGGCCTTTCGGGGACGGGCCGATTGCACGACCTGTTCGTGAGGTGGGAGGCGATGAGCCCCGGGGATTATGCCCGCAAGGGCCGAGGCTTGCGGATTTACTGGGGATGGTTCGACAGCCCCTTTGGCCTCGCGCTGGTGATGGGTACACAAAAGGGCCTTTGCGGTATCGGTTTTGCCGGGGAGGTGGGCGAAGAGGCCACGATGCAGGATCTTGTATCGCGGTGGCCGGATGCCGCCTTTGTCGAGGACCCGATGATGCTTAGGCCGTGGGCTCTGACTGCGTTCGGCGCGGGAGACCGAGCGACGGAGGCGACACCACTTTATCTTATTGGTGCGCCCTTTCAGATCAAGGTCTGGGAGGCACTGCTGAGCATCCCGTCTGGTCAGGTGACGACCTATTCCGAGATCGCGCAGGCCATCGGCCGCCCCCGGGCGGTGCGTGCGGTGGGCACGGCTGTGGGGCGCAACCCGATCAGCCTTTTGATTCCCTGTCACAGGGCCTTGCGAAAGTCTGGCGGGCTGGGTGGATATCATTGGGGGCTACCGGTCAAACGGTCGATCTTGGCGTGGGAAGCCGCCCGCGCAGAGGCTTAGGGGCGGGCGACTTTACCGCAATACCGCGTGGTTGCGCGCCCTCGTGTTGCATGCCGCCATGCCTGCTGCGCGAAATGCCGCTGATTTCCCCCTATCGAAGGCTTGGGGATCGGCGGAGGGATGCCTATAATCAAAGCAATGTCCAAAAGGGACGATTGAGCGATGAGGCAAATCAGATGATCCGAGTGAAAACCAAGAATGGAGCGGTGGCGATGGCGGGCGTGTCGCTGTTGCTGTTGAGCGCCTGTGCCGAGCCAGCGCATCTCAAGGGCCAGAACCCGAATGCGCGCACCCAGCAAGGGGCGCTGATCGGCGGGCTTGTCGGTGCGATCACCGGCGCCGCCGCAAGTGACAAGAAGGGCAAGGGCGCAGTGATTGGCGGCGCGATTGGTGCGCTGGGCGGTGCGGCCATTGGCAACGCACTCGACAAGCAGGCGGCGGAACTTGAGCGTGATATCGCGAATGACAATGTCAGCGTTACCAACACGGGCGACCGCCTTATCGTGACGATGCCGCAAGACATTCTGTTCGCCGTCGATAGCTCAACGGTGAATTCCGGCTTGCGCGGCGACCTGATGACCGTCGCGGACAGCCTGAGATCATATCCCGATACGACGGTTCAAGTGGTCGGCCATACAGACAACACCGGCGAAGCCGCCTATAACCAGCGCCTGTCCGAGCGGCGGGCGAACGCCGTGGCGGATGTGCTGATGAATGGGGGCGTGTCCTTTAACCGCATCCAGACTTATGGCCGCGGTGAGGATCAGCCCATCGCGTCGAACCTGACCGATGAAGGGCGTGCCCAGAACCGGCGGGTCGAGATCGTCATACTGCCGAATGCCTAAAAACGGACGTTTTGAGACGCCATGAGGAAAGGCGGCGCATCCGACGCCGCCTTTTTTGTTACGACCGTCGGCGGCCCCCGCAGAACGTGGTCGCCATCATCGCGCAACGTGGCATCCCTCGTGATAACGAGAAAGAGCGCTGCCGCCGGTCAGGGGGCGTGAAACCACCGATATCGCGCAATTCGGACAACGACATGGACCGAACCCGATGACCCGCAAACCTGCCGCGCACGCCGCGAGGAAGGACGATCATCGCGTCTGATTTTCGGGCCATATCCGCGGCAGATTTCAATGTCGCGCGGTTGGTGACGATGACCTCGGTCATGTCATCGTTTGGCGCGCTATTGGCCAGCCTGATATGCCAGCCAGCATTCCAAAACGCCTCGGCGGCTGCGGCGCAGAAGGTATCGTCGGGGTCGAGAATGAGAACCGTTTTCTCCATGGCTTTTTCCAAATACCTATGTCTCTGGACAGTTAACCCAAAGTAAGCATACGCTTTGCTGAATGGGAATTGCCGAAATTCAGAAAACAGGTATTCAATATTGAATGGGTAACTCGATTTCTTCCTGTGACTGGTCATTGATCCGCGCGTTTCTTGCCGTGGCCGAGAGCGGTTCCTTGTCGGGTGCCGCGCGCAATCTCGGATCAAGCCAGCCGACATTGGGGCGTCAGATCAAACAGCTTGAGGAAACGCTCCAACAGGTGCTTTTCCACAGGCAGGCGAAGGGACTCACGCTGAGCGAGTCGGGTCAGGCGATCCTTGAGCCCGCACAGGCCATGCGGCGGGCGATGACCGATATCGAACTGACGGCGATGGGCCGTCAGACCGCGCTTGAAGGCACGGTGCGCATCACCGCAAGCGAGATGGTTGCGCAATGGCATTTGCCACAGATCATCGCGGACATCCGCGCCGCGCATCCGGGCATCATGATAGACGTCGTGTCATCGGATAGTAGCGACAACCTCTTGTTTCGGGAGGCTGATATCGCGATCCGGATGTATCGCCCCGAACAGCTTGAACTGGTGGTGACGCATCTGGGCGAGGTCCAACTTGGGCTTTATGGTGCAAAGGGCTATCTGGACCGGACGGGGCGGCCCGAAACGATGGCTGAAATTCTCAAGCATAACCTTATCGGATACGACCGGAACGAAGAAATCATCAAGGGTATGCAAGAGCGTGGCCTTCCGGCAAGTCGCGATTGGTTTTCGGTGCGCTGTGACAGTCACCCGGTCAACTGGGCGCTTGTGCGTGCCGGCTGTGGATTGGGTTTCTGTCATGTGGAGATTGCGCGCGCTTACCCGGATGTGGAGCGCATAGACGTGCCGCTGGATATTCCGGTGCTGCCTGTCTGGCTGACCACGCATCAGGCATTGCGGCACACGCCACGCATTTCGGTTGTCTGGGACGCGCTGTCGGAGGGTCTTCGCACGCAGTTTGAGCCGTGAAGTGACCTGATCCCGGGTCCGCATGGCACGATGCAGACCGCTTTCTTGACCATCCCGGCGGCGCGCGCTAGGCCAATCGCGACAGTGACCCACCCGAAAAAGGACCGTTCCATGACCAATCCATCGCTTCTTATTCTGCCCGGTGACGGGATCGGCCCCGAGGTCATGGCAGAGGTCCGCAAGGTCATCGAATGGTTTGGCGCGAACCGCGATCTTGCCTTCGACCTTGACGAAGACCTTGTCGGTGGCTCGGCATATGACAAGCACGGCGTGCCGCTGGCCGACGAGACGATGGCGCGTGCGCAGGAGGTGGATGCGGTTCTTCTGGGGGCTGTGGGCGGCCCGAAATACGATGATCTCGATTTTTCGGTGAAACCCGAGCGTGGCCTTTTGCGGCTCCGCAAGGAGATGGACCTTTTCGCGAACCTGCGCCCGGCTCAGTGTTTCGATGCGCTTGCCGATTTCAGCAGCCTGAAGAAGGATATCGTGGCCGGTCTGGACATCATGATCGTGCGCGAATTGACCAGCGGCATCTATTTCGGAGAGCCGCGCGGTATCTTCGAAGAGGGCAATGAACGCGTTGGCATCAACACCCAGCGTTACACCGAAAGCGAGATCGAGCGCGCGGTGCGCGCAGCGTTCGAATTGGCCATGCGGCGGGGCCGCAAGGTGTGCTCGATGGAGAAGGCCAATGTGATGGAATCGGGCATCCTCTGGCGCGAGGTAGCAAGCCGCGTGGGGCAAGATTACCCGGATGTTGAGTTGAGCCATATGTATGCCGACAACGGCGCGATGCAGCTTGTCCGGGCGCCCAAGCAGTTTGACGTCATCGTGACAGACAACCTGTTCGGGGATGTGCTTTCGGATTGTGCGGCGATGCTGACGGGATCGCTTGGGATGCTGCCATCGGCATCATTGGGCGCCCCGATGGAAAATGGCCGACCCAAAGCCCTTTACGAACCGGTGCATGGAAGCGCGCCCGATATCGCGGGGCAGGGCAAGGCGAACCCGATCGCCTGTATCCTGAGCTTTGCGATGGCGCTTCGCTATAGCTTTGACAAGGGGGGCGAGGCCGCACGCCTTGAGGCCGCTGTGGAAAGCGTTCTGGCGGATGGGGTGCGCACCGCCGATCTGCTTGGTCCCGAAGGGGGCTCGCCGATTTCGACGTCCGAGATGGGCGATGCCATTCTTGCGGCCCTTGACGCAAGTCTTTGACCGCATTGATCGAGCTCGACGTCGCCCCCGGTGCATTGCGCCCGGGGGGTTGTTTTTGAAGCGTTTCGCAAAAACCTGTGAGACGGAGGGTTGCGAAACGCTGCGCAAGGCCGAAACGCATTTGCGAAGCTGACAAGTGTCATGCAACTCCGAACCGACCCCCGGCAACCCGCATCTTTTATTGTTTGAACGGCTTGCAAGTAACGTGTTTTAACAGTAATCGGCACGGCACGGTCGGAGTGTAGCTCAGCCTGGTAGAGCACTGTCTTCGGGAGGCAGGGGTCGGAGGTTCGAATCCTCTCACTCCGACCAATGATCAAGGCGCCCAAGGGCGTCTTTTTTGTTTTCTGATCAAGTCTGGGAAGCAGACAACAACACGTCTGGATCAATGCCGCGTTTTTCGGCGCTGGCGCGGACGACTTCCTGAAGCGTGGCGCTCCTGCGTAGGAGACGGCGAAATCGCTCTTCGTCAAGCACGAGCAGCGTGGACGGAGATATGGCGCGGGCCTCGGTGCGGCGAGCTCTGTTCATCAGGATTGCAAGTTGTCCGAACATTTCACCTCGGCCCAGCCGCCATGTCTGACCCGCGCTTTCGAGTTCGAACGCTCCCGATGCGATGAAGAACACGCTTTTCGGCAGGCTATCCTTGCGGATTACGACATCACCGGCATTCACATATCGGGTGTGCAATGCGCGGGCCAGACGCTTCTGTGCCCGCTGGTCGAGATTGGCAAAGAGCGGGAACTGTTTCATCAACTCGGTGCGTCGCAGGGCGATGTCGAGCCGGGGCCGCACTTCGGCTTGCGCGCGCCGCGCTGCGACGTCCTGCATCAGTGCTGTGTAAACCTCTGCCCCGATCAGGCCATCCTCGCGCATGGTCGTGTATTCTCGTTCTTCCAGCCGAAGTGCTGTACGCCGGATGAAGCGGCGTTCCAGCTCCTCGGCATAGCCGGGATATTGGAGGCGAAGCCCCTGAAGCGCCGTTTCCAGCATGTCGACCCGCCGCGCCAACATCTCGTTTAGAAGCTCTGCCACCCGGCGGCCGTGAATGCGCCGGATACGGCCTTTGATGAAATCGCCCAAGTCTTTCAGGATCAGACGTTGAGCCAGTAAAAGTTCGAACCGATCGGTGGTCATACGTGCGAGCGGTGCCGAAAGCCCGAGGCGCCGGTTCAGAACTACCGCCGCGCGCAGCCCCGAGCCATAGGCGATACTTCGGCGCGCGTTGTGCATATAGCCGTTGCGCCCGTCGCTGCGCGCCCCCTCGATGAGCCGGTCGGCATCCGAAAGCACCTGTTCGGCCATGCGCGCCGAGATCGTCCGTTCCCTGACCCGTTCAAGGATCGTGTCACGCTCATGACCGGCGAGCGCGATGAGCCCGAGAGTGATCCTGTCACGATCGAGAATGTCGGCGCTTGCCTCGGCGTTTTTGACCGACGCGTCCAACCTTTCGCCAAATCTTTTGGCTTCGGAGCGCACGATGTTGTGGGTCAGGTCGTAATTCTCGGCTGTGCGGGCGATATCCTCGCGAACAGTCTGAAGCGCCACGGCCACCACCTGCCGCGAAAGCGCCTCGTCAAGCGGCGAAAGACGGTCGAGCCCAAGCCAGTGAATGACGGGACGTAGTGTCGTGCCCTGCACGATCAGGGTAAAGAGTGTAAAGCCGGTGGCAAGGATACCGACCACGCGCTTGACCTCGACCGGCACCCGGAAACTCTCGGTCACCGCCAATGCCAGCGCGAGTGTTACTGCCCCGCGCAACCCGCCCCACAGGATTGCGGCGCGATAGGGTCGCTCGACCGCGGGTGAGACCCGCAGTAGCGTGAGCAACGGCAGGAGCCCGAAAAGGATGAGTGCCCGTGCCGCGATGGCGGCGAGGATGACGACGCCGACCAGCATGAAATCCGATGCCCTGACCTCTTCCAGAAGTCGCGGAATCAACAGCGCCGCAAGGATAAAGATCAGCGCGCCCGCCCAGTGTGCGAGCAAATCCCAAACCTCGCGCAGGTTGGCCCAGGCTTGCGGTGGCAGGCGCCCCGGCCCGGTAAGGTTGAGGGTCAGCCCGGCGGTCACCACCGCGATCACCCCCGAGGCACCGACGCTTTGTTCGGCGCCGATATAGGCGAGGTAGGGCAGCGCCACCGAGATCGAGATCTGTGCCAGTTCATGCCGGTTGAAGAGCGCCATAACCCAGACCGAGATCCGCGCCATGAGCCAACCGGTCAGCGCCCCACCCGCGATGAGAACGGGAAACCGCGACAGCGCATCGCCCAGATTCGGATTGGGTACCCCCAGCATCACGAAGCTCATGAAAAGGCCGAAAAGCGCGATCGCGGCGGCATCGTTCAGCAGGCTTTCACCTTCGATGATCCGCGCGAGCCTTCGTGGCGCGGAGAGCGAGCGAAAGATGGACACCACCGCCGACGGGTCGGTCGTGGAGACAATCGCACCGATCAGCAGACACGTCGTCAGCGATAGTGTGCTTGCCCATGACAGCGCATAGCCCACGCTCACGGTGGCGACAATGACCGCAACAACGGCGAGCACCAGAATCGGCACCCAGTCATCCAGCATCCGCCGCAGATTCATTCCCAGCGTGACCTGAAAGAGCAGTGTGGGCAAAAATACGTAGAGAAAGACGTTGGACCGGATAGGAAGGCCGAGGATCGCTTCGGCCACCGGGTTAAGCGCATCGGTCAGTTCCGTGCGCAGAAAGAAGACCGCCCCGAGGCCGATCAGAATGCCCAGTGTCGCGAGGATCACGCTATAGGGCAGGCGCAGCCGCGCCGCCAACGGCTCGGCCACCCCGATCACGAAAAACAGTGACGCGATCACCGTGGTGATAAGAACAATGTCCATGACTTTGATCTAGCCCGAAAAAGGGCTGAATGAAAACGCGGCGGTCAATTTATGGGCCGCCAAAGCAGTGAATGATGAATAAACAGGCCGTGGCCCTCCGCCAGATGCCCAGACATGTCTCTGGCGGCATCTGGCGAAGTTCGGATGATGAAGCCGCGTCTATTCGGCCGCGTCCTTGCTGTCGATGCTTTCGGCCGATGCGAGGCCCGCCGCGTCCGAGGCACCGCCAAGCTTATCGCGAACCGCTGTCTCGATCTTGTCGCCGGTGTCGCGGTCGATGTTACGCCAGTATTCGAAGGCGCGTTGAAGCACCTTTTCGCTGACGCCGTCGCACAGGTGGCCGACAACATTCTCGACCAGACGGGCGCGGGCCGCGTCATTCATCACGTCACGGACCAATGTGCCTGCCTGGGTCCAGTCGTCATCGTCCTCTCGCAGAGTATAGGCTTGGCGCACCATGTCGCCGTCCGCGTGCCAGAGCCCGGCCTCGCCCCGGGTATCGGGCTGTGCTGCGGGACCGCCGTATGAATTGGGCGCATAAACCGGATCCGAGACATTTTCGGTTCTACCGTGGCCGTCCTTGGAATAGCTGTGAACGGGACACTTGGCGCTGTTTACCGGAATCTGTTTGTAATTCACGCCAAGCCGCGCACGGTGTGCGTCTGCGTAGGAGAAGCCGCGCGCCAGCAACATCTTGTCCGGCGACAGGCCGACACCCGGCACCATGTTGTTGGGTTCGAACGCAGCCTGTTCGATCTCGGTGTGGAAATCGGTGGGATTGCGGTCGAGAACCAGTTTGCCGACCTCGATCAACGGGTAATCCGAATGTGGCCAGACCTTTGTCAGGTCAAATGGATTGAGGCGATATGTCTTGGCGTCCTCATAGGGCATGATCTGCCATTTCAAGGTCCAGCTTGGGGGAGTGCCTTCGCGGATCGCGTTGAAAAGATCCCGCCGGTGGAAATCTCCGTCGGTTCCGGCAAGCTCGTCGGCTTCTTCCTGACTGAGATAGGCATTCCCGTCACCCTGATCGGTGTGGAAATGGAACTTCACCCAGAACTTCTCGCCTTCGGCATTCACCAACGAATAGGTGTGGCTTGAATAGCCATTCATCTCGCGCCAGGTCCGGGGAATGCCGCGGTCCCCCATAAGATAGGTGACCTGATGCGCGCTTTCAGGTGAGAGCGTCCAGAAATCCCACTGCATATCGTGATCGCGCATGTCATTGTCGGCGCGGCGTTTCTGGCTTCGGATGAACTGTTGAAACTTGAGCGGATCGCGCACGAAGAAAATCGGCGTGTTGTTTCCGACCATGTCGAAATTGCCGTCTTCGGTATACATCTTGACCGAGAAGCCCCGTGGATCACGCCACGTGTCGGGGCTTCCACGCTCGCCAGCGACGGTCGAGAAGCGAACCACCACGTCACATTTCGCGCCGGGCTGAAATATCTTGGCCTTGGTGAAGCGCGAGACGTCCTGCGTGGTCTCGAAATGTCCGAACGCCCCGGCGCCCTTCGCATGGGGTTGGCGTTCCGGGATACGCTCCCGATTGAAATTTGCCATTTGCTCAAGAAGGTAGGTGTCGTTCAGGACAATCGGTCCGTCGGGCCCGACGGTGAGCGAATGCTCGTCGCTCTGAACGCGAATACCGGCATCTGTCGTGGTGGGGGGGACGTCTTTTTCGCTAGCCATTGTCAGCCTCCATAGTTGTCCTTGAGGATAACTGGCGTGCTTTCCAGAAGTTCCTTGAGCACTTGGCCAGAGTGACTGAAGTCTGACCAGCATGGCTTTACGCATTGTTGTCCTTGGTATACCAAATATCCAGATTGGGATTGAAAACCCGGACCGGGTTGAGAGAGCGGAGCCATAGGTGCAAAAAGAGCAAAGCCTTTCCGAAAACACAGTTCAACGGCTGCGCACCATGATCCTGCGTGGTGAGCTTGCCTCTGGCACGCCGCTTCAAGAACGCACTTTTGCTGAAAAGCTGGGAGTTTCGCGGACCCCGGTCCGAGAGGCGATCGCGCGCCTTGTGAGCGAAGGTCTGGTCACCCGCACGCATCGCGGCGTGCCAACCGTAAACCGGATTTCCATTGCCGAGCTTGTGGAAATCTTGCATGCTCGTAGGCTGTTGGAATGCGAAACTGCGCGGCAAACGGCAAGTGTTCATTCAGATCCGGAAATATGGTTGAAGTACAAAAAGATATTGGCCGGATATCTGAGCGGAGAACGCCCGGGCCGAGCGGAACATGCGGATTTCGATTATGCGCTGCATATGCAGATCGCGCGCACGGCCGGATCATCGCTATTGTGTGAGATGATCGAGCGGCTGAAGCTCAAGACCCGGATTTTCGACCAAGAGGAAATTCCCGACCGGTTCGAGCCTGGTGTCAGGGAACATATCGCTATTCTCGACGCTATTCTTGCGCGTGACCCGGACGCCGCCGAAGGCGCGATGCGGGTGCATATCGACAATGCCAGGGAAGCTATTCTGACCCATATAAACCGCCTGATGTGACACGATTGCAAAGGGCGTGGTGATCTGCTGTTGACGTTGTATTAGAATACTGGTGGTATACCAAAAACCATCATGCGCGAATTGCGAATGACCAAGCTGCTAACAAAGGGAGACGAGATCATGAGCCGGCTGACAGAAGAGGCGCGGGGCGTCTATGTAATCGCCGCCACACCTTTTCAGGATGACGGGGCGCTCGATCTTGAAAGCACCGACCGCATGGTGGACACCTATCTTGAGACCGGG
>Ga0209943_1002161_pt1 | contig 11051 bp, 9 predicted proteins | sample SalPonR1_B_D2_MG_FD_185698 | JGI IMG/M metagenome (GOLD analysis project Ga0209943, IMG submission 185698) | Salt pond soil microbial communities from South San Francisco under conditions of wetland restoration - Salt Pond MetaG R1_B_D2_MG... ... | reverse complement strand
CCCGAGACCCTCGCCGCCTACCCGCCCGGCACGACCAACGAGGCGTTCGCGGAAACCGTCTACAACAACGTGCTGGGCCGCACGCCCGACCAGTCGGGCCTCGACTTCTGGGTGGGCCAGCTCGACCAGGATAAGGTCAGCCGCGACCAGTTCATATTGGAGGTTCTTAAAGGGGCGAAATCGCCGCTGAAGCCCGAGGAAGGCCAGGACTTCGTCGATCAGCAACTGGCCGACCGCGCCTATCTCGGCAACAAGGTCGATCTCGGAGCCTATTTCGCGGTGCATAAGGGCATGTCCGACGTGGACAACGCCGCGGATGCGATGGCGCTCTTCGACGGCAGCGACGCCAGCATCGACACCGCCGTCGCGGCGATCGACAGCTTCCATACCGATGCGCTTGACCCCAATGACGGTGAATTCCTCATGCCCCTGATCGGCGTGCTCGACGATCCCTTCACGGTGGCGTGATGAGACGGAAGCGAGTAAGGGCAATATTGGGTCTCTCGTCGAGTATTCGCTGCGTTCGCCTGTATTTCCGCTCGCTGCGCATTGCCGACCTTGATGCATGATGCAGGACCGATGTCACAATCACATGGGCAGTAAATGGCCGCTTCCTCCGACCTGTCACGAGCCCCCAGCACCCTCAGCGAATGACCGGAGCCCGTCCGTCGCGTTCCGACCGCTCGCGTGCTGCACCCAAGCACTCGGGTCAAGGGCAATGACACGCCAGCGGCAAAAGTTCAACGTCTGTTCCATATATCCAATGAGCACTGGCATCGAAGTGTTCGGGTTTCTCCTTCGGAACGTTATTTAGTTTCAATACCTTGCAATAAATTCACCAAATCCGCGCAGTCATGAGGTCCGGAGAATATCAATCTTGAGAGACCGCTCCCGGGGCCTCAAGCGCTGGGGCCAGTGCTCAGCCCCTCCCGCATAACCCTCGAAAACAACGAGAAACTCCGGCCGCGGCCGGATCGGGAGAACGCTTTCGCAGGGGCAAGTGGCGGAGTGGACCGGACCGGGATCGGACGCTCTCCAATCTAACGCATTGTTTTTGTTTATTGTTATTTTTCGGGCCTTGGGGGTGGTAACGACCGTTAACGGATGTGGCGACCGTTTCGGATTGTGATCCTACGATTTCGGCACGGCCACCGTCGGAGAGACTGAAGCGCGGTGCGGGTGGATCTGCTCGATGGCGCGCGCGACGCCCTTTGCAATCATGGCGGGCCGCTGGCCGATGTCGGTGAACATAGCGTGATGCGCCGCGCGCGGATCGACCTCGAAGAGCTTGTCGCCTGTCTCTACGGTGATTCCGTTCCGCAAAATGCCGCGCAGTGTGCCCCCGATCGGGGCGGCGATCGCGGTATCGCCGACCCGCGCGATGGTCTCGTCGGCCCCGACCGGATCGCCGATATCGCACAGGGCCTTCAGCACGCCACCGATTGGTGCGTAGACGATGCGCTCGCGCCCCACGCCGTCGATCGCACGCGGCTCGCCCGCCAGAGCCGCCGTCGATCTGGCCTCGATCACCGCCCCGAGCCGTTCGCCCCACTGCGTTTCGATCGCCAAATCGCAGGTTTCGCCAGCGACATGGCCGGGACCGCAGCCGATGGTAAGGGTCGCGTAGCCCCGCAGGGGCAGCGGCTCAGATCGCTTGGCCAGCCGTGCATCGATCGCGACCGCCCAGGGCAGCAGGCCGAATGCGGCATCTGGCGCGAAGGGCAGGAACGGCACGCTGGCGGATGGATACGCACCCGGAAGCATCACGTCGGCCGTGACGCGGGTGCATGTCGTGCCCGCCAGCACCGCAGAGCCTTCCCACCACACGTTGGCAAAGGCCATATTGCGGCGGTGGACCTTGGGCGGGGCATCCGCTGCCAGCGCCACACGCCAGCCGTCGCGGTGCAACCGATGCGCCGTGGCGGACGCCGCCTCCGACAGGCCGAAGACGAGGGCGCTGCGGCCTGTCATTGCACGGCTGTCCGCCTTGAACCGCGCGAACACCGGCGCGCCCTGGATGAGGTGGAGGGCTGAAACGGAACGACGGGTGACGAGCGCCGCGATCTCGCCCACATCCGCAATGGCCACCCGAACGCGGGCTGTCGCGCCGTCCGCTAGCGGGTCAATCCCTGCCACGCGCCCTGAGAGCGTGTTGAGCGCACTCGAGCCGGACTCCATGGCGAGAGCTAGCGTCACGTCGCGGTCGTCGATGCGGAAGGAGGTCCGCGATCCCGGCGGCAGGTCGATGCGTGGAACGGTGACCGTCCGACCATCGACATTCAGCGTCGTCAGACCCCATTCCGGGTCATGCGCCACCACCCGCGCGTGCAGGCCCGGCGGCGCGGTCGCCGCAGGAGCGGTCTGTGGCAGATGCCTGAAAACACCCCATGCTGACCAGATCAGGATCAGCCCGAGCCGGATCTTGAGCACCTGGCCGGGCACGACACCAAGCAGGATTGCCCCGAGACCGGCCCCGAGGATCGAGCTGGTCCCGAGCGGCAGGATCGTCATGCGCCAGACGGGGCCTTCGCGAAGGACAGCCCCGGTGCCGAAATGGCGCAAAAGCCCCACGGCGATGGTCGGCAACCCCATCAGGATCGACATCGACCCGGCCACCTTCATGTCCACCCCGAAGAGCAGGATGAAGACGGGGAGGATGAGCTCGCCACCCGCGACCCCCAGAAGCGACGAGACGAGTCCGACGGCGACGCCGCAGGTGACAGCGACAAGGACAGTGGGGAGCAGGCCCGCGCCCACAAGCCGGGTTGGTTCGACCGCGAAAAGCCCCTCGGCGATCAGCACGCCACCGAGCACCGCAAGCAGGACCAGGATCAGTTGGCTCAGCAGCGTGTCGGACGCCCGGCGGAGCCAGCCCCCGCCAAGCCAGGCCGCCGACATGGCACCTGCGAGCATCCCCAGAACGGCGGGCAGGTGCGGCGCGATCTGGTCCCAGGACACTGTGGTGGCGCGGAAGGGCAGGCCGCGGCAAGCACAACGAGGCTGGCCACGAGATTGAGCGCCACGGCCTCGCGCGCGGAAAAGCGCAGCACGCCGACCAGCGCCGGCAGCCGGAGCTCGGCACCGCCCAGCCCGATCAGGCCGCCCGCAGTCCCGACGGCCGTTCCGAGGGCCGCAGCGAAGGCGGGGCGCTGCGGTCGTGTCATTCGGCGGCATCCTGATCGGCGCGCGCCACGTCCTCGGGGGCGACGGAGACGGACTTGATGACGGCATGGCAGGGCTGGCCGATCGCGAGGCCCATCGCCTGTGCCGAGCGCCGGGTAATGCGCGCGGACAGACGATCGCCGCCCACATCCAGCGTGACCAGCGCGCCGGGCCCGTGACCCGGACGGATCTCGGTGACCGTGCCGACGAGGAGGTTGAGCGCCGACAGCCCCTCGGGACGCGCCCGCGACAGGATCACGTCATGCGCCGCGATTCGCACGCGGATCGCAGCGCCTTCCCGGGCCTCGACCCGCGGCAACCAGAGCGGTCCGGCGGCCGTCGCAAGCTCGCTCAGCCCGTCTGCATGGTGGCGGCTGACGCGCGCCGTCAGAACAGAAGCCGCGCCACGCGCGCCCATCGCCCCCACATCGCCCAGCACCTCGGCCGCGGAGCCTTGCGCCACAACCCGGCCCGCGTCGAGCGCTACGACAGTGCTGGCCAGCCGCGCGACCTCGGAGGCGGAATGGCTGACGTAGAGGATGGGGACATTCACCTCGTCACGCAACCGCTCGAAATACGGCAGGATCTCGGCCTTGCGGCCCTCGTCGAGGGCCGCAAGCGGCTCGTCGGCGAGGATCAGGCGCGGCGCGGAGAGCAGCGCACGGCCAATGGCGACGCGCTGCTTCTCGCCCCCCGAGAGCGCGCCGGGACGACGGTCGAGCAGGTGGCCGATGCCCAGCAGGTCCAAGACACGACCCATATCCTCGCGCGGGACTCCCCGGGGCGCGAACCATCCGCCGTAGGACAGGTTCTGCCGGACAGTCAGGTGGGGGAAGAGCCGCCCCTCCTGGAAGATGTAGCCGAGCCTGCGGCGGTGAGGTCTGAGGCGCACGCCTGCTTCTGTGTCGAGCAGCGTCCAGTCGCCCGACCTGATCCGCCCCGCGTCGGGCATCAAAAGGCCCGCGACGGCGTTCACGAGCGTCGTCTTGCCCGAGCCCGACCGGCCGAACAGGACCGTCACACCCGGCGGTGCCTGGAAGGCGGCGTCGAGCGTGAAACCCCCGAAGGCATGGTGCACGGCAACCTCCAGCATCACGCGTCGCCCACCCGCGCCGCCACGCGCCGCCCGATCAGTTCCGACAGCAGTAGCGCGCCCATGGCCACGACGACCGAGACGATCACCAGCTTAATCGCCGAATCCTCGCCGCCCGGCACCTGCAGAAAGGCGTAGATCGCCGAGGGAACCGTCCGCGTCTGGCCCGGAATATTCGACACGAAGGTGATCGTCGCCCCGAACTCGCCCATCGCCTTGGCAAAGGCCAGGATCGCGCCCGCGACGATCCCGGGCAGGGCCATGGGCAGCGTAACGGTCAGGAAAACCCAGAGCGGCGCGGCCCCGAGCGTGGCACCCGCCTGTTCGAGCTTGGGGTCAACGGCTTCGATCGACAGCCGGATCGCGCGCACCATCAGCGGAAACGCCATGACGCCCGCCGCCAGCGCAGCGCCCGTCCATCGAAAGGCGAAGACGATGCCCCAGTCGGCCAGAACGCTGCCGATGGGTCCGCGCGTGCCAAAGGTCAGTAGCAGCAGGTAACCGGTCACCACCGGCGGCAGGATCAGCGGCAGGTGGACGAGCCCGTTCAGCGCCTGCTTGCCGGGGAAAGACCAGCGCGCCAGCGCGTAGGCCACGGAAATCCCCAGGGGCAGGCTGACAAGCGTCGCTCACACGGACACCTGGAGGGAGAGCGCGACCGTCCCCCACTCCTCTGGGCCGAGCCAGCCCGTCATGGGTTATTCACCGACGACCATGAAACCCTGCCGCTCGAAGGCCGCACGCGCCTCGGGGCTGCGCAGGAAGTCGAGGAAAGCCTGGTTCACCGCGCTGTCGCTCTCGGCCAGCGCGGCGGCAGGGTAGACGATGGGCGGGTGCGTCTCGGCCGGGAAGGTGCCGACGACGGTCACGTTGTCCTCGGCCACCGCATCGGTGGCATAGACGATCCCGTAAGGTGCCTCGCCCGTGGCGACGAAGGCGAGCGCCGCGCGGACATTGTCGGCCTGCGCCACCTTCGGGGCGACCGCGTCCCACTGGCCGAGGCTTTCCAGCGCCGCCTTGCCATAGATACCCGCGGGCACCGCATCAACCAGCGCCATGGCCAGCCGCCCGTCGCCGAGCAGGCCCGCGAGGTCCATATCGGGGCCGATCTCGACCGGCGCAGCCTCGGTGCCTGCGGCGATCAGAACGATGGCATTGTGCAAAAGGTCGAACCGCGTGCCAGCCCCGACCAGCCCGTTCTCTTCCAGCCTGTCCATCCAGCCCGGGTTCGCCGAGATGAAGATGTCCGCCGGCGCGCCCTGCTGGATCTGGCGGGCGAGCGCGGAGGATTCGGCGAGCGCGACGGTCACGTCATGTCCGGTGGCGGACTCGAACCGCTCCTCCACCTCGGCCATGGCATTGGTCATGCTGGCGGCGGCAAAGACGGTGACCTCGTCGGCCGTGGCAAGCGAGGGCGCGAGGACGGCGGCGACGAACCCGCTGGCACGGCAAAGGGCTGGTGTGAACACGACAGATGCTCCCTGACATGGATATGTTTAGTTAAACATATCGCAGCGAGGCAATCTCCCGGTCAAGCGTTATTTCCCGCCGGGAATATCCTTCAGCAATGCGCGCAGGGCCGCGACACGGGTCGCCCCGCCCGCCGCGGCGATCGACCCGCAATGATCGATCCGTTCCAGCAAGTCGGCCTTGCCGGGCCCGATCATCTCGTCCTCGCCGAAGACGATGCGGATACGCAAACGGGGCTCGGGTGAAGTCGCGGTGGTTTGCAAGGCTCAACGTTGTTGATGGCCCGGAGCGCGATGAGCGAGGACGATAGGCCGCGAGGCGTTACATGCAGAAACTGTTCAGCGCAAGCTGTGAAGTACTGGTTGACTGGAGACAAGATTTATGACCGGTGGGTCGGCACTTTCTACACGTCTTCAGATGTTGATATTGGCACGCTTGTCATTCAATTCTGGGGGTGCGGGAAATCCATGATACGCTTTCCTTGGAAATGGCAAATCTAAGATTGGAGCAATGCGTGCTTACTACCAAGGATTCAACTCGGCTTGCGGCCAATTGTTCAGCTCGGAATGTCTCATTGCGCGACCAACTGCGCGGGCATACGCATCAACAACATGAGCGATTACACGAGCACGGTTGTTTTCTGGCACTGTTCAACCAGAGCCTGAGCCTCGGTGATTACCGGGATCTGATTGTGCGGCTTTACGGGTTTTACCAGCCGCTTGACCGGGCGATTGGGCGCGCGATTTTATGTGGAGCGGCCTGCACTGCCGGTTACGATTACGCGGAACGAGCTGGGTATCTGGCACAAGACCTGACGGATCTGGGTTTGAGCGCCGAGGCCATCGAAGAGAGCCCGCGATGCAGCGAGGCGTTCGATATCGTGTCTCCGGCGTCGCTGGGCGGAATACTCTACGTGATTGAAGGCGCGACACTTGGCGGGGCGCGCATCGACCGCGCCGCGTGCCGGTTGCTTGCGCGCGAAGACCCGGCGGGCCGGCGGTTCTGGTCGTGGTGCCGGGCCGTGGGGGGCAACCGTTGGCCCATGATCAACAGATATCTCGAGGATCTGGAGGCCGAGGGGGCTGCCGTCAGGGACCTCAGAGCGGGTGCACGCGACACGTTCCGGCTGTTGGCCGACTGGCTTGCGCCGCTGGACCGTCCACAGTCTCTTGCCGATGCGAGGGTGCCGTGACGCTGGATACCGTCAACCTGGAAACCTGCGATCAGGAGCCGATCCATCTGATCGGTGCGGTTCAGCCGCATGGTGCCCTGATTGCAATCGACGGGGACCGTTTCACCGTCGAGTTCGCGAGCAGGAATGCCGCGTCGTTCATCGGGGTCGGGCCCGAGAAGATCCTTGGAAAGGATATCGCCAAGCTAATCGGTGCAGGGAATGCACGGCAGTTGCGGACCCTGACGCTGGGCCCCTCCAATCCGGAACTGCTCAGCCCGTGGTTCATCAGCTTTTCCGGACCGGATGGCACGCAGATAGACCTGGAATGCCTGCCGCACCGGAGCAACGGTCATATCATCCTCGAACTGATGCACGCCGAGCCCGCGCCGGCGCGCGTCTGGGAGGACGAGTATCTGCGCCGGGAGTTCATCTCGGAACTTGTCAAGCCGGGTGCGCTCGAGGAGCTTGCCAATGCGAGCGCGCGGATCATCCGCGATGTGACCGGGTTCGACCGGGTGATGATTTACCGGTTCGCCGAGGACAAGCATGGCGAGGTCATCGCCGAGAGCACCAACCGGCCCGACAGTTTTCTCGGCCTGCATTATCCCGCGTCCGACATTCCCGACCCGGCACGGCGGCATTTCCTGCTGAACGTGGTGCGGGCGATCCCCGACATCAACAGCGAGCGGGTGCCGATCATCAGCCGCAAGGGGACCGTCGCCGATGCGGCCTCCGCGTCTCCGCTGGATCTGACGTTTTGCAAGCTTCGCGCCGTCGCCCCGGTGCATGTCGAGTATCTCAACAACATGGGCGTGGCGGCCAGCCTGTCGATTTCGCTGGTCACCAACAACCAGCTCTGGGGGCTGGTAGCCTGCCACCATTACGAGCCGCGCGAGATCTCTTCGAGCCGGTTGCGGTTTGCCGAACTCCTGGGGAGCACCACCTCCGCGCTGCTGCAAAGCATGGAGAGTACCAATCAGCTTCAGAAGAGCATCACCGCCGAGAAGACAGCCTTTCGCATAGAACAACAGGCGCGTGGCGGCACATCGCTACGGTCGCTCATAAACGACTGGGCCACGGTGCTGATGCAATTGATCGACGCGCAAGGGATGTTGCTCTTTCTGGGCGATGACGTCGTCGCGTTCGGGGCGGTCCCAAGCACGCCGCTGGATTTCTCCGATCTCTGGAAGGTGCAGGCGGACGGGGTGGCAACAACAGCGCAACTGTCGGAACATATCGACATGGACGAGGAGCAGATGAAGGTGGCCGCCGGGGCCGCGCTTCTTGATCTGTCCGAGGATGGCCAGGATTACCTGGTGTTTCTGCGCAGCGAGTTCGAACAGACGATCCGGTGGGCCGGCAAGCCCGACAAAGTCGAGACCACCACGGAGGACGGCGTCACGCGGCTATCACCGCGCGGGTCCTTTGCGCTCTGGCGCGAGGAGCGTCACGGCCAGAGCCGCCCCTTCTCGGCGATGGATCGCGATGCCCTGCGCATCCTGCGCCGAGCGCTGTTCGCCTTGAACAGCCTCGAACACGAGCGCGCCGCGCTCGAAGCGCAAAGGGCTGCGGAAGCGCAGGAAACCCGCTTGCGCCATGCGCTTCTGGATGCCTCGCGGGCCAGCTCGATGGGAGAGCTTGCCTCGGCGATCGCGCACGAGTTGAACCAGCCCCTGTCGGCGATTTCCAATTACATTAGCGCGTGCCGCCAGGAATTGAGGAATGCCGACGTTGTGATCCCGGAGCGGGCGGCACTGCTCATTGACGAGGCCGTCGCCGAGACCACCAGGGCCGGTGACCTGATGCGCCGCATGCGGAATTTTATATCCGCGGGTGATCTGAACGCCGAATTCATCGACCTGAACAGGACCATTCAGCAGGGCATCGAGCTTGCGCTCGCTTATGTCGATCTGCCCCGGCTTCAGGTCAATCTGCTGCTGGATCAGTCCATTCCCCTGGTTCTCGCGGACCCGGTGCAGATCGGTCAGGTGATGCTGAACCTGACCCGCAACAGCATCACGGCGATGCAGGACTCAAGGGTCCAAAAACTGACGGTGGAAGTGATAAGTTCGGGCGCGTGGGTCAAGGTGTATGTCCGTGATACCGGCCACGGGATTCCGCCGGAACAGCACAAGTACCTTTTCGAGCCGTTCAATACATCAACCACGCAGGGCATGGGCATAGGTCTCTCTTTGTGCCGGTCGATCATTGAGGCGCATGAGGGTCGGATCTGGGCCGAACCAGTAAAGACCGGCTCGGTTTTCGTGTTTCAACTGCCGATCGAGGGGGCAAATGGCGAACAGGCCTGATCAGGAATTTACGGTCTATGTCGTCGAAGACGAAGATTCCGTGCGAAAATCCTTCTGCGCGCTGTTGAACGCGCATGGCTATTCGACGGTGCCCTGCGAGTCGGCGGAAAGCTTCCTCAAACGGTTCGATCCGAAGCAGAAGGCGTGCATGCTGCTCGACGTTCGGCTACCGGGAATGAGTGGCGTGCAATTGCAGGCCCAGCTTGCCGAGATGCGCATAGGTATTCCGATCATCGTCGTCACCGCGCATGGCGACATTCCGATCGCCGTTCAGGTCATGCGCAACGGGGCCATCGACTTTATCGAGAAGCCGACAGAGGCAGGACGGCTTCTCGAGGCTATCGAAATGGCCAGTGGACTGCTGGCCAACCAAGCCCCCTCGGAGCTACCTAAGAAAATCATTGCCGACCGCTTGGCGAAGCTGACTGACCGGGAGCGGGTAGTTCTCCGCCATATGCTTGAGGGAAAACTCAACAAGGAAATCGCCGCGGAGCTTGGCATAAGCCGTCGGACCATCGAGGTTCATCGCTGGCGTATCCGCGAGAAAATGCAGGTGCGCGGCATTGCCGATCTGATCCGGATGCTGGGCTAGTCTCATCGCCAATCCGAGTACGCATTATTACGTAGTGGCGATTCCCAACTATCCCGGTGGCATCCTATAACGCTACGCTCAGGTGTCTCGACAGTGATCTTCAGACACCTTGATTGGCTTGGTGTGGGGCAGTTGAACGTTAGGAATGCCGATCCTCGAGGCAATATGAATGTCGGGAGGGGGAAGCTTTGTATACCGCAGCACCACAAATGATCCACACAGATGTCGGAAACGACGACTTGGGCCCGTACAACGCCGCGCATATGAACGGCCAGCCGCCTGTGCACCTGCTGGCCAGCTTGGCCGACGAAGTCGTGCGACGCATTGCTTATCGGGAAAAGGACGCCGATGCCCTGCCGCATTCACCCTCCGCGGAGGACGTTAAGGAACTATGCATGGCCCTGCTTTCAGACGAAGGCAGGGCATCGGCGGAGGAGATCATTAACACCCTCGCAAAAGACACCACGAAAGAGGTGATTTACCTTAAATACCTTGCCGCCGCAGCGCGCATGCTGGGTGACTGGTGGACCGAAGATCGGGTGAGTTTTACTGACGTGACCGCGGCCACCGGGCGCATTTTCGAATTGCTGCGGAACGTCACCATCCCCGCGCATCCCAGTTCGGACAAGCAGGACCTGACCGTTGTTTTCGCCTCTGTCCCGGGAGAGCAACATACCCTTGGCATCCGTATGGCCGCGGATCTGTTTCGCGATGACGGATGGGAGATCGCGCTCAAGATCGGGTTGAGCGAAGCGGAACTGGTCGGCGAGATCAAGAAGTTGCCGCGTTGCATCGTCGGGCTGTCCATTGGCGGCCTGCACTGCATTGACAGGCTTGCCGGTCTTGTAGAGGCGCTGCACACGCATTGCCCCCTGGCCGCGATTGTTGTTTGTGGACGAGACATAGAAGAACTCAGGCCGCGCCTGACTACGATGGGCTTGGACGGTGTCGCCGCCGAGATAAACGGGGCGAGAGAACATATCTCGTCTTTGTGGGATCGTGAAATGACGAGAGACGCCTATCCTTCAATGTGCGATGGCGAGCCTGAAGACCGGCTCTTGTTTGACGTCAGCACCAATGGGACAGTTTAGGGCGATTTGATAAGAGAGGGTTTCTGGCACATTGAATCGCCCCGGTTTCACCGGAGACCCATAGCTCCATTTCACGCGACCATATCGAGCACGTCGCGCTGTGCATAGAAGTTCTCTTCGGCCTCAGCTGGCGGGATGTTTCCGATGGGGCCAAGCAGGC
>Ga0209943_1002160_pt1 | contig 11052 bp, 8 predicted proteins | sample SalPonR1_B_D2_MG_FD_185698 | JGI IMG/M metagenome (GOLD analysis project Ga0209943, IMG submission 185698) | Salt pond soil microbial communities from South San Francisco under conditions of wetland restoration - Salt Pond MetaG R1_B_D2_MG... ... | reverse complement strand
GGTTCGAGATGAACGTGCCGGTCGTGCCGCCCACGATCTCGGGCGTGATGTAGTAGCCGATCGACAGGATGAAGACGAGAATGCTGCCGGCCCCGATCCCCGGCACGGATTGCGGGAAATAAACCCGCCAGAATGCCGTCCAGTTCGTCGCGCCCAGCGATTTCGCGGCGCGCAGGTAACTCGGCGGGATGGTCTGCATCACCGAATACATCGGCAGGATCATGAAGGGCAGCAGGATGTGGGTCATCGCGACGATGGTGCCAAACTGGTTGTTGATCATCACCAGCCTGTCACCATCGCCGACAAGGCCCAGCCAGACCATCACGTCATTGATGACCCCCTGGCTCTGCAGCATCACCTTCCAGGCAGATGTACGCACCAGGAGCGAGGTCCAGAACGGCAGTAGAACGAGGATCATCAACAGGTTCGCTGTCCGCATCGGCAGGTTGGAGAGGATCCATGCCACCGGGTACCCCAGAAGGATGCAGGACCCGGTGATCACGAGGCTCATGAACAGCGTCCGCTTGAACAGCATGATGTAGATCTGCTGATTCTCGGGGCGTGCTTCGACACCGTCCAGGGTCTTGGCCATGTCCACCGCGTTGAGGAAATACCCGCTTGTGAAGGGCGGGCTGAATATCTTTATCGCGCGCCATGTCTCGTTGGCGCCCCAATCCTCGTCGATCTCCAGGAAGGCCGGCTTGAAGGCGATCTCCGGCATATCCGACAGCATGTCCCGCGCGGCGCGCAACTCGACCGCACCGGGTCCGTCATATCCCGCCACATCGGCGCCGGCCTTGAGGTCCTGCACCAGCGCGATCTTGACCGCTTCCCACGGCTCCTCCTCGGAGACGACATCCTCGTCGGCGATCACAGTGAAGAGGGCAAAGACAGTGTAGGCACGGGCCGTGTTCGGAAGGAGTTCCGAAATCCCCGCACCCGGCACGAAGCCGATATCGCCTTTGAAATTGTCGCTTGTCAGGTTCGAGAGGCGTTTACGCTGCGTGTTCAGAAGATCCGTGTTTCCGGCGGCGTCCTCGCCCCCGGTCATCAACGCGTACCAGAACGCCTCATCCTCCCACGCTTCGTCAAGGTCTTCCAGGGCATCGATATAATCTTCACCAAGATCGTCCATGTCGCGGCCAGAAGACCGGAAGAGCGATGCTATTCCCGTCTGCTCGTAATTCAGGCGCGTGCCCAGCTTGGTGTGCTCCTTGGCTTCCGCCGCAAGGAACATGTCGTAGTAAAGCTGTTCGAAAACGGCCTCGCCCGGCGCCTCCTCGGCTTCTGCGTCCCAGTCCGAAACACTCTCGACCGTGCGCGGGAGGGTCGTGCCGACGATCTGGTTCTCGACCGAGCGGAACAGCATGTCGGCGATCGGGGCGATGAAGGTGACGAGCACGAAGATCAGAAGCGGCGCGATCAGCATCAGCGCACGCATCTTCTGCATTCTCAGGGCACGGTTCAGGCTGCGCTTGAGCGGCGTGCCATCGGCCGAAAGGACCGGCCCGCCGTTGCCTCCCTTGCCTTCGAGTGCCGCGGCTTCGTGAAACGCGTCTTCGGGTGTGGGCGCGTCGGCAGTCTGCTGTCCGGTGCTTTTGAGTTTGCTCATTCCTTGCCCTCCACCACGATGATCACGCTCTGGGCGGTGCGCCGCCTTATATCGGCGACCTCCTGGTATTCGGGGTCGTTATATGCTGCCAGGGCCGCCTCGTAGCTTGGAAACTCGATGACGACATGACGGTCGAGGGTTTCTCCCTCGGGCACCTCGCTGCGGCCGCCGCGCACGATGAACCGTCCGCCCAGTCCTTCGAGAATCGGCGTGTCACGCTCGATATATTCCTTGTAGGCCTCCGGGTCGGTGACCGTGATATGGCCGATTATATAGCCCTTTGGCATCTGTGCGCCGCTCCGTCCGTGCCGTCTGGGGATCGGCCGGGCGGCCTTGAATGACCGCCCGGCCGGATCGCGCGGGCGTCATGCGCCCGCGCTGTGCCGTTGCCGTCTTACTGCGCCAGCCACGCCTGGAACTTGGCGTCGATGTCATCGCGGTAATCCGCCCAGAACTCGTAATTGTAGAGGAACGTGTTCTTGGCGTTATCCGGATCGGTCGGCATGTGCGGGGCCATCTCGATACCCAGCTCCGCATGCTTGCCAACCATCGGCGCCGAGGATTCACGCGCCGGGCCATAGCTGATGTACTTGGCCTGGTCCGCCAGACGCTGCGTGTCGGTGGCGAAATAGATGAAGTCCATCGCGCGGGCCAGACGGTCCTCGGGCAGGCCGGCTGGGATGATCCAGCCATCCAGGTCAAAGACCTGCGCATCCCACATCATCGCAACGGGCTGATCCTGCTCCTCGATGACACTGAACAGGCGACCGTTGTAGGTCGACCCCATGAAGACCTCGCCATCGGCCAGAAGCTGCGGCGTGTCCGCACCGGCCGACCACCAGATCACGTCGTCCTTAATCGTCTCCAGCTTGTCGAGCGCCTGCTGCTGGCCTTCCGAGGTCTCGAGCACGTCATAGACGTCTTCCTTGGCGACACCGTCGCAAAGAAGGGCCCATTCCATGTTGTTGATCGGCCGCTTCTCGAGGCTGCGCTTGCCCGGGTATGTCTCGGTATCGAACACGTCGCAAATGTCATTGGGCGGCTCGACGCCCTCCGGCACCATGTCGGTGCGGTACCCGAATGTCGTCGAATAGACGATCTGCGGAATGAAGCAATCGCCGACCAGAAGATCGCCGAAATCATCCTCGGCCGAGGTGCCGTCAGGCGCCGGGGCCAAGTGCTCGTCGGGGTCGATTTCCATCGCAAGGCCTTCGTCGCACAGTCTCAGTGCGTCCGCGGCAACCACGTCGACCACATCCCATGTGATGTTACCGGCCTCGTCCATGGCGCGCAGCTTGGCGACCGCCTCGTTCGAGCTTTCGTCGTTCACGATGGTGACGCCGGTCTTCTCCATGTAGGGCTCGTGGTAGGCCTTCTGCTGCGAATTGGAATAGGCGCCGCCCCAGGACACGATTGTCATCTCGTCGGCCATGTGGTCGTCCGCGAAGGCTCCGCCTGCGGCCACCGTCAGTGCGGTCGTGGCAAGAAGGAATTTGGTAGATTTCATTTCATACTCCCAGTTTCGTCCCGTTTTGCATTTCGGGCTCCGCGTCACGGGGGGAACGGCGGCGCCTCAGGCTCATCGCGTCCGGTGGGACGCGCGTGAGGTTAAAGACTATACCGCATCAAGCGCACGGCAATCCTCGGGCAGCCAGCCGATCTCGATATGCTCGCCCGGTTGCAGGCGCCGCTGGTCGGCTGAATTGCGTGTCTTTATGATGAAATCATCCTTGCCGGCCACCTTGAGCCGGGTGCGGAAAACATCGCCCATGTATATGAACTCGGCCACCTCGGCCTTGAGTGTGTGCGCCGTCTCGCCCAGCTTTTCGACATTGATCTCGACACGCTCGGGCCGGATCGAGATCAGCGTGCGGTCACCGGCCTTCTCAACGTTGACCGGCTTGCAATCGATCAGTTCGCCATCATCCAGTTCAACCAGCGCAAGGCCATCCTTGATCTCCTTGACGGTGCCCTCCAGCGTGTTGTTCTCGCCGATGAACTGCGCGACGAAACTGTTCTCGGGGCTCTCGTAAAGGACATCGGGGGCCGCCAGCTGCTGAATGCGGCCATCGTCGAACACCGCCACCCGGTCCGACATCGTGAGCGCCTCTGTCTGGTCGTGGGTCACATAGACCGTCGTGATGCCCAGCTCATGCGCCAGATTGGTTATCTCGAACTGCATGTGCTCGCGAAGCTGCTTGTCCAGCGCGCCCAGCGGTTCGTCCATGAGGACAAGCTCCGGCTCGAACACCAGCGCCCGCGCCAGCGCGATCCGCTGCTGCTGGCCACCTGAAAGCTGCGCCGGCCTGCGCCCTCCGAAATCGCCCATCTGCACCATGTCGAGTGCCCGCCTGACCTTGGCCTCACGGTCGCTCTTGCCGATCTTGCGCACCTCCAGCGGAAAGCTGAGGTTCTCTGCCACCGTCATGTGGGGAAACAGCGCGTAATTCTGGAAGACCATTCCGATGCCGCGCTTGTGCGGCGGGATGTTGTTGATCGGACGCCCCCCCAGCTTGATCTCGCCATGGGTGGCGGTCTCGAACCCGGCCAGCATCATGAGGCATGTGGTCTTGCCGGACCCGGACGGGCCAAGCATCGTCAGGAATTCGCCCTTGGGCATGGACAGGTTCAGGTCTTTGACGACAAGCGTTTCACCGTCATAGCTTTTCTGCACACGTTCGAATTCAACGAACGCGTCGTTGTTCGCAGTTTCCGCCAATTGAGGCTCCCCGTTTTTATTGTCGCGGATCCCCGCCCGCGTTCGCAACGAACTAAAACGCCAAACACAACCTGTTGCAAGCTCTTTGCCCCCGATTCGGCGCAAAACCCGCACCAACAGGCGATTTCGCCTGCAAGAGGATGAAATTCAGGCAATTGTCCCGCTGAGTCCGCGCCGTGCGGACGGGGCCATCCCGTGACCCCGGCGCGTGATCGCTTTTTCCGAGTGGGCTCAGCCAAGCACCGCGGCGATTGCGCGTGCCGTATTGCCAGCGATCTCGTCGGCTTCCGCCGGTGTCAGGCAGAAGGGCGGCGCAAACCCCAGGATATCGCCCTGAGGCATCGCACGCCCGATCACGCCCAGCTTGGCGAGTTCCCCGGCGATCTGCGGACCGATCTTGTCTTCGGCGTCGAAGAAGGTGCGGCTGTCCTTGTCTTGGACGAATTCCACGGCGCACAGCATCCCTTCGCCACGCACCTCGCCCACATTGGCATGCCCGGCCACCGCATCGCGCATCGCGGCGTTCAGGTAGGCGCCCACCGTGCCGGCATTGGCGATCAGGTCCAGCTCGTCCAGAAGCTTGAGGTTGGCGACCCCGGCGGCCGCGCCGATCGGATGCGCCGAGTAGGTCCAGCCGTGGCCGATGGGGCCCGTCTCGTCCGTGCCCTGCTCGAGAACCTTCCACATCTTCTCGCTCACGATCGATCCGCTCAGCGGCGCATAGGCGCTGGTCAGCCCCTTGGCGATGGTGATGAGATCGGGCTTCATCCCGTAATGATCGCTCCCGAACATAGTACCAAGGCGCCCGAACCCGGTGACAACCTCGTCTGCCACCAGCAGGATGTCGTGCTTCTGAAGGATCGGCTGGATCGCCTCCCAGTAGCCCGCCGGCGGCGGCACGATCCCCCCGGTGCCCAGAAGCGGCTCTCCGATGAAGGCGGCGATTGTATCGGCCCCCTCGCGCGCGATCAGCGCCTCCAGTTCGTCGGCGCAATGCTGCACGAACTGCGCCTCGCTCATGTCCGTGTCGTCACGGCGGTAGTAATACGGGGCCTCGGTGTGTATCACCTGCGACAGCGGCAGATCGAACTTCCGGTGGAAAAGGTGAAGCCCGGTCAGGGATCCGGTCATCAGGCCCGATCCATGATAGCCGCGCCAGCGGCTGATGATCTTCTTCTTTTCCGGCCGGCCGAGGATGTTGTTGTAATACCAGATCAGCTTGACATTGGTCTCGTTGGCATCGCTGCCCGAGAGTCCGAAATAGACCTTGCTCATGTGATCGGGCGCCCGGTCCATGATCATCTTGGAAAGGGTTATGCTGGCCTCCGTGCCGTGCCCGACATAAGCATGATAATAGGCCAGTTCACGGGCCTGTTCGGCGATCGCGTCGGCAATATCCTGACGGCCGTAACCAACGTTCACGCAATAGAGCCCGGCAAAAGCGTCCAGGAAACGGTTGCCATCACGATCCTCGATGTGACAATCCGTGCCGCCGGTGATGATCCGGTTGGGCGCCTCGCCCCGCGCGAACTGCGCCAGATGTGTCGAGGGATGAAAGAAATTCTCGCGGTCCCATTGGTCCAGTTGGTCGTTCTTCAGCATCTCTTGTCCTTTCATTGCCGCCCGCATGACATCCCGGCGCGGCCTGTCTTCATCTTTCCAAAAATACTCCCGCCGGAGGCCCCGGCAGCCGGATCACGCCCAGTCGCGGCAGACATACTTGATCTCCATGAATTCCTCCATGCCCCTGCGCGCCCCTTCGCGGCCGAGGCCGGATTGCTTCACCCCGCCGAACGGGATCGGCGCGCCGGTCACCTTGGTGCGGTTCACCGCCACCATGCCGAACTGCAATGCCCTGGTCACGCGGTAGATGCGACGCGGATCATGGCTGTGCAGATAGGCCACCAGGCCGAATTCCGTGCCATTGGCGCGGGCCACGACCTCCTCCTCGGTGTCGAAGCAGGTGATCGGCGCGACCGGCCCGAAGGTCTCCTCGCACATGATCGCGGCAGCGTCGGGCACATCGGTTAGGACCGTGGGCTGATAGAACAGCGTTCCCGCCTCGTCCCGTTTGCCGCCGCAGGCCAGCTTCGCCCCGTGCGCCAGGGCGTCGGCCACGTGTTCTTCCTGCTTGCGTACCGCGCCCTCGTTCATCAGCGGGCCGATATCCGGATCATCCATGCCCCGCCCGAGAGCCAGGTTCCGTGTCGCCTCGGTGAACCGGCGGCAGAATTCCTCGTAGATCGGGCGCTCCACGTAGATGCGGTTGGCACCCAGGCAATCCTGCCCGGAGGTGGCGAACTTGGCCTTGATCGCCTCCGCCACCGCGGTTTCCATGTCGGTGCCCTTGAACACGATCACGGGGGCGTGCCCGCCCAGTTCCATCACCAGTTTCTTCACGGTCCCGGCACATTGGCGGTAGAGCAGCTGCCCGATATCGGTCGAGCCGGTAAAGCTCAGGGCCCGCACGCGGGTATCCGCCGTCCAGGGCTCCACGACGGTCGCCGCCCGGCCCGTCACCACGTTGAAAACACCTGCCGGCACCCCCGCACGCTCGGCCAGTTCGGCAAGAGCCAAAGCCGAACACGGCGTCTCTCCCGACGGGTGCGCCACCACCGTGCAGCCGGCCGCCATTGCCGCCGCCGCCTTTCGGGTCAGCATCGCGGCGGGAAAGTTCCATGGCGTGATCAGCGCCGCCACGCCTACCGGCTCCAGCCACAGTTCCACCTCGGCGTCGGGCAGGTGGCTGGTGACCCCCTCGATATTGGGGCGCTTCGACTCCTCGGCGTAGTATTCCACGAAGCTCGCGGCGTAGTCGATCTCGCCGCGCGCCTCCGACAGGGGCTTGCCCTGTTCCAGCACCATGATACGGGCCAGATCCTCCCTGTGCGCGATCATCAGGTCGAACCAGCGGCGCAGGATCCGTGAACGCGCCTGCGGCAGGGTCATCGACCAGTCCGCGAATGCCGCCTGCGCCGCGTCCACCGCCACGCGGGACTGATCCGCCGAAAGGCTCGCCACCTCGCCCAAGGCCGCGCCATCGGCGGGGTTGGTCACGGTGATCGTCTCCCCGCCCTCTCCGGCGGTCCATTTTCCGTTTACGTAGGCGAAACTGCGGACAAGCCGCGTATCGGTGATCACGTTCCGGGTCCAGATTGCCGAAACAGTCATGTCGATACTCCTCACTTTCGGGAAGAATGAACCGGTTTCTGCAGGTTCCGGGGCTGAACTTGCAGGTCAAGGCAGAAGAATCGTCTGCCAATCGGCATTTCAGCCGACGATATTGCCCGCCAGCAAATCCAGCGGTGGAACCGAGGGGCCCTTCACCGGCTTGGTCACGATATATGTAAAGTAGCGTGCCAGCCCGATACGCGCTTCCAGCATCTCGTCGATAAGCCGCTGATAGGCGTCGATATCGGTGGTCACGATCTGAAGCAGGTAGTCGAAACCGCCGCCAAGGGCCCAGCAGGCGGTGATCTCGTCATAGCGTTGCACGCTGTCCTCGAAGGCGCGGAAACTGGCCGGCGTGTGATCGGCGATTTCGGCGGCCACGAAAACCCGCACGTAAGGCCCAAGTTTCCTGAGGCTGATCCGCGCGTGATACCCTTCGATGACTCCGGCGGCCTCCAGCTTGCGCAGCCGCTCCCAGCACGGGCTGGGAGACAACCCCACGCGCGCGGCAAGGTCGGATTTGGTGATCCGCCCTTCGCTGGAAAGAACCCGCAGGATATCCAGATCGCGCGCGTCGAGCCTCATCGCCTCAGGCCCGGATCACGGTGCCGGTGTCAGAGCCCTCAAGCGCCCCGAACACATGGCTTGCGATCGCCGTGTCCTGCGCACCGGTGCCGGTCAGATCGGCGATGGTGATGTCGTCCGATCCGCGCCGCCCCGGCGCCGCCCCGCTGATCACTTCGCCCAGCTCCACGGGACGATCGTCGTCCTGCCACTGCCCGGCCTCGAGGGCGCTGCGCAGTTCTCCAAGCGCGCGGCATTGATCGACCCGATCACAGATGTAGGCGTCAGCGTGCCGCAGGGCCTCGGGCGCGATCTCGTTCTTGGCCTCCGCGTCCGATCCCATCGCGGTGACATGCAGGCCCGGATGCAGCCATTCGGCCCGCAACACCGGCTCACGCGCAGGCGTCGTCGTCACGACAAGCTGACTTTCGGCAACCGCCTGCTCGGCCTCGGGCACCGCCAGCGCCTCGATGCCCAGATCAAGGGACAGTTCGTCGGCGCAGGCCTGCGCCTTGTCACGGTCGCGGCCCCAGACAAGGCAGCGCGTGAACGGCCGCACCAGATGCGCCGCCTTCATTTGCAACCGCGCCTGCAACCCGGTGCCGATGACGCCGGCCGTGTCCACCGTCGCAGGCGCAAGATGCCGCGCTGCCACGGCCCCGGCAGCCGCGGTGCGAAGATCAGTGAGATATCCGTTGTCGAGAAATACCGCCACCACCGCCCCGGTCTGTGCCGAGAGCAGGACCATCAGCCCGCCAAGGCTTGGCAGGCCCAGATTCGCATTGCCGAAGAACCCGGTGCTGACCTTGAGCGCAAAATGGTCAAAGCCGGGAATGAACGCGGTCTTCACATCGACCTCTCCATTCACCGCCTCAAGATCCATCGACATGATCGGCGGCATGATCACCCCGCCTTTGGCCAGCGCGGTGAAAGCACGCTCGACCACGTCCACGGTGGCCGGATCAAGCCGCATGGCCGCGCGCAGTTCGGCCTCGGTCAGAACGCGTATGTCATGCCCCATCGTTGATCATCCTCCCGTCCTCGCGTTCCATCGTCCCTGTCCAGACATCGCGCCAGCGTCACGCGGACCGCGCGTAGGGGCGTCCCGGCACCGTCACGTCGCCCAGCCGCACGTCCTGCCCGGTCACGATCCGGGTGAACATATCCATGTCAAGGTTGCGGCCCGTCACGATCGTGGCGGTCGGCCCTTCCAGCGTCACCCGGCCCTCCAGCACGGCGGCCAGCCCGACAACGCAGGCGCCTTCGGCGACGATCCGGTCCTCGTGATAGAGCACCTGCATGGCACGGTAGATCTCCTCTTCGGTCACCAGCACCGTCTCGTCCAGAAGGTCCCGGCACATCGGAAAGCTCAGGCGGTTTTGCATCCCGATGCCGCCCCCGAGGCTGTCGGCCAGCGAGGGCAGTTCCTCCACCTCGACCGGGTGCCCGGCGCGGATACTTTCGTGCATCGCTGCACCGCGGTCCATGCTGATGCCCACCACCCGGATACCGGGGTTGATCGACTTCGCGGCGAGGGCCACGCCGGCGGCCAGGCCGCCACCCGACAGCGGCACCAGAATCGTGTGCAGATCCGGTCGCGCCGCCAGAATTTCCAGCCCGATCGTGCCCTGCCCCGCAATCACCATCGGATCGTCAAAGGGCGATATCTCGAAAAGCCCCTCCTCCGCGACAAGCCGTTGCGACTCCGCAAGCGCGTCATCCTGGCTGCGCCCCGCGATGCACACCTCCGCGCCGAGGGCGCGGATCCCCTCGACCTTCACCCGGGGCACCAGTTCGGACATGCAGATCACCGCCCGCAGGCCGCGTTCGCGCGCCGCGTAGGCCACGCCACGCCCGTGGTTGCCGGTCGAACAGCATGTCACGCCGGCGGCCTGGCCCACAGCGGCCACGGCGTTGAGGGCCCCCCGCAGCTTGAAGGCGCCTATGGGTTGCATGTTCTCGAGCTTGAGAAGAAATTCGCTACCGGCCAAGTCACTCATGAATGATGACGGAACCAGCGGCGTGGCATCCGCAACGCCGCGGATCACCTTGGCCGCGGCAAGAATGTCGGCAAGCGTCGGCTGCATTCTTTCTCCCTTCCGATCGTGGAATTTTCGCCGCCGCACCACCCTAGCGTCAACGCCACGACGCGGAATAGACCAAAAACGACGTGCAGTGGCGCATTTCTTGGGGCAAGCTGTGCCGCGACCGTCACGATGGCCGCCAGCGCGACAAAAAAGGACAGATCACCCAATGCACGCCAAGGACCTCCCCTTTTCCGAACAGGAATTCGCACGCCGCCTCGACAAGACGCGCGCCGCCATGGAAGCCGCCGGGCTCGACGCTCTCTTCGTCACCGACCCGTCAAACCAGAACTGGCTGACGGCCTATGACGGATGGTCCTTCTACGTGCACCAGGGGGTGATCGTCCTGCCGGATGCCGATCCGGTGTGGTGGGGGCGCGGACAGGACGCCAATGGCGGTATCCGCACCGTGTGGATGTCCGACGACCGGGTGATCGGCTACGCCGACAACTACGTACAGTCCACCGAACGCCACCCGATGCAGGATCTGGCCGAACGCCTGCGCGGCATGGGGCTGGAGGCTGCGCGCATCGGCGTGGAGATGGACAATTACTATTTCTCCGCCCGGGCCCACCAGGTGCTATGCAGCGAGTTGCCCAAGGCTACTTTCGTGGATGCCACCGCGCTGGTGAACTGGCAACGCGCGGTCAAATCCGACGAGGAAATCGCCTGCATCAGAAAGGCCGCCGCAATATCCGAGAAGATCGTTGACGGGCTTCTGGAACGGGTGGAGCCGGGCGTGCCCAAGAACGAGGTGGTGGCCGAGATCTTTCGCGACGCCATCCGCGGCACCCCCGAGGCATGGGGCGATTATCCCGCCATCGTGCCGCTTTTGCCCTCGGGCTCGGACGCCGCGGCGCCGCACCTAACATGGGATGGCCGCCCCTTCGCGGACGGAGAGG
>Ga0209943_1002158_pt1 | contig 11056 bp, 2 predicted proteins | sample SalPonR1_B_D2_MG_FD_185698 | JGI IMG/M metagenome (GOLD analysis project Ga0209943, IMG submission 185698) | Salt pond soil microbial communities from South San Francisco under conditions of wetland restoration - Salt Pond MetaG R1_B_D2_MG... ... | reverse complement strand
GCGGAGCACGATCGTCTCGTCCGGTTCGGGCAGCGCGTCGGCCAGGGTGCGCAGGGCGATGATGGTCTGCGTCTGATCCCCGGCGAGGCCGCCGCCCTCGAACCGGATCTCCGCCTCGCCGCTGTCGAACTCGTAGTCCTCGCCCTCGGTGGCCGTGCCGCTCACCGTGTAGGGAACGACCACCGGGTACTCCGGCGCCGGACCGTTCAGCCGCACGGTGAGCACGCGCTCGATGCCCTCGCCCATCGCCAGAGTTCGGGTGGCGAAGTTCACCAGCGGCAGCACGTCCACCTGCTGGGTGTCCGTAGCCTCGTTGCCGGCGGCATCCGCCGCCCGCCAGGTGACAACGTGGCGGCCCGGCGGGAACGGTCCCTGCCGGTCCGGCGTGGCAGCAAGCGTGCCGTCACCGGCATCGCTCGCCGTCGCGGCGCCGAGATCCACCGGCGTGTGCGGGCCGATGGCGTCCACGACGATATCAGCGGGAGCCGTGAGCTCGGGCGGCACGTCGTCGAAAGCGGGATCACCGCCGGCGCGGAACTCGTCCGCGTTGCTGCGCCCATCGCCGTCGGCGTCGGCGTCGGCGTCACCGGCATCCTCCGGGTTCAGGCCGTTGTCGGTCTCCCAGGCATTCGGCATGCCGTCGCCGTCGGTGTCGGCGCTGTAGCGCTCGTCGCGCGGGAAGGCGTCGTCGGCGTTGGCCGCGCCGTCGCCGTCGATGTCGTCGTCGCAGGCATCGCCGATGCCGTCGCCATCCAGGTCGGACTGGTCGTCGGCCGCCGTGCGCGGGCAGTTGTCGAACTCGTTGCTGGTGCCGTCGCCGTCGATATCGGTATCGCAGGCATCGCCCACGCCGTCGCCGTCCAGGTCGGCCTGGTTGGTATTGGCCGTCTCCGGGCAGTTGTCCGCGCCGGTGGCAACGCCGTCGCCGTCCGGGTCGTCGCCCGGGTCGACGGCGGTCAGTGCATGGCGGTAGATGCGCACGTAGCCGCCGTCCGGGTTCGGGTTCCGCGCGCTGGCGATGTCCGGCGCGCCGCCGGCGATGTCGTCGACGCCGTCCCCGTCCACGTCGCCGGGGATGGCCACGTAGTAGCCCAGCATGTCGTAGTCGATGTCACCCTCGCCGGTCTGCGGGTCGGCGGTGAGGCCGTCCGGGCCGCCGCGGTAGACCTGCACGTAGCCGGCATCGGCGAGCCCGCCCCGGTTGGCCCCGACCACCACGTCTGCATGCCCGTCCCGGTCGAGATGGCCCAGGGCCACGCGCACGCCGAACTGGTCGCCCCAGGCGTCTGCCGGGTCGCTGCCGTCGTCGCGGCCGGCGATGGTCTGCGCGGGCGGCGTGTTGCTGACGATACCGCCGGCGTCGGCCACCCAGTACTGCGTCGTGCTGTCGTAGACGTGGATGCGTCCGCGGCCGCCGTAGGCGCCCACCACCAGGTCGGCGATGCCGTCGCCGCCGATGTCCGCGCCGCTGGCGAGGCTGAAGCCGAAGCGGCTGGCGGACTCGATGGCCTGCAGCTCGAAGGACGCCGCGGGTACGAGCGCCGGCGCCGCCCAGTCGTTGTCCGCGCCGAGATAACCCGTGACCTTCTCGCCGCCGCCGATGAGCAGATCCGGGACACCGTCGCCGTCGATGTCGGCCACCGCCGCGGCGGATGCCGAGGAGACGTCCAGCGCGTGGACGAGGGGCGCGCCGTCCGGGCCGCCCGTGGTGGAGCGGTAGACGTACACCCGGGCGGGCTCGCCGGAGACGCCGCTCAGCGCCACCAGGTCGTCGATGCCGTCGCCGTCCAGGTCACCGCTCGCGAGGAACGTGCCCAGGTCGGTGCCGGGCTCGAGGCCGGTCAGGCGCAGGTCCGGCGTCTCGTAGATCGCGCCGTTGTTGTAGTGGATGTCGATGCCGCTCTCGCTGGCGACGGCGACGTCGGGATAACCGCTGTCGTTCCAGTCGCCGGCGGCGACGGCGCGGCCGTAGGCGCTGTAGTCGGTGCCGGCGGTGAGCTCGGTGAGGCCGGCCGTCACGCCGTTCTCCGAGCCCCAGGCGATGAACGCCGCACCGGAAACGTCGTATCGCAGCGCGCCGATCACGACGTCGGCATAGCCGTCGTCGTTGAAGTCACCGCCGGCCAGCGCCTGGCCGAAGCGGTCCTCGGCGCCGGTCTCCGGCGCCGTGAGCCGCGCGCCGGCCTCGGCAGCGGGCCGCTCGGCGAGTTTCGGGAAGCTGCGGGCGCGGTATTCCCCGGCCAGCGTGATGCCGTCGCCGTCCTCGTCGGCCGCGGCGTCGTCCGCCGTGTCCGGGTCGTAGCCGTAGTCCGGCTCCCACGCGTCGGGCAGGCCGTCGCCGTCCCGGTCGTCGGCGTATTCGGGGTCGTCGGGGAAGGCGTCGTCCGCGTCGATGACGCCGTCGTCGTCGGCATCGGCCACCGCGACGGACAGCACGGAGACGTTGTCGTCCCGGATCTTCGGTCCGTCGTCGACGAGCCGCACCTGCAGCGGGAAGTTCTGCTCCTCCCGCGCCGCCTGCAGGGGGATGCGGCCGGCGAGTTCGATGCGCTGCGTCTCGCCCTGCGCCAGGTCGCCCAGATCGCAGTCGAGGCGCTCGCCCGGCGTGCAGCGGGGGTCGAGGGAGACGATGTCCAGCCCGTCCGGGATGCCCAGCGACACCCGGGTGTTGCGCGCCGTCAGTCCCTGCCAGCCCCCGGGCCTGAGGTTGGTGACGTCGAGGCGCAGCGGGAACGGCGCGTCCGGATCCACGTCCGCGGCGGGCGCGGCGAGTTCGGCCGTCACCACCGTGGCATCGATCACCTCGACCGTGGTCGACGCCACGGTGTCCGTCGGTCCCTGGGCCGGGTCGTTGTACATCGTCACCGTGAGCGTCTTCGGTCCGGTGCTGTCCCAGGTGTGGCTGCCCACCAGGAAGCCGCTGCCCGGACCCGCCTCCACCTGGGGGTCCACCTCCCGGTCGTTCAGGTCCCGGCGGCCGGAGCCGGTCCAGTCCGGGCCCGTGGCGACCACGCCGTCACCCCAGTCCACGGCGAGAATGTCCTGCGCCTCGTCGGGGTCGGCGTCGGCATCGCTGTAGTCCGCCGTGACGGTGCGGGTGAAACCCCGGCCCGCCTTCAGGTCGTCGGGCAGGTCGATCTCCACCGGGTCCGGCACGGGCCGGACCACCAGCCGCACCTCGCCGTCGTCCTCCGAGGTCAGCACGCCGTCACTGGCGCTGAAGGTGAAGCCGTCCTCGCCGTGGTAGTCCGGCCCGGGCACGTAGCGATAGACCACGGAGTTGTCCTGGCTGGCGATCTCGGTGAGTTGGCCGTGGACCGGCGGCTGCTCCACCGTGAAGGTGTGGGTGTCCAGCCCGCCGGTGCTGACGAAGCCGTCCCGGTCGTAGGAACTCAGACGCACGACGATGCCGCCGTCCTCGTCCAGCGCGCAGCGCGACGGTTCGGTGAGCGCCTCGTCGGTGTAGCACTGCGCGCGCAGCCGCTCGGGCGGCCGCTGGGCCCGGTCGACGGTGACGGTGACCGTGGCTGGCGCGCTCTCGTCGATGCCGTCGTCCACCACGTAGGTGAAGGCGTCGGCATCGTTGTAGAAGTCGAAGCGGGAGATGTATTTCACCTTCGCGCTGGCGTCGGTCAGGTCGTAGAACGGCAGCGTCCTGAATACATGCACGAAGTCGTCGCCGTTCTCGCTGTCCGGCTCGATTACGAAGAACGAGGTGGAGTTGACGGACAGCCGCTTCGGCTTGCCCATGTTGCCGAGGATAAAGCCGGGCTCCTCGCCCTGGTTCACGCCGGTGCCGGTGGACTCGGCCTGGCCTGCAAAACTGCCGTCCGGGCCGAAGCGCTGCACCCGCAGGTTCTCGGTGTCCGCCACGTAGAGGATGTCGTTGGGGTCGATCTTGATGTCGGCCGGCGCATCGAACTGGCCGGGCTCGCTGCCGGCGGTCGCCCACTCGCCGTTGCCGTCCAGCGCCTGGGTGCAGGTGTCGTCCGTGCAGGCGTAGCCGCGGGTGGCGCCCGTGGCCTCGTCGCAGCCGTTGTAGGGCACGCCGGTATCCGGGTCCGCCTTGTTGGCGAGGCAGCTGCCCATCCAGCCCACGTACTCGCCGAGCTGCCACTCACCGAGAGCGTCCCGGGTGGTGGGCGCCCACTTGTGGATGCGGTTCTTGCGCGGCTCCAGCACGTAGACGTAGCCGCGGCTGTCCACGGCGATGTCGGTGCCGCGCAGCGAGGTCCGGGTCAGGTCCAGATCGCCGAAGCCCGGTACCGAGCCGTCCAGGGGCGGGTCCGGGTCCTCCTCCAGCGTCGCGATGGCGGAGACGTCCAGCACGCCGATCTTCTGCTCGTCGTCGGAGAGGTCGGGGTCGTCGGTGGAGGGGCGCACGTGCACGCCGTTGAAGTGCAGCTCGTACAGGAGGTCCCAGCCGGACTCGCCGACCACGCCCTTCACCTGCTGGCCGGAGATGACCTCCTGCTCGTTGTAGGACGCGTTGCCGTGGGCACGGGGATCGCCGAGATCCGCATCGAAGCTGCGGAAAGTCAGAGCCTGGCCGAAGCTCGTGAACATGCTCTCGAAGACGACCCAGAACCGGCCGTTGTGGTCGACGGTGAACTCCTCCCGGGGCCACTCGTTCACGCCCAGACCCGAATTGTCGTAGGCCGGGTCGGCGGTGGGAAAGAGCGAGCGCATGGCGAGGAACTCGCCGTTCTCGTCCCAGACCGAGATGCGCGGCAGCACCGGCAGCTCGCCGGCGATGTCCGGGATCTCGCCGCGGGCCTCGCCGCAGAGGAAGAACTTGTCGCGGATGTAGTAACGGTTGTCGTCGCTGACGTAGACGTGGGTGGGCTGGTAGACGAAGTCCACCGGGATCACGTTGCCCAGGTCGTCGGCGCCCGGCGTGCCGGGGTCGGCCAGGCAGACATTCTGGTTCAGATAGGTGCCGCGCTGATCGGCCGGGGTATCGACGAAGCCCTGGGCGAGGTCGCCGAGCGGGCTGACCCGGGTCACCTCGTCGCCTTCCCGGCGCTCGCCCACCGGCGTGATGCGGAAGTCCTCGATGAAATAGGGATACAGCGGCGCCTCGAAGTAGCCGTTCTCCGGCAGGGTCTCGATGCGGAATTCCAGCGGATCGTAGCGCCCGTCGATCAGGTCCGTGTCCTCGCCCCGCAGCAGTATCTCCACCGGTTCGGAGGTGATGGTGGCCGCGCTCGCCGGCTGCGCCGTGGGCGCCGTGTTGGTGCCGGGCCGCTTCAGCGTCACCACCTGGGTGTACTGCTCGGGATCCTCCGCGGACGGCTCCGTGACGTTGCCGGAGGCGTCGGTGGCCTGCCACCGGACGAGGTAGCGCCGGCCGCCCTCCTCCGGCGTCGGCGCCGCGAGAAAGTCGCCGGCGTCGTTCTCGACCACGGGTGCCGGGTCCGCCAGGTCCACGACCCGGGGCCGGCCGAGGGGGAAGTCCTCGGCCGTGAGGTCGATGCCGTTTTCGGAGTAACGCGCGAAGCCCGCCGGCGGCAGCAGGATGGGCGCCTGGGTATCCACCACACGGATGCGCTGGGTCAGCGTCGTCAGCACGTTGTCACCGCCGTCCAGCCAGCGCTGGTTCGGCGCCAGCGTCTCCGCGTCCGTGCGGTAGGGGCCGCCGCTGCGCTCCCGGGCCTCCCAGGTGACGACGCTCTCCTGGTCCACCGGCAGCAGGCGTGCGTCGCGGGCATCGGTCTCCGTGAAGAACGGCTTGCCGCAGTCGTCCACCGGCTCGAAACGGGCCCTGAGTTCGTCTCGTACCCGGCCGAAGCGCACACCGCCGAAGTCCGTGGCCTCGAGCTCGACGACCTGTTCCTCGATGGGTGCGCTGCCCGTCTCCGTGTCCCGCAGCCGGGGCAGGTGGGTGTCCCAGACGGTGAGTATCTGTACGCCGTTGTTCCGCGCGGTGATCTCCGACTCGCGGTCGTTCCACTCGGTGGCGCTGATGTCCTCGTCCGCCGCGGCCAGGCCCGCGTCCACCGCCAGTTCGAACAGGGTGGTGAGGCCCGCCGCAGCGAGATCCGCGCTCTTGTCCTTCAGCGCGAACTTGGCGGCCGCGGTCTTCGCGATGCGGCTCTCGGCATAGGCGGAGATGGGGATGAGCACCGTCGGCAGCACGAGGTCCAGGACCGGGTTCATGTACATGTCCGCGCGCCAGCCGAGGCGGTGGCGGCCCTCGGGGAACTCGGGGTAGGCCACGCCGCCGGCCAGGTACTCGTTCTCCACCGCCACGGTGATGTCGCCGGAGGGGTGGAACACCGACGCCCGGCCCAGGTCGCCCCAGACGTCGTCCAGCGGGTTGTAGGGGATGAAGTACGTGCTCGCGTAGCCTTCTTCGATGCCCCGGTCGTTGTCGTCGTCCCCGACCGGACGGGAGAAGCGGAACACGCACTCGGATGCGGTCCCCGCGCCCGGCGCGTTCGGCAGACGCTCCAGGTCCGCCGGCGGCCGCAGCACGGGCGGCAGGTACTTCATGCCGAGCTCCGCTTCGTAGCCGGCGACTTCCGCGATGATGTCCCCGGGCGGCGGCGCGAGCCCGCCGGGGACGGAGGCCACGTGGATACCGCCGAGTATCCCGAGGCTCGTCTCCAGGGCCGCATTGTCGGCGGTGGTCTTCTGCACCACGGCGGCCCGGGCCGACTGGGCGGCGGCGAACGTGAGCAGCGCGCTCGCCAGCAGCAGGCCCAGCGGGCCGTGGAAGCCGCGGCAGGATGTAGTCGCTGGACTCGAGATCATGGCGATTCCCCGGTGTTACTTCTGCCCTTGTCCCTGCAGGCGCGAAAGCGGGGGGAATCGTCTACGGATGGGTGTGAGCATGAGCCCGGATGGGCCTGAATGGGACGCGGGCTGATGCTGCGGACGCCTGCGGGCGACCGCGTAACTACCTGTTACCCGGCGGAATCCCGCAGCCTGACATGCAGCCAGGCCTTTGCCAGCGTGAGGTCCTGCGCGAGCTTCGCGCGGGAGACGCCGCGGGCGGCGGCGGCCTCCTCGTAGGTGAGGCCGCCGAAGAACACCAGTTCCACGGCGGCGGCCAGGTCGGCGTCCTTCTCCGCGAGTCCGCCGAGCGCGTCGTCGAGGTCCAGGATGGCTGCCGGCGGCTGTTCGGCGGCCACCGCCTGCTCGTCCAGCGTGACGTCCCGGGCGCCGCCGCCGCGCTTCGCGCTGGCCTTGCGGCGGGCGTGGTCCACGAGGATGCGGCGCATGGTGCGCGCGGCCATGGCGTAGAAGTGCGACCGGTCCTGGTAGTCCAGTTCCACGTCGGCCAGGCGCAGGAACGCCTCGTTCACCAGCGCCGTGGCCTGCAGGGTGTGCGCGCCCGACTCGCCGCGCATCTGCCGGCGTGCGAGCCGCCGCAGCTCCTCGTACACATAGGGGGCGAGTTCGTCCAGCGCGCCCTCCTCGCCGGCACGCCAGGCGTGGATCAACTCGGTAATGCGCGGTGCATCGCTCATTGCTCGGTCGCTGCGGCCCCTTCGACGCCCCGGCCTATGACCGGCCTGTGACCGGCCTGTGATCCGCCTATTATCAGGGGATGCATCACGACGGTACAGTACGGGCATGGCGAGCGGCGGCGACGAGTACTGGACCACGCTGAAGGCGATCTTCGCCGAGGCGATGATGCGCCCGGCGGAGACGCGGGAGGCCTTCCTGCGGGAGCGCTGCGGCAGCGACGAGGCGCTGCTCGAGGAACTCCTGGCGCTGGTCCGCGCCGGCCCCGCTGACGATGCCGGGCTGCGGGACATCGTGGCGGAGGCCGCCGGCGAGGTAACGGGTGGCGGCGCCGACGGCGAGCGCAGGCTCGGCCCCTACCGGCTGATCCGGCCCATCGGCGAGGGCGGCATGGGTACCGTCTGGCTCGGCGAGCGGGCCGACGCGCAGTACCGCAAGAAGGTGGCGGTGAAGATCCTGCGCCCGGGCGGCGACCCCTCGCTGGCGAGCCGCTTCCGCACCGAACGCCAGATGCTGGCGGACCTGGACCACCCGAACATCGCGCGCCTGCTCGACGGCGGCGAGACCGAAGGCGGGCGTCCCTGGCTCGCCATGGAATACGTCGACGGCCTGCCGATCACCGACTACTGCGACCGCCACCGCCTGGACATCGAGGCACGGCTGCAGCTGTTCCTCGCGTGCTGCCGTGCGGTACAGCATGCCCACCGCCGGCTCATAATCCATCGCGACATCAAGCCCTCGAACATCCTCGTCGACGAGGCAGGCACGCCGTACCTGCTGGACTTCGGCATCGCCAAGCTCCTCGACGCCGGTCAGCTGCAGCACACGCTCGCGGTCACACAGCACGCGGCGCGGATCATGACGCCCGGCCACGCGAGTCCCGAGCAGGTGCGGGGCGAGACCGTCACCACCGCGACGGACATCTACTCCCTCGGCATCCTGCTGTATCAGCTCCTGAGCGGACACTTCCCCTATGCCGTCGAGGGCTCGACGGCGGCGGATCTGGAGCGTGCCATCTGCGAGCGGGAGCCGACGAAGCCGAGCAGCCGGGTGACCGGGGCGAAGACCCGGGCCGAAGCGGCGGAATCGGGCGCTTCCGACGTCGGGGACGCCCGGGGCACGACCGTCGGCCGGCTGGGCAAGGTGCTCGCCGGCGACCTCGACAACATCGTGATGGTGGCGCTGCGCAAGGAGCCGGACCGGCGCTACGAGTCGGTGAGCGCACTCATGGCCGACGTCCGGGCCTGGCTGGAGAGCCGGCCGGTCAGCGCCCGGGCGGATTCCGCGGGCTATCGGCTGGGCAAGTTCCTGCGCCGCAACGCAGCGGGCGTGACGGCCGCCGCCGGCCTCGCGGTGCTGCTCGCCGGCATCGTCTCCTATTACACCTGGCAGCTGGCGGCCGAACGTGACCGCGCCCGTACCGAGGCGCAGGTGGCCAACCAGGCCACGGACTTCCTGGTCACGCTGTTCGAGGCGGCAAACCCGAAACGGACGAATCCGGAAGAGATCTCGCCCGGCTCCCTGCTGGACGAGGGCCGTCTGCGCATCGAAGAGGACCTCGCGGACGCGCCCCGGGTCCGCGGCCGCCTGCTGAGCGCACTGGGGGCCGCGTACCGGGCCATGGGGGAGTACGAGACCGCACTCACCCTCGGCGGCGAAGCCCTGCGGATTTACGACGAGCTCTACGCCGATCGTCCCGCGCAGGCGGCGCCTGCGAAAGCGGCCCTCGCTCACAGCCTGGCGCAGGCCGGCCGCCTGGAGGAGGCGGCCGCGCTGTTCCGGGAAGCGCTGGCGGAATTGCGCGGCGCAGGCGAGAGCGCCGGGAGAATGCTGGCCGGCGCGATGAACAACTACGGGATGCTGCTGAATAAGGAAGGGCAATTCACCCGCGCGGAAGCCGTGCTGGAGGAGGTGCTCGCGATGGCACGGGCGGGACGGGACGTCCCGGGGCGTCTGCGCGCACGTGTGATGGTGAATCGTGCCATCGCCCGGGCCGGGCAGTCGCGCTACGTCGAGGCAGTGGGAGACCTGGAGCGGGCACAGGCGCTGTTCGAGGAGCTCGGCGAATCCGCAAATTTCCCACTGGCCGCCGTGCATCTGTCGATGGGCAACTATCTGGGCCGGCTCGGCGAGAGCGACGAGGCCATCGTGCACCTCGACCGGGCCGTGGCGCTGATGGAGAAGACCCTGGGCACCAGCCATCCGGACTACGCGGGTGCGCGGCTGGCCCGCTCCAATCTGCTGGGCATGCTGGGGCGCAACGACGAGGCCGAGCAGGATATCCGGGCAGCGATCGCCGTGCGAACCGAAGCGCTGGGAGCCGATCACCCCGCCGTGGGCCTCGCCCATCACTATCTCGGCACCTTCCTCTGGCGGCAGCGCGGACGACCGGAGGCGGCGATAAAGCAGTACCGGCATGCGCTGGCCGTCTACGACGAGAGTCTCCGGGCCGATCATCCCTACCGGGTCTACACGCTGAATTCGCTCGGCTCCATACGACTCGAGCAAGACCGCCACGAGGACGCCGTGGCACGATTCGACGAGGCCCTCTCGCTCGCGGAGGAGAGCCTGCCGCCGGACCATCAGCAAGTGGTTTATGCCTACCGGGAACTGGGGCGGCTGTACCGCGAGCGGGGGGACTACGCGGCGGCACGGTCCCGGTTCGAGGAGGGCCTGGGCCGGGCGCGCCGCGACGGCAGCTATCCGTATACGTTCGAGCCCCTGCTGGCGGAATACGCCGAACTGGCCGAGGAGCTGGGCGACGAGGCGCTTGCGATCCGGCTGCGGGAGGAACTCGCCGAACTGAACGACGGCGCCTGACGCGCGTGCAGTAGGAGGGGCTTTAGCCCCGATTTTGCAGGGAATCGGGGCTAAAGCCCCTCCTACATCCGGGCCTGAAGGCCCTCCTACCGCGCTCTCGAGAGGCGGTAGAGCAGGCGGAGCGCATCGCCCGCCGTCTCGTCCCCCGCCTCCGACTGCGCCAGCAGCTCGTCCCAGGTGGCTTTCGCGTAGCCCGACAGCGAGACCGAGTCCTGATCGAGTTCGTCGGGGACCACGGCGAGGTCGGTGGTGCGCTCGCGCCGGCGGAGGCTCGCGAAGAGCTCCCGCCGCGTCTCCATGACCTCGTCCAGGGCGCCGGCAGTGGCCAGGTTCACGCTGCCGGTGAAACCGATCTTCACCGCCGTGCGCTCCTTGCCCGGCAGGTCGTCCAGCCAGGAGCGGAAGCGTTCCACGTCGTCGGCGTCGTTGACGGTGAAGTGCCCGGCCACGAAGTGCCAGTCGCCGACGGCGAGCGGCGTGACCTCGCAGCGTTCGGCATCCAGGTCGACGAGCAACACCCGGTTCGGCTCTTCCTCCACGAAATCGGTGGCCACCGGCGCGCCGGAATACCAGATGCGGCCGGTCTCGCCCACGGCCGTCACCGAGTGGCGGTCGCCGAGGGCGAGGTAGTGGTAGCGGCCCTCGCGGATGGCGGCCTCGGCCGCCGCGAGGTCGATGACGGCCGGTTGGGAGGCATCCGGCGAGAGATTGTCGGTCTGGCCGTGGCAGACCGCGATGCGCGTGACGCCGGCGGCCGCCGGAT
>Ga0209943_1002156_pt1 | contig 11059 bp, 11 predicted proteins | sample SalPonR1_B_D2_MG_FD_185698 | JGI IMG/M metagenome (GOLD analysis project Ga0209943, IMG submission 185698) | Salt pond soil microbial communities from South San Francisco under conditions of wetland restoration - Salt Pond MetaG R1_B_D2_MG... ... | reverse complement strand
TATAGGCTTAGTAAGTACTAGTTTGATCTGAGGCATTCCGAAAAGCCCTAGGGTATCTATAATAGTAGCAAAGGTAAGCTGAGAAACAATCATAACAGCCATAGCAAATGCAGTCCCTAGATAACTTATACCTTTCATAATATTAAAAATGATCATAACACCAAAAAAACCTGCCAATAAATAAACTTTATTGACTTCTGTAACATTCCTTATATTTCCTTTGCCTAAAAGAACAACAGCTGCAACAGCAAAGACAAGCCCTACAGCATGTACAACCGCTGTAGCTTCTATAAATCCTACTTTTTCACTTATACGCGTATTAAAAACATTTTGAAGACTAACGAACAAACCTCCTAATGTTGAAAACAAAACACCTATCATCTAATCCCTCCGTCTTTAATTTTTAATTAACTTATGTAGTTTATTATATCAAATATCTAAATAATATAAACAAAAATATAGAAAAATGCGATAATCAAGACTAATTACCGCATTTATATTACATATTTTATTATTTACTCTTTATATTTTAATTTATCCGCTGCTAATCTTCCAATCTATCTATCAACATAATGCCATCTGCATCTTCACTGAAAAGAGCATTATATGAAATATAAGACATTTTTCTTCTGTTAAATTCTCCACCCAACATCACTGAAGGATCAGTAGTATCATCTTTAAATAAACCCATCTCAACTGCTCTTATATTTGCACTATCCCATTCAAAATCTTCTCCATCCTTATATCCTAATGCTCTAAGTACTAAAGTAGCATATTCCGTTTCTTTCATTGGATTAGCAGAACCATATTCCGTTGAACTTATACCATTGATTAATCCTTCATAATGTAGGTAATCTATAGTTGGTTTAACCCAGTCAGGTACATCTGTAAATTCGCTAGTGTAGTCTGGGTTTTCTACTACAAATAATTCGATTTCCTCTTCTACTCCCAAAAGCCTTGCATACATTGCAGCACCTTCAGCTCTTGTAAGTCCTTTATCTAATTCTAAGCCTTTATCTGTACCTTGTAAAATACCAATTTCTTTTAAAGCTTGACCATAAAAGTCTTGGTGCTTTCTATCTAACTGAATCAATTCTTTTAATCTATTCTCGACTTCTTCTCTATTTCCACTAAACTTTTCATCATCCTGTACAGGTTCCTCACTTGGCTCACCTGTACTGTTTTCCGTTTCAAATTCTACAAAAAAGATTATTTTATCCTCGCCAGTATTCTGTAATTCTCTAGATAATCTTAATAAATCAATAGTATATTTATTTCCATCTACTATGTGAGCATTATGATTAACTACTTCATAATCTGTAGAAATAGAATAAAGTATCTTCATACCAGTTCCTTCAAGCATAGCATAAAGCTGTGCATCATCTGGACTGCTTTCTTCACCTTCTAAAGACTGGTCATCTAGTGTAACATCCATTTCAAATCTCTTATTACCGTTTTCCAATTCTACTAATCTTATACCATCTTCACTCTCATTAGTTTCATTCATATGAACTAAAAAGCTTTCCATATCTTCAATCTCAATAATCGCTTTTTCCCCAGCAAAGTTGTATCCCTTATCCATATACTCTACTGCTTCTGTAGTAGTAGTTACTCCTTCTAAACCTTCAAAGTCTTCATCTTCAAAAAATGTTAAGGCCTCCGTCTCTGTTTCTGTTTCTGTGTCAAGCTCTTCATCCATGAGGTCTGTGTTTTGAGCTACCAAAATTTCCATTCCACCAGAGCCATCTTTATTAAGTTCTACTCCTACTTCCATTTGTATACAACCTGTAAGAACCATTATTAAAGCTACCATCATTGCAATTAATGATATTTTTCTTATTCCCATGTTATACCACCTTTCTTTTTTAAATAAATTAAATCTCTTATATTTATTCTACTACAACACCTGTTCCTGATGCTGTAACCATAAGCATAGAACCATTTTGTCCAAGTACTTCATAGTCGATGTCTACCCCTACAACAGCATTACATCCTAATCTTCTAGCTCGTTCTTCCATTTCTTTTATAGCAGATTGTCTAGCTTCGATTAATTCACCTTCATAAGAATTTGATCTTCCACCAAAAAAGTTAGTCAATCCTGCAGCAAAATCCTTTATGAAATCTACACCTGCTATCACCTCACCAAAAATAATTCCCTTATACCCTACAATTTTCTTTCCCTCTACAGTTGGGGTTGTTGTAACTATCATAATTTTCCTCCTAGAATTTATATTTATACTATTATACTATAAAAAATAGGTGTTCATAATTCTCTTTAACTTATATACTTGATATTATTGTATCATAAATTAATATCAATATGTACATAAAATAACAGTATTTAGCTTTTATCCAACATCTTTAAAAGTAAATAAACAAATGAAAATATGTTGTTGAAAGGAGCATTACATGTTAAAGTATATAAGATGTTCCTTGAATTCTAGTAAAACAACTAACAAATGATGAATTTGAAACTATATTATAATTAAAGTAACATCTTTTATATTAAATAGAAACTAAATTTAGGAGGAAGAAAATTTGAAAAAATCAATGATATTGTTTCTCGTAATTCTCGTAGCTCTTGTAGCATACAACGGAGTATATACCATTGAATCGGGAGAAGAAACTGTTGTTACAAGATTCGGAGAATATGCAAGAACTGAAACACAGGCTGGATTGAAATGGAAGATCCCCTTGGTAGAGCAAAACTATACAGTAAATGTTGCAGAAATCAGACGTATGGAATTTGGATTCACAACAACTAAAGATGTAGAACCGGGTTCACTACTTTCATATGACACAAGCCTGAGTAACGATCCTCTGATGCTTACGGCAGACGAAAATCTTGTCAATGTTGAGACTATCGTACAGTTTAGGGTTTCGGACAGCAAAAAATTTCTTTTTAATGTGGACGATCAATTTGGAACCCTCAACACCGTTGCTGTATCCACAATCAGAAGAAGCATAGCAAACAACGTTCTTGATGAGGTACTCACAGACAACAAAGTAGGAATACAACAAGAAATAAGGGACGACTTGCAAGGAATCTGCGACAACTATGGAATAGGTCTTCAGATAACTGCAGTTCAACTTCAAGATGTTTATCCCCCAGAAGAAGTAGATGACTCATTCAAGGATATTTCCAGGGCAAAGGCTGACAAAGAAAGCAAGATAAACGAAGCCGTATCCTATGAAAATAAAGTAATCCCGGATGCCAGAGGAGAAGCTTCAAAGCTTATTTCCGAAGCAGAAGCCTACAAGGAAGACAGGATAAGAAGAGCCAATGGAGACGTGGCAAACTTCAACGCAGTGTATGAAAAATACGTTTTAGGAAAAGAAGTTACAAGAAAACGTCTTTATATTGAAACCCTTGAAGAGGTTCTACCCGGCAAAGAAATATATATAGTTGGAGATGATGGAAATACACTGAAATTCCTTCCACTTCAAGGAATGACAAGTGAAGGGAGTGTACAGTAATGGAAGAATTAATAAAAAAGATTATAAAATATTTTCAAAATAAAGAATCAAATGGAGAACAAAGCAGCAAAAAACAATACAAGAAACCATCCATATCAAAAAAAGGAATTGGGAGTATTGTTTTTGCAATTCTAGCATATATTTTGATTACAAACTCCTTCTTTACTGTCAACGAATTCGACCAGGCAGTAGTAACAAGATTTGGAGAAGTACAAGTCGTTATAGTCGAAGAAATAACACCGGAACTTGAAAAGGAAATATACGATATTCCACAGTTTGAAAATGTGAAAATCCGACAGGGTAAGGGTCTTTTCTTTAAGGTTCCAGTAATAGACCAGGTTGAAAAATACACATCACGTCTATTAACTTACAACACTCTTGCCAGAGAGGTTACCACCTCTGATAAAAAGAAGATAGTTCTTGACAACAATGCCCAATGGGTAATAAGAAATCCTCTTCTTTTTAGAATAACCGTTAACAATGTAAGAAGTGCAAATACAAAACTTGACGATATTATCTATTCAAAATTAAACGAAAAAATCGGTCTAACGGATGGATCCACATTGATTTCCGACAAGGAATATGTTTACGCAATGACCAACCAGATCAAGCTCAACACAAATGAAGAAGTGAAGAATTTTGGTATGGAAGTAATCGATGTAAGAATTGCAAAGACGGAACTTCCGGCAAGCAACTACGAGAACATATTCAATCGAATGAGAACAGAAAGACAGAAGATTGCCAACAAGTTCAGGGCTGAAGGCGAAGAGCAGTACAAGATAAAAAAGGCCCAGGCTACAAAAGAAGTCACTATTCTAAAGGCTGAAGCCTATGAAAAGGCCCAAGCTATAAAAGGTGAGGGAGATGCATTAGCCCTTGAGACATATGCCAACGCATACAACAAAGATCCTGAATTCTACGCTTTTTACAGGACTCTTGAGAGTTACAAGAAAACACTAGGAGACAAGACCAAAATTGTAATCGGTGCTGACTCTGAGTTTGCAAAGTATCTTTACGGAGTTGAGTAGAAAGTAGATACCCTGCCAAAATAATTGTTTTAACTGAATTAGATTAAAATACCCTTCAGCTATTTTCGCTGAAGGGTATTTTAAATGTATTAATCAGTTTTTGCTATCTTATCTGCTAATTTCATTTTTATCTTCCTTTCATCATTTGTTTGTATTATTTATTAAATCCTATCAACTAACTAGGTTCCATGCTACCAATTGGTAGTATGAATTTGTCAACTAACAGTTGCAAATGATGATTTTTTCAGTATTTTTGTTAATTTCTCATTTATAAGAAGATTATAATCGTTTTATATGTCATTTTAATAGTATAAATCGATTATAGTCGTTTTATATATCGGTCTCTTCAGGTTCTTCCAACTCCAACTCATCATAATCCCCAAATATATCATGTAGCTTATCTTTAGCCTGCTTTTTAATATCATCATCTATATACATTGCTACCTTGCCTAGTGCCAATGCTAAGGCACCCAAGTCATCTACGTAGCCTACACCTACAGTAAAATCAGGAACTAAATCAAAAGGCATAATAAAGTATCCTAATGCTCCAATAATTATAGCCTTCTCTTTCTTTGGTACGTCAGGTTTTTTAAGCAGATAATATGCAATCAGCACATAATATATAACCTTAATACCTGCAGTTTTTGCTACCTTTTTAATCTTTTCAAATAAAGATTTCTCAGAATACTGATCTGAATAATCCTTGTTTTCGAATTCTTTACTCATTATTATACTCTCCTCTATATTATTTTTCCAATCTCTGATTCAAAAATTCATATCTTCTAAAGTTAATTACTTCTTTCACCTGTAACTTGCTATTAAAACCTATCAAATCCAATAATAGTTCGAATAAGACTCCCATTGATAATATTGACTTTCAGATAAAAATTTTTAGCTTCAATGTTATAAAAATCAAAGATAGATGACAAAACATAACTATAAAAATCAGTTCTTTCTTGAAATTTTCTATATAATTATTTACTTATAGCATTATAATATTTGATTTTTAGTTCTTCTGAAAAATCTTCTTCATAAAGTATTGAGAAAATCATTTCTTCCAATAACTCTTTACTTATTTTCCCAGCAGCTAGATAGATTGAAATATTTTCTGTTTCATTTATAAATCTATTAATTGCATATAAATATCCATTAATATTTAAAAAATGTATACCTACAGCTATAGCTATCCTTTTATTACCATCTTGAAAACAATGATTTCTGTTAAAAGAATAAAAATAATATGTCAACTTATCTTCTATATTAGGATAATAACAATCATTTTTTACTTGCTGAAGAATACCCTGAATTGCACCTTTATTTAAAATCCCTGATGCTCCACCACCACTTATATTTATCACTTGTTCGTATATATCTATCAATTGAGAGTAATCTATATATGTCATTTTAATACTCCTTTAATCTTTTAAAGACTTCTTTAGCTTCTTCTAATCTATCTTTTAATTCCTTGCTTTTTTCGCCTAAAAATTTTTCGAATTCTATTTGGTTCAAAGGAGTAATATATTCTTGCAACTGAAGATGAAGCGCATCTCTAAATGCTAAATCCCTGCTTGCCATTTTATTTCTTGCTTTATTTAAAAGAGGTTTATTGCTAGGATGCATATGGAATTTTTCAAAAATTTCATCTACTTCCTTAGGTTTTATTCTTCTATTTAATTCTTCTGATAGTTTTTCGATTTCATAAGCTATTCCTGATTCGTAAGAAGAAATAAGATCCAAAACTTCTGAATATAAGGTATCTCTAATTCGATCATTTTTATGTAATCTCAAAATTTTTCTATATTCATCTGCTTTTTCTTTGAAAATCGATTGATATATTTTATTTGTATAAATAGCATACTTTATATTTCCCATATCTACATATTTTTTTAATGCATCTGTAAATTCTTTTCGGTAATTTTCTTCATCATACCATGACATTAAAAAATTTTCGTCTCTTTGATTTATATATTTAGTTCTACCTCCGGTTTTTTTATTAACTACATCAATTGATATATCTAAAATTACACTTCTTAAATTTTTAGCTTTTTTGCTTTCAGTTAATAACATTGCCATGTTCAAAAAAGCCCTAAAAGTAAAAATACCTAAAACATTTACTTTGGTACCGACAATATTATCGGTACCAAAACTATCTATGAGCTCTTCTTTTAGTATTTTCAACTGTTTGCCACGCAAAACTTTATAGCCATTTTTTTCAAGCTCGTCTTTGTATTTACTTATATATCTTTCTATTGTTCTTATATCTACCTCGAAAAATTCTGCAATCAATTCTTTAGTCCACAATATTTCTTCTTTTAAGTTTATGCCTTCTATATTTAATTGATTTTGTATTTCAAATACAGTAAATTGGTTGTTTAATATATTTAATCTAGTAACTTTTGATTCAGTTAAATTCTTCATTTATACTTTATCTCCTTATTTCTATTGTTGCTGTAAGACCCAGTAAAATTTTGTCTAAAAATAATCGATTATCTTTTTATAAGCAGATGCTGTTCCGTGATGAATCTCATCAATTATATGTCAAGAGACTCAACCTCTTCTAAATTTAAATTAATCTTTTTAATTTGTCGATAAGATAATCAAGTACAACTCTCTAAACCATAAATATCAGCCATTTATACCCTGTATTAATAGCCTAATCTATACCTTTAACGGAAGTAATTTGATTCATAGTTGAATTGATTTGATTCAGCCCTTCTACCACCAAATATTAATCACTCTCTGACGGCTTTCCCACTCTCTCAGTTCCGGTGTCCAGAATCTCGACCATTCTTTTGCTTCTTGATGATCAGGATGATCTTTGTCTAATATTATTTTCCTGAATTCTACAAAACCACCAACACCTCCGACATCTTCAGGTGGAGTTTGCCCCTTAGCTTCCACAAGATATGGAAGTTCACCGTCATATTCTTCAATCACCTGAACCAACTCAATAACATGTTCCCAATAATCTCCGAAATCATATGCGTAGACCATCTTCTTACATTCAGGAAAAAAATCAGATAAGGTGCGGTCTTTCATGATAACAGCGCTGCTATCATAATCCAAATCCTCCTCAAAAGGTACTATCCTAAGCTCCTCTTCCCCAGTCCCTTGATTATATACGGTAAAATCATAGAGATGATAATCTTTCCAGTTAAAAATATTTTGTATTACCTTATGAAGATTTTCTAAACTCATATCTGCTGGAACAATAATTTTTCTTTCAGCAGTGTATACTTCAAGATCAAGTGTAATTTTCAGTTCATATACACGGCTTTTGTACGGCTGCATTCCTGTCAAATCTTCCATAGCCTTAATCATTTTCTTATATGGATTAAATCCTTCGTTATTACTATAATCAACGAATCTATAGTTAGAAGCAACACCTACAACATCACTATACATCTTATCAATATGATTATATTTTCTACCAACATGAAAGGCACATTCCATACCTGCTTTTGATACCCAGGCTGCAGCATGTCTGCTGCTGTTCTTAGTAAATTCAATTTCACCTGAAAGTTCCAAATATTCATCAACTATTTCTGTATTCAGGTTAATTGCCAACATTGTATTTCTTATTGCATTTTCTATCTTTTCTTCAATTTTATTCAGATCCTTTCGTTTGACTTGATACATGGCAACAGTAAAACGAGTAGCATTGTTAACTAGAACAAGCATGTCCTCAACTCTGCGGTTATCCCAAACTTTCGTCCAATTTGCCGTCCATGTAAACAAAGGATTAATATTTTCATCTGTAGCTGGTGGTTTCATACCTAAAGCTTTCGATAATTTACCTGTTAATGCTATTTGCATAATATCTTTCCTCCTTTTTTAAAGTTACCTACTTCCCACAACATTTTTTATATTTTTTCCCTGAGCCACAAGGGCATGGATTCATTTCTTCCAATTTTCTTACCTTTCACAAGTGGTTTTGATAGAATCCTTGGTTCGCGTTAAACTTTACTCCTTAATAAGCATTAATACTCATTATCTCATGTCATTTTATCTACAATCAGAACGGTAACTCATCCTTTGAATCACAAGAACTATCCTTAGTAGTAAGCTCATCCATTTCATTGTTTTCATCTATCATTGTACCATAGGGTACACCATTTTCAGTATATCCAGCAATAAAATCCATTCCATAAATAATTAATAATTCAATTCATTTTCCTCAATAAATATATCAAAATCATCTTTTACCTCATAATCTAATCTTTTCATATTATACTTTTCATATTCATCTTCAGCTAATTTTTTTGCTACTTGATGTGATATTTTACCAGCATTATTTAAGATTTCTCTTTCATTAAATTTTAGAAAGGCATTTAACTTTTCTTCCCAATCTTTCATATGCATAGGATTTTTTCTTTCAGCTTGATCTTCAGCATAATCTAAATACATTGTGACTATCCTGTTTAAAGACTTTAGTTCCTTCTCATTCAAATAATTTTTAGCTACAACAACATCTTTCTTTCTAACCTTACTTCCTTTCCAGTTTGTTAAACCCATATTGTCCTTTTCTGAGTCTACTCTTTGGTGGATTAGCTCGGCAGCTGTATTTCCATGTATAGCAAAATGCAATTTGTTTTGAACTGTAGCAAAAAAATCTTTTGCCTGATCAGAATTTGATTCATAATCTATTGATAAAGCATATATATCTGTAATTTTTTTATAGAATCTCTTTTCACTAGCCCTTATATCTCTAATGCGTTCTAAGAGCTCGTCAAAATAATCTTCACCTAAGTTCTTCATTTCTTTAAGTCTTTCATCATCCATAGTAAAACCCTTAATTAAATACTCATTTAGTCTTTCTGTGGCCCACCTTCTAAATTGAGTACCACGATGAGAGCGAACTCTATATCCAACAGCTATAATCATTTCAAGGTTATAAAAGTTAACATCCCTTTCAACCCTTCTATTTCCTTCATTTTGAACTATCCGGTTTTTCCGGATAGTTCGATTTTCTTCTAATTCATTTTCTTCATATATATTTATAATATGTTCATTAATAGTTCTTACATCTTTCTGATAAAGTTCAGCTATAGACTTCTGAGTCATCCAAACCGTCTCGTTTTCTATTTTTACATCAATTTTCGTTTTTCCGTCTTCAGTCTGGTAGATTAAAATATCATTTTTATTAGTCATTTATTCCTCCAAAATTTAATTCTTAGAATTAATTATATCATAATCATTTTTTAATCTTCTATCCAAATGATCTTTCATTAATAAAAACATCTAATACACCCTTTCCGATATTATTAACTATATTATACCTAAAATTTCAAATTTAGAAAAATTAAAATTTAATATTGGCCTGCCAAGCCAATTAAAAGTCAGACTATAAATATATACTTAAGTTGAAAGTAAAATAAAAAAACAGGAGGAAACAAAAATGAAAAATAATAATCTAACATAGTCAGACAAAATAAGGATCTAAAAACTCTAAAAATGGAAATGCTGAAAAAACATAAAAGAAAATAGCAAAGCAAGTATTAATTAAGCTTATTATTAATGAACTATTCGGACTTTCCGAATAGTTCATATTTTTAAACTTTTTTATTAATCTTTAGTATTAGATTTTCCACCTGGATTAGTTTGATTTCGCAATCCAGCTTGAGTTAGTCTCTTATATATGGCCTTAGTTGGTAGCAACCATAAGAAACCCTTTCCACTGTATACATTTAAGAATCCTTCTCCAGATGTTGCTGATCCTAATATGCTTTTCCCAGCTTTTTGAACACTAAAGTCAATATTCCCACTTCTTAGTACTACAAAATTACCATCTACTTTTAATGTATCGTTATTCAATTCATACTCTATAATCTCTTCTCCTGGAACAGGTACCTCTAATAGAACTATTCCTTTTCCAGATAGTTTAGTTTGTATAAATCCCTCATTTCCTAATAATGCTGATGATATATTTTTCATAGGCGCTGCTCCTACCTCTATGGAAGACTCACAGGCATAAAAACATCCATCATCCACAATTATTTCTTCATTATCTAATTCTATAAGTGTACCATAAATTAAACAAATAAATACATAATAAACTAATATTTACTTCTCTAACCTCTGGTCCAGAAATTCATATCTCCTAAATTCCAGCGCATCCTTCACCTGCTTATAAAACCATTCTTGCCTTTCTTTATTTTCACTACTCCATTCAAAGGAAAGTTTTATTTTCATCACTTCACCATCAAATCCAAAAATATCTCCGTGGGTTTTTGTAAGAAAATGTATTGGATTTTTTTGAGCTAAACTTCTCCATTTAGCATCACTAAATTCCATATGATTTCTGGAAGACTTATCTCTTACCATATCCAGTTTATTCCTGTTATTGGTGTAAAACTCTTTAAAAGAATTGACTATCTCTTCTATATAAGCACTGCTATGAACTTTCTCATCTTTTAAAAAGCTTTGAACAACAGGTATTTTATACATTTTAGACATACTTGTTTTTTCTATCATATTTATGAATTTATCTTCTTCAGAATCTTTGAATCCTTCTAGCTCCAATTCCGGTTCTTCTTCAACCACATAATCTACAA
>Ga0209943_1002155_pt1 | contig 11060 bp, 14 predicted proteins | sample SalPonR1_B_D2_MG_FD_185698 | JGI IMG/M metagenome (GOLD analysis project Ga0209943, IMG submission 185698) | Salt pond soil microbial communities from South San Francisco under conditions of wetland restoration - Salt Pond MetaG R1_B_D2_MG... ... | reverse complement strand
CGCGCGCGCAAAAAACCCTCCAGCTCGGTAAACAACCCGTCCATCGCGCGCGCCATCCGCGCCGTGTCGCTGGTTTCCGTGGCCAGTTCGAGTTCGCCCCGGTAGCGGGACGGCGGATTGAAAGCCGCCCGCGGGTCCGGCAGCCGCCCCAGCGCTCGGTCCAGGTCCGCCAGCGGCCCGCGGCCGACGCGGCGCGCGAAACCATCGCGCGGCAACCGCAGGCAATCCGCCAGCGACTCGACGCCCAGGCTGCGCAGCACCGTCATCGTCGCCACCGGCCAGCCGGTGACCGCCGGGCGCAGCGGGCCGAGCCGGCTCGCCAGCGCCGCCAGCTCGGTCACGGCCTCCTCCACCCGTGCGCGCGCCAGCCACAGCGCGGCCAGCGGCGTCGGCGCCACCGCATCCCGGCCGGCGTAACCGGCCGCACGCAGCCCGTCGCGCAACCGCTCGCGCAGCGCCTCCAGGCCGCCGAACAGCTGCAGGCTGCCGCGGACCTCCAGCAATAATGCGGCCGGCGGCGCCAGGCTCACCACCGAAGTGAAGGCGCCGGCCCAGGCCGCGAGACGCGCCAGCGCGGCCTGCTCCGCCGCCTCGTCCCGCGCCAGCACGGCCAGCCCGGGACACAGCGCAAGCGCCGCATTCAGCGGCAAGCCGGATGCCACGCCCTGTTCGGCCGCCGCGCGACTCGCCCGCACGACCCGTCCGGCCGAATCCACGATGATGCGCGCCGCCATGTCCTCGTCACCGCCGCTGCGCACTTCCAGCGGCAGCTGCGGCAGTCCCAGGCACAGCCACAAGGGCGCGCGCGGCGGCCGCCGGGTCGCCGGACCGTCGGCGGCGGGAAAGGCGTCACCGGGAAGGCCGGCGCGCGTCTGCGCGGCCGCGCCGTTCATTGCGCGCGCAGCGAAGCGACCGGCAAGGCGTGCGATGCGTTTCCGTGTTGCTTGAGCAACCGCAGGTGGGCGCCGCCCTCGCCGGCGGACAGGCTGAGCCGCAAGGCGGCCGTCGAGGGCCTGGCCAGCGCGGCGGGCGGGCGAAACAGCACCAGCGGCGCCCGGCCGGCCTCGGCTGCCAGTTGCAGGCGGCGCAGGCAGGCCGGGCGCGCCCGTTCGGCCCAGGCGAGCACCAGCCGGCAACTGCCCGAGCGCAGCGCCTGCTCCGCCGCCCAGAGCGCCGCCTCGTCATCGGCGGGGCGCACCAGCAACAGGCGCGCCGGGTCGACGCCGGCCGCCGCCAGCGCCGGCGCATAAGGCAAAAACGGCGGCGCAATCCACGCGATCCAGCCGGCGGCCCTCGCCGGGCCGGCCCCCTTGCCCTCCCCCGCGTTCTCGCCCCTGCCGCAAAGCCGCGCGAGCAAGGGCATGAACAGCGCGAGCTCGCCGCTGCCCCAGCGCTCCACGGCCATCTCGGTGAGACGGCCGGCCGGCCAGCCGCCGTCGGGCAGCCATGCGTCGAGTTGCGGGTATCCGCTGGACAGGGTCGGCCAGCGGAGGTCGCGGCGTCCGGCCCGCCACACGCGCGGATCGTCCAATACTTCCTGGAGGGCTTCGTTCATTGCCTGGAAAAGATCCGGAGGGGATGGAGGCCTTGCTAACGCCGCATCACGCCGACCACCACGCCCTCGATCACGATAGGCTGGCGGTCCAGGTCCACGCGGATCGGCTCGAAATCATCGTTCTCCGGCAGCAGCCAGACGATCTTGCCTTCCTGCCGATAGCGCTTCACCGTCACCTCGTCATCGAGGCGCGCGACGACGATCTGCCGGCTGCGCACGTCGGGCGTGCGATGCACCGCGACCAGGTCGCCGTCCAGGATGCCGGCATTGCGCATGCTCATGCCGTGGACCTGCAACAGGTAATGCGGGCGCGGCCGGAACAGCGCGGGATCGACCTGGTAGCGGCCCTCGATGTGCTCCTCGGCCAGGATCGGCCGGCCCGCCGCGACCCGGCCGACCAGCGGCAGGCCCGCCGCCTCCCGGGTCGCCGCCTCGTGAGCCGCCACCAGGCGGATACCGCGGGAAGTGCCCGGCACCAGCTCGATGAAACCCTTCCTCGCGAGCGCGCGCAGGTGTTCTTCGGCGGCGTTCGCCGACCGGAAACCGAGCGCCGTCGCGATCTCGGCGCGGGTCGGCGGCATGCCGGAGTCCTCGATGAACTGGTGCACCAGGTCGAGGACCTGGCGTTGACGTGCGGTGAGTCGGTTTTGCATGCCCGTGACCTGTGTGGATGAACAGTATTGTGATTATATACAGACGGGCGGCGACGGCAAGCACCGGGTCGGGAAATGCGCCGGCCTCGAGCCCGATGAGACGGCTCGAAGATGCAAGCCGGATGCGCAAGTTGAATGTACAAGCGTCTTTCTGTAGCTTATTCGGCGATTGTGCGAATCAATAACGTGCGGCTTCGCGGCGCGCTAAAATTTTCTCGCGTGCTAAAATCAGCTTGTAAAAACCAACACGAACACCGTAGGGGATGGAATCCATGAAAAAGATCTCTTTGTATGCCGGCCTCGCCGTTATCGCCCTTGGCGTGACGAGCGGCTGCGCCACCATCACGCAGGAAGAGCTGGATGCCGTGCGCACCACGGCCGAGCAGGCGCTTAGCGAAGCCCGTGCAGCCAACACCGGCGCGGAAGAAGCCAAGCGCATTGCGACCAACGCCCAGAACACCGCCAACCGCGCCGCCCAGGCCGCCAGCGAGGCCCAGGCCTGCTGCGCCGCCAACACGGACCGGATCGAGCGGATGTTCGAGCGCTCCATGACCAAGTAAGGGACACGCTTCGTCCTGAGCGAAAGGCCGCAGCTTGCTGCGGCCTTTTTATTTGCCCGGTCGGTTCACCAGGTTCGGTTCACCAGGTTCTGTTCGCCACCGCTCGAGCGCTCGGGGCCGTTGATGCGCCCGGCCAGACGCGCCGCGGAACATCCTCAACGCGCGGTCGCGGCCAGGTTCCTGAGGGGCACGGCCGTGGGCACGCCGGTGGCCGCCGCGAAAATCGTGTCGGCGCGCGCCCAGTCGATGTCCAAGCCGCGGAGTTGCGCGGCCTCGCGCAGCAGCGTCGTGAAACGCATCCTGAGCTGCGACTCGCTCTCTTCCTCCAGCGGCGGATGCACCTCCGCGTAGAGCGTGTCCGCGGCCCAGCCCACCTTGATCGGCTCGCTCATGATGCGCACGCTGGTGCCGATCGCCACCTGCGGGAACAGCGACTCGATGTGCTCCGGGAACAGCCGTATGCAGCCGGAGGTCACGCGCATGCCGACGCCGTCCGGGTTGTTGGTGCCGTGGATCAGGTACGAGGTCAGGTTGAGCCGCATGGCGTAGTCGCCCAGCGGATTGTCCGGGCCGGGCGGCACCACGCGCGGCAGGATCTCGCCGCGTTCCGCGCGGTCGCGGCGGATGGATTCGGGGGGATACCAGGACGGTTTCTCGGTCTTGCCGATGATCCGGTGCGAACCGACCGGCGTGTCCCAGTCCATCTTGCCGATGCTGATCGGGTAGGTGATGACTTTTGCCCGCTCGCCCGCCTCCGGCTCGGGGAAGTAATAGAGGCGGTACTCGGGCAGGTTGATGATCACGCCCTCGCGCGGCCCGGGGGGCAGCACGTAGCGCGTGGGCAGCAGCACCGGCGTGCCGTCGCCGGGAATCCAGACGTCCACGCCCGGGTTCGCCCACTCCAGCTCCTTGTAGCCCACGCCGTAGTCGCGCGCCACGTCGAGCAGCGTGTCCTCGTAAGTGGTGTGCATCTGCGAGGGCACCCCGACCAGGTCCGTGCCCCGGGGCGGCAGCACGAAGCTCGCCGCCGCCGCGTCCGCCGCCGGCAGCAGCGCTGCCAGCACCAGCAAGGCCGACGCGCCGAAGGTTCCAGGCATCCTGCTCAATGTGTTTTCCCGTTGATTTGCGAACAGCTCCGAAGCGCCATTTTAACCTGATCGGCCCCGCGGGTAGCGGTCTTTCCGCCTCGCGCCAGTTGACGCTTCCCCGGCCGAACCTTAAGGTTCCCGCACCCGCCGCCGGAGCACGCCGATGAGCCTCAGGATTTCTTTCGAACTCAGCAACAACGATATCAAGCATTTCCGCGAGGCCATGCGCAAGGCGCGCCGCACCGTGCGCATGCGGGAAGACAGCGAGATCGTCAGCGAGGCGCGGCCGCTGTTCGAGGACGTCGATACGCGCCAGGTGCCGGTATTCGTGCGCCATCGCATCGAGCTGCTCAAGGCCATGACCGACATGCTCGAGGACGAGGAATGGCACATGCGGCGCCGCGAGCGTGAGCGCGTGCTCACCGCGCTGGCTTATTTCCGGGACCCCGACGACCTGATCCCCGACGAGATCCCCGGCCTCGGCTTCCTCGACGACGCCATCATGATCGAACTGGCCGTCCGCGAGTTGAAGCACGAAATCGAAGCCTACCGGGACTTCTGCAGCTATCGCGAGAAATACGACTCCGGTTTCCGCCTGCGGCGGAACGCCGACACGCGGGCGCGCAAGCTGGCTGCCCGGGAGCAGCAGCTGCGCGAGCGCGCGGCCCGGCGCCGGGACAAGGAGCAGGGCCCGGCCCAGGTGCTCTGAACCATGCGGCGGGTCATTTTCAACCGCAAGGGCGGCGTCGGCAAATCCAGCATCACCGCCAACCTCGCGGCGATCAGCGCGGCGCGCGGGCACGACACGCTGGTCGTCGACCTGGACGCACAGGGCAACGCCAGCCAGTACCTGCTGGGCGACGCCTGGGAAACCGCGGAAAGCGACATCGCCGCGTTCTTCAACGACGCGCTGTCGATCCGCATCATGCCGCGCGACCCGCTGCGTTACCTGGCGCCCACCGACTACGAGGGCCTGCACGTGCTGGCCTCCTCGCCGGAACTGGCGGAACTGCAGTCCAAACTGGAGGCGCGCCACAAGATCTACAAGCTGCGGGAACTGCTGCTCCGGCTCGCGGAACAGTTCGACCGCATCTACATCGACACGCCGCCCGCCTTCAACTTCTATACGCTGTCGGCGCTGATCGCGGCGGACAGCTGCCTGATCCCCTTCGACTGCGACGATTTCTCGCGCCGGGCGCTTTACACCCTGCTGGAAAACGTGGAAGAGACGCGCGCCGACCACAACCCCGAGCTGCGCATCGAGGGCATCGTCATCAACCAGTTCCTGTCGCGCGCCAAGCTGCCGCAGCGGCTGGTGGACGAACTGTGCGAGGAAGGGCTGCCCGTGCTGGACACCCGCTTGTCGTCCAGCGTGAAGATGAGCGAGTCGCACGACCAGTGCATCCCGCTGATTCACTTCGCCCCCCGCCACAAGCTGACCGGGCAGTTCATCGCCCTCTACGAGGAACTGGAAGGCTGAGACCTTCCTGCGGGCTCAGCCGCCGGGCTCAGTCCGAGTCATGGCCACCCTGGCGGCCGGGCCTCATGCGCTCTTCCAGCTGCTCCCAGGCGCGGTGGCTGGCGCCGAACACGTCCTGGTAGTCCTGGATCGCGGCGGTGACCACCTTCGCGGCCTGGTCGCGACCGTAGATGTCCGTGATCTGGACGCCCGAGGTCATGTTCGGGCCCATCTTGTAGGTGCTGAAGTAGTGCTGCAGGCGCTGGATCAGGACCTCCGGCAGGTCCTTGATGTCCTGTGCTTCGCTCCAGATGTAGTCGTTGCGCAGCACGGCGATGATCTTGTCGTCGGCCTCGCCGCCGTCGATCATCTGGATGCCCCCGATGACGCGCGTGTTCAGCAGGATGTCGCCGCGCGTGATCTGCCGCTCGCTGAGCACGCAGATGTCCAGCGGGTCGCGGTCGGCGCGCTTGGCGCCGGGCGTCAGCAGTCTCACCTGCTCGTCGCAATAGGTTTGCGGGATAAAGCCGTAGAGCGCGGGCGGCGCCGCCGAGGTGCGCTGGGGACGGTCCACGATGGTGTAGCCCGATTCCTTGTCGACCTCGTACTTGACGTGGTCAAAGGGCGTGATCTCGATATAGGCGCGCACCTCCACGGGCGGGTTCGGGCCCGGGTCGAGGCCATGCCACGGATGCGGCCGCCAGCTGTGGAATTGCGCCGAATTGTCTTTATCGCTCATGAACCGGAAACCTCCTGTGGGCGCGCCCCGAATCCGCGCGGCGGCGCATACCGAACAAGCTTACATGAACACGCTCGTACAGCCTGCCCCTGCCTGGCTCCCCGTCGCCGCGAATGCGGTCGGTTTCAACATCGTCTGGGCCGTGACGGTATTCGGCGCCGCCGGCGGCCTGCCCTGGGCCGGACCCGCGGCCCTGCTGGTATTCGCCACCATACAGGTCTCCATGGCCACCCGGCCGCGCTACGACCTCGCAGCGATGGCGGTCTTCGCGACCGCCGGCCTGCTGATCGACAGCGCCTGGTCGCTGTCCGGCGCGCTCACTTATGCCGCCGGCTGGCCATCTCCCCAGCTCGCGCCGGTCTGGCTGGTCAGCCTGTGGGCCTCCTTTTCCCTGACCCTGGGCCATTCACTGGCCTGGCTGCGCCCGCGGCCGGTCCTCGCCGCGTTTTTCGGGCTTACGGGCGGCGGCTTCTCCTACTGGGTGGGCGCGCGCGTCGGCGCGGTGGAACTGGCCATGCCCGGGTGGATCTACGCGGTGGCCGTGGGGCTTTGCTGGGCCGTCGCGCTGCCGGCGCTGATTCGCGTCACCGCTCGGGTCGCCCGACCGCGCTCGCCGGCGTACGCGACCTGAGCGGGCCGCACCGGGCGCGCGGGCCTCGTGCTCTCCCCGGCAACGAAGCTTCCCTCACCAGCGAAACTCTCCTCACCAGCGGACCAGGGCTGAACCCCAGGTAAAGCCGCCGCCGAAGGCCTCCAGCAGCAGCAGGTCGCCCGACTTGATGCGCCCGTCGCGCACCGCCACGTCCAGCGCCATGGGGACCGAGGCGGCCGAGGTGTTGCCGTGGTCCTGCACCGTCAGCACGACGCGCTCCATCGGCAGCTCCAGCTTCTTCGCGGTCGCCTGGATGATGCGGATGTTCGCCTGGTGCGGGATCAGCCAGTCGATGTCATGCTTGGCCAGGCCGTTGGCCTCGAGCGTCTCGTCCACGATCCGGCCGAGGGTGTTCACCGCAACCTTGAAGACCTCGTTGCCCTTCATGCGGATCGAGTTGTCGCCGCCCACGGGGAGCATCCCCTTCGCCACCCCGGTGGGGAAATACAACAGGTCCTTGTACTTGCCGTCGGCGTGCAGGTGCGTGGACAGCACGCCCGGGTCGTCATCGGCCCGCAGCACCACGGCGCCGGCGCCGTCGCCAAACAGCACGGCGGTGGTCCGGTCGTTCCAGTCGATCATGCTGGTGATCGTCTCGGCCCCCACGACCAGCGCGGTCTTCACCGCCCCGGTCTTGACGAACTGGTCGGCCACGGACAGCGCGTAGACGAAACCGGTGCAGGCCGCCTCGATGCTGAAGGCCGGGCAGCCGTGGATGCCCAGCCGGCTCTGCAGCAGCACGCCGGTGTTGGGGAAGACCTGGTCCGGCGTGGTGGTGCCGACCACGATCATGTCGATTTCTTCCGCGCCGATGCCGGCGGCTTCCAGCGCATTGCGCGCGGCTTGCTCGCACAGGTCCGTGGTGCCCTGCCCCTCCACCACCACGTGCCGTCGCTCGATGCCGCTGCGGCTGCGGATCCACTCGTCGGAGGTGTCGAGGGTCTTCTCGAGATCCGCGTTGGTGACGATGTTTTCCGGGAGATACCGGCCGGTGCCGATGATGCGCGAATAGGTCACTCTGAATGCTCCGGAAAAGACTGCTCGGCCATTACGCGGCCGATGTCCGTCGGCACGCCCTTCTTGAGCTCCAGTACCGCGGTATCGATCGCGGTGGCGAAAGCCGTCTCGTCCGCGCCGCCGTGACTCTTGATCACGATGCCCTTCAGGCCGACGAAACTCGCGCCATTGTAGCGCCGCGGGTCGACCCGTGCCGCCAGCGACCGGAACAGCGGCGCGGCTCCCAGTGCCATGCAGCGGCTCAGGATGTTGCGACGGATCTCCTCGCGCGTCACCTGCGCCAGCATCCGCGCCGTGCCCTCGATGGTCTTGAGCGCGACATTGCCGGTGAAACCGTCGGTGACAACCAGGTCCACCCGGCCCGACATGATGTCCGTGCCCTCGACGAAACCCAGGTAATTGAGCTCGCTGTCACGCAGCCACTGGTGCGCTCTCTTGAGCGTGCTGCTGCCCTTGATGTCCTCAGTGCCTATGTTGAGAAGCCCGATGCGCGGCCGGCTGAGTCCATGCAGGTCGCAGGCCACCACGCTGCCCATGACCGCGAACTCGCACAGCTGGCGGGCGGTGCATACCGAGTTGGCGCCCAGGTCCAGCATCAGCGTCTGGCCGCCCAGAGCGGGGATGGCCGAGATGATGGCGGGACGGTCTACGCCCGGCAGTGTCTTGAGCACGAACTTGGCGGTGGCCATCAGCGCGCCGGTGTTGCCCGCGCTGACGCAGGCATGGGCGCGTCCCTGGTGCACCAGGTCGATGGCGACGCGCATGGAGGAGTCTTTCTTGCGCCGCAAGGCGTCGCCGGGCGGTTCGTCCATGGCCACCACCTGGCTGGCCGGCTGGATGCTGACGCGCGCGCGCAGGCGCTCCGACCGGTTCTCCAGCAGCGGGGCGATCTCGTCGGGCAAGCCGACCAGTATCGCCTCCAGCTCGGGCTGCCGGCGCAGCACCGCCAGCGCGGCGGACACCGGCACGGCCGGCGCGCTGTCCCCGCCCATGGCGTCGATCGCTAGGGTGAGCGCTTGCGACATGAAAACGGCGCGGGGGCTTCAGGCCGGCAGGCCCGCCCTGTCTCGGCCGCTATTCCTCGTCCGGGATCGTGACGGTCTCGAGCACCTTCTTGCCGCGATAGAAACCGTCCGCGGTGACGTGGTGACGGCGATGCGTCTCGCCGCTGGTCGGATCCACCGACAGCGTCGGCTTGCCGAGCGCATCGTGCGAGCGCCGCATGTCGCGCTTTGAGGAACTCTTTCGATTCTGTTGTACAGCCATGGTAGCGATGCTCCCTAAGTCAATTCTTGCGCTTCATGTCCGCCAGCACCGCGAACGGGCTCGACACGCTCTTGCCGCCTTGTGCGGGCTCCAGTTGCGCCAGCTTACCGGCCAGCGCTCCGCATTCCTCTCTGCCCGCGTGCGCCGGAAACACCGGCAGCGCAAGCAGCACCTCGTCTTCCAGCAGCTGCCGCAGGGTGGTCCCCGGCTCCGGCTCGCAAGCCTCGAAACCGGCCTCCGTCGCCGCCTCGCCGACCTGCTCTGCGGCGGCGAAGACCAGCTTCGGTCGCGCGCACACTGCCATCGTCACCGGCTCCAGGCAGCGCTGGCAGACCATGCCCAGCGCCAACCCCAGCTCGCCTTCCAGCACCGGCTTGCCGGCTTCGTTCTCGCGAAATCCGACATCGATCCGCACGCCGCCGCCGCCCTCCGCCGCCGCGGAATCCAGCGCCGCCAGCCTCGGCCATTCGGCGAGCGGCGTTTCAGCCTGCAATCGCCACTCGCGCGCGGCAAGCACGCGAGGCTCTAGCACACGGTCCAGCTGGGCGGACATAAGCCGGCTAGAATATCGGCGCGGCGAGTTCCTGTCAAAGCCCTGACCGCAAGGATTTTTTGCCCGCGGGCCCGCCAGGGGTTAGGCTCTGCTCATGGAAGCACACGCCCACGCCCGGGACGACCTGCCGCCGCTGGTGCTCGGCTCCGGCTCGCCGCACCGGCGGGTCCTGCTGGAGCGGCTCGGCCTGCCCTTCATCCAGGACACCCCGGGGATCGAGGAGCGCATCGCGCCCGGCGAAACGCCCGCCGAAGCCGTGATGCGGCTGGCGCGCGCGAAGGCGGGCCGCGTGCTCGAGCGCCACCCGGAGGCCGTGGTGATCGGCTCGGACCAGGTGGCGGTGCGTGGCGAGGAGGTCCTCGGCAAGCCGGGCGATACTGCGGAGGCGGTCGCCCAGCTGACCCGCTCGGCGGGCCGCCAGGTGGAGTTCCTCACCGGCGTGTGCGTGCTCAGCGGCGCGCATCCCGAAGCGCCGCAGGAACACATGGACATCACGCGCGTCGTGTTCCGCCCGCTGGGCGCCGAGGAAATCATCAGCTATGTGCAGCGGGAGCAACCGCTGGATTCGGCCGGCAGCTTTCGCGTCGAGGGGCTCGGCATCGCGTTGTTCGAGCGCATCGACAGCCAGGATCCCACCGGCCTGGTCGGGCTGCCGCTGATCTGGCTTGCGCAGGCGCTGCGCCGCTTCGGCCTGCCCGTCCTCTAGCCGGCCCGGGTCACAGCGCCTCAGTCCAGCAGGGCCGGCAGCGCCTCGATGGTCTCCAGGCAGGCCAGCGGCGAGTGGCGCCGCAAGCGCTCCGGCGCATGCGCCCCGTAGCCGACCGCGACCGAGCGGACGCCGGCAAGGCGCGCCATCTCCAGGTCCCACTCCGTGTCGCCCACCATCAGCGTGCGATCGGCCGGGATTTCCAGCGTCTCCATCAGGTAAAGCAGCATCTCCGGATGCGGCTTGGAACGGGCCTCGTCGGCCGTGCGCGAGCCCGCCATGAAATCGCGCAGGCCCGTGGCTGCGAGTTCGCGATCAAGGCCGAGGCGGCTCTTGCCGGTCGCCACCGCCAGCAGGAGACCGCGGCCGTGCAGTTCCGCGACCACCTCGGCGGCGCGCGCGAACAGGCAGGCCGTCTGGCGCGCCGGGTCGAGGAAATGCTCGCGATAGGCATCCACAAAAGGCGTGAAATGCTCTGCGCCGTGCTCCGGAAACAGCCGTTGCCAGGACTCCCTGAGACCGAGCCCGATGATGTCGCGGATCGCATCCGGCGTGCGCGGCGGGAGTCCCAGCTGCGCGATGGCGCCGGTGGCGGCAGCTACGATCTGGCCCGTGGAGTCCATCAGGGTGCCGTCCCAGTCGAACACGACCAGTCGCGTGTTCTTGAGCATGCCGCCCGGAGACACGCTTTCGACCGGCGCATGCGCCGCGCCGCGCCGTGCAGCCATACCAGACATATCAGGCATGGTGCTCGTCCAGCCGCGAAACCACCTCCGCGAGCTCCCTCGGCAAAGGCGTGGAATAGAGGCGCC
>Ga0209943_1002154_pt1 | contig 11069 bp, 11 predicted proteins | sample SalPonR1_B_D2_MG_FD_185698 | JGI IMG/M metagenome (GOLD analysis project Ga0209943, IMG submission 185698) | Salt pond soil microbial communities from South San Francisco under conditions of wetland restoration - Salt Pond MetaG R1_B_D2_MG... ... | reverse complement strand
GCGCATCTCGTCGAACAGGTTCACCCCCAGCCCCGAGCGCTTGATCGTCTTGAGGAACTGCTTGGGGATGATCATGTCGGTATCGACATTGATCAGCGGCAGCGGCGCGGCGATGCCGCTGAGTTTCTCGAACTTTTCCATCACATTATCTCCCGCACATCCGTGAGCCGACCGGTCACCGCCGCCGCCGCCGCCATGGCAGGGCTCATCAGGTGGGTGCGGCCGCCGCGGCCCTGACGGCCCTCGAAATTGCGGTTCGACGTGGCCGCGCAGCGCTCACCCGGTGACAACTGATCGGGGTTCATGGCAAGGCACATGGAGCAGCCCGCGAGGCGCCATTCAAAGCCTGCCTCCTTGAAGATGTCGGCCAGCCCCTCTTCCTCGGCCTGTGCCCGCACGAGGCCCGAGCCCGGCACGATCATGGCGCGCAGACCCTCCCTGATCTTCTTGCCCTTCAGGATCGCGGCCGCGGCGCGCAAATCCTCGATGCGGCCATTGGTGCAGGAGCCGATGAACACCGTGTCGATCTCGATCTCGCTCAGCTTCTGCCCCGGCTTCAGCCCCATGTAATCAAGCGCGCGTTTCGCCGCGTCGACCTTGCCGCCCGAGAAACTCTCCGGAGCCGGCACCACATCCGTAATCGGCAGCACGTCCTCGGGGCTGGTACCCCATGTGACCACCGGCGCGATGTCCTCGCCCCGGAGCGTCACCACCTTGTCCCAATGGGCGTCATCGTCGGAATAGAGCGTCTTCCACCACTCCATCGCCATTTCCCACTGCGCGCCCTTGGGGGTGTGGGGGCGGCCCTTGATATAGTCGAAGGTGACCTCGTCGGGCGCGATCAGCCCCGCGCGCGCACCGCCCTCGATGGCCATGTTGCAGACCGTCATGCGTCCCTCCATCGACAGCGCGCGAATGGCCTCGCCGCAATATTCGATGACATGGCCGGTGCCGCCCGCGGTGCCGGTGGCCCCGATCACCGACAGGGTGATGTCCTTGGCGGTGACGCCGGGCGCGAGCGTGCCGGTGATCTCCACCTTCATGTTCTTCGCCTTGCGCTGAATCAGCGTCTGGGTAGCAAGCACATGCTCCACCTCCGAGGTGCCGATGCCATGCGCCAGCGCGCCGAAGGCCCCGTGCGTGGCGGTGTGGCTGTCGCCGCAGACCACGGTCATGCCCGGCAGCGTCCAGCCCTGTTCGGGCCCGACGATGTGCACGATGCCCTGGCGGATGTCGTTGACCGGGTAGTAGTTGATGCCGAAATCCTGCGCGTTCCGGTCGAGCGCCTCGACCTGGATTCGGCTCTCGGGGTTCTCGATCCCCTTCACCCGGTCGGGCGTGGTGGGCACGTTGTGATCCGGCACGGCGATGGTCTTGTCGGGCGCTCGCACCGTGCGGCCCGCCATGCGCAGCCCCTCGAAGGCTTGCGGGCTGGTCACCTCGTGCACGAGGTGGCGGTCGATATACAGAAGACAGGTGCCGTCCTCGGCCTCGTGGGCCAGGTGGGCATCCCAGATCTTGTCATAGAGTGTCTTGGGGGACATGGGTCCTCTCCCGTTGCTGATGGCTGCGGTCGGATGGAAGGCAGGGCGCGCAGCCTCAGAGCCGCGCCAGCACGGAATGCTGCGCCCCGAAGAAGCGCCACGGCAGGCGCGCGCGGTCGTCCATGTCGAACACCCTGGTCATGCAATGCAGATACAGCGCCGCCGTCCCGCTATCAAGAGGCGGCCCGCGCGCCCCGGGTATCTCTTGGCCGCAAATATCGCGGGGGAGTCGCGCGGATGCGCGACGGGGGCAGCGCGCCCGCCCCGTCAGGCCGCCTCGTGGCGCAGGATCGCGGTCTCCGACGGGCTGAGACAGCGCCGCGCATAGCCGCCATAGAGATGCGGCTCGTGCCCCAGGTTGGAATCGAGCGCCAGCAGCCGCGCGCGATCCGCCTCGGTCAGCGTCGAGAGCGCCGCGCTCGCCGGGTGAAAGCTCTCGGTCTCCAGCCCGTTGGCCCAGATGATCTCGTGACCGGGCAGCAACAGGTGGATATAGGTCACCTCCCGCGCGGAGAGATCGACCGAGACGGCCTCGTTGTCGATCAGGTCGCGCGCCATCACCAGCACCTCGGGCGTGTTGAACAGCGACCGCGCCACCGCGCCGCGCACCAGCACGCGATGCTCGGGGCTCACCACCAGCGTGGAATCCGGCACGTCGCTGCCCAGCGCACTCGCGCGCAGCCGCACCGGGCGCAGTCGCGGCATGGCGAAAAGCCGCGCGCCGGTCATCCGGCGGCTGCCGATCCAGCGGATGTCCTGCGCGCCGCTGTCGCGGGTCTGCACCCGGTCGCCCTCGCGCAACTCCTCCACCAGCCTTGGTCCCTCGGGGGTCTCGATCCGCGTGCCGGGGGTAAAGCAGATCACCCCGCCCGAGGCGGGGCTCGTCGCGCCCTGCACCCTGTCGAGCGCGTGATGGACCACCCACATCTCGGTATCCTGCGGCGGGATCTCGTCGAGGAACATCAACAGCGGCGGCGCGCCATCCCCGACCTCGATCACCGTGACCGTGTAGCTGCGCAACCCATCGGTGACCACAAAGCCCAGGTCGCTCATCGGCTCGTCCACATCGATATGCTCGAGGTCGCGCCGTCCACTCATCGCCGCACCGACCAACCGCTGCACCATCCGTGCCGCGCGCCGGCGCTGCACTTTCTCGCCCTGCGCCATTTCCAGCCGCAACAGGTTGGGCGGGCCGTCCACACGCACCGCCTCACCCTGCCAGGACCATGTCATCCCGACAGTCATGGCCTGCGGCGGCAAGGCGCGCTGACCATCCAGTTCCGTTTGCGACCAGGAGATGACGAACGTGCCACGAAAGCCCGTTCCCATGCCTGATACCTGCCTCTCGTCTTTTTTTATTGATTTTACAGTAGCAAAACCGATTCGCTATGAAAAGCCCGGACAAGACCCAGTCGCGATTTTGTCAGAAACGGAGGCGGAATTGCAGCGAGCCGACGACCTGGCCCTCGCGCTGCCCCTCGAATTCCTCGCCCAGCCAGGTCACGCCGTAGAAGACCGAGCCGCCACCCTGCCCCTCCCAGTGGACCCCGCCGCGCACCCGCGCACGCTTCTCTTCGGCCCGCTGGCCCGTGCGCGACGGCAGTAACTCGCTGTCCTCGACATGGGCGATGTCGGCACCGAAGATGAACGCGGTCCCGGCCCCCTCCTCACGCACCACGCGGTAACGCTGCCCGGTCACCGGCTCGCGCACAAGCAACTCGCCGCGGGTCAGGCTGCCGATGGTGATATCGGCCCCGGCGCGCACAAGTGTCTCGATCCCGACGCGCGCCTCGGCGAAGGGCCGCAGCCGCACGCCCCCCAGATCGAAGCTGCGCCCGGCCTCGACCACCGCGGTGGGGTAAAACCCGTCGCTCACCTGGTCGCGCCGCACGCCCGCCGACATGTCGTCGCCGCCCACGATGTCATGGAGAAAGTTCTGAAAATCGTCGAGTCCGGTTTGCGGCCCGGTCACCACAAGGTCCGCCCCCACGGCGTATTCCATGCCAGCACGCGCCACGTGACTGTGCAACCCGAGGCTCAACGCCCCAGCAAAGGGGCGATCCCCCGGCGCGGGCGTCGAGATGTCGTCGGGCGCGATGATCTCGCCGTTGAAGCGCAGTTCCAGCATCTCGCCGAACGTGCCCGGCGCGGTGCCGTTCCAGCCCGGCGCGTAGACGCGGCTCGACGCGACCGATCCCGAACGCCAGCGGTCATGCCCGTCGCCGATGATGTCATTGGTGAAGACGAGGCCATAGCCGACGCGATAGCGCCCCTCCGCCTGCGCGGCCCCCGCCACGACAAGGCAGGCCCCGAGGGCCCAAGCAAAAAGACGCAGCATTCCCCGCGCTCCCATCCGATGCCCCCCCGGGCGATTTAAAGATAACACCGGGGCAGGGCAGTTTTCCAGCGAAACCGTGGCACCGAGGGGGCATTTCGCGCGGGCCATCCTCGGGTCCCGAGCCGCGGACCTCGCTACGCTATGCCCGCCTCAGAGCGCCCGCATCCAGAAGTGCAGGTCGTGCTCCGTCCCGGCGTCGCGGTCTATATCCTTCCAGCGGAACCGCGCCACCGCTCCCTCCACCGGCGCATAGCCGCGCTTGCGCCAGAAGGCATCCAGCGGGCGGTATCCTTGGGGCCGCAACGGATGTTCGACCGGGCGCACCACCCCGCAAAAGGCGCAATGCGTCCGGCCCAGCGCGCGGGCATGGGCCTCGCGCGCATCGAAGAAGCGGTGGCCGATCCCCTGCCCGCGGTATTCGGGCAAGAGCACGCTCTCAGCACAGTAGAAGATACTCTCCAGCGGCACGCCGCAGCCCGCCATCGCCGCGCCGAAATCCCCGGCGTGATCCTCCATCGGCGTGCCGGTCGCGGCTCCGATCAGGCGCTCGCCATCCCAGGCCCCGACGAGGATAGCATCCTCGCTCTCGCGGTAAACCTGAAGATAGCTTTCCTCATAGGCCAGATCGCCATCGTAGAGATAGGGAAAGGCGCGAAAGACCTCGATCCGCAGCCGCGCCACGCCGGGCAAAACGGCGGCCAGCGCCGCGCCCGTCAGCCGCTCCACCCGGATCATGCCGAGACCTGCCGCATCCAGTCAGCCAGGTTGTAATAGGTCACGACGCGGGTGATCAGGCCGTTCTCAAGCGAAAAGAACGACCCGGCGGGCAGGCGGTAGGTCTGGCCCCGGGCCTCGGGCAGGCCGGCGTCGGTCTCCAGGTAGGTGCCGTTGACGATGTATTCCGCCGCCGCGCGCGTGCCGCCCTCGGCGTTAAGGATGACCATCTCGGTCAGATCCTCGCGGTAGCAGCGGCTCATGTGCCCGCAAAAGGCGCGAAAGGCGTCCTTGCCCGTCCGCACCTGCCCCTCGTTGACAAAATGGCGGACATCGTCATGCAGGCAGGCGAGCATCCCCTCTGTGTCGCCACGGTTGAACGCGTCGAAATAGGCGCGCACGGTCTCGTTCATGTTTCCTCCTCGGTGTCGGGCGGCCCCCACCGCTCGGTCAGGTGGCCGACGATCTGGTCGCGGGTCTTGCGATAGGCAACCAGCCGCGCCGCGCGCTCCTGCGCAAGCCCGGTGGGGTCCATGATCGGCCAGTAAACGACATCGAGGTGAAAGAACCGCGTGAGATCGAGCGCCCGGCGCTGGCTGGCCGGACTCAGCGCGACGATGAGATCGAAGGAGGACAGATCGTCGCCCCACTCCTCCATCTCGTCGAAGCTGCGCGTGCGGTGGCGTTCCAGCTCCACCCCGATCTCGCGGCACACGGCGATGGCAAAGCCGTCGATATCCATGTCGCTCTTGACGCCCGCCGACTGCACATAGGTCTCGGTGCCGTAGAACTTCTTCATGATGCCCTCCGCCATCGGCGAGCGCACCGCGTTGTGATCGCAGCAGAACAGCACAGATTGCGGCAGGGACGCGGGCATCCGCTCAGCCCCCGTGGTGCAGCACGCAGATGAGCGTGAAGAGTCGCCGCGCGGTGTCGGTGTCCACCTCGGCCTTGCCCTCCAGCCGCTCGGCCAGCACGCGCGCCCCCTCGTTGTGGATGCCGCGCCGCGCCATGTCGATGGTCTCGATCTGGGAAGGAGGCATGTTCTTGACGGCGTCAAAATAGCTCTCGCAGATGGCCCAGTAATCCTTGACCACCTGCCGGAACGGCGACAGCGACAGGTGAAACTCGGCCGCCGGCTCGCCGTCCTCGGTGCGGATGTCGAAGACCAGCCGCTTGTCGCGGATCGCAAGGCCGACGCGATATGGGCCGTCCGGCACCCGGCGGTCGTCACGCACCGGCAGGGCAAAGCTGTTTTCCTCGATGAGGTCATACATCGCCACCTTGCGCTCCTGCTCGATCTCGGGCGTGGGCGGTGGCAGGTTGGCGTCATCCAACTCGATATGGCAAATCCGGCTCATGGCGTCCCCCGTTCGGCCCTTCTCCTGCCTGTCCCTAGCCCAGCGGCGCGCACCGGGCAATCGGCAGCGCTCCCGCGTCACGCGGAATGCCGCTTTGCGTCACCCGGCTGCCACGCCCGCCCCGCGATGGCCGCATTTTTTGTTCTCCAAGGCATAATATTGCCGTGATCCAATGGCATATTGTACCGAGATCAGGAATAATGACACGGCCCGCACGACCCCGGCGACCGGGGCCACAGGCAAGGCACGGGCAATCAACGGGGCGCTCTGGATGCTCGAGTTCGAAAACGTCTCCAAGTCCTTCTGGACGGGAACACAGCACAAGGTGATCCTCGAGAAGGTCTCGTTCCGCGTCGAGATCGGGCGCAGCCTCGGCATTCTCGCGCCCAACGGCACCGGTAAGACCACGGTCATCAACATGATGGCGGGGCTGGAAAAGCCCGACGAGGGCGTGATCCGCCGCGGTTGCCGCATCTCGTTCCCGCTGGGCTTCATGGGGGGGGTGGTCTCGCGGCTCTCGGCCAGGGAAAACGCCCGCTACATCGCCCAACTCTACGGGATCGAGCCCGATTACGTCGAAGCTTATTGCCGCTGGCTGTGCGGGCTGGGGGAATATTTCGACCAGCCGCTGGGGACCTATTCCTCTGGGATGCGCGCGCGGTTCAGCTTTGCGCTGATGCTGGCGCTGGATTTCGACATGTATCTCATCGACGAGGGGATGCCAGGCACCACCGATGTCGAATTCAATCGCAAGGCCGGCCAGATCCTGCAAGAAAGGCTGAGCACGACAACGATCGTCATCGTCTCGCACGACCCGCGCGTGCTCGAGAAATTTGCCAGTTCCGCCGCCGTACTGATGGGCGGCAAGCTTTACGTGTTCGACACCTTGGAAGAGGCAAAAGAGCTTTATGACTACGAAACCCAAGGTTAGCAAGTTCCGCATCCGCCGCAGCGCCCCCGCCGCGGCCTTGGCCGCCACGCCCGCGACCGGGCAAGACGGCAACGCCGCCGCGGCACAGCCCGCGCCCGAGGCGCAGACGGGCGCGTCCGCGCAGGCCGCTCACGCCAACGGCCCGCCGACAGGCCAGCAGGCTGAGCCGCCCCGCGACGGCCAGATAGACCAGATCCGCGCCGAGGTGCCGGGCACAAGCATCGACGACATCCGCCGCGAGGGGCTGACGGGGCGCGAATTGCGCATGGCGCGCCGCGTGGCGCAGAAGCACGGGCTTGCCCCCACCTCGGATTTCGACGCGGTACGCCTGCTGCGCGCCCGCGGCATCGACCCGTTCCAACGCACCACCATGCTGGAACTGGTAAAGGGCAAGGGCGAGGGCAGCGATGCCACCGCGCAGGACGAGGGCCGCGTGCAGCTGCCACAAACAGTGCCCGCGCCGGGCCACAACCTGCCAGCCACCGACCGGAGCCCAGCCGACCGCCGCGCCGCCGAGATCGTCGGCATCCAGCGCGACATCACCAAGCGGCGGCGGCGCAAGCTGCTGTTGCTGTTTTCGCGGCTCGCGGCCTTCGTCATCCTGCCCACCTTCCTCGCAGGCTACTATTTCGCCGTGATGGCGACACCGATGTACTCGTCCAACTCGGCCTTCCTGATCCTGTCGGCCGATGGCGGCGGTGGCGGCGGCAAGGGCGGGCTCGGGGGGCTCATTCCCAGCCAGTTCGCCACCGGGCAGGACGCCATCGCCACGCAGGAGTACCTCGAATCCAAGGATGCGATGCTGCGCCTCGACCGCGAACAGGACTACCGCGCGCATTTCAGCCAGCCTTGGATCGACCCGATCCAGCAGCTCGATCCGGATGCCAGCACCGAGGACCTCTACAGCCTGTTCCGCGACCACGTGAAGATCGGCTACGATCCCACCGAGGGCGTGATGCGCATGGAGGTCATCGCCGCCGATCCCGAAACCAGCGTGCGCTTCAACGAGCAGCTCATCGCCTATGCCGAGGAGCGTGTGGACGAACTCAGCCGCGACAAGCGCAACGACGCGGTCAAGACCGCCGCCGAGAGCCTCGAGCAGGCCAAGGCCGACCGGCGCGAGGCGCAGGAGCGTCTTGTCACGCTGCAGGAGGACAGTATCCTCGACCCGGAGGGCGAGATCGCCAGTATCCGCAGCCTGATCAACACCGTCGAGCTGCAGCTCCAGGAAAAGGAGCTTGCGCTCAGCGTGCAGAACAACAACCCACGCCCCAACCAGGCCAAGGTCGAGGCGCTCGAGAGCGAGATCGAGGTGCTGCGCGCCGAGCTCGACCGCCAGAAGCGCCGCCTGACCGATGCCAGCGTGGGCGAACGCTCGCTCGCCTCCAAGACCGCGGCGATCCAGATGGCGCAGGCCGATCTCGCCACCGCCGACCTCGTTCTGCAATCCGCGCTCGAGACCATGCGCATGTCCGAGATCGAGGCCAACAAGCAGGTGCGCTACCTCACCGTCAGCGCGCGCCCCGTCGCCCCGCAGGAGGCCGCCTATCCAAAGGTGTTCGAAAACACCGTTCTGGCCTTCCTGATCTTTTCTGGTATCTACCTGATGATCTCGCTCACGGCGTCCATTCTGCGCGAACAGGTGTCCTCCTGATATGCAACACATCGACCTGAACGGCCTGACGCTCGGCAATGACCGGGCGCTCACGCTCATCGCCGGTCCGTGCCAGCTCGAGTCCGCAGATCACGCGCAGATGATCGCGGGTCAGCTTCAGGAGGCGTGCCGCGCCGCGGGTGCCGGGCTGATCTTCAAGGGCAGCTTCGACAAGGCCAACCGCACCTCGCTCTCGGGGCGGCGCGGGCGCGGACTCGACGAGGGATTGAAGGTGCTGCAATCGGTGAAGGACGCGCTCGGCATTCCGGTGCTGACGGACGTGCATCTGCCCGATCAATGCGCGGCGGTGGCGCGGGTGGCCGACGTGCTGCAGATCCCCGCCTTTCTCTGCCGCCAGACCGACCTCCTGCTCGCCGCGGGCGAGACGGGTGCTGCGATCAACGTCAAGAAGGGCCAGTTCCTCGCCCCCTGGGACATGCCCAACGTCGTGGCGAAGATCGAATCGACCGGCAATCGCCGCATCCTGCTGACCGAGCGTGGCACCTCGTTCGGCTACAACACGCTCGTGGCCGACATGCGCAGCCTGCCGCAGATGGCGCGCACCGGCTATCCTATCGTGATGGACGCCACCCATTCGGTGCAACAGCCCGGCGGCCAGGGCGGCAGCAGCGGCGGGCAGCGCGAATTCGCCCCCGTGATGGCCCGCGCAGCGGTGGCGCTCGGGGTGGCTGCGGTGTTCATCGAGACCCATGAAGACCCGGACACCGCCCCTTCGGACGGGCCCAACATGATCCCGCTGGCCGAGATGCCCGCGCTCATCGACACGCTGATGGCGTTCGACCGGCTGGCCAAGGCGCACCCCATTTCCCTCTGACCCCATACGAGTTTTCCATGACCAAGCCCTTGCCAACCGTCACCCCGAACACGTGGGAATTCCTGCGCGACGCGATGATCGCACCCACCGGCTTCCGCGAATACGATGCGCGCTGGAAATATCCCGACGAGATCAACCTGCCCGGCATGACCGCGCTCGGCCTCGGGCTCGGCACGCAGATGCGCGCGCGCGGGATCGCGCCGGTGATCGCCGTGGGCAACGATTACCGGGACTATTCGCTGTCGATCAAGAACGCTCTGATCCTTGGGCTGATGCAGGCGGGCATCCATGTGCGCGATATCGGCCCGGCGCTGTCGCCGATGGCCTATTTCGCGCAATTCCACCTCGACGCGCCGACCGTGGCGATGGTCACCGCCAGCCACAATCCCAACGGCTGGACCGGCGTCAAGATGGGGTTCGAGCGCCCGCTGACGCACGGCCCGGACGAGATGTCGGAGTTGCGCGATATCGTGCTGGAGGGGCGCGGTGTGCCGCATCCGGGCGGCGGGTACGAATTCGTGCCGGGTGTGCGTGAGGCCTATCTCGATGATCTTGCGGGCGATTTCAGGATGACCCGCAAGCTGCGCGTGGTCTGCGCCACGGGCAACGGCACGGCGTCGGCCTTCGCGCCCGATCTGTTCGAGCGGATCGGGGTCGAAGTGATCCCCTCGCATAACCGGCTCGACTATACCTTCCCCCACTACAACCCCAACCCCGAGGCGATGGAGATGCTGCACGACATGGCCGAGACCGTGCGCGCCACGGGGGCCGATTTCGCCCTCGGCTTCGACGGTGACGGCGATCGCTGCGGCGTGGTGGATGACGAGGGCGAGGAAATTTTCGCCGACAAGGTGGGCGTCATCATGGCGCGCGACCTCTCGCGGCTCTATCCTGGGTCTACGTTCGTGGCCGACGTGAAATCCACCGGCCTCTTCGCATCCGACCCCGAACTGCAGAAAAACGGGGCCAAGGCGGATTACTGGAAGACCGGCCATTCCCACATGAAACGCCGTGTCAAGGACCTCGGCGCGCTCGCGGGGTTTGAGAAATCGGGGCACTACTTCCTGGCCGAGCCGGTGGGCCGCGGCTATGATTGCGGGCTGCGCGTGGCAGTGGAAATCTGCAAGCTCATGGACCGGCACCCCGACAAATCCATGTCCGACCTGCGCCGCGCGCTGCCGCAGACGTGGTCCACCCCCACCATGTCGCCGCACTGCCCCGATACCGAAAAATATCCCGTTCTAAAGAGGATAGTCGCGCGGCTCGTGGCCATGCAGGAGGCCGGCGAGACGGTGGCAGGGCGGACCATCAGGGAGGTGGTAACGGTCAACGGCGCGCGCGTCATCCTCGACAATGGCGCATGGGGGCTGGTGCGGGCGTCAAGCAACACGCCCAACCTCGTGGTGGTCTGCGAAAGCACCGAGAGCGAGGCCGAGATGCGCGCGATCTTTGCCGATATCGACGCGGTGATCCGCACCGAGCCGCAGGTGGGGGCCTACGACCAGACGATTTGAGAGGGTCGGCGGAGTCGTGCGGGCCGCGCTCAGCCCGTCGACCTGCCCGCCTCCTCCGCCGTCTAGGTCACGTAGTGCACGCGGTCGAATTCCCGCCGCCAACCTGTCGTTTCGGCGCGCGAACCTGCAGGTTCGGGGCTGCGCAGCGCGCGGGCGATTAACCGCGCCATAACCGGGG
>Ga0209943_1002152_pt1 | contig 11077 bp, 7 predicted proteins | sample SalPonR1_B_D2_MG_FD_185698 | JGI IMG/M metagenome (GOLD analysis project Ga0209943, IMG submission 185698) | Salt pond soil microbial communities from South San Francisco under conditions of wetland restoration - Salt Pond MetaG R1_B_D2_MG... ... | reverse complement strand
CTATTGGAACCGATAGCGCAGCATGGCGCTGATCACATGCACGGTGCGGTCGGGGGTCTGCTCACCCAGACTGAGCAGCGTCGGCACCGTACCCGGCAGCACATTATCGCGGAAAAAGTCGTCTTCACTCAGCTTTCCGACCAGGTAGCCCAGGCGAAGATTCAGATTCTCCCGCAGCGCCCGCTCCAGCGATGCTTCGAGCGTGAATCGGCCGGTCTCCAGTTGCGGGAACTCCGGTGAGACCGTGCCGCGCTTGTCGATTGCGATTTCGCCGGTTGCCGCAGCATAGCTCAGGTCGACTGAACCGCGAACCCACTGGCCCGGCAGTTCGTCGAAATTGACGCCGACGCCGGCGGTCCGGAACCTGTCATCCTGAGTCGCGAACCAGGCTGCGCCGTCGACGTTGTCGGCGCCGCGAATATCGGCTTCCAGTTTTTCGAAGGCAACGAACGCATGTGCCGAGACGTGCTGCGAAAAGCTTGCCGAGAGATCCAGGCCGTAGCTCTCGGCACGCGCATCGCTGACACCGATCTGGACATCGTTGAAATCCTCGTCGGCGACTTCGGCGAAGACGCCGACGAACACATTGTCGAGCACGGCATAGTCGGCGGAAATGCGGATGGCATCCCTGTCCTTTTCGGCGAAGTGGAAGCGCCTCAGCTCGGGATTCACCTCGGGACCCAGCAATGCGGGATCCAGGTCGTTGTCGCGCTGTTCGCGTTTGACTTCGGCGCGCAGATTCAGACGTTCGAACAAGTTCGCCCGGGCCTGCAACGCGTAGATGTCGGTCGTCGTTTCCTCGACTTCCTGCAGCGTCCGGTCCATTTCCTTGCGTTCGGCCGAGGCCGTGAGATTCAGGAAGGAAAACACCCGGTAGTCGAGGCTGGCGTCCACACTGGTGCGATCGAAGCTGTAAGGCTCGTTGACGACCTGGCCGGTCACGAATGTGTCGGTGATGACCTGGGTATAGGCATCCCGAGGCGAATCGTTTTCGCGCTCGTCATAACGGAACTGAAGGCGTGCCCTCAAGTTTCGCGTCAAGTTGCTGGTCGCACGCAAATTGACAATACGTGTGTCGACTTCACCGTTCAGATCGGCGCGCGGAAGGCCCGGATTGGCCAGGTTGAGGTTGACCGTGGGCTGGAGGAATGCTTCATCCTGTGTCATCCGGCCGACAGCCACCTGCCCGGCCAGGGACAGGTACCTGGACTGGTTCCAGGATCCGGTCAGCATGAACTGGTGAAACTGGTTGTCCGGTTGCTCGGCCAGTTGCCCCAGCTGCGCGCCGAATATGCCCGTGAACGGATTTTCCCATTGCAGCGATTCGTTGTCGTTCTCGAACAGCGAAACGTTGTAAGCGGCCTCGAGCTGCCAGCGCTCTTGAACATAAGCAATGCTGGTATCGAACCGCGTTGTTCTGTAATCGATGGGCGCAGCGAGTTCCACGGCTCGGAATATGAAACTGGCGCCGCGAATCGCATTGCCGTTGCGCGTCGAACGCTGGACGTCTGCGCGGTAGCGCCACGGGGTCGTGCCGCCAAATTCGACGCCCAGCCTGAGCGTATGCCGCGAGCGCTTGATATCAATGCCTTGGAGACTGTCTTCGAGCGCTGTCATGCCGTCGGTGGTCCCGGCCAGGACCCAGCCGGCGGGGAGCGTCTGGTTGCTGGTGCCGGCGCCGAGGAAGGGGCTACGCGTATCGTCGGCCCGGTACTGCGAAATCTGATCCCAGTCAATGAAGAACTTGTGGCTGCCCTGCTTGCCGAGCTCGATCGCCAGCGTTCGGCTGTCCAGCCCGAGACGCTCGCCGTAAATGTCCAGGTAACGGGCGTCCTCGGCTCGCCAGGTCAGGTCGATGCCCAGTCCGCCGTAAATCCCCTGCTGATCGAGACCGCGAAAATTCCCGAATTCGGCAAAATCATCCGAAACATAGCCTGCACCGAACAACAGGCTTCCGCGCCAGCCATATACCAGCGGGCAATTCCGGCACTGCCAGCGTCTAAGATCCGGCGGCTCGGGCAAGTTGGTTTCCTGTGCCTCGGCCGATTCCTCTTCCTCCTGGGCGGCGATCGGCGCGCCCATGGCCAGCAGCAGCGCGGATACGGCCACGACCGGCAACAGCGGTCGCCATGCGTTTTGCTTCAGACGTTCGATGATGTTCATGGTTGGCTCTCCGCTTGCCGCTTACCGATTCAGAATGGATCCGGAAGGATGGTTGGACCCGTGGACCTGCGAATGGCAGCTGGTGCAACTGCCCGAGAGCAGGAAGGCCGACGCATTGCCGGACGGCAGATCGTTGGGCGAACGACCGATCCCGGCATGCCCGATCCGCGAATGGCACTGCTGGCACAGCAACGGCGCCCTGCGTGTGAGCATCGCCGGGTTATTGGAACCGTGCGGCTTGTGGCAATGCGTGCAATCCTCGGTGGCGGGCGCATGCTCCCACAGGAACGGGCCGCGCTTTTCGGCATGGCATTGGTAGCAATTCTGGTTGACCGTCGGGCTGGACAGCATCGCCTCGTTAGGCGCGCCGTGAGGCTCATGGCAGCTCGAGCAAGCCATCTCGCCCTGACGGATCGGATGTGAATAGGCCTGGTGGACCTGGGCCCGCTGTTCTACATGACAGCCGACGCAGGTGTCGGATTGGGTTGATGCGATGGTCATCGGATCACGGCGAACGTGCGAATCGTGGCAGTCTGCACAGCCGACGTCCTGGCGCTGGTGGGTGCCGCCTTCCCAGAAGCCGTGCTTCTGCTCTGTATGGCAATCCTGGCAGACCTGGTTTTCACGCTCTTCCGACCAGGGTGAATTAGGACCGAATGCCGGCATTGGCGGGCGTTCCTGGCCAAACCCTATGCGCCCGGTATGATCGCCGCCGGGACCATGACATGCCTCGCACTGGTTGCCGCCGAACGGCGTGCGCTCGTCGGCCTTGACCCCGTGAGGTCCTTCGAATACGGCGTTCAGGTGAGCGCTGTCTTCATCGCCGTGACAGCGCATGCACTCGTCAGCGCCCTTGCGGGAGTACTCGGGCATGTAGTCGTCGCCCAGCTTTACCCATTCAGGGACGTCTTCCTGAGTGCCTTCTTCCTGCGCCACGGCATCCTGCAGGATCGCTGGAAGCACGATCAACGCGACTGCGAGAAGCCCCGCGAAAACGCTGGATTCCCGTGCATATTGATTCAATCGTTGGCAGATCTGCAATGCCTGTCTCCCACATTCTTGTAGCTGTCTTTCTTTAATGAATCTGGCCTGCCGACCGGGGGTCGACAGGCCAGGATGGTCAGGCCGTTTGACTGCTCGATGCAGCCATCGGAACCCTAGTTAGTGACGCCGTGCACGCCGCCAACCGGAACGAAACCGCTTTCGCTGTGGCAGAACGAGCAATTTTCAGCCGGCTGGGAATCGATGAAGTCCTGGGTATCGGGATCTCCGATCGGATCCGGGTTCATCAACCAGCCGTTGCCGAAGGATATTTGTGAATCGCTTCGAGCGGCCATGTGGTCCGTGGCGATATCCGAGGTATGGCATGACGCGCAGGCCGCGGTTTCCGGACTGTAGTTGTTATCGTCAGTCGGATCTGCGGCAACGGCCCGGCTTGGAGCGAATCCGCCGTCGATAGCCGTAGCACCGGTGTTGACCGTGACGGCCAGACGTTCGCTTGCCAGCGGCAGTGCATAAGAATCACCGTCGTGGCAGGCCTGGCAATCGGCCGGTGAACGCGGATAGCTGGCATCGCTGTAGTCGTGGATGCTGCCACGGAAACCGTAAGCGACGTAACCCTCGGTGCGGACCGAAGCGCTGTGGATCGCATGGATCATGTACTGCATGCTGATGCTCTGATCTTCGAGCCCGTCGACCGCTGCCATGTTGACGCCGTCGGCGATGCCGTCCGGATCATTGGGACGTCGGTTGATGTCGGTGCCGTTCGGGTTATGGCAGGCCACGCAGTTCTGGACGTTGTCGGTGCGGTTGCCGCCGTGCAGCGCAAGACCGTCGTTGACGTTGTGGCAGGTCTGGCACTTGGCCAGCGAAACCACTTCCCGGCGCGGGGTCGGCGTGGCATCGGTAATCGCGAATGCCTGGACGACGTTGGTCACCGGAATGTCGGATTCGAAGGTGCCGTCACCATTGAGATCGGCGGCCGGATGGCCTTCGATCGCAACCTGGCCGGAACCAAGCGGCGGCATCGTCGACGGAATGACCACCGGCTCGTCAAGCATCCCGGTGTCCAGCGTGTAAGTGCCGTCGCCGTTGTCGAACACGTATCCGGGCGGGCCACTCGGGCCGGCGATGCGGATCGAAATCGTGCGCCCGCCAAGCGCGGCTTCGGTACCAGCATCGTTGGTCACGTTGCTGAAGTCGACGGTCGGCCATCCGAACGTCATGTTGACGCTGGTGCCGTCATTGTTGAAGGCCGGTGCGGTCATCAAGTCGTACGTCGTCCCGTCAAGCGGGTTGACCACTTCGAACGTGACGATCGGCGACATGCCTTCACCCGTGTTGCTGATGTCGAGAATGTTGTAGGCGATCTTCTGCGCTTCGACCTGCGACGGGATGACGTGATAAGCCAGGTTGCCCTGGAGCAGGCCGGTAGGTGCGTGGCACGCTTCGCAGGTTTCGTTCGGCTGCGCCAGGCCAATGTGGTTGCGATTGGCATTGGTCAGACCGGTTTCGTCGAATGCCAGGTCGTCATGGCAGGAGGCGCAGACCTGGGCCGTTGCCTTGCTGTCGATGTTCGACGCCTGCGGGGTGGCCGGATTTTCCGGGTTGTGGCAGGTGGTGCAGTTCTTGGTGCTCTGCGGATAGACAACGTGGTTGAAATTGTCGGGCGGTGCACCGAAACGCTCGCAGCCGAAGCCGCAGAACTCGTAGTTCTGGGTCAGGTTTTCGCCGGCGTGGATCTTGTGAACCATGGTGGCGAAGTCCAGCGATGCATTGATGCCGCCGCCGTCGATCTTGCCGGACTGGTGGCATGAAACGCACTGCTCGACGCTTCTGCGGGCGCCGCCGTGAAACGCGAATTCCTCGTCACCGTGGCAGCTGGTGCAGTTTTGCTGCTCGACGATCGACTTGGTGGGGATTCCCTCCGTTTCACCGGTGGCGGGAACGATATTGAATGCCGTATCGAATGTGTCCGGCTCGCCGCCGAATACTTCGGCGTCGCGAACTTCCATGCCGACCCGGTGGGTGAGTTCCGGCTCGAATGCCACGCCGGAAATCGCTTCCAGCGGATCATTGAAGGTGAAGGTGTAGTTGCCGCCGCCCAGTTCTTCGAGCGTGCCGTCGGCGTAGGTGCCGGCCGAGATATTCTCCATGCCTTCGTCGTCGGCCAACATGTAGGTGCTCCAGCTGGCCAGTTCACCGTTGGTGCCCGGCACCAGCTTGTTCACCGTGAAGCTGAACTCGACGTTCGCGCCCTGGGAAAGCCCTTCGATACCGAGACCGAATTCATCGGTGATCTGAAATTCGACCACCGGCATGTCGTTGAGCTCGGCGGCGGTGATTTCAGAGAACAGGTATTCAGGGGCCGGTCTTGGGCGCTGAAGCGACTCGACGTTGCCAGAAAGTGCTCCGGCGACTTCGGGCGTGCCGTATATCGCGAAGATTTCCGGCGGCATCTTGTCGAAGAAGCGCATCATTTCCGGATCGTCGACGATCGAGTCACCTTCGGATCCTCCCCGCAAGGAACTGCGGTCCAGTGCGTTTCGACGTGCGAGTTCTCCAAGACGATCATTTGAGCGTCCCTCTTCAGTCGCCTCTCCGCCGGCCCCGCGCGCTTCGGTACGATCCTGAAGGGGATCGCCCGACGAGGCAAAAGCATGCGGCGCCAGGAGACCGATTAGCATCAGCCCCGTAAAAATGACGCCGCAGAGTCTTGCGGTCCTAAAGCCTTTACAGTCATGCATGTTGATTCTCCTTCTCCCGCGTGATTAACTGCTGATGGAACCCGGTATCCGGTTTCGGTTTCCCGCCCGAACGATCTTCCCTTATCGGCTCGGTCGCCGAACGGCCGGGCCCTTACTTCAAACTGGTTCGGTCTTCTTTGTTTCCCGTCGCCCCGGTACCCGCAAAAGGCACGGCGAAACGAACTTTTTTGATTTCACCCCATCTTCACATAGAACTAGGCTCATCGCAATTGATGAAAATCAATTTAGATCAAAAACAGCTAGTTATGAATGATTTTCATTTGCATGAAGATCCGGGGATCAGACCATCGATCGGGCGAGTGGCATCGTCATGCACCGGCAACCGCCGCCGCCGCGGCTGAGCTCCGCACCGTCGATGCTGACGACTACACGCCCTTCGGTCGGCAACTCCGCATGCCCATCCAGCAGGTCGCCGGCATCAAGGACCTCGAAACCGGCCGACGACAGCGCTTCCAGGGTGTACATGTTGTGCTTGTAGCCGAGAATGCGCCCGGGCCCGAAGGCGAAGAAATTCGCGCCGCTGGCCCATTGCTCGCGCTCCTGGTGAAACGAGTCGGCGCCGCCGCAGGCGATGGGCTCCAGCTCGACGCCCTGGGCTGCCAGCGCCGAAAGCACATCCGGGTATTCCTCGATTCGGGCCCCGTCCCCCGCGCCGAATCTGCAGTGGAACGCCCGGCAGCGCTGGTTGCCTGTGATCAGTGGCGGAAAGACCACGCACTTGTCCCGGTCGACCATGGTGAAGATCATGTCCAGGTGAATGGTGGCTCGGGTCTTGGGAATCTCGACGACGATGAAATCGGTCACGGGTCCCTGGCTTGCAATCGCGCGCATCAGCCGATCGATACCGGCGACGGAGGTGCGCTCGCTGTAGCCGACAACGACCAGATCTTCCCGGATGACCAGCAGGTCTCCACCCTCTATGGTGACCTCCGACTCCGGATTCGCCGTTCCATCGTAATAGAAGCCGCTGCTCTGGATTCGCGGGTGATGCTTGAATACGGCCTTCAACAGCATAGCCTCGGCAGCGCGCGCCCGATAGGCCATTGACCCGATCACGACGCGATCATTGACGCACATGGTGGCGTCGCGGGTAAAGAATGTGTTCGGCAGTGGCGGAATCGCGTAACGCGACGGATGCAGGTACTTCTCCAGGCTGTCGGGTTTTTTTGGCGTGCCCTGCACCAATTGCCTGGCGAGCGTCTCGGGCTCCATTTCGACCAGCCCGGAGAACACTTCCGGACATCCGAACAGCTGCGTGAGTTCTTCGATCAGCCCGCGCCGCACGCGCTCGCGACCCATTACTTCGACAAGCAGATCGTGAAGCTCCACCACCGTTGCAACCTGGCCGAGCACGCCCTTGAGCTGTCGGTGCTCGGACAACGCCAGCGGCAGGTTGAGAATGTCGTCGTACAGGACCTCGGCTGCGGTGGCCGGGGTCATGTTCTCCATTTCCTGGCCCGGCGTGTGCACCACAACGGTCTGCAGCGCGCCGATTTCCGAGCCCAGATTGATTTCGATTGACATTCGGATTGACCCTTCAGCGGTTTTTAGAGGAAGCCGAAAGCCGGGCGAAAGATTTAGCCTGCGGTGCTGGACGCAGCTCGCAGAATCCCGGAAATTCCGGATGTGCCGGTCGACTGGCCTTTATAAAGTCATAACAAGCCGAATTGAACCCTCATGATATAACGGAATCCAAATCAAGGTATTCCTTAAGTGCTTAAGTGCCCGACCGGGCTGCCTGGAGGTCGCCATGGCCAGCGATGCACCCAACCGTTCCCGTGGCATTGCAAAACTCATCGGCGGGGACAGTTTCAACAAAATCCAGCTTGTTTGGCAAAGCCTGATATTGCTTGCCCTGGCTGCCCTGGTCGCGGGCTGCGCCAGCCAGTCACACCATCAAGTCCAGCGCGAGAACCTTCACAGCCGGGCACCGACCCTCAACCAGTCCCTGTTCGGAAAGCCCGAACGGGTTCCGGATTTTTCCGAGATGGTTTCGCTCACGCCGGGGCAGCAGGCGGATTTTCTGCGTTTTTTCCATTCCGGTGTTGATTCGCGCCACGAACCGCATCGGCGTGTATTCGAGTATCTGACGCGTCGCATCGGGGACACCGCTTTTCAGAACCGCACCCTTTCGGCATCCAAGACACTCGATACTCGCAGCGGCAACTGCATGTCTCTCGCGCTCGTTACCACGGCCTTCGCCCGCCTGGCAGGCGTCGAAACAGGCTGGCAACTTTCCGACACCGACCCGGTTTATTCGTCGGAAGGTTCTGTAATCTACAGTGCCGAACATATCCAGACCCTTCTGTACCGGCCCGAATTCAACCTGAAATCGTTTTCTTTCGCGCCGGGACGGCCCTACCTTCTGGTCGATTACTACACTGATGATGTACCGAGACGCGGCACACCCTTGAGAGAATCCGAGATGATCGCCCTGGTCTACCAGAACCTGGGCATCGAGGCCCTGGCCGATGGGCAGCTGGCAGAGAGTTTCTGGCTTTTGAGCGAGGGTCTTGAGCACGATGCGAACAATCCAGATCTCTACAACGCGATGGCCGTTGTGCACCGACGCGCCGGCGATGCGCGAACGGCTGAGCAGCTTTATCGTTTTGCCCTGGATGAATTCGGCGACCGGCTGATCGTCCTGCGTAACTATCGCAAGCTGCTGCTGGCCGAGAACCGCGTTGAAGATGCGGACCGCGTCGAGCGCAGGATCATGACACTACCCGATCCCGACCCCTATCCGCTACTCGATCTTGGCGACGAAGCCGCGGCAAAAGGCAAGCACGATATCGCGCTTGCCTACTACCGGCGAGCCGCCGAGATCGCACCTTATCTGCATGAAGTCTATCTGAAAATCGCGCGCCTCCATGCCGAACGAGGGGACCTGAAGCGGGCCGCGCGGGCTTTACGCGATGCGCGCGATCGCGCCCGGGCCGACAGCGATCAGGAACGCTACCAGGCCAAGCTCATGGCTTTGGGTGAGCGCTGAAGTTTTTCAATGGTGCCCGGGGCCGGACTCGAACCGGCATGACCTTTCGGCCGAGGGATTTTAAGTCGGCGCCGGTGCCCTTCTTTGCCAAGCCGTTGAACGCATGACAGCACCCTATTCGTCAGCGCAATTTTTTTGGGACCTGTGGGTGCCCTTGCGCCCCTAATATCGGGGGCGGGGGCGGGAACCCATTGCGAATTAGAGGTCGTGGGGGTGGGTGGCTAAGTCCGGACGCTCAAGTTGTATGCGTTCCAGCCGCCGCCTCGCGCGCGCGGCGCCGATGCAGGCGCTGCCCGACGACCGTGTTCGTCGTTATTTCCGGGCCGAGGCGCCCAATCGCCTGTGGGTGGCCGATTTCACCTGTGTCGCGACCTGGCGCGGGTTTGCTTACACGGCATTCGTGATCGACACCTTTGCCGATCGCATCGTCGGCCGGCGCACGTCTCATTCGATGAGGACCGGCCTGGTGCTTTTTGCGCTGGAGCAAGCGCTGGCGGCGCGATCGACCGACGAGAGCTTGACTCACCACAGCGACCGCGGAACGCAGTACGTCTCGATCCGTCACACCGAGCGCCTGCGGCAAGTCGGTATCGAACCGTCGGTTGGCAGCACTGGCGACTCCTACGACAACGCGCTCGCCGAGAGCATCATCGGGCTCTACAAGACTGAGGTGATCCATTGGCGCGGTCCCTGGAGAACATTGAGCGACTTCGAATACGCCACCCTGGAATGGGTGGACTGGTTCAATAATCGCCGTCTGCTCAGCTCGATTGGCTACGTGCCACCTGCCGAGTTCGAGCAAGCGTATTATCGGAAAAAACGACGGTCAGGCCCTGGCGGCCTGACTCAAACCCGGAGGTCTCCGATTAAGTCGGGGCGGTTCAATGGCTCGGTTTGCGAGGGTACGGTCACAGCGGGGACAATTCACGATCCAAGGCGTCACGGCGCCGCACCGGGGCATTTGAGCGGCTAAGTTGAAAGGCCGCCGAAAATCGACGGCCCTCCGGGCGACTTCCCCGACCTATTCGATTAGGAAACTGGTCACGCACGCCGGATCAATGACGTATTCAGCATCATCACCGGATACAGCCGTAATCATGTACTCGCCGTTGGAACTGTAGTTCCTGGATTTCAGGTTGAACTGCCAGATCCCATCTGACGTATATGCAAACTGATTACCCTCTGAGCCCGCTCCCGCTGAGAGCGCGTCACTGCTCACATCGAGCGCGGTGATTCCGTCAACGGCCCGGTAAATCACCTGCAACACAGGGGCTGCTGCGAGGTCGCTGCCTTCCAATTCGAAGCCGTCACCGTCGAACAACTCCATCTTGAGCGGGAACACACGGTTCTTTTTGGCCTTGACGGGGTAGTCCTCCATGGGTGAATAAAATCCGGCGCAAGCATGCGCTGTCACGGCACTGTCCCCCTCGATGGTAAAGAACGTGTCCCCATTTCCCACATTGGCCGCGCCCCTTTCCAGGTCTGGATTGGCATCTTCCCCAAAATAAAAGACGTTGTCGTCGTAATGGCCGGTTCCCTGCATCAATTGAGAGCCGTCACCGGCCATGTAGAACCAGTAGTCTCCCGCAGGCAGCAAATGGGGTGGGATGGTCGCGTGCTTGCGGAGCATGCCCGGGTCACGGGTCGTCAAAACATTATCGACTGCGTCCAGCAGAACCGCTTCATTGATCACAGGAGTGTTTCCCGGGACACCTCCCTCATCCGGCAGAACAACGAACACAACCGGGGTGCCAACAATGCTAAACATGGGAGCAGAACTGGAGAAAATCGCGCCACCGGTAATCACGGTGTCGTTTACCAGAGTAAATCGGTCACCGACATACTGTCCGGGAAACATCGCCCCGAACGTGCTGTTGAATGTCATGACTCCCGTCCCGTCGGGGCTGTTATCTACGACGACATCCGCGCCGACGGTAAACGGTACCGATAACAATAGTAAAGATAAAACCGCAGTAGTTCTTTTCATGTCGAAGACGCCTCTAGCTTGGGTTTGGTGTTTGGCTTACGAGGCGCAGTGTCAGGGATGACCCAGCTGATTACCTTATGGAACACTGATTTATTATTGATGGACCACTGATTTCCTCCTCGTGATTCACTGGAAGGCGGATCAACCCCTAGCTGAAATCGAACCAGG
>Ga0209943_1002151_pt1 | contig 11078 bp, 9 predicted proteins | sample SalPonR1_B_D2_MG_FD_185698 | JGI IMG/M metagenome (GOLD analysis project Ga0209943, IMG submission 185698) | Salt pond soil microbial communities from South San Francisco under conditions of wetland restoration - Salt Pond MetaG R1_B_D2_MG... ... | reverse complement strand
TATGTAAAGTCTAAAGGTCTGAAACATTTACTTAATGACATTTATGGAGTGTATGAAGATGTAGAAGATATTGAATTTGATGAATTACCATCTAAATTTGTTATGAAAGTAACACATGGATGTGGGCAAAACTTAGTTTGTGCAGATAAAAAAGCAATCGATTGGAAAAAGGAAAAGAAGAGATTTAAAGCATGGATGGAAACCACTCATTACTATGATTCGCTTGAATGGGTTTATCGAGATATAAAACCGAGGATAATTATTGAAAAACTAATTGAAACTGACGATGATAAGCCACCAAAAGATTATAAGTTTTTTTGCTTTAATGGCGAACCGAAATGTTTATATGTTGCTACTGATAGAGGAGAAGGCACTACAAAATTTGATTTTTATGATTTGGAGTGGAACCATATAGAAGTTAAAAACCACTATCCGAATAGTGGAGAGATTCTACCTAAACCCAAAGAACTAAACGATTTAATTGAGTACTCGAGAATATTATCTGAAGGGTTCCCTCATGTTAGAGTAGATTTTTATATAGAACAAGAAAAGATAATTTTTGGGGAATGTACTTTTTTCCATTTTTCAGGAAGCGAAATATTTGAGCCGATTGAATTTGACTATAAAATGGGAGAATATTTAGAGTTGCCAGATAAACATAGATAGAGGTGAAATATGGTAAGAGAACAAGAATCAACAAAAAAAATATTGTTTATAATTTCTTCACTAGGGTTTGGTGGAGCTGAAAGAGTGGTGAGCGAACTAGCGAACTATTTCTGCAAAAAGGATATTGAGGTTAGCATATTACTCATATCTAACGATAATGTTAGTTATGAGATAGATGAAAACGTAAAAATTATATATGGATCTAATCAAATAGATGGGAAAAATAGAATAAGTGATTTTTTTTCAAGGATAAGTCTTATTAGAAGATATGTTAGGTTAATCCAACCTAGTATTACTATTTCTTTTTTGGCTACTATAAATATTTATTCCTGTTTAGCTCTTGGGTTTTCAAAGAATAAATTAATTGTTAGCGAAAGAAATGATCCCCAAAAATCACCTGATAAAAGAATAAAAAGATTATTTAGAAATATAGCATACTATCTTTCAGACGGATATGTTTTTCAAACGGATGAAGCTAGAAATTATTTTTGCAGCAAGATAAAAAATAAAGGCGTTGTTATAGCTAATCCAATAAAACCCGATTTACCAGATGTATATACCGGGATTAGAGCCAAGAAGATTGTTGCTGTTGGAAGGTTAGAAGAACAAAAGAATTATTCATTATTAATAAAGTCATTTAATCTAATAGCTGATGATTTTAAAGATTATAAAGTTGAGATTTATGGTGAAGGAAAAGAACGAAATAAACTAGAAAAACAAATAAGTGACTTAAATTTAAGTGATAGAGTATTATTAATGGGAAGACACAATGATGTCCATGATCGTATTAAGGATGCATCATTATATGTATTATCTTCTCATTATGAAGGTATGCCCAATGCGTTAATGGAAGCAATGGCACTAGGACTGCCATGCATAGCAACTAATTGTTCAGGTGGAGGGCCTAAAAAATTAATAACAAATAGAGTTAATGGTATTTTAATAGATAATGATGATGAAGTGGCTTTATCAAAAGAGATAGCATTTGTTTTACAGAATGCTCAGATTAGTAAAAAATTATCTAATAAGGCTACCTTAGTTAGAAATGACTTTTCAATAGATATTATAGGTGGCCTGTGGCTAGATTATATTACAAAAATAATTAGGAGTAATCAGACATGAAAATAGGTTTATATAAAATTATTGATAAAGCTACTACTTTTGTACTAATAATATACATAATAGCTTTAACAGCATTTGAAAACTATGCACCTACAACATGGATCGCTAGTTATTCTTTATATCTGTTTTTGTTTGTAGCTTTCATATGGGTATTATTGAAAGGCAGAATTAAATTAACATACTATTCGATTATTATGTTAATATACGGAGCATTGCTGGCATTATCCTTATTTTGGGCAAAAGATTCTAATTATGGTTTTACAACACTCTACTGGTATATGACCTGTGTTATATTAACTTTTTTTGTAGCGAATTATGTTGATAGTAAAGAGAAATTTTATACCATTATAAACACATATATAATTGCTGGGGTAGTGTTATCATTGTTGCTATATAATGTTTATGGTTTGGATATTTTTAATGCTGCAGCAAATAGCAAATATGGTTTGCGATTAGGTGGAGAGATAGGAAATTCTAATGCAATAGGATTGAGCCTAGCTTTTTCGGTATGTTTTGCTTTGTACTTCTTGGTTGATTTCAAAAACAGTCTTATAAAAAAAGTGTTATACATTGCATCTATTTGTATAATAGGTCCAGTGTTGTTCTTATCAGGTTCAAAGAAAGCTTTATTTGTACTTTTGTTTGGGATATTATACATTTTTATGACATATAAAACAGATAAAAAAATAATATTTAGTAAGCTAAAGGGGATATCAATTTCTATAGTATTTCTATTTCTAGTGTACTGGTTATTAAATAATGTTTCTGCTTTCTGGTATATCGGACAACGAGTAAATGAAATGCTTTTAACTTTTCAAGGTCAAGGAGTAAGCACTACAGATTTATCAAGAATCAATATGATTAATACTTCTATAGAACAATTTGGCAATGCTCCTTTCTTGGGGAATGGGATAGCACATTCAAAAGTAGTATTTGGGACTTATTCTCATAACAACTATGTTGAAATACTAATGAATACAGGAATTATCGGATTTTTGATTTACTATTCAGTATATTTAATTTCAATCTATAAAGCATACAGATTATCAAAAAATGAAGAGAAATTAGTCATTATCATTGGATTTATTTTAGTTACGTTCATAATAATTGAAATGGGCTTGGTTAATTATTATTCAAGATATTATCAAATATTACTTGCTGCGATCAGTGCAGTCTTAGTGAAGGGAAGGAAAATGATAAATGATTAAAAAGATAAGATATTATTTTAATAAAGATAAGAAATTGCTTTGTTATAAAATAATTCAGAAGATAATTAGAATAAAATTTATCAGGACTTTTATACCTTCTAAATTTGATATTATTATTAATTACTATATACGGATGGGAAAAAAATTAAACTTTAATAAGATTACAACATATAATGAAAAATTACAGTGGTTAAAATTATATGATCGGAATCCCATATATACACAACTAGTGGATAAGTATGAAGTTAGAAAATACATATCGAAAATTATTGGAAAGCAATATCTTATTCCATTGATAGGTGTGTGGGATAAGTTTGAAGATATTAAATTTTCTGAATTGCCAAATCAATTCGTACTGAAATGCACACACGATTCAGGTGGACTTGTAATTTGTAAAGATAAGAGTAAATTTGATATTGAATCTGCTCGGGATAAAATCAATAAAAATTTAAAGAAGAATTTTTATTACCATGGTAGAGAATGGCCTTATAAGAATATAAAGCCTAAGATAATTTGTGAACAGTATATGGTTGATGAATCAGGAACTGAGTTGAAAGATTATAAGTTTCTTTGTTTTAATGGTGAGCCTAAAGCTATGTTTATTGCAACAGATAGACCTGATAACACAAAATTTGACTTCTTTGATTTAAATTTCAACAAGCTTCCGTTTATGCAACATTATGAAAATTCATCTAAAAATCTTAAAAAGCCAGAAAGCTTTTACAGAATGATAAAATTAGCTAGGGTGATCTCTAGAAATATGCCTCATGTAAGAATTGATTTTTATGATATTGATGGGAAGATATATTTTGGGGAAATTACATTTTTTCACTTTAGTGGATTTGAAAGATTTGAACCAGAGGAATATGATGAGATATTTGGAGAATGGTTAGAACTTCCAAAGACCAAGTTGTAAGAATAAATATATCCATCAGTCAGGTAGTTTTAAATCTAACAAAAATATAATTATAATAAAATAATAGGGTGATTGAATAAAAATAATAATAGCAGGTGATCTAGTACCAAAACAATCAAATACAGATCTATTCAACAAAGCTGATATAAAGTCTTTGCTTGGGGATGAACTACATGCAATTTGAAATTCTGTTGATATGAGGATTTTTAATTTAGAAGTACCTCTCACAGATAAAGAAGCACCTATAGCATATATATATACCCTTTGTTAGAATTGATTTATATGATGTAAGGAATAAACTCTTATTTGGAGAGATAACTTTATTTCTAGTAAGTGGATATATGGATTTTAAAAATGAAGAATTAAATGCTTTATTAGGTAGTTGGATTGAAATTAATTAAACATAATACTTATTATTACATGAAGTTTTCGCTTCACAATAATAGATATTGTCGATGAGAGGGAAATAGTGAATGAATAGCAAAAAAAAAGTTTTTGAAAATTCTTTTTTATATACCTTTAGTAAATTATTGGTAAAAGGAATAAGTTTTTTGCTTTTACCAATATATACGATGTACTTGACACCAGAAGATTATGGTATTACAAATTTAGCTGCTAGCTTTACTCAAGTTGCAACGTTTATTATTGCTATGTCTTTGCATGTAGCAATAATACGCTTTTATGCTGAACTTAAAGAAGATAAAATGCGTCTTAAAAGATTCTATGGAACAATCATTACTTTTATTAGTATTTCTGGATTAGTTTTTTTCATTGTTAGTATGCTTTTTAAAAATTTTATCGTAGATCTTTTTTTTGATGGAATACCTTTTTTCCCATACATATTATTAACAATAGTAACTTTGACATTTTATACTCTGCATACAATACATGGAAGAATAATTGAAAGTATGCAGCAGGGTAAAAAACTAACAATAATAAATTTAATAGTTTTTGGCCTGCAGGTCAGTATAAATATATACTTGATAGTTGTATTAGAATTGGGTGCCTTAGGTATACTTTTAGGTTCATTTGTTGTTAATCTAGGATATGTCATATATATGATGATTGACTTGAAAAGGAGAGATTTAATTGTATTTTGTGTTGATTTGGAGCTTTTGAAGGAATCTTTAAGTTATTCTATCCCTTTAATGCCACATCATTTATCAACAAGTATTGCAACATTTGCATCGAGAGTTTTCATAAACAAAAGCACAACTTTAGCAACTGTTGGATTATATAGTGTGGCTTGGCAATTTGGAGGACTGATTGATATAGTCCAGTCTTCTGTTCATAGAGCATTTACTCCTTGGTTTTATAATTTAATGAATGTTAGAAATGAAAAGAATATTAATGAAATTAAGGAGTTTTCATACATACTAATAACTCTCTATTCATTGATGTATGTAATTATTGGGCTATTTTCTCAAGAAATAATCATATTTATGACTACAAGCAAATACATAATGGCGTGGACTGCTATACCTATTCTAGTTATGGCATTTTCCGTAAAATCAATTTATTATTTTTATGTATCTGTTCTTTTTTATTATAAAAAAGCTTCAAAAAAAATCTTTATAGCTACTCTTATAGGTAGCTTCGCTGATATTTTTCTTGCTTTCATTCTTGTCCCAATTTTAGGCATGTATGGATCAGCAATATCATTTTTACTGGCTAAAATTATTGTTGTAGTTATTGTTGTAAAAATGAGCATAGGATATGATAACATTGGATATAAATTATTTGATATGATTAAGATAATTTTGTCAAGTTTCGTTTTTATGGTTGTGGGTTTATATTTTAGTTACACTAAATTTCTATTAGTATTCAGTTGGTATAATCTGGGTTACAAGATATTAGTTTTAATAATATATATTTTGTACATATACATCAAAAATAAGAGCCTAATAAATGAATATATAAAATTAATTATTTTAAAGCTGCAAGAATCAAATAGAGATAATAAAAGTAATAGTTGATTAGTTATTTTAATCACACTAATAGTATTAATTTGGTTTTTAAAATGTTATTAAAAAGAGAAGGTGAAAAAAATGAGAAAAATAAAAACAATAATAAAAAACATTGTTCTTTCAAATAAAGTTACCGCAAAGCATTACTTTAAAAAGCAATATAGTAATGATATTAGTGATGATTTATTGTTTTCAAAGATAAAGCAGATAGCTCATCGATATGATCATAAATTTTTAAATTCTATGCTAGTAAATAAAGAAGATATTTACGAAATGGAGTATTTACTAGAGATTGCAATTGATAGAAATTTAAAATTTGATGATTCTTTATTGTGGGCGCTTAGTTTGCACAAAATGGCACAATTAGATGCAGTGAATTCATATATGTTTAAGAAAAAGGAAACAGATAAAAATAGTTATGAATCTGAAATTTCAAAAATCATTAAAGAAAGAAGAAGTGTTAGAAAGTGGAATGAAAATAAAGTGAAAGTGGAATTAATTAAAGAAATAATAAAGACTAGTCTTTGGGCACCATCTTCGTGTAATCGTCAACCGGTAAGAGTAATTATATTAGATGAAGAGCAAAAAAAATTCATTAAAAAATATTTTTCCGGGACTTTTTGGCATGATGCTCCTGTGCAGGTATTGATAATGTGTAATAGTAGTGCATATTCAAAAACTGATGAGCTATTTCCATATTTAGACGGTGGTGCTTTTATACAAAATATGCTATTACTCCTTCATGAAGCAGGTCTAGGATCTTGTTGGCTAGGATTTAAAAAATGGAATATAAAGAATGAAATTTTCTGCGAAACAAATGAATATGATGAGTTTTATAATTATTTTAGATTAGAAAAAGAACTAGTTCCAATAAGCATGGTAGTTGCAGGAAACTACGAAGTTATTCCAAACGCACCAGCACGACAATCTTTAAATACTGTTATTATAGGAGGCGGGAAATGAAAATCGGAATATTAACTTATTTTTGGGCAGAAAACCCAGGTACTTTTTTGCAAGCATTTAGCACTTACAAAGCAGTAAAAAAAACCTTTCCTAATGATAACGTTGAAATGATAAATGTAAAGTTGAGAAAAGAGCGCTTTGTTGTTGCAAAGTCATATTTGTTATCTCCTAAAACATTTATAAAAGCATATTGTAGATTTCATAATTATAGGAAGTCAATAAAAAAAATGAATCTTTCTACTGGTGGTTATGTAGGTAAAGACTCTAAGAAAGCTCTTGATTATATTAAAGAACAAAACTATGATGTGATTTTTGTAGGCAGCGATACAATTTTCAAAATATATGACTGGAATATTGAAAATGAAGATTTACCAGTATACTATTTAAATGAAATAAACGCAAAGAAAGTAGTTCTTTCAGGCTCTTGTGGTTCAACTTCAATAAATGAATTTCCAATTAAAATGAAAAAAATGGCTCAGAGATGTTTAAATGATTTTTCGAAATTAGGGGTAAGAGACAATAATACTTTAGAATTGTTTTCAGAATTAAAGTTTAATAAGAACAAACTTGAAATAATTCCAGATCCAACATTTTCTTATAAAATAGATTTAGAGAAAGCTCGGAAAGCTTTGTTAAAAGAGAAATATGATTTTAGGAAGAAAACAGTGATTATTAATTTACCTGGTAATTTTGAATACTTGGATAAGACTATTGAATATTTTAAAAACAGAAATTGGAATATTATCACTTTTAACTATACAAAATATGCAGATTATTGTTTATTTGTTAATCCTGAAGAGTGGGCAGGAATTCCATATTATGTGGATTTGGTTGTAACCGACAGATTTCACGGTTCCGTTTTTAGTATTAGAAATAATACACCTGTAGTTGGGATTGATATGGATCCAGATAGAGTTTCGTTGAATAATTCATCAAAAATCAAAAACTTATTTAGTGAATATGGAATACAAGAAAGTTATGTAAATTTTTTGGATAAACCTTCTGAAGAAGAATTCTTTAAAATTATAGGTAAGACTATAAATATACAAGTAAACTTCAAAGATATCAATTTAGAAAAAGAAGCGGAATATATGAATTTTTTACATCAGTGCTTATAAATTATTATAATTATAATGCGCTTAATTTTTAAATGGAAAAGAGGTAACCAAATATGAAAACAATCTTAATAACAGGAGCAGCAGGCTTCATAGGTTCTAACTTAGCCAAAGCTCTAATTTCAGATAATAAAATAATAGGATTTGACAATGTTAATGACTATTATGATGTGAATTTAAAGAAGTATCGTTTATCTCAGCTAAACTCCCATCCTAACTTTACATTTATAAAAGGTGATTTAGCAGATAAACAAGCTGTTGATTCTATATTTGAGCAGTACAAGCCTGATATAGTTGTTAACCTAGCTGCTCAAGCTGGTGTTAGATATTCAATCGATAATCCTCAAGCTTATATTGATTCTAACTTAACTGGATTTTTCAATATTTTAGAGGCATGTCGTAATCATCCAGTAGAGCATTTAGTTTATGCATCTTCATCATCTGTTTATGGCTCTAACAAAAAAGTGCCATATTCTACAGAAGATAAGGTGGACAATCCTGTGTCACTTTATGCAGCGACAAAGAAGTCTAATGAGTTAATGGCTCATGCATATTCTAAGTTATATGATATTCCTGCAACAGGCCTTCGTTTCTTTACGGTTTATGGACCTGCTGGAAGACCGGATATGGCATATTTTAAATTCACTAATAAGCTAGTCAAAGGTGAAATGATTCAGATTTATAATTACGGAGACATGTATCGTGATTTTACATATATTGATGATATTGTAACAGGTGTGATTAATGTCATGAATAAAGCACCTGAACCTAATAAAGATGGTGTGAAATATAAAGTTTATAATATCGGGAATAACAGTCCTGAAAGTTTAATGGACTTTGTAAATATATTAGAACAGAAATTAATAAAATACGGAATTATTGACCATGAAGCAGAAAAAGAATTATTACCTATGCAGCCGGGTGATGTGTATCAGACTTATGCTGATGTTAGTGAATTAGAAAAAGACTTCGGATTCAAACCAAGTACAAGCCTTGAGGAAGGTCTAGATAAATTTGCTGAATGGTATAAAGATTATTATAAGTAGAGAAATAAAGAGTAAGTTAGAGGAGGGCAACCAAGAAATGAAAATTACAATAGCCGGAACAGGTTACGTTGGCCTGTCCAATGCCATACTATTAGCACAACATAATGAAGTCACAGCCTTGGATATTATCCAGGAGAAAGTGGATTTGATTAACAATCGCAAGTCACCAATTATTGATGCTGAAATAGAAGACTATCTTGCTAATAAAGAATTAAATCTTAAAGCGACAACAGATAATTTTGTAGCTTTTAAGGATGCAGAGTATGTAATTATTTCTACACCAACAAACTATGATCCAGAGAAGAACTATTTTAATACAAGAACAGTAGAAGCTGTTATTGCTAATGTACTTGCCATTAATCCTGATGCTGTAATGATTATTAAATCAACAGTACCAGTTGGATATACTGAAAAAGTAAGAGAAATGTTTGATACTGAAAACATCATCTTTTCACCTGAATTTTTAAGGGAAGGAAAAGCACTTTATGATAACCTCTATCCATCAAGGATTGTAGTTGGGGAGGAATCTGAAAGAGCTAAAGTATTTGGTAATCTTTTAGCTGAAGGTGCTATCAAAGAAGATATTGACATGCTGTTTACAGGCTCAACAGAAGCCGAGGCCATTAAGTTGTTTGCAAATACATATCTTGCTATGAGAGTAGCTTATTTTAACGAATTAGATTCCTATGCTGAAGTGAGAGGCTTAAATACTAAGCAGATTATTGAAGGGGTTGGGCTCGACCCAAGAATCGGTAGTCATTATAATAATCCTTCATTTGGCTATGGCGGGTACTGCTTGCCTAAAGATACAAAGCAATTATTAGCTAACTATGAAAAAGTGCCTCAAAATATAATGGGGGCGATAGTAGATGCTAACCGCACAAGAAAAGATCATATAGCCGACATGATTATTAAGAGACAGCCTAAAATAGTAGGTATTTATAGACTTACTATGAAGATGGATTCTGACAATTTCCGTCAGTCTGCAATTCAGGGTGTCATGAAGCGTATTAAAGCTAAAGGCATTGAGGTAGTAGTATTTGAACCTGCTCTTCATGAAGATGAGTTTTATAATTCAAGAGTGATTAAGGACTTTGATGAATTTAAGAAGATTTCTGATGTTATCGTGGCAAACAGACTATCCGACGAAATCAAAGATGTAGTGGATAAGGTCTACACAAGAGATTTATTTAGTAGGGATTAATACGAATTACAATGTGAGGTGACCACAACCAATGAACATATTAGTAACCGGAGGCCTAGGCTTTATCGGCAGCCATACAACTATAGAACTAATTAAAAATAACCATACTGTAATAATTGCAGATAATCTTATCAACTCAAAACTAGAGGTGCTGGACAAGTTATCTACCATAACGGGCATCAGACCAACTTTCTATCAAATCGATGTAACTGATGAAGCAAAGCTAGAGGAAATTTTCGTTAATCATAACATCGATGGTGTGATTCACTTCGCAGGACTTAAAGCGGTAGGAGAGTCTGTCACCAAGCCACTTGAGTATTATTATAATAATCTTGTTTCTACAATGGTACTTAGCAAAATCTGTGTAAAGTATGGAGTAAATAAGTTTGTTTTCAGTTCTTCTGCAACAGTATATGGTGATCAGCCATCGCCGCTGAGAGAAGATATGGAACTGAAGAAAACTACTAATCCATATGGTGAAACCAAGGCGATGAGTGAGAGGATTTTGACAGATACAGCTCATGCTAATAAAGGGTTTGCTGTTAGTGTGAACTTCCTTGATAATTAACTCTCGATTTTTACGTTGGCATGATGCAAGTCGAATAAACGGCTAAAATTAGCGAAAAAGGCTGTCCACTTCAAAAATTAAATCCGAACCATTGAAATGGTAAAATTTGCTAAATATTAAAAAAATATCAACAAAAAAAAGAGCTCCCAGTTACAGAAATTCTCTTCAATGAATGATTATAGATGTAAGCGTCAATCGTAACACACATACCCTAATCAAACAGTTCATGATAGAATCACCCTAAAAGTAGAGGTGATGACCAAATGGATCGAAAAGAAAAACAACAACTCTGGGACCAAAACA
>Ga0209943_1002150_pt1 | contig 11083 bp, 6 predicted proteins | sample SalPonR1_B_D2_MG_FD_185698 | JGI IMG/M metagenome (GOLD analysis project Ga0209943, IMG submission 185698) | Salt pond soil microbial communities from South San Francisco under conditions of wetland restoration - Salt Pond MetaG R1_B_D2_MG... ... | reverse complement strand
CACCGCCGGCGAGGCGGCCAGCGCGATCGCGACCAGCGTCCACGGCAGCACGGGATCGATGCGGAAGCCGCTCAGGGCGGCAGCCCCGGCGGTCACGACGTTCGCCAGCATCAGGCCGAAGGCGACACCCAGCACGCTGCCCAGCACCACCACGACCAGGCCCTCGGCGACGACGACCTTGCGGATTCCCGAGCGGGTCAGGCCCAGCACCCGGAGCGTGGCCAGCTCGCGCGCCCGCGACGACAGGTTCATCCCCAGCGTGTTCGCGACGCCCAGCGCCGCGATCGCGACCGCCAGCAGCAGCAGCGTGTTCGTCGTGGTGAACGTCCGGCGGCTCAGCGACACGATCTCGGCCCGGTACTCGTCGTTCGGGGTCGCGTCCAGATACAGCTCGGGAAACGCGGCGAGCAGGCGCCCGCGGACCTCGTCCACGTCCTCGCCGGGGTCCACGGTCAAAACGAACAGGTCGGGGGTCCCCCCGCCGAAGCGCTCCAGCATCTCGATCGACGCGACGAACGTCTCGCCCCCGCCGGTGAAGTCCACCACGACGCCGCCCACCTCGAACGTCTCGAACCCCTCGGACGTGCGTAGCTGCACCTCGTCCCCGACGTCCACCCCGAATCGCTCCTGGATGGTGCTGGCCGCCAGGACGCCGTCGTCGGAGGTCAGCGTCCGGTAGCCGGCGCGCGCGTCGCCCTGGCCCTGGACGTACTGGAACGATCCGAAGCCCTCGTCGGGATCGAACCGCTCCGGATCGACGAGGATCAGCGCGACGCTGCGGCCGCGCTCCTGCCCCTCGGGCAGGAACCGCACGACCCGGATGCCGACGCCCGACACCTGGTCGACGCCCTCGACCTCGCCGGCCCGAACGGCGAAGCCGTCTGGGAACGAGACGGGCGAGGTGACGAACAGGTCGCCGACGATGGTCGTGTCCACCCAGCCTCGGATCTCGGCGTTGATGCCGGACACCATCGAGCCGACGCCGACCACCAGGCCGGTCCCGACCACGACGGTGCCCACCGCCACGCCGTTGCGGCTGGCGCTGTGGTCCGCGAACGCCGCGCCCAGCCGTCCCGCCGTGCCGAACGCCGCACGGAGGAGCGGCTCCGCCAGGCGCAAGGTCGGGCGGAGCAGGCTGCGCGCGGCCAGCGCGGTGCCGATCGCGAACGCCGCCATCGCCAAGCCTGCGCCGGCCAGCGCCCACAGGCCGGGCCACGGAACGCGCGTCGCGACGACCGCGAGCGCCAGCAGCGCCCATCCGATCCCCGCCCGACTGGGCGCCGCCGCCTCGTCCGCGCCGCGCCGAGCGGCCAGGGGAGAGGCCTGCGACGCGGTCCACGCCGGCAGCACGCCGGCGCCCAACGCGACGACGATGCCGGTCCCGGTGGCCGCCGCCACCGCCCAGATCGGCAGCACCAGCGTGCGCACCTCGAAACCCAGCCCGAAGGCGTTGATCGAAGTGATGAGCCACGACATCGCGACGCCCAGCACGACGCCCATCACCGCGCCGACCAGCGCCACGAGCGCCGCTTCCGCCAGGGCCAGGCGGCGGACGTCCCGGCGGCGCAGCGCGACGGTCCGGAGCAGCGCGTACTCGCGCGTCCGCTCGACCACGCCGGCCATGAAGGTGTTGTAGGCCATGAATCCGCCCAGCGCCAGCAGCGTCACGGCCAGCACCAGCAGGCCCGACTGCAGCGTCTGGACGATGCCGCCGGCCAGCTCGCCGCTGCCTGCCGGGTAGGCGACCGCGTAGCTCTCGTCCAGGCGATCGATCAGGGCGTCCTCGACGTCGACGGTGAGCGCGCCCTCCTGGAGCACGACCTCGACCAGCGAGATCCGGCCGGGCAGGCGCATCGCCTCCTGAACGGCGTCGATCGGAGCGATCGCGACCCGCCCGCCGTTCGTGCTGGCGTACCCCAGCGCGGCGTCCATCAGGCCGACGACCTCGAAGGTGATCTCGCCGAAGCGGCTCGCGAAGGTCAGGGGATCGCCCACCTCGATCTCACGCACCTCCGCGAACGCGTCCGACAGCGCCAGCGCCTGCTCGCCCGGCTCGGGCCAGCGCCCGGCGGACAGGCGCGCGGGGAGCAGCTCACGCCGCGACACGTCGCGGCCGGACAGCTGGAAGCCGCTGTCCACGCCCGGGACGACCGAGCGCTCGAACGCCTCGATGTCGCGCACCGGCTCCAGCCGGACGTTCAGCACGGGAAGGAACGCGCGAACGCCGGGCGTGCCGCGGATCCGCTCCAGCAGCGGCTCGGCCTCCATCACCGCCCGTCCCGCCGGGCCGGGCGTGACGACCAGCGCGGCCGGTCCGGCGGCCGCCTCGAGGTCCGCCTGCAGGTTGGCGCGGACGTTGGCTCCGACCGACAGCGTCGCCAGCACCGCGGCGATCCCCAGCGCCACGCCGAGAACCGTCGCGGAGGTGCGCCACGGGTGGCGAAGCAGGTTGCGTGCTGCGAGGCGGAGCAGGATCGGCATCGGCGGATCTCCTGGCGGCAAGGCCCTGGTGGCGAGGCGTCGCGGGGGCAGTCTACCCGCCCGGCTCGCATTCCGACCGTGCCCGGCGGCGCTCAGCCGTGCTGAAGCCCGAGCCGGTCGATCAGCCGCCCCAGCCAACGGGGGATGCGCCAGTTCCATTCGCCCAGCAGCACCACCGTCGAGGGCACCAGCACCGAGCGGACGAGCGTCGCGTCCAGCAGCACCGCGACCGTCAGCCCCAGCGCCAACGTCTTGATCAGCACCACGCTGCTGAACAGGAACACCGAGAACACCACGATCATGATGAGCGCGGCGGAGGTGATCACGCCGCCGGTCGACGCCAAGGCGTCCTTGACGGCCTCACGGTCCGACCGCCCGTCGCGGTGGCTCTCGACCACCCGCGAGATCAGGAACACCTCGTAGTCCATCGACAGGCCGAACACGACGGCGAAGATGAAGATCGGGACGCTGGTCTCGACGAAGCCCAGTCCGCCCGGAAGCCCGAAGAGGCCGCCCGCCCAGCCGTGCTGGAACACGAGCGTGATCACGCCGAACGACGATCCCACCGTGAGCGTGTTCAGCACGAGGGACTTGAGCGGAATCGCCAGCGACCGGAAACCCAGGCCCAGCAGCACGAACGTCGACGCGAACACCAGCGCCATCGCCCACGGGAAGTTCCCGTAGAGCGTGCGGGTCCACTCCTGCTCGGCGACGCGCACGCCGCCCACCACCGCGTCGAGCTCCGCCTCCTGCGCGAGGCGCTGCAAGCGGGGCGCCAGCGAGCTCGAGACCTCGATGCCGGCGCCGACCGGGAACACCCGGACGAGGGCGTAGCGCCCGTCGGTCGAGACGGTGGCCCGCGCCAGGTCGGCCAGCGGGCTCTCCATCGCCAGCTCGGGCGTCGCGTAGTACTGCTGGACGAACAGGCCGGGCAGGCTCCCCGCGGTGGTGGGCGCCAGCACGCGGTCCACGTCGTCCAGCGCCTGGATCTCCCGCACGTAGCCGGACACCGCGCGGACCGAGGAGGGGTGGTAGAAGCCGCGCTCGCCGAAGTCGATCAGCACGTCGTACGGCTCGAGCAGCCCCGCCAGGCCCGCGTCGACCAGCAGCCGTTGCGCGCGACTGGTGTCGTTCGTGCCGGTGATCCCCTCCACGCCCGAGAAGCCGAAGCGCATGTCCAGCGCCGCGGACGCGATCAGCAGCAGGAACGCCGTTCCGGCGACCGTCCACAGCCTCGGCCGCGCCAGGACCCGCTCGGCCCACGACCTCCAGAACGCCGTGCTGCGCGTCCCGGGGGCACGCCGCCCGATCCGGCCCGCGTCGACGTTCCGCCCCAGGAGGACCAGCATCGCGGGAACGGCGGTGACGGCGACGGCCATGCCGACCGCCAATACGATCATCGACGCCGCGCCCATCGTGCGCACGAACCCCAGCGGCGGCACCAGCAGGGCCGAGAGGGCCAGCAGGACCGTGGTTCCGCTGAACAGCACCGACGCGCCCGCGGTCCTGAGCGTGACGCGCAGGGCGGTCTCCGTGTCGACGTCGTTCCTCAGCTCCTCGCGGAAGCGGTTCACGAGCAGCAGCGCGTAGTCGATGCCGATCGCGAGACCCAGCATCGTGACGATGATCTGCGCGAACGCGGCGACCTGGACCAGCTGACCCAGCACGAACAGGAGGGCGAACGACACCGTGATCGAGACGACCGCCGCGATCAGCGGCAACGACGCCGCCACCCACGATCCGAACACGAAGATCAGGACCGCCAGGCTCAACGGCAGGCCGACGAGCTCGGCGCGGAACGCGTCGCGCTCGCTGGTACGTTTCAGGTCCAGGTCGACGACGGGCGCGCCGGTGACGTAGATCGGGGCGCCCGCGCCGCCCGACCCTGCGCCGTTCGTGCCCGCATCGCCCGCGACGGCGCTGCGCACGGCGTCGACGGCCTCGGCGACCTGCGCGTCGGCGCCCTGGCGCACCTCCACGAACGCGACCGACAGGCGTCCCGACAGGTCCTGGAGCAGCGGGTCGCTACGGGCGTCACGAACGGCGACGACCGGCTCGAGCCGGGCGACGCGGTCCACCACGGCACGGAACGCCGGCTCGGGCGACCGTGACACCAGCAGCAGCTCCGGGCGGTCGTGGCTGGCGAAGCGGGTTCCCAACACCCGGTCGACCCGTTGGGCCGCGCCGCCCGGCGCGAACCCCGAGTCGGTGCTCAGCACCGAAGACAGCCGCGCCGCCGTCGGCGCTCCGACCGCCAGAACCAACGTCCACACCAGCAATACGGCGCGAGGCCGGGCGAGGAGGAGGGAGGCGAGGCGATCGATCATGGCGAGGAAACGAGCTGGAGCCGCACCCGAAGCGTACCAGAGCGGCCCCCTGGGCACTCGCTGGTACGCTCCCAAGCGGACCGCCGCCGGCCGGACGGCGGCGAGGAGGAGACGGGATGCCGATCGGACGAACACGCGAGCGGACCTTGCACCGAGCGACCGGAACGGCGCCGCTCGCATGAACGTGCTCTTCGCGGCGGACGACATGTACCCCGGCTTCGGGGGGATCGCCGCGTCGACGCACGGTCACGCGCTGGGCCTGCTGGCGCGTGGACACCGGATCGTGGCGCTCGCCGGTCCCGAGCCGCAGCCGCAGCGCCCGCCCGACGGGGTGGAGCTGGTCCGCCTGCCCGCCGTGCGGCTGGGCGTACTCCAGACCCAGCTCGTCGTCGCCGGCGTCCAGCGCGTGCAGCGCGCCCTGCGCTGGGCGGACGTGGTGCACGTCAACGCCCCCACCCCGTTCGGCGTCGCCGTGGTCGCCATGGCGCGCGCGCGGGGCGTGCCCACGGTGATGGGCGTCCACGTGCAGACCGAGACCACGACGCACCAGCTTCCCGCCGGCACGGCCGTCCTGGGACGGGCTCTGCTGGGTCGCGCGATGCGCACCTGGTTCGCGGTCGCGTTCGCCCGCGCCGACGCGCGCGTGGCGCCGACCGCCTTCGCGGCCCGGATGGCGGCGGCGTGGACCGGGAAGCCCGTCCACGTCGTGACGAACGGACTGACGCCCGGCCCGCCGCCTGCGCCCCGCGACGAGGCGCGTGCCCAGCTCCCCTCCGCCTGGCGGGGTGACGTCGGCGGCGAGCTGCTCGTCTACCTCGGTCGCCTGTCGGCCGAGAAGCGCCCCGGCGACCTGCTCGACCTCATGCACGAGCTGCCTCCGTCCAGCCGGCTGATCGTGGCGGGCAAGGGACCGCTGGCCTCCGAGCTGGCGCGGCGCATCGGGGACGAGGGGCTGAGCGACCGCGTGGTGCTCGCCGGCTTCGTGCCCGACGAGACGGTGCCGACGCTGCTGGCGGCGGCCGACCTGGCGTTGATGCCGTCCCCGGCCGAGCTGCAGTCGATCGCGTCGCTGCAGGCGATGGCGGCGGGCTGCCCGGTCGCCGCGGCCGACCACGCCAGCAGCGCGGTGCCCGACTGGGTCCCGGAGTCGGGTGGCGGGCTGGTCTACCCCCACGACGATCCCGCCGAGGCGGGCCGGCGGATCACCGCGGCGCTACGAGACCCGGAGCGCATGGCCTCGATGCGGGAGGCGGCGATGCGCTACGCGGCCGGCCACACCTTGGCCGACGCGGCCCGCGAGCTCGAGCGGATCTACGAAGCGCTGCTCCGCGGCCAGACGCCGTCCGGGGCGCTGCCGCCTCCTGAGCGGCGCTAGCCTCGGCGGGCGCGGCGCAGCCAGCGTGGCGGCCGGTCCAGCACGATCGCCCAGCTCACCACGGGACCGACGAGGTACGCCACGTAGAAGGTCAACAGGCGCCAGTACAGGATCGGCCCCGCGACCGATCCGCCGGCGCCTCGATCGCCGAACGCCAACGACGCGACGAACTCCATGAAGCCCGAGGCCCCCGGCGTGGGAACCACGAACGAGCCCAGCGTCAGCACGCTCAGCAACGCGACGATCTCGCCCGCCGGGACCGGCAGCCCGAACGCCCGGAGCAGCGTCCAGAAGAGCAGGAAGTTCGCCAGCCACACCGCGGCGCTGACGACCACGAGGCCCGCCAGCCTGCCCGTGGGCATGCTCCGGAAGCCGCGAGCCGCACGGTAGTAGTCGCGCGCGCTCTTGCGGAGGGTCGAGCGCACCCGCCGCAGCGACCGCAGGCTGGACGCCCACAGCGCCAACCGGACCAGCGGCCGGGGAAACCGCCCCAGGAACACCGCCGCGCCTGTGGCGGCCAGCGCGGTCGCCACCGCCAGGACCTCGATCCCCGGGGGCACGTCGATCCCCGAGCCCAGCAGCAGGTACACCAGCCCGAACGGGATGATCGCCGCGAACGCCGTCAGGTCCAGCACGAAGAACTGCACGGCGACCGCCATGCCGCGCCCGTACGGCACGCCGTAGCGGTAGAGCGCCATCACCATCGCCGGCCCGCCCCCCGTGCCCGAGGGCGTCATCGCCGTGCCGAACACGCCGCTGACGTGCACGAACCAGGCGTGCAGCACGCCCAGACGCTGGCCCTGCGCGGCGACCAGGCCACGGACCTTCACGATCGGAAGGGTCCAGCCGGTCGCCGCCAGCGCCCCCACGACCCACCACCAGCCGGCGTGGCCTCCCGGCGGCACCCAGACCGTGCCGGAGAACAGCGCGCCCCGCGCAGCGAGGAGCAGCCCGCCGAGCCCCAACAGCAGGCTCAGCCCGATCAGCGCCGCCAGTCGGATCACGTCGCGCCCTCGGGAGCCCACGGGTCGTCGTCCAAGCCCAGCGGCGGCGGCGCCGCCGTCCCGTCCGCCAGCCGCGTCAGGTGGACGCCCAGCCGGTCGGCCATGCGGCGAAAGCGTGCGCGGACCGAGGTCGGGACGCCGCCCTCGAACGACCACGCCAGCGCGTCCGGCAGATCGGCCGGACGCGGCACGTACCGCCCCGTGCCCATCGCCTCCATGTGGTCGACGACCGCGCGTTCGTTCAGGCCCGCGTACGACGTCGCGAGGAACGGCCGCCCGGCCGCGACCGCCTCGAGCGCCGAGGCGGGGCCCGCCTTGCCGACCACCACGTCGACGGCCGCCAGCCGGACCGGCATGTCGTCCACGAAGCCGTGCACCGACAGCGTCGGGCCCGCGGCGGGGTGGCGCGACAACCGGTCCCGGAGCGCCTCGTTGCGTCCGGCGACGACCATCACCCGCCAGCCCGCGGCGAGCAGCGTTTCGATCCACGCCTCGGGACGGTCGGCGACCCCTTCGCCGCCCAGGCTGAGCAGCGCCCAGCGACCGGCGGACAGCCCCAGCCGGCTGCGCGCCTCGGCCTGCGGGCGCACGTTCAGGATCGCGTCCGCCACCGGGTAGCCCATCACGTCGATGCGCTCCGGCGGGACGCCCAGGCGGATCAGGTGCGCCCGCGCGGGACGGGAGGGCGCGACGACGCGGCCTGGATGCGGCTCGGCCCAGAGCGCGTTCGCGTCGAACGGCTCGGTGGCGAACGTGACGACGGTCCGCCGCAGGCCGTAGCGGCGCTTGGCCCGGGCGTACGCCACCATCAGAAAGCCGTGGTTCACCACGACCAGGTCGACGGGGCGCGCGTTCAGGTCGGTGGCCGCGCGGCGGGCCAGCTCGTCCAGCCAGCGGGCCTCGACCGCATGCACCAGCGCGGGAGCGATCTCCATCGCGCGCTGCCCCGCACGCACCAGCCGCGGCGCCCGCAGCAGGCGCGACCACGACCGCTTGTGACGGCGGTCCTGCGTCTCCAGGCCCAGCGCCGCCATGGCGTCGCGCACCTCGCCCCGAACGCGACCGTCGCTCACGCGCTGGACGGCGTCCCGCATCGCGCGGGCCGTGGCGACGTGACCGCCGCCGGCGGCGATCGTGTCGAACAGGATCGTCCGGGAGCTCACGGCGCCGCTCCGGCGTCGCCGCGCGGCGACGCCTGGACGCCGTCCAGGTCGGCCAGCGCGGAGGCGAGCGCCGCGTGGCGCGTCCGCGTGGGCCGGAGGTCCAGCTCGGTCGCGACGGCGGCGTCGTCCAGCACGACGTCGCTCCGCATCAGCCCGGCCCGGTAGCGGGTCAGCGGAGGCTCGCCGCGAAGCCGGAGCGAGCTCCAGGCGGCTTCGGCGGCGGGCGCGACCGCCTCGAGCATCCCTCCGGGCAGCGACAGCCGGGGGCCCGGCACGCCCAGGAGGGCGGCGATCTCGTCGAACAGCTCGCTCCAGGTCGGGGTGCCCGCATCGGCGACGAGGTAGGCGCGGCCGGCCGCGACCGGATCGCCGGCGCAGGCGACCAGCGTCCGAGCCAGATACGCGGCGTCGACCGTCTGCAGCCGTGCGCGGCCGCCGTCCACCAGCGGAAGCAGCCCGCGGCGAAGCGCGCCCGCTACCCGGGCGAGGTTCGGATCCCTCGTCCCGTACGGCCAGAGCGCGGGCCTCACGACGACCGGCTCGGGCGCCCCTTCGCGCACGACGTCCTCGGCCAGCAGCTTCGAGCGACCGTAGGGAAGCACGTGCTGGTCGCGCGGCCGGCGCCGGGGATCGTCGCCGTGGATGCCGCGGTAGCGCCAGACCGCGACGCTGGAGACCAGCACCACCCGGCCGGCGCCGCTCCGAGCGGCGGCACGCACGACGTTCGCCGTGCCTTCCACGTTCACACGGTGGAACGTGCGCCACGGTCCGTGGTCCGCGACCCGGGCGGCCGCGTGCACGACGGCGTCGGCCCCGTCGAACACGCCGCGCAGCGAGGCGGGGTCGGTGACGTCGGCGCGCACCAGCCGGACCGCCGGGTCGTGGGCGTGGGCCGCCAGCCGGTCCGGCCGGCCCCACGGCGAGATCATGGCGACGACGTCGGCGCCCGCGCTCCGCGCGGCGTCCACGACGTGCGATCCCAGGAACCCGTGCGCTCCGGTGACCGCCAGCCTCACGACGCGCCCCGGAGCACGACGGCGGCGTCCAGCGTCAGGCCGATCACGAGGTGCAGCGCCGCGGCGGGCCAGATCGAGCGGAACCTCAGGGTCAGCCAGCCGAAGACCAGGCTCGCGGGGAACGCCGCGACGGTCTCGGCGAGCGGCTTGCCGACGTGGATCAGCGTCGCGAGCATCGCCTGGACGACGTTCGCCGAGCGCGGCCCCAGACGACCTGCGAGGGCGTGCAGGAGGGCACCCCGGTAGAACGCCTCGAAGGCGAGGTAGTACGCGGCGTAGCCGGCGGCCCAGAGCGTGAACCGGCCCGGGCGCCCCGCCAGCCACTCGGCGCCGACCCACGGGTAGGTCGCCCTGAGGGCGGCGTCGTCCGCCATCCACCACAGCGCCGGAATCGCGACGAGGGCGCCGGCGGCAGCCCACGCCAGGCCGCTGCCGGTCCGACCCCAGCCCAGGCCGAGATCGGGCAGCGAACGCCGCAGCAGCGGCGCGGCGAGGAGCGTCGCCGTCAGCAACGTCGCGACCGACCAGGCGATCCAGCCGGCCGCCGCGCCCGGGCCGCGCTCCGCGCCGCCCAGCACGACCGGGCCGGGCGTCGCCAGGTACCAGAACGCCAGCTGGGCGGCGCTGGCCACGGTCAGGAACGCCGGCAGGCGCCAGCCCGCTTCGTGCCGCGACGACGTCACCTCACACGGCCTTCTGGTACAGCCGGTACGTCTTGTAGATCTCGCCGCCCAGCGCGCGCAGCCCTTTCGCGATCGGCTCGTTGTCCTCCAGGATCCACGACAGCTCGGCACGATGGTAGCCCGCCGCCACCCCGCGGTTCCACACCTCGTCGATCAGGATCAGCTCCAGGCCGCGGTTGCGATGACGGGGCAGCACGCCCAGGATCGCCAGGCGGATCTGGTCCACGATCGCCTTGCGTCGCAGCAACGGCACGATGCCGAACGGCACGATCCGACCGTCGAACCGCGCCAGCACCTGGTTCAGGTCGGGCAGGCCCAGCGCCAGGCCGGCGATCTCGCCGTCGAGCTCCAGGAACAGCGCGATGCGCGGATCGATGATCAGCTTCAGCGTCTCGGCCAGGTGGGCGAACTCGGCGTCGGTGTAGGGCACCTGGCCCCAGTTGCGCTCCCACGCCTCGGTATAGATCCGCTGGACCGCGCTCAGCTCGTCCTTCCATTCGCTCAGGCGCACCTCCCGCACGACCGCGCCGGTCCGCTCGCGGGCACGCTGCGCCAGACGGCCGAACCGCTCGGGGATCCCCTTCTCCTCGTCCGCCATCCAGGCGTGGAGGTCCTTGACCTTTCCGTAGCCGTGCGCCTCGATCCACGCCCGGTACTCGGGCGGGTTCCACGGCATCATCACGAACGGCGGCCTGTCGAACGCGTCGATCTGCAGGCCCGAGCTGTCGTTCATCGACGGGTTCACCGGGCCGCGCACCGCGCTACGGCCTAGGGCGGCCGCGCGCTCGTCGACGACGTCGAGAAGCGCCTCCGCGACCTCGGCGTCCGCGGCCTCGAAGAACCCGAAGAACGCCACGTCGTCGTCCGGATGGAACGCCGCGTGGCGGTCGTCGTCGATCACCGCGACGCGGCCCACCGCGCGGCCGTCGCGCTCGGCCAGAAGCGTCTCGACCCGGGCGTGCTCGAAGAACGGGTTGCGGCGCGGATCGAGCGTCTCGAACTCCGCGATCCGCAACGGCGCGACGAAGCCGGGT
>Ga0209943_1002148_pt1 | contig 11088 bp, 9 predicted proteins | sample SalPonR1_B_D2_MG_FD_185698 | JGI IMG/M metagenome (GOLD analysis project Ga0209943, IMG submission 185698) | Salt pond soil microbial communities from South San Francisco under conditions of wetland restoration - Salt Pond MetaG R1_B_D2_MG... ... | reverse complement strand
AGGCCATAGAGCTTTCTATCGAGTCCACCCTTTACGCGAGGGATAACGGCATGTACGTATGCTTCTTTACCATTGACGGAACAAGGACCGGAATTGACGAGTACCTTGACCTGATCGAGAAGATAGCCAAAGAAGGACACATGGACGAGCTGACCGTGGTTGATACCATGGGAGGACTCAACACCCACGCAGTACCTTTCCTGATCAAGAAGGTCAAGGAGAGGATTCCGGACAAGCCCATCGGTATCCATTTCCATGATGACTTTGGACTTGGAAGCGCAACCACCATCGCCGGCCTTGCCGCAGGAGCCGACATAGCCCACACAACCATCTCCGGAATAGGAGAGAGGGCAGGCAATGCATCCTACGAGGATATAGCCATGGCACTTCTTACCATGTACGGAGTAGATACGGGACTTAATTACGAGAAGATCTATCCCCTTTCCCAGTACCTGAGGGAGATCTCCGGTTTGAAAGTTCGCCAGAACAGGGGCATCGTCGGGGATGACATATCCAACATAGAGTCAGGAATAGTAGCAGGCTGGTTCAAGAATGCGGCAAAGGACTCGCCCCTTGAGCTTGCGCCCTATCTTTACAGCCTTACGGGTCATCCCGATGCACAGGTTACCATAGGCAAGATGAGCGGCATCCCGTCAGTTGATGTTTATCTTGATATGATAGGAATGCAGACAGATGACAACGACAAGAAGCTTGAGATGGTTGGAATGATCAAGAAGAAGGCCTTTGAGAAATCTGGTCTTTTGACCCTTGATGAGTTCAAAGACATAGCACACAAGGTACTTGACAGATGAAAAGACCTGGCACCTGGCTATAAACAGGTCAGTTGAGATACTTTACGAGTTTAAAAGTGAAACATCGTGTGTCTGGGACCAGATGGAAAAGTGGTGTACGTATTGTTTCAGTTCATTAAGAAAAACACTGTCTCCGAAATGATAATTGCGCAGATTAATGACAAGGTCCTTTCCGGAGAATTAAGACCTGGCGACAAATTACCTGCTGAAAGAGTTCTTGCAGAGCAACTTCAGGTGAGCAGATCTTCCCTGCGAGAGGCTCTGAGGGTTCTTCAATTCATGGGTATTCTCGACATTCGTCCTGGTGAGGGTTTGTTCCTGGGGTCCAACAGTAATATGCTTTCAGACCATTTTCTTGTAAGCCATCTCATCAAGCAGTTCTCGGCAATTGAAATTTACGAGGCAAGAAAATTTATTGAGGTTGATATTGTTGAACTGGCAGCTAATAGAATCCTTCAAGAGGAGGAAACGTTACTTGAAGATGCTTACAGGCGTCTTGTGGAGGTCCAAAACGATGAAGCCCTATTTCTGGATGCCAATCTTAAATTTCATGAAACTATAGCGGCTATTTCAAAAAATGATGTTCTAACCGAAGTTATTTCGGCAATATGGAAACTTACATTTGAGACAAAACTGATGGAAAATCTTTTTTCCACAGATGACACTGCTCAAAGGTCAAATGAGGGCCATAAAAAAATAATGGAAGCCATTATTGCCAGAGATAGCGTAAGAGCAAAAAAAGAGATTGTTGAACATCTGGATGTTGTGGAAGGTATTATTAGAAAAAATATTATGTCTTCTGCTTAAATTTTATTCAGGCACGGCAGGCTTTTTATTGGCTTGCCCTGCCTGAATAGCCCTTGAAAACCATTCTATCTATGCTGCATAACTCTTTCAAAGCACGGAATGCAGAGTATTTGTCCTCTGTAAAGTCGGGCTTTTGTCTCCATAAAGGGTTCACCACATTCACTGCAGGTCACGTTGGAATCCAGGAAAGCATAAGGTGGTTCAGGTTCGTTAGTGTCTTTTATCCTGAACAGTTTATCCAGGGGCACTTTTAGAATCTGTGCTGCCTTTTCATGGTGACCGATATCGGCATAACCATCTATTTCTTTTGAGAGATTTTCAGAAGTTTCAAGAATAATTCGAAAAGACTTCCCGTCACTTCTTCTGTAAAAACTGAAAGCAGCCTTGCCGTATTCTTTAATCACAAGATTACCCTTGCCAAGGGTACAGCCTGTCAGGTATTGAACGGCATCAACTCCACAAAAGTCGGTTTCTGCAAGTGCGACGATATCTTCATCCGATGAATGTCCCAGCCTGGCAAGGGCCATTTCTGAAGCCCTGATCCCGATAGCCAGACCGGGGCACCAGTGCCCGTGAAAGGCCTTTACATTTTCCAGCATTTCACCAGTAATGATTGTTCTGTCCATCAAAAAACTCCTTACAGTTCAGTTCAGGATTTCTCTATTCTTCTTTTTCTGATAGTTCCGTTATTGCATTTATTACAGTCTGGGCGAGAGTGGCGGCTCCAATGGAGAGACAATCCTCATCGATCCTGAAGAGCGGACTGTGCCATGGGTGGACAGCTCCCTTTTCAGGGTTACCTGAACCCAGCCAGAAGAAACAACCTGGTACTTTTTCCTGGAATATGGCGAAATCCTCTCCTCCAGTGCTTGGTATCGGATCAACGATGTTATTTTCGCCCAAAACCTCTCCTGCGGAGTTGCGCAGTATTTCAGTGGGTCTTTCGGGATTTATTACGGGAGGAAGCTGGTATATGTAATTTACGTTGCTGGTGCAACCAAAAGCTGCTGCCGTATTCTCGACGATCTGTCTGATCTTTATTTCCATCCTGTTGCGGACTTCAGGATCAAGGGTTCGAACTGTTCCTGTCAGTTCAATGCTGTCGGGAATAACGTTGTTCGCTGTCCCTCCATTGATCGTGCCCAGGCTCACGACAGCAGAATCAAGGGGGTTGATATTCCGGCTGACAATTGTTTGAAGGTTCATTATTGCTGAAGCGGTTGCAACTATGGGATCAATGTCCCTGTGGGGCAGTCCTCCGTGTCCTCCCTTTCCCCTTATCGATATTTCGATCCTGTCCACAGCTGCCATAAGAGGTCCTTCTTTTATGGCTACTTTGCCACAGGGTATCTCTGGATGGTTGTGCAGCCCGAATATCATGTCCACCGGGAACCTTTCGAACAGGCCGTCATTTACCATTTCTTTCGCGCCCTGGTTAAGCTCTTCTGCCGGCTGAAAGATCATTACCACCGAACCGGGAAATGAATTCTTCAGAGTTGAGAGCAGTTTTGCAGCTCCAAGAGCGCAAGTCGTATGGACATCATGTCCGCAGGCATGCATCAGCCCTTCAGTTTTTGATTTAAATGGAAGATCGGTCATTTCAGTTATGGGAAGAGCGTCCATATCTGCCCTGATTGCAATGGCTGGGGAATCCTTCTTCCCTTTCAGGATCGCCACCAGTCCCGTTTTTCCTACACCTTCTGTAACGTAAAAGCCAAGATCCTTCAGGTTCTCTGAGATTTTTTTGCCCGTGTTTATCTCTTGAAATCCTATTTCCGGGTTATGGTGAAAAAAGTGATACAGATTTTCGAGTTCCTCCTGTAAAGCTGTCTCTGTTACAATATCCATGATCTTCACGTAACCATCTCCTCTGAGGTGATTCTTTAACCTCTTGCATAAAAGGATCTTCAGGAATTCTCAAAATACTGTTCAAGAGGGGCTAAGTTTTTCGAAGGTAATTGTACTTTATTGCTACTTCACGTTCAAACTTTAACTCAGATCTCTTATATTTTGTCTCCACTTTCAAAAAGAAGATGGAATATCTGTTAAAAGTCAAGAAACTTAGGGGATGTATGACAGAATGGTTGACATTGGTTTAAATGTTGGACAGATACTTCAAACCCCCGGTCTGGAAGGAATAGAAGTACTCTCTGGACGATCCGGCTTATGGAGACAGGTCCATTCGGTGACTATCGTTGATGCTCCTGACGCTTCGGGATATATCAAAGGCGGGCTGGTGCTGGTAGGGATAATAGCAACTCTCTTTATGAGTGCCCTTACGGGATCTTCAGTACCATGTATTTCAGCTCTTATACCTCTGCTTGTTCCGAGACTGGAAAAATACGGATACAAAAGAAGCTATACTACGGCAGTTCTATGCTCATCCAGTTTTCTTGGTTACCTTATACCTCCAAGTGTTCCTGCCCTTATTTACTGTATGGTAGCTCAGCAGTCTGTAGCGGCTCTTTTTCTTGCGACTGTTTTTCCAGGCCTGATGCTTGCAGGAGGTTATGCAATACTGAACTACTTCATTGTTGACAGATATTCTTTTGAACCTGTGGATATGCCCGAAAGACCTGATAATTTCCCTGATGCAATGAAAGAACTTGGCAAGGCTACATGGTCAGCACTCCCTGCTCTGGGCTGTCCTGCCATAATCCTGATCGGTATTTATGGAGGCATCTGCACTCCCAACGAGGCAGGAGCTATAGCGGTTATTTACACAATATTCGTTGGTCTTTTCTTTTACAGAGAACTGAATAAAAAGTCATTCTGGAATGCCACACTAAGCTCCCTTATAACTCTTGGAATGATAGGTCTTCTTATTGCAGGGGGTACTATCTTTACACGTTTCCTTATTCGTCAGGGTGTTGCCCAGGCTTTTGCCCAGATGATGCTTGGAACTTTTGATACAAAGTTGCTGGTTCTTCTTTCGATAAACGTGTTTCTGCTTATTCTTGGTATGTTCATTGAAGGCATACCCATTCTGATTCTTGCCGTACCCTTAATTCTACCTCTGATAGAGCAGTTTGATATAAACCTTGTTCACCTTGGTTCTATCATAATCCTTAATATTGGACTGGGGGTAATGACACCGCCCTTTGCGATGTCGATCTTTGTGGGATCCCGACTATCGGGGGTGCCTTCGGGAGAACTTATGAAGCCCATGATGATCTACCTGTTTTGTGTTGGGATCCCGGTTCTTCTGTTAACTACTTATGTACCTTTCTTCTCATGTTGGCTTCCCACTGCAGTTCTGGGTCCCATGGTTGTAGGACCCTGGTGATTTTTAATGTTAGCGGTGATTAAAAATAAAGGTATTTACATTGATAGTGAAAGAAGGCGTTTTCTGTGCCATTTGATGTGTTGATCAAAAATGCAAGGATAGTTGATGGAACAGGTGCTCCGTGGTTCTTGAGCGACGTGGCCGTGAAAAACGGCAGAATAGCTGCAATAGCAAAGTTTTCCGATGATACTGAAGCGGTAGAGGTTATTGACGGGACTGGAAAAGTTCTTGCTCCTGGTTTCATCGATATTCATACCCATTCTGACTTTCTTCTTCTCAGGGATCCATTGATCTTGTCCAAGCTGAGACAGGGGGTTACCACTCAGGGAATCGGTCAATGTGGCCTCAGTCCTGCACCGATCCGTACCGACAAGGTTGAAATGCTGGACCAGTATCTTGGGTTTATAAAGGCTGGAGCTGAGCCCGACTGGTCGTGGAGGTCCTTTGGGGAGTGGCTTGAAGTTCTGGAAAAACTGGACCTTGGAACTAACGTGGCAGCCTTTATGGGTCAAGGGACAATAAGGCTGAATGTTATGGCCTTTGACGACAGGCCTGCTTCTTCCGAGGAAATTGCCGAAATGGCTGGCCTTGTGGCAAAGTCCATGGAAGAAGGGGCTTTCGGAATGACCAGCGGACTTATTTATCCTCCCGGGGTCTATTCCTCAGAGGAGGAGATCATAGCAGTATGCCGAGGACTTAAAAAGAGAAACGGTCTTTACGAATCCCACATGAGAAGTGAGTCAGGAGGGGTTGTCAGGGGAATTGAGGAGACCTTGAAAGTTGCCGGGAAAAATAATATTCCCGTACAGGTCTCCCATCACAAGGCTCTTGGTAAAGAGAACTGGGGGCTTGTCAACCAGACCCTTGGAGCTGTAGAAAAGGCCAGGGTCAATGGTATCGATATTACCCTGAATCAGTATCCCTACACTTCCTGCAGTACAACACTGAGATCCATCCTTCCTCCCTGGGTACATGAGGGAGGCGTTGACAGTGTTATAGAACGTCTGAAGGACAAAACGCTGAGAAGTAGAATTAAAGAGCAGATCGAGTCAGATCCGGATTGGGAAAATATGTATCTTCATGCAGGAGGAAGTTCCGGTGTCAGAATTCTGTATTCTCCCCGAACTCAGGGATACGAGGGCAAAAACCTCGATGAGATAGCAGAGGAAATGAGGATTTCTCCCCTTGATGCAGCCTTTGAGGTCATTATAGCGAACAAAGGATCTGATAATGCCTGTTACGACGCAATTTCCGAAGATGATGTAAAAACTGTTATGAAAAGCCCTTACGTAATGATAGCTTCGGATTCTATTCCCTCTGCTCCAGGTGCAAAGACCCATCCAAGGACCAACGGTACTCAGCCAAGAGTACTCGGCAGATATGTAAGGGAGGAAAAAACACTTTCCCTTGAAGAAGCCGTGTGGAAAATGAGCGGTTTCCCAGCCTGGCGTCTTGGTCTCCAGAAAAAGGGCATTATCAGGGAGGGTATGGATGCAGATCTTGTTCTCTTTGACCCGGAAACGATAAGGGACGGAGCCACTTACGAAGATCCATTCCTTGAACCTGTAGGTATCGATTACGTGTACGTGAACGGAGTAAAAACGGTGGATCACGGTAAGCATACCGGAAAAAGATGCGGCAAAGTCCTTAAAAAGGTTTAGAATATTATAAAATAAAGATGCTAAACCTTCACTAAAAAGGGGATGCTTGGTAATAATGAACTGGAGACCGACAAAACTTGAGGTGGATCTGTCCAGGATAAGATCCAATTACAGGGCAGTACGAAAACATATCGGAGAGGGACCTTTGATCTTCGGCGTTGTAAAGGGAGATGCCTACAAGCTCGGAGCTTTACCTGTAGCTAAGGTTCTCGAGGATGAGGGGACAACCTTTTTTGCCGTTGCCACCTGCGACGAAGCAATAGAGCTCAAGGAGGGCGGAATAGAGGGGCCAGTCCTCGTTCTTGGTCCTTCCCCTTATGGAGTAGCAGGAGAATACGTCAGGCTTGGTATAAGGGCAACTGTGAACGATCCTCAGATAGCACGGGCCATGTCAGATGCGGCGGTCAGACAGGGAAATACTGCTTATGCCCACGTCAAGGTAGATACAGGCATGGGCAGAATAGGTTTTTTCCCCGACCAGATCAAGACAGAGCTTGAAGAGATATCCAAACTACCTGGACTTGAGCTGGAAGGTATCTTTACACATTTTGCGATAGCAGATGCAAGGGAAGATAACCTCGACTACACCAGGGAGCAATACAGGACCTTTTGCACGGTTCTCGAGGATCTGAAACAGTCAGGTATAAACTTTAAAATACGTCACTGTTGCAATTCCGGGGCCACCCTTGCTCTTCCAGAGTATGCCATGGACGGTGTAAGGCCAGGCCAGCTTGTTGTGGGAATGTATCCCTCAAAGGAAGTGGTCAGGTCCATACCCCTTGATCCTGTCTTTGAATTTAAAACTGAGATAGCGGCAATAAGGGATGTCCCTCCCGGCAAAGGTATCAGTTATGGACTGATATATTACACGAGCAGCCAGGAGAGGCTTGCGGTCATTCCCGTAGGATATGCCGACGGGTACTGCAGGGAGCTCTCCGGAACAGGTGTTGAGGTTCTCGTAAGGGGGAAAAGATGTCCTGTCGTGGGTAGAATCTGCATGGACCAGGCAGTTGTGGATGTCAGCGGGGTTCCTGGAGCTAATGTCGGTGATGAAGTTGTTCTCATTGGCCGCCAGGGAGATGAATTTATATCGGCTGAAGAGATCGCTGACAGGATGGGAACAATAGTGACCACCATTCCCAACAGGATAGGAAAGAGAGTAAGCCGCGTATATATAGATTAAAGAAGCCTGTATAAAACCAGGGGCCAGTTTAGTATTAAAGCTGGCCCCGTTAAACTTTCACCAGATATTTTATGGGAGCATTTCGTCCATTATGGATCTGTAAATGTTATACACATCGTCGCTGAAACAGACAAGGTACACCTTATCCATTTCTTCGTGCTCTTTCAAAAAATCTGAAACCTCTTTCACTGCTATTCCTGCCGCTTTTTCTACGGGATATCCGTACACACCACAGCTAATTGAGGGAAATGCCACTGTTTTGCATCCCTTTTCTGATGCCAGCTCAAGGCTTTTGCGGTAACAGGATGCAAGCAGCCTGGGTTCTCCCATATTTCCTCCCCTCCAGACAGGGCCAGGGGTATGGATAACGTATTTTGCCGGCAGTTGGTAGCCTTTGGTTATCTTTGCATCTCCCGTTGGACATCCCTTAAGGGTCCTGCATTCAGCCAGGAGTTCCGGTCCTGCCGCCCTGTGGATGGCTCCGTCGACTCCACCACCTCCTAAAAGAGACGTGTTTGCGGCATTTACAATAGCGTCCACTTCCATTTTTGTGATATCACCTTTGATAAGTTCTACGGAGTTTTTCATTTTGAACACCTCCCCTGTTCAAAATTATACCAATATGATATACCCTTGTTTTGACTGATGCAGGCATTGTCTGTAAAAATGGATTAAATATGAAATCCCTTTGCAGTAGTAAGGAGAGTTCATGTATGGTGTAAAATAATAATTCATATACAGATTTACAATAACTCGGGAGATGACTTGATGTCGAGAGACGAACTTTTAGAATCCAGAAGACTTGTTGTCAAAGTCGGGACGAGCACTATCACTCATGGTACTGGCAAGGTAAATCTCTATCGTATGGAGAGACTCGTCAGGGAAATAGCTGACTTGAGGAACCAGGGCCGGGATGTTCTTCTTGTCAGTTCCGGTGCAGTGGGTTCCGGAATAGGGGTGCTTGATTATCCTGGAGTTCCTGCGACAATACCCCTGAAACAGGCACTTGCAGCGGTAGGTCAGGGAGCACTGTTACATATATATGAAAAGCTTTTCGGTGAATATGGTATTAAGATAGCACAGATACTGCTCACAAGAGATGTCTTCGATGACAGGATGAGATATCTCAATGCAAGAAATACTATGCTCACACTGCTTGAAATGGGAGTAGTTCCGATCATAAATGAAAATGATACTGTTGCGGTGGAGGAACTGAAATTCGGTGACAATGACAGGCTGTCCGCCATGGTTGCATGTTCTGTAAATGCGGATCTTCTTGTTATCCTGTCGGACATAGACGGTTTCTACGACAGAGACCCACGATCCGACAATTTTGCAAAACTGATGTCCGAGATAAACGAGATTACCTCTGAAATGGAGGAGAATTCAAAATCCAGGGGAAGCAGCTTCTCCTCAGGAGGAATGGTGGCCAAGCTTGTTGCGGCCCGAATGACCATGGCTTCTGCCATTCCAATGGTAATTGCCAACGCCGGGGAAAAGGACATATTGAGAAGGGTCCTCCAGGGAGAACAGCTGGGTACTCTTTTTGTCCCAAAAGTGGATACCTGTCAGGCCCGTAAGAGATGGATCGGTTTTGGCACCATTTCACAGGGAACCCTTTTTGTCGATGACGGGGCATCTAAAGCCCTGTTAAAAAAAGGCAAGAGCCTTTTACCTTCAGGAATAGCCAGTGTAAAAGGAGATTTTGACAGGGGAGCTGTCGTAACTGTCTGCACGTCGGAAGGAAAGAGTATTGCAAAAGGTATAGTAAACTATTCCTCGGAGGAGATCGAAAAGATAGCGGGGAAAAAATCCTCCGAGATAGAAAAGCTCCTTGAACAGAAGGATTATGACGAGGTTATTCACAGGGATAACCTTATCATGTTATAGGATAAAGATTAACAGGGGAGTGTGTAAATATGCTTAAAGAGACGATTTGCAGCCAGGGACAAATTGCAGTACAAGCATCAAAGGAACTGTCATCCATGAATTCCAGCGAGAAGAACAGGATTTTGCTGAAAATGGCTTCGGCCATAAGGACAGAATCATGTGAAATATTACAGGCGAACAAAATGGATCTTGAGAAGGGAAGAAAAAACGGCCTTTCCGAGCCCCTGCTGGAGAGACTTACCCTTGACCCTGACAGGATCGAGGGAATGGCGGCAGGTCTTGAGAAGATAGCTTCTCTTGATGATCCGGTATGGCAGCATCTTGGTTCCTGTAAGAATGACAATGGCGTGGAAATACAGAAAGTGAGGGTCCCCCTGGGTGTAATAGGAATCATTTATGAATCCCGCCCCAATGTAACGGCAGATGCCGCGGGATTATGTCTCAAGTCTGGTAACGCGGTCATTCTCAAGGGAGGCAAAGAAGCTATAAACTCGAACAGAACTATAGCTTCTATAATGAAGAGGGGAGGCAGAGGAGAGGGTCTTCCCGACGGAGCCATTCAGCTTATTGATGACACAAGCCGGGAATCAACATCAATTCTCATGAAGATGAACGATTACCTTGATGTTCTTATACCCCGTGGTGGCAAGGGATTGAAAAAGGCTATTCAGGAAAATGCCACAGTACCTGTAATAATGACAGGAATGGGAGTCTGCCATGTCTATATAGACAGTTCGGCGGAACCTGTTATGGCAAGACGGGTTGCGGTCAATGCAAAGATCTCGAGACCTTCTACATGTAATGCAGCGGAAACCATTCTTGTACATTCTGATGTAACAGGCTCTATTCTTCCGGGTCTTGTGGCAGACCTCGCATCCGAGGGAGTGGAAGTCAGAGGAGACGAAAGGGTCATAAAAGAAGTGTCCTCAGTTATTCCTGCAAAGGATGAGGACTGGAAGACAGAATATCTTGATATGATAGTTTCCATCAAGGTCGTGAACTCCCTGACCGAAGCTGTTGATCATATAAACCGCTACGGAACAGGTCATAGCGAAAGCATACTGACTGACAGCTACGAGAGCTCCCAGTATTTTCTCCGTAATGTGGATGCCGCAGCAGTTTATGTAAATGCCTCTACCAGGTTCACAGATGGTGGAGAGTTCGGTTTTGGAGCAGAGATGGGGATAAGTACACAGAAACTTCACGCCAGAGGCCCAATGGGACTTGAGCAGCTTACGTCAGTAAAATACATAGCAAGGGGTAATGGACAGACAAGATAGCTTCAGGGATTTAAAAAACCAGGGCATTTAACTTTTTTTAAGAGGATGTTTAAAATGAAGATAATCGCTATAAACGGTAGTCCGAGAAAAAAAGGCAATACAGCAAGACTGCTTGAGGAAGCCCTAAGGGGAGCTCTAAATACCGGAACTGATACCGAGATGCTTCATC
>Ga0209943_1002142_pt1 | contig 11106 bp, 10 predicted proteins | sample SalPonR1_B_D2_MG_FD_185698 | JGI IMG/M metagenome (GOLD analysis project Ga0209943, IMG submission 185698) | Salt pond soil microbial communities from South San Francisco under conditions of wetland restoration - Salt Pond MetaG R1_B_D2_MG... ... | reverse complement strand
CGCGAGCGCCCCGAGGTTGCTTTCCGCCACGAGCCGCAGGCCAACATGCTCTTCGTCGACATGCCCCGCGCGCTTCACCGCCACCTCATCACCCGCGGCGCGGTCTACAATCTCTGGTCGGGCCGGCTCGACGGCGACGATGACGACGAACCCCTGACCGCTCGCCTCGTCTGCGACTGGTCGACGACCGACGCGGAAATCGACGCCTTCCTCGACCTCTTCTGACGGCCGGAAGGCCCCTTCATCTTGGCCAGAAATACCTCGGGGGAGGACCGGTACGGGCCGGGGGCAGAGCCCCCCGGGACCTAGAGTTCTCCCGCGAGGTAGAGGTCGAGGTCCTCGATGCGGTCCTGTCCCCAGAATTTCTCATCCCCGACGACGTAGAAGGGCGAGCCGAAGGCGCCCGCCTCGATCGCGTCCTGGAGGTTGCGCTCGTATGTCTCCGCGCCTGCCAGCAGACCGCTGTCGGCAAGGCCGGGGTCGAACCCGGCGGTCTCCAGACAGGCGCGGATCACGGAATCCTCGGCGATGTCCTTCTCCTCGGCCCAGCAGGCGCGGAGAATGCCGTGGACGAGGCCGCCGATATCGCCGCCGCCGGCTTTCTGCGCGGCGATGATCGCGTAGGCGGCCGGGGCGCCGTTCGTCGGAAAGTGGGCGGGTTTGAGATTGATCGGCAGCCCCGCCTTCTTCGCCTGGCGGCGCAACTCCTGAAGCCGCAGCTCCTGGCGCGAGGGGTGGCGCTGGCCCGGCGGCAGCCCGCCCATGTTGGAAAACAGCGCCATGATGTCGACGGGCTTGTAGGTGACGGACGCGCCGTGCTTCTCCGCCACCGCCTCGAGCCGCGTGCCCGCGAGGTAGGCCGAGGGAGAAATCGTCGCGAAATAGTAATCTATGTGGGGCATTCGGCGTCTCCCGGAGCCTTGTCGGTTCCCGAGGGCTAGGGTGCGTGCTAATCGAAGTCAACGTCACGAATCCGTCATCCGCGCGCGACCTGGGGTCTTTCCGACATGCCAAATCCTCCCGAGCCGAAGCTCATCTCCGGCAATGCGAACCGAACCCTCGCCACCGCCGTCGCGCGGCGGATGTCGATGCACAGGGGATCGAACATCGGCCTCGTCGATGCGCGGGTCGAGCGGTTCAACGACGCCGAGATCTTCGTCGAGGTCTACGAGAACGTCCGCGGCGAGGACATGTTCATCATCCAGCCCACCTCGAACCCCGCCAACGACAACCTGATGGAACTTCTCATCATGACCGACGCGCTGCGCCGGTCGTCGGCGGCGCGGATCACGGCCGTGATCCCCTATTTCGGTTATGCCCGGCAGGACCGGCGGACGAAGGCGCGCACCCCGATCACGGCGAAGATGGTCGCGAACATGATGGTCTCGGCCGGCATCGAGCGGGTGCTGACGATGGACCTGCACGCTGCCCAGATCCAGGGCTTCTTCGACATTCCCGTCGACAACCTCTACGCCGCACCGGTCTTCGCGCTCGACATCCAGAACCAGTTCAAGGGCGCGCTGGAGAACGTCACCGTCGTCTCGCCGGACGTCGGCGGTGTCGCCCGCGCGCGCGAGCTCGCCAAGCGCATCGGCTCGGCACTGGCGATCGTCGACAAGCGCCGCGAGAAGGTGGGAGAGGTCGCCGAGATGACGGTGATCGGCGATGTCGAGGGCCAGACCTGCATCATCGTCGATGACATCTGCGACACCGCCGGCACGCTCTGCAAGGCCGCCGAGGTGCTGATCGAGGCCGGGGCGAGGGAAGTCCATTCCTACATCAGCCACGGCGTGCTGTCGGGGCCGGCGGTGGAGCGGATCACCGGGTCGGTGATGAAATCGCTCGTCATCACCGACACGATCGAGCCGACCGAGGCGGTGAAGCTGGCGGCGAATATCCGCATCGTGCCGACCGCGCCGATCTTCGCCCAGGCGATCCTGAACATCTGGCACGGCACCAGCGTCTCGTCGCTCTTCGAACCGGAGACCCTCGGTCCGATCTACGAGGGCATGTATTCCCACCACTGACGGCCGGCGACAGCCCTTCGACGCCGCTGTCGGCGCGCGGTCAGACGAGGCTGGCGAGAATGGCGACCATCATTCCGAGAACGGCCGCGAGCATCAGGGCGAGTTCGCGCGGCCCGGCGCCATTGGGCACCGCCAGCAACTTCTGCAACATACGCACGGCAAGGCCCCCAGCCCAGACTGTGTACACCCATGACGGTAGAGGCGGGGCCGCCCGGGCGAAAGCGCCGACCGCTGAACAATCTGTTTACCTTGTCCCGGCGTGGCTCTGAGGTGCCCGCGGCTGCCGGAAAACGAGCGGCAGGATCGCAACAAGAACCACGGCGCCTAGGAGAAAGGGCGCGCCGGGAAAATGGACCGGCGCGCCGGCACGCGTGAAGAGACCGAACACCGCGGTGAAGACGAGCGGGGCCGCGACCGCCGCGATGGCGGCGAGCGACGACAGCACACCCTGCACCATGCCCTGCTGGTCGTCCCGGGCACCGTTCGCCGCGATGGCCGATAGCGTCGGCGGCACGAGGTCGGACAGGGCGGCGAGCGGGATCAGGATCACCAGCGTCCAGACCGCCGAGGTCAGCCCGAGCCCGACCATGGCGAGTATCGCGACGACGAGCCCCCAGATCGTGAGCCGCCGCTCCCCGAGCAGGCGCACCGCCGCCGGCATCACTGCCGCCTGGGCGACGGCGACGAGAATGCCGTAGACAGACAGCGAAATCCCGATGACGAGGGTCGACCATCCGAACACCTCGCGGCCCCAGAACGCCCAGAGGGTCGGGTAGACCATGTTGGCGAATTCGAAAAGGAGCATCGCCAGCAGCGGAACCGCGAGGCCCGGCATTCTGAAGGCGAGGACAATCGTCGCGAAGGGGTTGAGATCGCGCATTCCGAATGGCCGCCGGTTCGCGGGGGTGAGGGATTCGGGCAGAACGAGAAGACCGAAGATGACGTTGGCCCCCGAGATCGCCGCCGCCACCCAGAAGGGGGCGGTCACGCCCCATGTCGCGGCGATACCCCCGAGGGCGGGGCCGAGCACGAAGCCGATCCCGAAGGCCGCTCCGACCATGCCGAACCGGGCCGCACGCTCGGTCTTCGGCGTGATGTCGGCGATGTAGGCGGTTGCGGTGACATAGGTCGCGCCGGCGATGCCCGCGAGGGTGCGGCCGACGAGCAGGAGCCAGTAGGTCTCCGCCAGCGCCATGATGACATAATCGAGGGTGAGAAAGGCGAGCGCCGCGATGAGCACGGGCTTGCGGCCGAAGGCATCGGAGATCGACCCGATGATCGGGGCGAAGACGAACTGCGCCCCGGCATAGGCCGCCATCAGGAGCCCCGCCCAGAGCGCGGCCGTGCCCATGCCCTCCGCGCCGACCTTCGCCATGAGGTCGGGCATGATCGGAAAGACGATCCCGATCCCGATCGCGTCGATCAGGAGGGTGAGCAGGATGAAGAGATAGGGGCCGGACGGGCGTGACATGCCCTCCTATCCGTCCGCGGTCATCGCTTGGCAAGCCCGCGGCCGAACCCGGGAGCGTGAACCGGGGTATATGCAGAAGGCCCGTGAAAAGGACTTCGCGAACCTGCGCTTTCGGATGCGGCTGGTTCTTTCGCTCCGATCAGGCCGGCGCGGGCGCGCCCGAGCTTCCCTGCAGGCTCCGGTCGGAAGCCATGGCCTGAACGAGCTCCGCGAGATCGGCCACGAGAAGCTCGACCGCGTCCCGCTCTTCGGCCGGGGCGCTGGCGGCTTTCGCACGCGCCTCTTCGAGCTGCGCCTCGACCTCGCCGCGATTGTCCGCTGTGCGCGGGAAAGCGTGCTCGGCGAGAACGCTCAAGGTGTCCGCGGTGATCTCCGCGAACCCGCCGAGCACCGCGTATTCCTGAACCCCGCCATCCATCTCGGCACGAAGAATGCCCGGCCGCAGCGTCGTGATGACCGGGGCGTGGCCCGGCATGGCCGTCAAAGTGCCCTCGGCGCCCGGGATCTGCACGGAGGCCGCCTTGCCCGAAACGATGCGCGCTTCGGGCGAGACGAGATCGAATTGCATGGTATCGGCCATCGGGTTCTCTCTGTTTCCTTGCGCCCCGGGTCCGGCCCGGCGCCTTTCGGCAGTCGAGGCCCCGGGTCAAGCCCGGGGCGTGGTCGCGTCATGCCGCCGCAGCAGCCATCTTCTCGGCCTTGGCAACCACATCGTCGATGCCGCCGACCATGTAGAAGGCCGCTTCCGGAAGGTGGTCGTACTCACCCGCGACGACCGCCTTGAACGACCGGATCGTGTCCTCGAGCGGCACCTGCACGCCGGGCGAACCGGTGAAGACCTCGGCGACGTCGAAGGGCTGCGACAGGAAGCGCTGGAGCTTGCGCGCGCGGGTGACGGTCAGCTTGTCTTCTTCGGAGAGCTCGTCCATCCCGAGAATCGCGATGATGTCCTGCAGCGACTTGTAGCGCTGGAGAATACCCTGCACGTCCCGCGCCACCTGGTAATGCTCCTCGCCGACAACGCCCGGGTCGAGGATGCGCGAGGTCGAGTCGAGCGGGTCCACCGCGGGGTAGATGCCGAGCTCGGAAATCGCGCGCGACAGAACGGTCGTTGCGTCGAGGTGGGCGAACGAGGTCGCCGGCGCGGGGTCGGTCAGGTCGTCCGCGGGCACGTAGATCGCCTGCACGGAGGTGATCGAGCCGGCCTTGGTCGAGGTGATGCGCTCCTGAAGCTGGCCCATGTCGGTGGCGAGCGTCGGCTGGTAGCCCACCGCCGAGGGGATGCGGCCGAGAAGTGCGGACACCTCGGAGCCCGCCTGCGTGAAGCGGAAGATGTTGTCGACGAAGAACAGAACGTCGGTGCCCGACTGGTCGCGGAACTGCTCGGCCAGCGTGAGACCCGAGAGCGCGACGCGGGCGCGGGCGCCCGGCGGCTCGTTCATCTGGCCGTAGACGAGGGCGACCTTCGACTCCTCGAGATTGTCGATGTTGATGACGCCCGACTCGATGAATTCGTAGTAGAGGTCGTTGCCCTCGCGGGTCCGCTCGCCGACGCCGGCGAAGACCGAGAAGCCGGAGTGCACCTTGGCGATGTTGTTGATGAGTTCCTGGATGAGCACCGTCTTGCCCACGCCGGCACCGCCGAAGAGACCGATCTTGCCGCCCTTGGCGTAGGGGGCGAGAAGATCGACCACCTTGATGCCGGTCACGAGAATCTCCGACTCGGTCGACTGTTCGATGAAATCGGGGGCGGGGGCGTGGATCGGGCGGCGCTCTTCGGTCTGGATCGGGCCCTTCTCGTCGATCGACTCGCCGACGACGTTCATGATCCGGCCGAGCGTGGCGTTGCCCACGGGCATGGTGATCGGGCCGTCGGTATCGGTGACCTCCTGGCCGCGGACGAGACCTTCCGTCGCGTCCATCGCGATGCAGCGGACGGTGTTTTCGCCGAGGTGCTGGGCGACCTCGAGCACGAGGGTCTTGCCGTTGTTGTCGGTGGTGAGGGCGTTCAGAATCTCGGGCAGTTCATCGTCGAACTGCACGTCGCAGACGGCGCCGATCACCTGGGTGATTTTGCCTTTTGCATTTGCCATTTCAGGTCTCCGCTTCGTCCTAGAGCGCCTCTGCGCCCGAGATGATTTCGATAAGCTCGTTTGTGATCACGGCCTGGCGCGTCCGGTTGTACTCGATGGTCAGCCGGTCGATCATGTCGCCCGCGTTCCGGGTGGCGTTGTCCATCGCCGACATGCGCGCGCCCTGCTCGGAGGCCGCATTCTCGAGAAGGGCCGTGAAGATCTGGGTCGCGACGCCGCGCGGCAGGAGATCGGCGAGGATTTCCTCCTCGCCCGGCTCGTAATCGTAGGGTGTCGAACTGGCCTGCTCGTCATCCTTTGGTTCCTCGAACACCGCGGGGATCACCTGCTTGGCGGTCGGCTTCTGGGTGACGACGCTCTCGAATTCCGAATAGAAGATCGTCGCGACGTCGAACTCGCCCGCGTCGAAACGGCCGAGCACATCCTTGGCGATCTCGGCGGCGTTCGCGTAGCCCACGCGCTTGACGTCGGACAGGTCGACATGGCCGACGAGCGCCTCGCCCCAGTCGCGGCGAAGCTGTTCGCGGCCCTTCTTGCCGACGGTGAGGATCTTCACCGTCTTGCCCTGGGCCGCGAGCTCGTTCGCCCTGATGCGCGCGATCTTCACGATCGACGAGTTGAATCCGCCGCAAAGGCCGCGCTCGGCGGTCATCACCACGAGAAGATGCGTCTTGTCGTCCCCGGTGCCCGAGAGAAGCTTCGGCGCGCTTTCCGACCCGCCGACAGACTGGGCGAGGCCGGCGACCACCGCATTGAACCGCTCCGCGTAGGGACGCGCCGCCTCGGCGGCCTCCTCCGCGCGGCGCAGTTTCGCCGCGGCGACCATCTGCATCGCCTGGGTGATCTTCCGGGTCGACTTGACCGAGTTGATCCGGTTCTTGAGGTCCTTGAGGCTTGGCATGTCGCTCTCCTAGCCCCGCCTCAGGCGAAATCGGCGGCGTATTCGTCGAGCACGGCCTTGATCTTGTCGGCGGCCTCGCCCTTCACCTTCGGATCCTCTTTCGTGATCCAGTCGAGCAGGTCCTGGTGCTTCGAGCGCAGGTGCGTCAGCAGCCCCTGTTCGAACCGGCCGACATCGCCCACCTTGAGCTTGTCGAGGTAGCCGTTGGTGCCCGCGAAGATGACCACCACGATCTCGGCGTTGGTGAGCGGCGCGTATTGCGGCTGCTTCATCAGCTCGGTGAGCCGCGCACCGCGGTTCAGAAGCCGCTGGGTCGAGGCATCGAGGTCGGAGCCGAACTGCGCGAAAGCCGCCATCTCGCGGTATTGCGCGAGCTCGAGCTTCACCGGGCCGGCGACCGATTTCATCGCGCTGGTCTGGGCCGCGGAGCCCACCCGGCTGACCGAGAGGCCGGTGTTCACCGCGGGCCGGACGCCCTGGAAGAAGAGTTCGGTCTCCAGAAAGATCTGGCCGTCGGTGATCGAGATCACGTTGGTGGGGATGAACGCCGAAACGTCGCCACCCTGCGTTTCGATGATCGGCAGGGCGGTGAGCGAGCCCGCCCCGTTGTCCTCGTTCATCTTGGCCGAACGCTCCAGAAGCCGCGAGTGCAGGTAGAAGACGTCGCCCGGGTAGGCTTCGCGGCCCGGCGGGCGGCGCAGGAGAAGCGACATCTGCCGGTAGGCGACGGCCTGCTTCGAGAGGTCATCGTAGATGATGAGCGCGTGGCGCCCATTGTCGCGGAAGTATTCGGCCATGGCGGTCGCGGCGTAGGGCGCGAGAAACTGCATCGGCGCGGGGTCCGAGGCGGTGGCGGCGACGACCACGGTATACTCGATCGCCCCGGTTTCCTCGAGCTTCTTGACGAGCTGGGCGACCGTGGAGCGCTTCTGGCCGATGGCCACGTAGACGCAGTAGAGCTTCTGCGATTCGTCGTCGCCGGCCCGGTCGTTGTAGACCTTCTGGTTCAGGATCGTGTCGAGCGCCACGGCGGTCTTGCCGGTCTGGCGGTCGCCGATGATGAGCTCGCGCTGGCCGCGTCCGATCGGGATCATCGCGTCGATCGCCTTGAGGCCGGTCGCCATGGGCTCGTGCACCGACTTGCGGGGGATGATGCCCGGGGCCTTCACGTCCGCGATGCGGCGCTCGGAGGCCTTGATCTCACCCTTGCCGTCGAGCGGGTTGCCGAGGCCGTCGACCACCCGGCCGAGGAGCGCGTCGCCGGCCGGCACGTCCACGATCGAATTCGTGCGCTTGACGGTGTCGCCTTCCTTGATCTCGCGGTCGGAGCCGAAGATCACGATGCCGACGTTGTCGGTCTCGAGGTTGAGCGCCATGCCACGGATGCCGCCGGGAAACTCGACCATCTCGCCGGCCTGGACGTTGTCGAGGCCATAGACCCTGGCGATCCCGTCGCCGACCGACAGCACGCGCCCCACTTCCGCGACTTCGGCTTCCTGCCCGAAGTTCTTGATCTGCTCCTTCAGGATCGCAGAAATCTCGGCTGCCTGGATTGCCATTATCCGACCTCTTTCATCGTGTTCTGCAGGGCTGCGAGCTTCGAGCGGATCGACGTGTCGATCATCTGCGAGCCCACTTTTACGACCAGACCGCCGATGAGCGTTTCATCGACGGCCAGGTTGAGCTTTACGTCCTTGCCGACAGAGGCCTTGAGCGTCTCGGCGAGTTTTTCTTTCTGGGCATCGCTCAGCGCGGCTGCCGAGGCGACCTCGGCGGTGACCTCGCCCTTCTCGGCGGCGATCCGGGCGCGAAGTTCGCGCACCAGAGCCGGCAGGACGAAGAGACGGCGCTTCCGGGCCATGAGCCGCAGAGTGTTCACCACCACCGGCTTGAGATCCATGGCATCCGCCACCGCGCCGACGGCATTCTCCTGCTCAGCCCGGCTGTAGATCGGCGATGCGATGAAAGAGCCGAACTCCGGGCTTTCCCTGAGCGCCGCGTCGAGCGCTTCGGCGTCCGCCTCGAGCACGGGAAGGCCATCGCCCTCCTTCGAGAGTTCGAAAAGCGCCGTCGCATAGCGTGCGGCAATCCCTGTCGAGATCGATTGAGGTTCCGACACGTCCGCCCTTCCGCTTTGATGTCCCCAAGGCCCTAGGGCCCCCCAAAGGCGAGACCTTCGGATCGCCGACCCGGTCGGGCCGAACGCAAAATCAGCGGTGACTTAGCAGAGGGTTTTTGGTGCTGCAACTGCATAGATCGGCGGTCGTTCACCATGCGCCTCAATAAAATCAGGATATTGAGTGAGGTGCGACGGTTTGCGCCCGAAATTCGGGCACTGGACACGAGCCGGCTTGGGCTCGGGGGTCTTCAGCCCGTCGAGAATCCGCAACGGGCGGGATACCGCCTCGGGCAGCCCGGGCCGCGGCGTCGGGCCGGTCACCTTTTCCGCTTCCACGATCAGGACGCCGCCGCTGAAAGTGCCCGATATGTTGCGTCCAAGCCGCTCCCAGGCCGGGCCGGTCTTCAGCCAGAAGCGGGCTTCCGATGGCGGTTGGAACAGCGCCGCGGAGTGTCGCTCGGGCTGAAAATCGTGCCTGCCGAGCTGGCCTTCGAGCTGGGACAGCGAATAGGGCCGGCCATAGCCGAAGGGCGTGCCGTCCCGCCGTGCCCAGAGCCCGCCCCGGTTCGGCACGATGAAGAGCGCCTTGCCGCCTGGCGCGAGCACGCGCCAGCATTCATTGAGCAGTGCCTCGGAATGCTCCGAGGTTTCCAGCCCGTGCAGCACCACGAGCCGGTCGACCCGCTCGGCCTCGAGCGGCCAGAGCGTTTCTTCGCACAGCACCGAGATGTTCGCGGCACCCGGCGGCCAGGCCATCACCCCCTGCTGGCCGGGCATCAGCGCGATGACCCGCCGCGACATCGGGAGATAGGGCCGCAGAAGCGGGACCGCGAAGCCGAAGCCGGCCACGGTCTGCCCGGCCGCGGGCGGCCAGATCGCCAGAACACGGTCGCGCAGCGCCCGTTGGGCGGCGCGGCCAAGCTGGGTGCGGTAGTAGAAATTCCTCAGATCCAGCACGTCGAGATGCATTGCGGGCCCGGCACCGATGGGTGACACTTGCAATCAACGTATGAAATGGCGGAGGGCATTTCCATGACATTCGAGATCGTGACCGTTCCCTGCCGGACCGACAATTACGCCTTTCTCGTCCACGACGCAGCTTCGGGGCGCACCGCCCTCGTGGATGCACCGGAGGCTCCGGCGGTCGCGGCCGCGCTCGAAACCCGTGGCTGGGGGCTCGACGAGATCTGGATCACCCATCACCACGCCGACCACGTCGATGGTGTCGCCGCCCTGCGCGAGCGGTTCGGAGCCAGTGTCACCGGCGCGGCCGCCGATGCGCACCGCCTGCCCCCCCTCGACCGCGCCGTCTCCGACGGGGACGGCTTCGAGTTCGCCGGAACACGGGTCGACGTGATCGATGTCTCGGGACACACGATCGGCCATATCGCTTACCACATCCCCGCGGAGGCGGCGGTCTTCACCGCCGACAGTCTCATGGCGCTGGGTTGCGGCCGGGTGTTCGAAGGCACACATGAAATGATGTGGAAAAGCCTCTGCCGGCTCGCGGCGTTGCCAGACGAGACGACCGTATGCTCCGGACACGAATACACGGCCAACAACGCCCGCTTCGCGCTGACGATCGAACCCGACAACGCGGAGCTTCGCGCGCGCGCCGATTCAGTCTTCGCCGCCGATGCGGCGGGGACGCCAACCGTGCCTTCGATGCTCGGGGAGGAACGCGCGACGAACCCGTTCTTGCGCGCGGGGTTGCCGGAGGTAAAGTCGGTGTTAAATATGGGTGGAGAGGACGACATTTCCGTCTTCGCGGAGATCCGTGGTCGCAAGGACAGGTTCTGACCGGACTTGATCGGCTGCCCAATATTTACACTAAGTCATTTCCCGCAGACCATCCCGTCCCGATTGTGATCGGGGCCGGCCAAAAAAAACCTTGAAGCTCGGCGAAGATCACCGAACTTTAAGTCTACAAGCCCACGGTTGGCGGGGGCGCGAAGCCTTCCCGGCCCATGACCTGAGGAGCACGGAAGTGCCGTCTTTTTCGAATACGCTCGAGCAGGCAATTCACGCGGCTTTGGCGCTGGCCAATCAGCGCAGACACGAGTTGGCCACGCTCGAGCATCTGTTGCTTGCCCTGATCGAGGAGCCCGACGCTGCGAAGGTGATGCAGGCCTGCTCGGTCGATCTCGAGGAGCTTCGCCAGACCCTGAACACCTTCATCGACGACGAGCTGTCGACCCTGGTGACCAACGTGGAAGGGTCCGAAGCCGTACCGACGGCGGCGTTCCAGCGTGTTATTCAGCGCGCTGCGATCCACGTGCAGAGTTCCGGGCGATCCGAGGTCACGGGCGCCAACGTTCTCGTGGCCATTTTCGCCGAGCGGGAGTCGAACGCGGCCTACTTCCTGCAGGAGCAGGACATGACGCGTTACGACGCGGTGAACTTCATCGCCCATGGTGTGGCCAAGAACCCGTCCTTCGGAGAGGCGCGGTCGGTGCAGGGTGCGAACGAATTCGAGGACGAAAGCCAGGCGACGG
>Ga0209943_1002129_pt1 | contig 11129 bp, 7 predicted proteins | sample SalPonR1_B_D2_MG_FD_185698 | JGI IMG/M metagenome (GOLD analysis project Ga0209943, IMG submission 185698) | Salt pond soil microbial communities from South San Francisco under conditions of wetland restoration - Salt Pond MetaG R1_B_D2_MG... ... | reverse complement strand
GTTAAATTTGAGTATAAAACTAATTAACCATTTGTTCAAAAATTAAAAAAAATCCGAAGCTATAAACTTCGGATTTTTTATATTATAAAAAAGTCTATTGTTTTGTGAAAGTCGGAGTAAATATGTCCCAATATGCCTGATATCCAAATAGATAAAGAGCCATGTAATCAAATGAAAAATTATTATTCTCATATAAGGTGCCAACTAAATCATCAACAGTTACATCAGAACCATCAGAAGAATTATAGATATATGTATCACCATAACCATAAACATCTCCAATTAACTGTCCCGCCGGAATTGTAATTGTTAATGCTTCAAAATCAAGGTAAGCCTCAACAGCTATTGTTGAGCCAGCAATTCCAGTGATTAACAATTTAGTATCATCGGTTTCATCAGCAACAGTTGTTATACTAGGCCATTCTTCATCATATTCTCCAGGAGAAACATTACTAACAGCATAAGCATTGTAGGTGCCAACAAAATCAGACATTACCCGAGGTCTCCATTTTGTTACTTCTACTGTTACCTCCTCATATCCTCCATAACCATATTCTAGGTACTTATCGGTAAATTTTAATTTATAAGTAAAAACTTCATCTTCAATTAAGCTATTATAATCCAATGTTAACTTTATCATAACAGTATCAGCTTCATCAAAGTTAACTACATTTTTATCTAAAGAAATAACATTTGCAGGAGAACCTTCTTCTGCAACAATTTCAATTTCAGCTTGAGAGCCTGTAGTATTTATACTTCTATGTGTTACCGGTATTTGAATAAATGAAAAATCTTCTTTTGCTGTAATAAAATAAGATTCTTCTACAAAACTTACAGTATCACTGTATTTTGTCATCTCATGTTCATCTTCGCAAGAAGTAAAAACAAAGATTAAAAATACTGAAACTATATAAAATATATTTTTTGTTTTCATAAGTATCGATTTTAAAATTTTTAAGGATTTTGATCCGATGCAGGATCCATATTTACATTACCATCAAACTCTTTTTGAGGAATCATCATAATCCATTGCCAAGATTCAGGATCTGAGATTGTTAACTTATCAGAGTGATTAGAACCAGTATAATCTCTATCAAATCCAGTTTTTAATCTTTGAATATCAAAAACTCTATGACCTTCACCCCATAACTCTATCCTGCGTTGCAAAATAACAAAATCAAGTAAATTATTCACTGGTCCGGCAGTATTTATATTTAACGTGTTGCCATTAGGTATTGTAGATAATGTTGTAGATATATTGGGGTCTTTATATTCTAATAAATCTATCAATAAATCTCTGGCTTCTGGATAATTTTCTAACATACACTGAGCTTCAGCTTCGATTAAATACATTTCAGCCATTCGCATATATAATAAGTCTGAAGCCCAACTACCTTGTTGTTTAACTCTAAACTTAAGTTGGTTATAACTATAGTCTGGCCCTGTTGATTCATTTGCTGAAGTTGCAGGATCTACAAACCAATTTTTTCTTATATCACTAGTAGAAATTTGTTCATACAACCAACGTGAAGCACAATGACGAGAACTATTAGCATAACCACCTGTTGAGGCATCCATATGACTCCAGAAAGAAGGCCATGAAAGAGATTGTTCCTCTACAACTTCAGAACCCCACATCCATTCATTGTTGGCTACGGTATTAAAACCTGCAAGCAAATCATCAGTAGACATTAAAGTTAACCCTGACTTTTCACGTGCTGCAGCGGCATGTGTTGCTGCATCAGTCCAATTTTGCTGGGTTAATGCAACTCGTGCTTTTAATCCATGAGCAACATATTTATCAATATGAGAAATATGTTTTTGTGGTGTAGCATTTTCAAATAAAATTAAAGCAGAATCCAGATCATTATTAATTTGAGTGTAAACTTCTTCAACAGTTCCTCGTCCTTTTCCTTCTGTTTGATTATTTGTTGGTTGAGTATAAACAGGTACTCCAGGATCATTTTCATGTCCAATATATGTTCTCTGGTATAGTCTAATTAAATTAAAATAAGCATAAGCTCTTAAAGCATAGGCTTGAGCTTTAATACTATTTTTTTCCTGTTCATTTCCAGACACATTATCAATATTAGCTATAAGATAATTTGCATTATTTCCAAATTTATAATGCATATTCCACCATGCATATGGACGGTCCCCTGTACTGTTAATTTCACTTCTTACCCAATAGCGATAATCATACCAAAACCAAGCAGAACCAGGTTCATTTTTAACCATATCATCACCCATTAAATCTGCAGCCAGTTGTAGAGCTGCTACTCCAGAATTTTCAGCTTCATAATAATCAACCCATTCTTCTCCATACACATAAAATGCTCTATACATTCCATTAAGTGCTGTATAAGCATTTTCTACAGTTTCAAAAACAACAGGCCCACTTGCTTTATTAGTAGGATTTGTCTCTAAGGTATCTTCACTACAACTAATTATTGTGAAGATTGCTATAATTAAATATATTAATCTTTTCATATTCATAATTTTTAAAAATCTTAAAATTTAACATCAATACCAGCAGAAATAGTTTTTAAAGGAACATAATTATAGTTTTGACTTCCCGAGAAATTATACTGAGGATCCATTCCCTTTAATTTTGTGAATAAAGCAAGGTTATCCCCTGATACAAATATTCTACAAGATTTCAGTTTTGCCTTTTCAACTATATTCTTTGGTAAGTTATAACCAAATGTAATATTTTTAATGCTTAAGTATGAAGCATCAACTAATGCATCATTTGTAGCATAATTAACTTGTCCATGAACTAATCGAGGGACATCAGTTACATCACCTGGCTCTTGCCATCTTCTTGTAACATCAACATGGAAATTGTCACCTGCATTTCTGGTAGAAAACAAAGAAGTATAAACATTTTCATAAACTAAACCACCAACTGAATAGGTCAATAATATAGATAAATCAAACCCTTTATAGCTAAAATTATTACTGATACTACCATAAAAATCAGGAATTCTACTGCCATGTACTTCCTTATTTGCAGCAGCTTCATCATAAGAATTAGTTATTCTCTCATCAACAATATTGCCCTCTTCATCTCTTTCTTTAACTAAATATAACTGCTCTCCAGTAATTGGATCAACTCCTGCAGATGTAGGCAAATAAAATGAATTTATAGGTTCTCCAATTTTTATAATAAAGCTACCCGAGACTAACTCTTGGCCTTCAGTTACTAATTTTGTTACTTCATTTCTAACAAAACTTAATTGACCACCCAGAGTCCAGTTAAAATCACCTTCAAAAATTCTTGCTGATAAATCAAAATCCATTCCCTTATTCACCATTTCACCAATATTATCCCAATATCCATTAAAACCACTCGAAGTAGCTAAAGGACGGAATAATAATAAGTCTGAAGTTGTCTTTTGAAAATATTCTGCACTCAAATTTATTCGGTTAAAGAATATTGTTTCTAAACCAATATTAAAATTTTTGTTTTTTTCCCACTCTACAGTTTTATTTTCAAGAGATTCTAGCCATACTCCACCATAGTTTGCATTTGGATATTCTGAAGAATAAAAACTTTGCCAAACATAATAGTTGCTTGAACCATCATCATTTAAAATATTATCATTTCCTTGTGAACCATAACTTGCTTTAATAGTAGCATTGGTTAACCAGTCAAATGAATCCATAAAACTTTCCTCACTTATTCTCCAAGAAGCTCCGGCAGACCAGAACTGTCCCCATCGATAATCTTTATGGAATCTTGATGAACCATCGGTTCGCCAACTTAATGATAAGTAATATCTATCTGCAAAATCATAATTAAATCGGCTTAAATAGGATTCTACTTTATATGTATTCTCATATGAATTAGCTCCTGTTGTGGTAGCTGCACCAGCTAATTCTGTTAGACCTTCAAATAGATAATTTTGTTTGGCACCATAAAAATAATTGTATTTATAATCATAGTATTCATGACCAGCTAATAAATCAAAAGTATGATCTCCAATAGATTTGTTATAATTTAATAATTGGTTAAAAGTATAGCTCAATGTTCTGTAGTTATACTTATAACCTCTACCATGTACAGAAGAACCATCTCCGTGGAATGGATTATTATATATTAAACGATCACTTCCTCTATAGTCAAATCCAAAATTAATAGTAAATTTCAAATCTTTTAAAACTGCAAGATCTTTGTCTGTATCCAAGTCAACAAAAAATCTACTACTTAAATTATCAGCATTATAAGATCGTTTATCATCATATAAAGTAGCTATTGTATTAAAATTATTTGCATAAGGACGGGTTTCTCCCCAATCATAAATTTTATTACCTTCACTATCAAAAACAAAACTTCCGTCCTCGTTTCTTTGATAAACTGGATAAATAGGTGCTACACTTAAAGTAGAATACCAAATATTATTATAACTTGTACCAGAATCAGTTAAATAATTTTGTTTTGTTAATGCATAGTTAGTATTCATGCCTACTTTCATCCACTCTTTAACTTCTGAGTTAAGATTTAATCTTGCCGAATATCTATCAAAAAGAGAGTTTGCTATAAGTCCCTTATCATCTAAGTATCCCAAGGATAATAAATAATTTGATCTTTCATTACCTCCGACAATACTCAATTGATATTCCTGTCTCAAATTATCACTTCTTGTAGCTTCTTCAAACCAATCATCATGATACTTAAGGGTTGCATTATTCACAACCTTCCCAGTATTGGGATCAATCAAAGATTCTGAACTTACATTAAAAGGATTATAAACTTCACCTCCTAATACTTCCATAAAACTTTGGGTAGTAGCATCACCATTTAATGCAACATCAATAGCATCACCTTGGGTAAGTCCATTATCAACGATCAATGAATTTTTATATGATTCAAAAAATAATTCCATATAAGTTCGTTCATCAACCGTTTCATATTCCGGAACAGCCCGTGAAGATGAGCCAAATGTAGCTTTAAAATTAATTTCAGGTTCCCCTTCAGAACCCTTTTTAGTAGTAATAATTACTACTCCATTAGCACCTCTAGCCCCATAAAGAGCAGAAGCAGATGCATCTTTCAATACTGACATCGATTCAATGTCATTTGGATTAATACTGTTAATGTTTCCATCAAAAGGTACACCATCAACAACATACAAAGGCTCATTTGAAGCATTAATTGAGCCAAATCCCCTTATCCGTATATTCAAATCAGAACCAGGTTGGCCACCTCCAGAAGTTGTCTGAACACCAGGAACAACACCTTCTAATGCTTTTGTTGCTGAAGAAACATTTCGTGATTCAATAGACTTGTTGTCAATCATCGTAGCAGAACCTGTAAATGATTCTTTTTTACTTGTACCATAAGCTACTACAATCACCTCATCCATTTCAAGAATTTCCTCTTCCATAGCTAAATCAATAGTACTGCGTCCATTTATTGGTACTATTGTCTGTTTCATTCCTACAGAAGTAAAAATTAAATTCTCTGCACTCTGTGGAACTGTCAAAGAATACTTTCCTTCAAAATCAGTAGCTGTACCAATTGTTTCTTGACCCTGCACTACTACAGAGACACCGGGAATAGGTTCGCCATTAATTACACTCGTTACCCTACCCGTAATTTGCATTTGAGCTGCAGCCTGAAAACTAACAAACAACAAAAATGCAAGAAAGATTGTCATTTTTTTCATAGATAAAATTTTAGATTAATAATTAATTCTTATTAAATATCGCTAAATATAATGAATGTAATTGTTTTAACAAAATATCAATAATCATATTCTTATTATTCTTTTCGCTTTTTCTTTTTCTTTACTATTTATTATCTAATTTGATATTCAGAAAAGACAGTAATTTCACCATCCATTTCAATTAAAAAAATTATAATTGTATCTTCATACCCTGATTTAGAATGAAATAAAAACCCTATGACGATCATAAATCATTTCATGAATATTAAATTCTTATTTCTTTTTAGCTTATTATGCTGGATGTCTGAATCTCAGGCTCAAAATATTAACATTGAAGCAGGAAAATCTGCTGCCATGAGTAACACTTCCCTCACAATGACTGACATATGGTCTGTTTACCATAACCAGGCGGGACTAGGTTATTTAACTGACATTTCGGTAGGAGCTTTCCATCAATCGGGATTTATAAAACAACAAAACACTCAAGGGGTTGGTTTTGCTTTCCCTACAAAAACAGGAACTATTGGCGCTTCCTATTCCTATTTTGGCTTTTCACAATATAATGAGATGCAGGCAGGGCTTGCTTTTGGCCGTTCATTTACCCGATATTTTGCCGCAGGATTACAAATCAACTATTTAAGTACACGAATTGCCGATAATTATGGCTCATCGAATACCGTAAATTTTGAGGTAGGTATTCTTTCTCAACCTATCGAAAATTTATTTATTGGAGCACATGTTTACAATCCGTCTCGTAGTAAAATGAATAACGAAACTATCCCTACCATATTTAAACTAGGTGCCGGATATTTATTTTCAGAAAAAGTATTCCTGGGCATTGAAACAGAAAAAGATCTTAAACACGATGCGATATTCAAAGCCGGGTTAAACTATCAATTAATAGATTATGTTTCACTTCAGGCAGGTGTTTCAACAAATCCTACAAGATATTCATTTGGAGTTGGGTTCCATTACATCAATATAAATGCCCATGTTGGATTCCTAAAACATCAAACGTTAGGTTTTACACCATCATTTACTATAGGTTATGGTTTTTAAAACAAATCGATTGAATAAAACTTTTTTAATACTGATATTTCTGGTAACTACCACGAAGGTAGTAACCGCACAAACCGAACCTTATGCTAAACAAACACTGGAAGACCTAATTGAAGAAATTGCCAGCTCAACTGATGAAGAACTAGACTACACAACCCTGTACGATGATTTAAACTTTTATTTGTACAATCCTTTAAATCTTAACACTGCCTCACAGGAAAAATTGGAAAAACTCCAAATCTTAAATGATTTTCAAATCAAAAGCCTACAAGATTATATTGCCAGAAATGGAAAAATGGTTTCAATTTACGAATTACAACTTGTACATGGGTTTTCTTTTGATGACATTGAGATGATTCTGCCTTTTATAACCGTTTCTGAGGAAATTACCGAGCGTACATCTTCCTTCAAGAATGTACTCAAATACGGAAACCATCAGATTTTTATGCGCGGACAAGATGTTTTTGAAGAGCAAGTTGGATATAGCAGCATTTCAGATTCGGCTTTAACCGTAAATCCCAATTCAAGATATTTAGGCAGTTCATCCAGAATATACTCTCGGTACAAATTTCATTATAGAGATAAAGTATATTTTGGATTTACAGCTGAGAAAGATCCGGGCGAAGAATTTTTTAAAGGCAGTAATAAAAATGGTTTCGATTATTATTCTGCCCACCTGCAGCTCAACAATATTGGCGTTTTTAAAACGATAACATTGGGAGATTTTGAAGCAAAATATGGACAAGGATTGATTCTGTGGTCGGATTTTGGTATGGGAAAATCTCCTTATGTATTAAATATTAGAAAAAGATCACAGGGATTAAGAAAATACTCATCCACGAATGAAAATGTTTTTATGCGTGGAGCAGGTACTACTATTGCCATAAAAAATATTGATATCTCTGCTTTCTTCTCTTACAAAAACATTGATGCGAATATACAGGATAGTATTAATGATGAAATTGCCACGGTAACTTCATTTCAAAACTCAGGGATTCATGCAATACCTTCTCAATTAGAAGATAAAGATGCCATCAATGAGCAAATTGCCGGAGGGAATGTTTCCTATAATCATAAAAAGTTCAAACTAGGAGTTACAGGAGTATATTACAAATATGGAGCTACCTTAATAAAAGATACAACTCCCGAAAATCAATTTAATTACCGGGGAAAGGAGAATGTAAACATTAGTTTAGATTATCAGTTCAGTATTCGGGATTTTTACTTTTTTGGCGAAGAAGCAATAAGCCAAAACGGAGGGAAAGCATTTTTGAACAGTATGCTTGTTAATCTGGCTCCACAAATTTCAATGTCGATTTTACACAGGCATTATGACAAAAATTACCAGGCAAATTATAGTAATGCTTTTGGTGAAACCAGTAATGTGCGTAACGAATCGGGATTATACCTGGGTTTGGAAGTACACCCGATAAAACACTGGACAATAACATCGTATTTCGACACCTATCGTTTTTTGTGGTTAAAAACAGGGATAGATGCTCCATCACAAGGCAACGAATGGTTTGTTCAAGCCGATTATAACCCAACCCGAAGTTTTAGCATTTATTTGCGAATAAAAAACGAAATCAAGCAAAAAAATCAAAATGCAGAAACAGGTATCGACCCATTAATAGATGAAAAACTTTTAAAAACACGCTTACACCTAGCATACCAAATAAACAAACAACTTGCCATTAAAAACAGAATTGAAACAACAAAATACCAGGAAGGAAGTCTACCTTCAGAATATGGATATATGATTTACCAAGATATCTTTTGTGATTTAAAAAAAATTCCACTATCCTTAAATACCCGTTTTGCTGTTTTTGATACTGAATCTTATAACACAAGGGTTTATGCATACGAAAATGACATTTTATATGCATTTTCTATCCCTGCATACTACTCCAAAGGAACCCGATTTTATTTTAATGTAAAATATACAATTGCCGATTTTGTCGACGTATGGATTAAATATTCGCAAACATACTATGCTGATAAAGAAGTGATCTCCTCCGGATTAAATCAAATCAATGAAAATACAAAATCAGAAATAAAAGCCCAGTTACGCATTAAATTCTAAATTTCGTATTTCTTCCTTACTTTCATATCCTTAATATTCAATTGTAAATTACTAATCCCTCTAAAGCAATTTTCATCCACGGAGTAACAGATATCGAAAAAGTCTCCCGAATGGATATATTCATAAAGATTTGCCTGCTGAAAAGCAATAGCAGCAAAATTTCTAAAAGGATCTTCTTCTTGAATAATAGATAATTTCAGGTGTTCTTTACTCAAACCAACAATCCGTCCTTCACCATTATCTGCAACATCACGGGTAACAAAAACCGGTGCCATATTTTCAGGCCCAAAAGGTTGAAACTGTTTTAAAATACGATAAAATTTAGGAGTAATTTGGCTAAGATTAAGTTCGGCGTCTATTTCTACCTGAGGAATAAGCTGTTCATCTTCAATAGTATCGCTTACAACCTTTTCGAACCGTTTTTGAAATTCCTCCACCTTATCGATTTGCAATGTTAAACCAGCGGCATACATGTGGCCACCAAAATTTTCTAACAAATCACTACAAGCTTCAATCGCCTGATAAATGTCAAATCCGATAACCGACCTGGCAGAACCGGTAGCCAAACCATTCGAGGCAGTTAAAATTACGGTTGGCCTATAATATGTTTCAATTAATCGGGATGCTACTATACCTACCACTCCTTTATGCCAATCCGAATTGTATAAAACAGTAGATTTTCTTTCACCTATCTCCTGCTCTTTAGCAAGAATCCTTAATGCTTCCTGCGTAATATGGCGATCGATATTTTTTCGGGCATCGTTAAAGAAATTTACGCTATTGGCTGCGGTTTTTGCTTTAGCGGAATTTTTTGATAATAATAACTCAACGGCTTTATCAGCAGACTCCATTCTTCCGGCGGCATTAATCCGAGGTCCAATTTTAAATACAATATCATCAATATTAATTGTCTTTCCGGATAATCCCGCAAGACTGATTATTGATTTTAACCCTTGTCTTGGTTTTTCGTTTAACTGAATTAATCCATAATAAGCTAAAATTCTATTTTCATCTACAATCGGAACAATATCAGAGGCAATACTTACAACAACTAAATCAAGATACGGAATCAATTTTTCGAATGGAATATTATTTGTTCGAGCAAATGCCTGTATAAGCTTAAAACCTACACCACATCCCGAAAGCTCTTTAAAGGGATAATTGCAATCGCTGCGTTTCGAATCTAAAACAGCAGCAGCATTAGGCAATTCTTTTCCCGGATAATGATGATCACAAATAATAAAATCAATCCCATGCTTCTTTGCGTAATCTACTTTTTCATTGGCTTTTATTCCACAGTCTAAAGCAATAATTAATGAAAATTTATTTTCTTGTGCATTTTGTATTCCTTGCAAAGAAACACCGTAGCCCTCACTATATCTATCGGGGACATAATAACCCACGTTAGGGTAAAATTCTTTCAAGAAAGTATACACTAATGCAACAGACGTGGTCCCATCTACATCATAATCACCATAAATTAATATGTTTTCGTTGTTATGAATAGCCTTTTCAATTCGCTCTATGGCTAAGTCCATATCCTTCATTAGAAAAGGATCGTACAGATTGTTAAGGCTGGGACGAAAAAATGCCTTCGACTGCTCAAATGTTTTAACCTCCCTTTGAACCAGAAGGTTTGCTAATACATATTCAATATTTAATTCTTTAGCTAAATGTTGTACGTCTTTCTCATTGCCTTGCGGTTTTAGTACCCATCTTTTTTCCATATATAATTTTCATATTTTTTTACTTTTTTAAGTTCATCCCAAATACTTCTTCAATGTTTGATCTTAAAACATCTTTCACCTTCTTATAATCAACCTTTCTTCCTAACTCCTTCTCCATCGATGTTACCCCCTTATCAACAAATCCACAAGGATTAATGTGATTAAAGTATTCAAGATTGGTGTTAACATTAAATGCAAATCCATGCATGGTAATAAATCGGCTTGCTTTAACTCCTATAGCACAAATTTTTCGAGCCTCAGCATTATCTCTATCCAACCAAACACCTGTTGCTCCAGGCAACCTTCCAGCGCTAATTCCAAATTGTTCTATCGTTAGCATTATTGATTGCTCCAATTTAGCAATATATTGCTTAACCTGCAAGTTAAATCGCTCCAGATCGATAATCGGATAACCTACAATTTGCCCGGGACCATGATATGTAATGTCGCCACCACGATTAATTTTATAATAGGTGGCATTTATCTTTTTTAAAAACGTATCACTAATTAATAGATTGTTTTGCTCACCGCTTTTTCCTAAAGTATAAACGTGTGGATGCTCACAAAATATCAACTTATTTTCGATAG
>Ga0209943_1002118_pt1 | contig 11200 bp, 7 predicted proteins | sample SalPonR1_B_D2_MG_FD_185698 | JGI IMG/M metagenome (GOLD analysis project Ga0209943, IMG submission 185698) | Salt pond soil microbial communities from South San Francisco under conditions of wetland restoration - Salt Pond MetaG R1_B_D2_MG... ... | reverse complement strand
TTTTTAATCCAAATTTACCGGTTTCTATATCCGGCCATATGTGGGTGCCAAAAATATAATCAACCTTTGGATTATCTAAAGCTCCATCTTCTATCATTCCCTTAGCTCCACCATCAGTTTCTTCAGCAGGCTGAAATATAAACCTAATACTTCCTGATAACTCATCTTTTAATTCATACATTATTTTCAGGATACCAAAAGCAATTGCCATATGACCATCGTGTCCACAGGCATGCATTTCACCTTCGTGAATAGATTTATACTCAATTTCATTTTCTTCTCTCATTGGCAAAGCATCCATGTCCGCCCTATAAGCAATGTTTTTACCTGTTTTAGAGAAATTTAAAGTAGCTACTATTCCATTTTGTCCTACCTTTTCTTTTATATCTAATTCGTATTTTTCTAATTCATTTAAAATATATTCTCTAGTTTTCGGCAAATCGTAGCTCAATTCCGGAATTTTATGAAGATCTCTTCTTATTTCTATCACTTCATCTTTTATTTTTTTAGAATTTTCATCAATTTTTCTGTAAAGTTCTTCTCTATTCATTTTTGTCTCCTATTATATAAATTAAGAAGGATTTACCCTTCCTAATCTATATTTTACTTTGTTTTTGGATATATTTCAATTTCAAAAGAAATTCCTTTACATCTCTTCCCTTATTTTTTTTATTATATTTTCTGTTTTTACTACAGTACAGTACACCCCATCTAAGGTTCTTAATGTGCTTTTATGTAGATCCTCGTTAAATGCTGCAGCTCCATCTTCAACTAAATAAACACTGTAACTTTTATCTGCAGCATCTCTCACAGCGGTTTCTATACATTCATTTGTCAAAACTCCTACTATAATTAGTTTATCAACTCCTAGATTTTTTAATATATAATCTATATTTGTACTGTTGAATACTCCTGATGCAGTCTTAGAAATAACTATTTCATCATTTTCAGGCTTAACTTCTGGAATAAATTTGGCTGCTTTTGAACCCTTTGGAACTAGGCATCCTATCCTCTTGTGTTCAAGGCTTCTTTCTCTTCCGTTTTTAGTTAAAGCTTCTATTCTTATATGTATGACTTCGGATCCTTTTTTTCTAAGAATTTCTTGAAGTTTTTTTACATTTGGAAAAACTTTATCTTCCAGCCTATCAAAATAATATTTATACTCAGTATTGTCCCTTGAAATATTTTTAAAAAATCCATAACCAGGACTGGCATCATGATACTGAATATCTACACACATTAATGCTATTTTTTCTTTTTCAAACTTCTCTTCTTCAAATTTATTGTAAAGTTTCTCCGCATTATTCTCCATCTTTTTCTCTCCTTCTAATTTTTCCTAATATATCAAGCTTGTATTTTTAAATAGGTCCATAGCCAATTAGAACACTAATAATTAAGAATACCCAAGAAACAAGAAAAGCAACACCTGTATAACTTGCAATATATCTAACCCATTTTCCATATGGAACTCTACAAAGTCCAAGCATAGCCATTAGACCACCTAGTGTTGGTGTCATAATATTTGTCAATCCATCACCTATTTGAAAAGCTAGAATAGTAGTTTGTCTCGTAAATCCAAGCATATCTCCCGCTGGTATCATAATTGGAAGTGTAACCAGTGCCTGTCCGCTACCACCTGGTATAAATAAATTTATAATACTTTGAGTAATGGACATATAAACAACCGCCACCATATTAGGTAAATTTTCTAAATTAGAAACTAGAGCATTAGCTATAGTATCGCTTATTCCACCTTGATCCATAACTACTTTTATTGCCTGTGCTAGCCCTATTATTATAGCAGCCAAGGCAGATGGTTCTAAAGCTTTTGAAAATGTTTCTGCTATTTCATCCGGTTTCATCTTAGCAACCAAACCACTTACAATTCCTACTCCTAAAAATACAGCAGCAATTTCTTTTATATACCAACCGTTAGTAAACACACCCCAAAGCATAATACCGAGGCCAACTAAGAATACTAAAAGCATCCCTTTATCTTGATTTGTCATAGAATATTCACTAATGTCTTTAGATAGTGTAAGACCCGTTGTATCTACTTCTTTAACTAAACTGTCTTCATTATTTTCAAGAATCTTTTTAAAATATCTTATATTGAATAAAACTAAAATGGTAAGTAAAACGAAAACTACAGCAAGCCTAAATGCCCAACCAGAGAACAAAGGCATCTCTGCAATTTTGTGACCTATACCTACTGTATAAGGATTAAATGGTGCTAATCCAAACCCTACAGATATACCACCTATTGCCATAGCCGCACCTAGCATTACATCTCCTCCTATAGCTAAGGAAAGCACAACCGCTATAGGAACCAGTGCAATATTATTTTCATACCCAACAAATATTCCTAACAAACCATAAACGTAGGTTACTATTGAAACTATTAAAAATTTTCTTTCCCTGCCAATCTTCTTTACAAAGGACCCTATAGTATCTTCTAACATACCTGTTTTTTCCAAGATTCCAAACATCATAGCTGCTGCAAAAACTATGAAAACTATATCTGCTATTCCAACGAATCCTTCAGGTATAGCTCTTAATATGTCAAATACTCCTACGGGAGTTTTTTCAATTGTATGATAACTACCAGGTATGGTTTTTGTAACAGTACCTATATTACTTTCCATTGTAACTCTTTCAAATTCCCCTGATGGAATAATATAAGTTAAAATTGCTGCAAAGATAATTATGTAAAACAATAATACTAGTGGGTGGGGAATTTTATCTAGTAAGTTTTTTTTCTTTTTTCCTTTTATTATATTTTCATCTATATTTTCATTAAATTTATTTTTAGACATTTAATTTCCTCCTCAAATTTTATTATATCTTTAATATTGCATCTAAAATTATGTCTCCACCTTTTGCTATGTCCATTGCTTTTGAATATTCTTCAGGACAGTGACTTCTACCATCTTTACTTGGTACAAATACCATAACAGTATCGCAAAGTTCACTTATTATGATTGAATCATGTCCGGCTCCACTAGCCATTACTTGATAATTATAATTTCTTTTTTTACAGTTTTCTTCTAAATTTTGGACTAATTCTTTAGATAATTTTACCGGGTTTTCTAAGTGGTTTTTAGTTATTCTATATTCTATTCCTTTTTTTTCTGATAGTTCCTTTATGAATTTTCTAATATGTCGGATTATATTTTTCATTATTTCAATATCCAAACTTCTTATATCCATAGTAAATGTAGCTTTTTCAGGTATTATATTATAGGAATTTGGTTCAAGTTTAATATTACCTATAGTTCCTACACTATATCTGTTTTGTTTTCTAACATATTCATTTAACTCCACACTTATTAGTGATGCTGTGTGGAAAGGGTCTTTCCTTAAATTCATAGGTGTTGTTCCAGCATGATTAGCTTCTCCTTTAAGTTCTACCTTAAAAGAACTACTACCCGTGATACCTTCTACAATCCCTATATCTTTTTTATTATTTTCTAGTTTAGGACCCTGCTCACAATGCAACTCAAACATACATCTAATATTTTTTTCTTTATTATTACATCTTATCACTTCATCATTTAATTCATCTAGAATTTTTACAGATTCTTTGATGTTTTTTCCACTGTCAATATTAAACTTATTTAAATCTTTTTCATTCAATTTCTCTCCATACCACTGACTCCCTAAAAATGCAGTACCGTAAGTGCCTCCTTCTTCTTCTGCAAAAGCAACTATCTCTATAGGATTTTCAATTTCAATATTATTTTCTTTTAAAACATTCATAACTTCCAATCCTACTACTATCCCAGCAATTCCATCATACCTTCCACCATTTTTTACAGTATCAAGATGTGAACCTATCAAGATTTCAGGCATATTTTTTCTTTTTCCCTCCTTTCTTCCGAATATATTTCCTACATAATCCATATATACTTTTAGACCAAGATTCTTCATTTCCTGAATTATGTATTTTTTAGCCATAACATCTTCTTTTGTGTAAGAAAACCTAGTAAATTTATTTTCTTTTTCTGTAAATTTAGCTAAAATTTCTATTTTATCTTTTATTCTGTCTTTAGAACAATTCATGTTTTCCTCCTTTATAGTTGATACACATACTTAATAAGCAATTTTGATGCCAATTTTTTTAATATTTATAAATTAGCTATACACTCCTTTATTTTTAGGCCTTTAATAATTAACTACTTTAAATATCAGATGCTGGTCAAAGTAGTTAATTATTGATTTATTGGGATAATAGTAGTATAATTAAATTATATTATCCCATTATACTCGGAGGTCATTATGATAAAAAGAAAAATTTCACTCTTAACAATAGATGAAAAAATAGCTCTGTTTTTTAAACAAGAACTCGAAAACATATTTGGAAACATATTAGAAGTTAAATACTATACTCCAAATGACAATCGACAGGAAAAGATACACCAGTCAGACTTAATACTTTATACCGATCCTAGTATATTAATTGAATTAATGGATATAATAAAATGCGACTGTCCTATCTTGATGATGAGAAGAACTATATCAAAAAAAGCAGTTGAAAAATTAATGAATATTCCTTCAAAAAGCAGGTGTTTAGTAGCAAACATAAACAGTTTTATGTCTAACGAAACTTTAGCCACTATCTATCAACTAGGTTTTAAAAATATTGCTTTAATTCCTTTTTATCCTGACATGAAGGATTTTCCCCAAAATGCAGATTACATTATCACTCATGAAAAATATAACTATCTAAGTGAATCTTCTGGTATAATTGTAGATATCGGTAATAGAATATTTGATATAAATACAGTTTTAGATATCTTATCAATACTTGATATAGATTCTAATACCAGCGAAAAAATAATTTTAGAATATTCTCTGAAAATTCCCAATCTCTGGAAAGGAGTAAATTACACTCTAGAAAACAAAAGGATTCTTTCTTCTCAGTGGAGAATATTGTTAGATGAATTATCTGAAGGTGTAATGATAGTAGATGATAAAAATAAAGTCACATTACTAAATGATGCTTTTAAAAATATAATTAAAATCAAAAAAATTGAATTTGAAGGTATTTATCTCTCTAAGCTAAAATCATACAACCCCAGTCTTGGTATATTAAACAATAAATCAGAAATTGAAGACGAACTTTTTATTTACAATGACAATAAACTTATCATTACTATTAAAAAAGTTTCATTTAATAATTCTTATTACGGCAAAATAATACTAATAAAAAAATACAAGGATGTAGTTGAGGTACAGCAAAAAATACACAAAGAGATAATTGGAAAAGGATATTATTCTAAATATACATTTGAATCAATTGTCTGCGATAACGATAAAGTAAAAGAATTAAAAAATATAAGTAAAAAAATAGCTGATTCCAATAATTCTATTTTAATATCAGGAGATTCAGGAACAGGGAAAGAACTTTTTGCTGGATCAATTCACAACTACTCAATCAGAAAAAATAAACCTTTTGTAGCAGTAAACTGTGCATCAATTCCAGAAAATTTACTGGAATCAGAGTTGTTTGGTTACGAAGAAGGTTCTTTTACAGGAGCAAAAAAGGGTGGTAAAATCGGTTTATTCGAAAGTGCAAATGGAGGGACTTTATTCTTAGATGAAATTGGGGAGCTTCCCTTGAGTTTACAAGGTAGACTACTAAGAGTTTTACAGGAAAAAGAAATAATGCGGGTAGGTGGAGACTCGATAATAAAACTTGACACCCGAGTTATTGCTGCAACAAATAAAAATTTATTTGAAATGGTAGATAAGGGGAATTTTCGGAAGGATTTATTTTTTAGATTAAATGTATTTAATTTAGAAATTCCTTCTCTTAAAGAAAGAAGAGAAGATATCAAACTTCTTATAAATTTCTATCTTAAAAATTTACAAAAAAAGGTTTCACTGACAGTATCATTTCAGGCTTTTGCAGAATATTATACTTGGCCTGGGAACGTAAGAGAACTTTTCAATGTGTTAGAATATATGTCCACTATAAGTGAAGATGTTCTTTACATCCCAAACTTACCTTCTTATTTGAAAAAACAAGATTATTTGAATTTTAATATAAAAGAATTAGGATTAAGTTCTACAGAATTTTTCACCTTAAAAATTATAAGTAATTTAAATAAAAATAATAAAAGCTCTGGTCGTAGAAGCATAACAGAAGAATTTGAAAAAAAATATATTCCAATATCTGAGCTAGAAATTAGAAAAAACATTGACTTTTTAGAAAGCAAAGAATATATCGAAGTTTATAAAGGCCCCAGAGGTTGTGTAGTTAGTGAACAAGGATACGAAAAGTTACTTGAAAATCTAATTCCTTAACTGATTAAATAAATACAAAGAATAAAAGACGGTTTTAACCCGTCTTCTACTCTATAGTCTTTTTAATAGTAATATCCAACTTATTAATTTTATAATGTAGAGTCTGCCTAGGAATACCCAAAAGCTTAGCAGCTTTCGTAATACAATACTCCTTTTCTTCTAAAGCTTGGATTATAACTTCCTTCTCGTAATCATCAATAATTTCCTTTAAAGGTCTATCTATTACGAATTTCTTTTTAGGTTCTCTACTCTCTATGTCTATATTATGATTTTTAAGGTCTATACCCTTGTAGTTTTCAGGTAAGTCTTCCATTTTAATTTCATTATCTTCAGACATAAAAACAGCATGCTCAATAGAGTGTTTAAGCTCCCTGATATTTCCCGGCCAGTGGTAATCCTTGAAAAAATTCATAGCCTTCTGGTTGATAGACTTTATATCTTTGTGAAATTGTTTATTGTAAGTTTTAATAAAGTGATTAATCAAAATATTCAAATCTTCTTTTCTTTCTCTTAATGGCGGTAAATCTATATCCAATACATTCAATCTGTAAAACATATCTTCTCTTAACTTTCCTTCTTCAAGAGCTTTATTAGGAGGAATATTCATAGCAGTAATAATTCTCACATCTACTATTCTTGTTTCTTTTCCTCCGATTCTTCTAACACAACCATCTTGAATTACCCTAAGTAACTTAGCTTGAAGAGGCAAATCCATAGAATTAATCTCATCCAAAAAAAGAGTACCTCCATCAGCTAATTCAAAGAGTCCAGCAGAATCTTTAGAACCAGTAAAGCTTCCAACAGATGTCCCAAAAAGAATACTTTCTAGTAGAGTTACTGGAATAGCTGCACAATTTTGTGCTATAAAAGCTTTATCACATCTATCGCTAAAGTTATGAATGCTTTGCACTACAAGTTCTTTTCCAGTTCCAGTTTCCCCGGTTATCATAACTGGCGCACTACTATTTGCCATTTTTTTGATTTTGTTTTTCACTTCTTTTATTGGTTCACTATTTCCTATAATACTGTCTATGCTATATTTTATTTCTTTGTTCTCTGATTTTATCCCTTTATTATCTTTAATTTTTTTTATCTTTTCGTTAAATTCTCCGTAAACGCCCATATCTTTAGCTATTTCCACTGCTCCAATTAACTCGCCATCTTCATATACGGGTAGCGTGGTGCTTAAAATAGTGACTCTTTTAAGGTTGGAATTATAATAGCTTAATATATCACCTATTATTGGTTCTCCAGTTTTTAAAACCCGTAACAATGTACTGGTATCTTCTGTAAGTTTCGGAAATATTTCAAGCATATGTTTACCTACTGCATTATCAACACTAACTCCTGCCTGATTATTTGCAGATTCATTGTAAAATACTACCTTTCCCTTTTTATTTACTATAAAAATACCATCATCTATATTATTTGCAACGATTTCCATTATTTTTTCGTAATTCATTTTATCCCTCTTTGTTAGTTTTATTATGTACATTATAACACAAAAGGACAATCATATTAATGATTATCCTTTTATTTATTATATGGATGGAATTATACCTAAATATCTTGTTCAGTTCTTTCAATTATTTCATCTTGCAAAGCTTTTTCTAGATTATTAAAATGATCACTGTATCCTGCTACTCTAACTATTAAGTCCTTATATTCATCTGGATTAGCTTGAGCATCAAGTAAGGTATCCTTTCGTATCACATTAAACTGTATATGGTGTCCTCCCATTTTGAAATAAGATCTTATAAAAGATGCAAAATTTTCAATTCCCTCTTCACCTTCCAAAACATCCGGGGTGAATTTTTGATTAAGTAAGGTTCCTCCAGTTCTAACATGGTCCATTTTAGAAGCAGATTTTATAACAGCTGTTGGTCCATTTTTATCTGCACCTTTTTCTGGTGATATCCCATCTGTTAGAGGTTTTTCAGATAATCTTCCATTAGCCGTAGCTCCTGTTACTTTACCAAAATATATATGACAAGTAGTAGGAAGCATATCTATTCTGTATGTTCCTGCAAATACCGTTGGTCTTCCTGTAATCATATCATTTATTGCATCAAAAGTTTCAATCATAATGTTATCAGCATAATCATCGTCATTTCCATATTTAGGCGTATAGTTGAGAACAATATTTCTGATTTTGCTGTATCCTTCAAAATTACTATCCAATGCCTTTAATAATTCTTCCATTGAAAATCTTTTATCTTCAAAAACATTTTTTTTCACCGCTGTAAGAGCATCTGTAATAGTACCTATTCCAACAATTTGCAAATATCTCGTATTATATCTTGCTCCACCCTCGTTGTAATCTTTACCTTTCTTTATACAGTCATCTACTACCGTAGATAAAAATGGTGACGGCATGTGCTCGGCAAATATTCTTTCTATTTTATTGTTGCCTTCTATCTTAATATCAATAAAGTACTTTAGCTGTTTTTTGTAAGCTTCAACTAATTCTTCATATGTCTTAAATTTTCTAGGATCTCCGGTTTTTAATCCAATTTGTTTTTTAGTTCTTTTATCATAACCGTTGTTTAGAGTTATTTCAAATATTTTTGGAGTATTAAAATAACCCGTCAGTATATATGCTTCTCTTCCCTGTGCTCCTGTTTCAACGCATCCGCTTGAACCACCATATCTAGCATCCTTAATATCCTTACCTGCTTGAAGTAATTCTTCAATTAATTCTTCAGTATTGTAAAAGGCAGGTTGACCCCAACCTTCTCGAGACACTTCACAGGCTCTTTTTATAAAACCCTTTGGATTTTTAACACTTATTTGGACATTAGAACTTGGTTGAAGTAGTTTCATTTCATCCATTACATCTAATATAATATAAGATACATCATTTACTCCATCTTCCCCGGTTTCAGGATTGATTCCTCCGGTATTTAAATTGGCAAAATCTGTATAAGTCGCACTTTCCAACATTGTTACCCCAACCTTTGGAGGTGCAGGCTGGTTGTTAAATTTAACCCATAAACACTCTAATATTTCTTTAGCTTTATCTCTTGTAATAGTCCCTTCTTCTAATTCTTTTTTATAAAAAGGATATAAATATTGATCCATTCTTCCAGGTGAAAATGCATCCCAAGTATTTAATTCTGTAGTAACACCAATATGAACAAACCAGTACATCTGAACAGCTTGTGCAAAAGTTTCAGGTTTATTTTCAGGAACTACTTTGCAGTTTTCTGCAATACTCAATAAATCTTTCTTCTTTTTAGAATCTTTTTCTTCAGCTGCAAGTTTTTCAGCATAATCTCCATATCTTTTACCGTATATAATTAAAGCATCACATGCTATATTCATTGCTTCTAATTCTGCTTTCTTTTTATATGCTTCAGAGTCATTTAAATAATCCAAATTTTGGATTTCTAACTCTATTTCTTCTTTTATATCTTTGAATCCTTTTTTATAAAATTTATCGTCTGCAACTGTATGACCTGGAGCTCTCTGTTCCATAAATTCAGTAAATATTCCTGCTTCGTAACAGTTTGTCCATTCTTTCGTCATACTTTCTAAAAGCTTCTGCCTTATAGATCTGTTTTCCCAATATGGGATAATTTTTTCTTTATGTATCTTTCTATCTTCTTCAGAAACTTTAAAAGTTATGGTATCTCTTTTTTCCATAACATCAAAATCTTCTAATGTATGGCAGCAAAGTTCGGGAAAAGTAGGTGCTGTTTGAGGCTCAAATCCTTTTTCTCCAACTATTAATTCACCTTCTCCAATATATAGCTTTCTCTTTTTCATTAATTCTTCAAATACCATGGCTCTTAATACAGGTGTTTCTTTAACCCCCGCATATTTTTGGTATATTTCTGTTTCAATTTCTGCTCGCTCCAAGCTGAGTTTTGGTTCTGTAGATATGCTAACTTGTCTTAATTTTTTAGTTCTTTCAGTACTTCCTCTCATTTAAAGTTCCTCCTATCCTCCGATTTTAACTGTAAAGCCTTCTTTTTCAAATTTTTCTTTAATATCTTCTAATAATTCTTTTTTAGGTCTTTTCATATCTTCGTCGGGATATTTCATCCCTAATTTTCTATATTTATGTAAAGCTCCATTATGATAAGGGAGCAAACTTATCTTCTTTATATTTGTAACTTTAAGAAAATTTATAGTATCTTCAATATTCTTGTCATCTGTATTAATATCTTCCTTAGTTCCTACTATAAGAGGTATTCTTAGGTTAATATTATCATGAATTTTATCAAGCTTTTTCAAATTTTCTAAAATTAGTTTGTTAGATTTTCCTATAAATTTTATATGTTTATTTTCATCAAATATCTTGAAATCATATAAAAATAAATCTACATACTTTGCTATTTTTTTTAAACTTTTCCAGTTAGAATATCCACTAGTATCAACTGCTGTATGTATATTATTTTCTTTAAGTCTTATGAGAAGTTCTTCTAGAAAATATAATTGATTTAAAGGCTCTCCCCCTGAGATGGTAACTCCACCACTAGACTCCTCATAAATTATTTCGTCCTTTTCTACCTCTCTTAAAATCTGCGCTATAGAATAATCTTTACCTACTATTTCTCTAGCTCTATATACACAAGCAAGTTCACATTCTCCACAGAAGGTACATTTTTCTCTGTCAAAGTAAAGTTTTTCTCCCTCGATTTTCAATGCGTCTTCAGGGCATGTTCTTACACACTCTCCACATAAAACACAATTATCTTCATTATATAAAAATTCTTTTCCACCTTCTATACTTTCCGGATTATGACACCACATACAGTTTAAAGGGCACCCCTTTAGAAAAACTGTAGTTCTTATCCCAGGTCCATCGTGAATAGAGAATTTTTTTATATCATAAATCAATCCATTATTTTTCATATATTACACCTATCTTTTTTTATTATTACTA
>Ga0209943_1002116_pt1 | contig 11207 bp, 5 predicted proteins | sample SalPonR1_B_D2_MG_FD_185698 | JGI IMG/M metagenome (GOLD analysis project Ga0209943, IMG submission 185698) | Salt pond soil microbial communities from South San Francisco under conditions of wetland restoration - Salt Pond MetaG R1_B_D2_MG... ... | reverse complement strand
TCCATCACTACTCTCGTAACGAATGGCATTCATGGGCGCCAAAAAACCCTCCACCTCTGCCAGAGCGGGGCGAGGCGTATACACTTTATGGAGCACATCGCGGGATGGTATATACAGCCAGGTAGAGGCCGCGTAACGGTCTCCAGTCAGCGAAATTAAAAATCGCTCGTACGCATCGTCACTGCTCTGAAAGTCAACTTCGCGATCCGGAAACCGCTCATTCAATTCTGCATAATACCTTTCCCAGTCATCTTGCTTCCAATATTTGCGCTCGCGTTCATCCACATAGGAAGTGACAATAATCTCCCGGGTATGGCGGTCAAATCGAACACCATCGATATCCACCCTTCCCTCCGGGTCAGACTCCACCTCCTCTACCTCGACGGTCGCCGGATCCAGGGTGCAAAGCGTGAGTAAGTCACGCTCGCCCTCATTGGTTACCAGGTACATCTTTTTATTGTCAGGCGTCCAGCCCACCACGGAAACCGACTCTGAAACCGGCACTTCAAAAATGGGCTTCAAATTGTGACCCTCCTTGTACAAAATCTGAGTTACGCCCTTCTCATCGGTTTGATAAAACCCACGGAGCTCATCTTCCCAATCAAAAACATAGCCCGTCATGCGTTCCGTATTCGTAAAATGGCGCGTCAGGTTGCCAGTCGAAAGTTCGAGTGCATACAGATCGTGCCAGGCCTCATCCCGGTCATTCAAGCCCACCCAAAACAAATCGGAATCCGTCCAGGCCGCCTGATAAATTCGAGCCGACACAGACTCAAAGGGAGTCAAATTGCGCGATGGGGGCACGCCTCCGGATGCCTTCTCTGCATGGGGATCGACCGCGTAAATATTAATGTTTTCATCCCCATTTCGATCTAAGGCATACACGATATACTTCCCGTCCCGGGACCAGAAATAACCCGACATCGGCCGATCCGCTGCGGTTACCGGTATGGCCTCTTCCATGTCAGAAGCCAGTGATTTGACCCATACATTCAAAATACCCTGATACGGCTTCAAAAAAGAAATCAGTGTTCCATCCGGGCTCAACTTTCCCCCGGCGATCTCTGGATGATCAAAAAATATTGCCCGGTCAATCAAAGGCACTTTTACTGATTGCATATCACTCATATATCGTATATTTTTTTCACTCGTTCGAGCCTCAATAATACAATGAAATTCCGATTTTTTATAAGGGCGATCCTCGACCCCCACCTGGTGGTCGAGGCGCTACGCTTCGCAGCTCTCTATTCGATCGGCTCCGGTCTCGGCCTTCGCACCCCGCACTTCACGAGCCCGGATCTCCCTCCCTGCGGTCGGGCCTGCTGCGCATCGCTATCGCAAATGGAAGTGCTTGAACTTAAAAAAAGTCGTCGGTAACATTCATCCCCATTTAGACATTTGATTTTACCTACAGAATTAGTTCGAATAAAGGCGCACCAGAAAAAAAAGCCCCGCATGGAGTTCCATGCGAGGCTTTTCTATTTGCTATTGAAGCAAAAATCTACTTAGAGATTCATTACTCCATTAAAATCATCTTCTTCACGGCACTATACTCACCACTTTCTAAACGGTAGTATAGCAAGCCGCTGCCCATAAGATCAGATCGACGTACCTCGACGAAATTCTCACCTCTTGAATAATCACCATCAATCTCCTTGATCACTTTTCCTGCACCATCAAAAATGGTGAGTGTGGCCTGACCGGCCTTCGGTAAATCAAATCGAATTACAGTTTTGCTCTCAAAGGGGTTCGGCATATTTTGGTACAATGCAAACTCCTTAGCGCTAGACTCTTCAAATCGAAGGTCAACTGACCTTGTCGCTGTACCTACATACGCTTCATTGCGAGTGATATCACTACTTAGTGTGATAGCTTCGCTCAAGCGAACGCGATCGGCAGCTCGAAGTCGTACCGTAAATAATACCTCATCAGCCTCAGCTTCTAATCCATCCACTGCATGCCAGCTCATCGTCATATGATCATCAAAGATGGCATAATTAGACGAATTCATTGCAGCAGCACCTGACTCGACACTAACCACATCTACCCCACTCAAGTTCCATGTCACCTGATATCCGAAGACTTCAGAAAACATCTTGCTGGTGATAGCCAAGTCGAAAGTCTGGTCTGCCTCCAGGGTCGCATTCTCAGCTGAGAGTACCAAAGCTCCGCTTCGGCCTTCCGCCTCAGATCCCATGGCCTGATTCGGTGCCGCGCTTCCGTCAATATCTCCAATTTTCACTGCAACAAAATCCTGATCTGCCACATCTGACTCGAGATCATAAATGGAAATCTGCTCTTTATACTGTCTTGGCAATTGAGCGGGCTCCAGAGTTTCTGAAGCATCTACAAATCTCCAACTATCGTTATTCGGAAATTCAGACTCAATACCCAGAATCACTCTTCGTAACTCGACGATATCACCACCACTGATGCGGGCATCATCGTTTACATTCGCTGCAATTAATGCATAGGGATCTGATATCGGATCTAATCCGAGGATGTGTCTCTGCATCAACAAGATGTCAAATGTGTTCACCCCGTTTAACGGATCATCATTTTTCCGTGCACTCAATGTATAAGACTGTTCTTCAGCTGCACTGAATAGGAACTCGCCATTTTCATTTGTCTGACGGAACAATGGTGTTGGAGCCGACATATCCTCTAGCTTCATCTCAACTTTTTCCACGCCTACGCCAGGATGTGCAGCACTTTCTACTTTACCCGAAATCGACGGCTGAGAAGGATCTCCACAGAATTCGTTCGGATCCTGAATACGGATACTCGTAATTACAAACTCCTGATTTCCAACCGCATCTGTTATCCAAAACTCGACTTCCTTCGTACCTAAGCCATCTTCACAGCAGAAGGTAGCGATGGTATCATTCACATCTGAAGAATAACTAAATTGAACCGGTCCGCAATTATCAAAGCTACCCGCATCAAATAAGTCAATATTCACATCTATACACCCACTGGATGGCATCACTACGGTCGCTAATCCATTAATCACAACTGGTGTTGGCAACTTGCAGTCTTCTACAGTAAATAGATACTGGCAAGTACCGACATTACCACACATATCTTCAATAATCCATGTAATTCGGTGAGTACCGAAAGGATACAATCCACTGGCATCCAATCCGGTTCCTACGATGTCATCATTTGGATTATTACCCGCGTTAAACGGCTTCACTCTCCATGTCACATTTAAAAACTCTTCTGGAGTACAATCTTCAACTTCCTGTACCAGATTTGCAAATCCAGTACACCCTACAGCTGCGGTATCACAGAAAGTGACATCATCACAAGCTAGTAATTCAGGTGCCTGATCATCGTTAACCTTGATCGTTTGCGTGTATTCGAAGGTTAAGTTATCACCATTCGCATCCGTCTGACACCAATCAAGTACCGTCCAGTGTCTCAAAATTTTGAAACAAGCATCCGGGGTAACTTCAAACATCTCGTCTTCGAAGCGAATCGCTATCTGAGAACAACCATTAAGGTTATCAATCTCAGGCTCACCGGTCGCATCCGGATCGGTGCTGTAGTCGCCATTCTCATCGCAATCTAATTCGCGATCATTTGGCCAGTCAATGGCATTCTCAGTCAATGGCGAGCACTGCTCTATAGTCAATTGCTGGAAGGCCGTGGTCGCATTGCCGTCTGCATCAACTGCTCGGAATGTACGAATAATCAAACCTGTTCCACAATCATCGCGTTGGTCATTATAATCCGAAGAAACCTCTAATGAGCAATTGTCTTGAGCAAATCCGTCAAGGAACTCATAAGTTGGGATACTTGGATCATACTGATTATTATTCAGGCATTCTCGCTCATAATCTTCGTCAAAAATCTGACGCGTCAGACGCACTTCGCCATTTGTTAAATTAGCTACTGTACCAAACTCATCTAAATTCCACTCATCAAAAGGATACGCACAACTGATCGTTAGATCTCTTGGCGGAACAACAGACGGTGGCAATTTGTCTTCAACGGTGACATTAATCATGCATGTATTCTGATTTCCACTTAGGTCAGTTACTCTAAACAAGACCTGAACCGGATTGCGATCAAGGTCTGCACAGCAAAACTCGACAAACTCCTTAAAGAAGAAGCTGTTGGGTTCACAGTCAAACTCACGATCCATTCGTCGTACTTCGATTCTGTCAATCTCACAATTGTCGTAACTACCGTCTTCAAATGTAGGCCAGAACACGCGAGCGGTTCCGTCAGCACCTAAAGAGACTTTCGTATTCTGGTCACAAACAGCTACGGGAGGAATAGCATCCTGAACAATCAATGTCTGCTGACATGTATTCTCATTACCACATCCGTCAAAAGCTGTATACGTAAGTGTATGGGTTCCGATTGGAAGATTGATAATTTGGAAAACTTGATTTCCAAAGTCAATCACTTCACCCGCACTACTTTCTACGGTCCAGCTCACATCTGTAGGAGAGCATTCATCCGTAATATTTCCTGTTAGGTCAGGTACACTGTAATTCGCAATACAGCTGTTTGAACCTGTAGATATGGTTGCCGTTGGTGGGCAAACTACCTCAGGACCTTCTGTATCTTCAACCTTAATCAGCTGCTGGAACTCCAGTGTTTCACTGGTACACCAGTCAACAAATGTCCAATCTCTCAAAATTTTGAACGTTCCCTCACATACATCTATGACGTGGTCTTTTGATGTTGTCAAAAGATTATCGCAAATCTCTGCATTGGGCGCACCGGTCTCTTCCGGATCGGGATACCCATTTCCATTTAAGTCCCAATTTCCACCATCACAAGCCAATGCCGGCTGATCGATTCCATCAAAATTTGGTGGAATGGTAATATCCTCTAGAGACGATCGAACTACATCAATTGTATCTTGGCATGTTACTGTATTTCCACTTGGGTCGACTACCGTCCAGCTTCTGAATATTTGACTTGAAAATTCGCTATCACAATCAGAGATTTCTACAATTTCATCCTCGTAACTTGCCGTAACATCACCACAAGGATCGAAACCAGACACCTGATAAGTGTTGTCATCAATTAAGATAGGCGTTCCTGTGAAGTCAAATGGAAATGGAATAGAGAAATTATAATCGATGAGAACTTCAGCTACAGAAAACTCACCTCCATCTCCAAATAATGCATCATTAATAGTGATAATCCACTCACCTGCAGGGTTCTCGCCATTAAGGCCCGCAAAAGCATCTTGCGGCTGGAATTCGCCTTCAATAGCCGGGTTGTTATTGCATGTATTTACAAAATCTGCATTGGTATTTACTGCTGCATCGTCAAATAAGACATCTAATCCATCACCAGCGCAACCACCACCGCCGGGTTGAGGGAAAACATTTAGCACAGTTCCGGCAGGTGACTCTAAAGTTCCAGATAAGTCTCCCACCCAAGTATGATCCGTCACTAACCGAAGCGAAACATTCGTAATCTCCGCAACTCCGGCAACGCCATCAGCGATGGCTGGAAGCGGATAAGCACCGGGGTCTGGACCTACTGGTTCTCCATTGGAGTCATCCAAAACAACAGATGCGGAACCACCTGTTCCGGGCGTGATATTCGCTCCGCAGTCAACTGCAAAACGTGAACATTCTAATTCGGGAATTAATTTATCCTCAACAGTCAATGTTCCCCAGCACGAGTTTCCAGTCTCGGGATCAATGACCCGAACGAAATAAGAACCTCCAACCTGGGCTGATCCTAAAGCAACACCTTCTTCTCCAGGTTCGCTGCTTGCAATAATATCGTTGAAGTCCATATCATTAGCGACTTCTACGATATAATCCCGGTAACACCCATAAGGTCCTCCTTCAAGTACCATGTCCGCATTCACAACGGCATTACACTCCTCATCCACTGTGATGTTGACGTGGTCATTACAAGCTAAGGTCTGAACTGGATTGGGGAATTCCGCGACGGTAACACACCATTCGCAGGTAGCTACATTACCAGCTGCATCTTCTGCTTCGTATTCAAAGCAGTGAACTCCAATAGGTAATAAATCTCCACTGGCAAATTGGTTAGCATCTGGATTGGTAGGATTTGCATCTGGTTCTGCTGTCAATTCTCCCGGATTGTAACCCAAAGTGAAACCCGCATCTAAGAAAAAGCCCTGAGAGGCAAAAGTTACAGGCGGATTAAATCCACAAGCCGGAGCGTTGATGTACGTCATTTCACCTGTTCCGGTAGATCCGTCACAAGTTTCGGGCGTTTGAACGATTCTTGAGTTCAAAGTGGTTCCAGGTGTATAAACTTCTAACCAAACACCACCCGCTGGAATAGTCACGGGGTCTGTAAACTCAACATTGACACACTGTCCATTATCAGCATTTGAGGTTTGATATTGAACAGATCCAAGTGGCGTAAACCCACCACCTGTGTAAGGTACGACTCCACCAGCTTGCACTCCGTAAATATTGAAGGTAGCCAGGGGCTCTTGTCCAAAAGTTTCTTGATTGTAAGTTACAAACTCAATCTCTCCTCCTCCGGGCAAGTCAATAAACTGAATGATTGAGTTCTCTGCAAAAGGAGCACATGCTAGAGCACTTCCTCCCGTCGGGTCCTGACAAGGATCGCAGTAAGGGCCTTCTATATTGCTGGCCGTAGGTGGACAGTTGTCTTGTACATCCAACTGAAAGCTATATACCTGGTCGCACTCGCCTCCGTCTAAGTTAATCGTTAAATCATCCGGGCAGTTTGCAAAAACAGGTGCTTCACCGTCTTCTACAGTTACTGTAAATGAGCAATCAGTAGGAGCTCCGGACGAGTCTACTCCAGAAAAAGTCACTACCGTGGTTCCTACCGGATAGAAGTCAGACGCATCTGCAGTACCATTATAATCGTTGGTAACATCCGCACAGTCTGCACCAATAGTGGGAGCCGGAATATTGACAAAAGCACCGCATTCACCCGCCTCATTTTCTATATTCTGATCGCCTGGACAATCTATAGTACATAGGGAGCTACCGATCAAAAACTGGGTGCACATCACGGTTCCCCCATTATTATTAGAGCCACAAACTACGCCTGCATTTCCAATTCCGTTCCCGGGACCTGTTGGATCATCGCCAAAACATACGACCTGGTTGTTGTATACAATTTCGACGCTCATTCCGGACCAGCCATCTCCAAAGGTATCATAACCATATAGCTCATAATTTCCGGCTGGCACGTCAAAAGTGACAGAAGCATTCGCGCCCTGTGGGAATCCCGTTTCTTCGTAAGCGACGACCTCTCCAGTCGTAACATTAAAAAGTTCCCATCCTACTTCACCAGCAAAGATATCATCTCCGGTATTAATAGTGATGGTTTCCCCGGGAGTCGGGCAGGTAACGACCTGGCCGTAGGCGACAGTCATTGTAAGCCAAGCCAATATGGCCAAACTTGTTTTCATAAAGTGAGTAATCATATTCGGTTTCATAGAGTCAAATTTTTCTTTTAGCTATTTTATATGTTTAAATGCCTCGGCATTTTATGAGAATTGATCTTTATATTCGATTACAAAGGTTTTCAAAGGCATATCTGAAAATCGACTTTGGACTTGATCGACAAGAATCCGGTACGCAATATCCCATACATCCTCAATTAATACTCCCTGTTCAAGAAGGTCTATCCCTTTCTGAAGTAGTTTTAATCGGACAGATTTTTCATCTGAGTCTAATTGACTGTCATTTCGAACAGAGTGCATTTCAATTTCAATCTGGGCCACCTTATCATCTACATAATTCTGATCAACCTGCAGTTGAACTTCAGAGTTGGACAATGTGGCTTGTGCTATACTGTTTTGACTCATCGCCAAAAAACAGAATAAGCCCACCAATAATGGAAGCCATTTGAAAAGCATGGATTTTTTGTTTCTCATTTTTACTTGTTTTAGATCTTTCATAGCTTTTTAATATTTGATAGCAAGAATAAGGTCCTCAATAGATACCTTAATTATGCATCGTAATTAAATACAAGAAACGTGCCACAAAAAGGAATGAGCAGCGGGTATTAGTTATAGTCTACTGGTTTACAAACTCTTAAGTCTTTTTTTATATCTCTAATTTATATATATTTAAGCGCAGCTTCGATGGGATTTACCCCTGTGGCCTTCCTTTTAGGAGTGCGACCCTGTTTTTCGGTCGATCTACTTAATGGGGGCCCTCCTCCTCGAAGTGGGATGTCTTCCCGTCGTTTTGAAGAGTCAACTCTCAACATCATATAGAGCTCAAGGGAACAAAAAACCGAATACTTTGCGTGAAGGATGGTAGTGGCCGAGCCGCCGCTGGCGGCGGCGAAGGGTCCGACTGCCGCGAAGCGGCGGGAAGGACGGGACCCACGAACAGCCTGACCCCCGGCGCTTTTTTTTATTGAGTTGGGCATTAAGCATTACATCTGGTGTCAAAAACAACTCCGCAATGCCCAATCCACAATCGTGCCGGGGGCACGCCCAAAAAAGTGAAGAAAAAATATAAAGTAAAATAAAAAGGAGGCTTGTGTAAAGTTCTACTTAACTTTATTCGCTTAATAAAATTATCTTTCAGTGAAAGTAAACCATATCAGAATGAGACTACTATTTACATTTTTAATCGTATTTATCGGGATGGCAGTTACATCTGCACAAGATCCTTTTATCACAACGTGGAAAACAGATAGTCCATGGGGCTCATGCAATTCCTGCATAACAATACCGACGGCCAATGGATCGACGTATAATTATGATGTGGACTGGGATAATGATGGCATTTATGAAGAGACTGGAATAACAGGCTCTGTAACTCATGATTTTGGAGTACCTGGCACTTATACCATATCCATTCGAGGGGATTTTCCGAGAATATTTTTCAATTTTCAAGTAGGTGCAGACAAAATAATCAGTGTTGATCAGTGGGGTGATATCCAGTGGACAAGTATGGAACGTGCCTTCGCTGGTTGCATAAATATAGATATCATGGCATCTGACACTCCAAATTTATCTAATGTGACCAACATGAGGCGCATGTTTATGAGAGCTTCAAGTTTTAATGGAGATATAAGTGGATGGAATGTAAGCAATGTGACCAAAATGGATTTCATGTTTAGTGAAGCTTCTAATTTTAACGGAGATATAAGTGAATGGGATGTAAGCAATGTGAACCTCATGAATCAGATGTTTGGGAGAGCTTCCAGTTTCAATAGAGATATTAGTGGATGGGATGTAAGCAATGTGACCAACATGAGGCAGATGTTTGTGAGAGCTTCGAGTTTTAATGGAGATATAAGTCAATGGAATGTAAGCAATGTGACCAACATGAATGAAATGTTTTCTGAAGCCAGCAATTTTAGCGGAGACATTAGCAATTGGGATGTATCGAATGTGACCGATATGAGTCAGATGTTTTCTGAAGCCTCTAATTTCAATTCAGATATAAGTCAATGGGATGTAAGCAATGCGACCAACATGAGGGAGATGTTTAGGGAAGCTTCCAGTTTTAATGGAGATATAAGTCAATGGAATGTAAGCAATGTAACCACCATGAGGGAGATGTTTAGGAGTGCTTCCAGTTTTAATGGGGATATAAGTCAATGGGATGTGTCCAATGTGACCAACATGAGTGATATGTTTAGGTGGGCTTCCAATTTTAATGGAGATTTAAGTCAATGGAATGTGAGCAAGGTGACCAACATGAGTTCCATGTTTTTGGGAACTTCCAATTTTAATGGAGATATAAGTCAGTGGAATGTAAGAAATGTGACCGACATGAGTTCCATGTTTTGGGAAGCTTCCAATTTTAATGGAGATATAAGTCAGTGGAATGTAAGAAATGTGACCGACATGAGTTCCATGTTTTGGGATGCTTCCAATTTTAATAGCGATATTAGCAAATGGAATGTAAGCAATGTGACCGACATGGGTTGCATGTTTGTGAAAGCTTCGAGTTTTAATGGAGATATAAGTCAATGGAATGTAAGCAATGTGACGATCATGAGTTGCGTGTTTTGGGAAGCTTCTAATTTTAATGGGGTTATAAGTGAATGGGATGTAAGCAATGTTAACCTCATGAATCAGATGTTTGGGAAAGCTACGAGATTCAATGGAGATATTAGTGGATGGGATGTAAGCAATGTGACCAACATGAGGGAGATGTTTGGGAAAGCTACGAGTTTCAATGGAGATATTAGTGGATGGGATGTAAGCAATGTGACTAACATGAGGGAGATGTTTTCTCAAGCCAGCAATTTTAACGGAGACATTGGCTATTGGGATGTATCGAATGTAACCGATATGAGTCAGATGTTTTCTGAAGCCTTTAATTTCAATAGTGACATCGGGAACTGGGATGTTTCCAATGTAACAACCATGGATCAAATGTTTTCTGGAGCCAGTAGCTTTAACAAAAATATAGGAGATTGGAATATTTTAAGTGTACTGAACATGAGTGAACTGTTAGACAACAGTGGTTTTTCCTGTGAGAACTACAGCAATACTTTAATAGGATGGGCAGATAATCCACAAACCCCAGATGCTATTGATATCGGAGCCCGTGGTATGTTATACGGTAGTGATGCAATAGATGCCCGCCAAAAGCTAATAAATGAAAAGGGATGGACGTTTGTTGGAGACATGGAGGGTTCATGCACTGTATCATCAGAAACAGTGAACAATCCCAATATTAGATTCTATCCCAACCCAGCCACTGAAAGAATATACATAGACACCCGAGATCCAGTAAAGTACAGTATACTTGACAACTACGGTCGAATCTTGGAGCAGGGTAGCACACATGGACGAATAGAAGTATCTCACTTGCCTCCTGCCATGTATCTTTTACAGCTGACCAATAGCAAAGGGGAAACTGTTGCGCTGGAAAAGTGGATAAAGCAATAATTCCAACCCTGTATCCTCATGATTGAATGCAGGTATACACGATGTAAGTAACTGTGAAAGAGGCTTTTCTTACATTGAACTCACTATTGATACTTTTCAATCCAATTTAAAAAGTAGGCAGACTATAACCCAATCAACCTTAAAGGTCATGGGCTCACCCGATTTGTAAAGTAAAATACACCTTTGGCTTGGAGCTTTTCCAAATGGATCAAAAAATGATATGATAAAACTATCCGAAACGACCCCATGCCCTACCCCAGTGGCTAGCCTACACCCTACCCCCCGAATTAAACCGTTTGTCGAACGCATATGTGATTCCAAAAAGAGGCTAATAGCCGTTCAC
>Ga0209943_1002114_pt1 | contig 11224 bp, 10 predicted proteins | sample SalPonR1_B_D2_MG_FD_185698 | JGI IMG/M metagenome (GOLD analysis project Ga0209943, IMG submission 185698) | Salt pond soil microbial communities from South San Francisco under conditions of wetland restoration - Salt Pond MetaG R1_B_D2_MG... ... | reverse complement strand
GCTCAGTGCGCTCTATGCCCGTGTGATGGACGCCGCCAAGGGCCGCCGCGTGGTGTTCCGCACACTCGACATCGGCTCGGACAAGGTGCTGCCCTACATGAAGGCCACCGACGAACCCAATCCGGCAATGGGCTGGCGCGCCGTGCGCGTGGCTCTGGAAAAGCCGGGGGTGATGCGAATGCAGCTTCAGGCTCTCATCCGAGGCGCGCAGGGAAGGCCCCTGTCGGTCATGTTCCCTTTCGTGGCCCAGCATGGCGAGTTCCGCGCCGCGCGCGCCGAGATGGACAAGGCGCTCGAGCGCGAGCGCATCCTCGGGCACCCGCTGCCAGCCCAGATCGAGGTGGGGGCCATGCTCGAGACGCCTTCGCTCGCCTTCGCGCCCGACGCCTTCTACGAAGAGGTGGATTTCCTGTCTGTGGGCGGCAACGATCTCAAGCAGTTCTTCTTTGCCGCCGACCGCGAGAACGAGCGCGTGCGCCGCCGCTACGACACGCTCGACATGAGCTATCTCAATTTCCTAGAGGGCATCGTCTATCGCTGCGCCACGCTGGGCACGCGCCTCAGCTTCTGCGGCGAGGATGCCGGCCGCCCGATCGAGGCCGCCTGCCTGACCGCCCTCGGCTTCCGCTCGCTGTCGATGCGGCCCGCCTCCATCGGCCCGGTCAAGAGCCTGCTGCGCCGCACCGACCTGAACGAGCTGCGCGACATCCTGCACACCGAGCGCGCCCGCGGCACGCAGACCCTGCGCCCCGCGGCGATGGCCTACCTGCGGTCGAAGCTCTGAACCGTCTGTCCCCGCGCCGGTCATCCGCGGGCCCGACCCGAGGATGACGGTGCCCTACCTGTGCGCCGCCGCACGCCCCCTGCGCGGTGCCGCCGCTACTGCGGCGCGGCGTGCTGTCCTACCTAGAGGCCAAAGGAGGACCGAGCATGGGACAACTGGTCAACGGCGCGTGGGAAGACACCTGGTACGATACCGCTTCACATGGCGGCAAGTTCGTGCGCTCCACCGCGAAATTCCGCAACTGGATCACGCCGGACGGCAGCCCCGGCCCCTCGGGCGAGGGCGGGTTCGAGGCGGCGAGCGGGCGCTATCACCTCTACGTCGCCTATGCCTGCCCCTGGGCGCATCGCGCGCTGATCTTCCGCGCCCTCAAGGGGCTCACGGATCACGTCGGCGTCTCGGTCGTGCATCCCGACATGCTGTCCGATGGCTGGGAATTCCGCACCGACTATCCCGGTGCCACGGGCGACCGGCTCTACGGCCTTCCTTTCGCCCGCGACATCTACCTCAAGGCCGACCCCGGTATCTCGGGGCGGGTAACGGTGCCCATCCTGTGGGACCGCGAGCGCGAGACCATCGTCTCCAATGAAAGCTCCGAGATCATCCGCATGTTCAACTCGGCCTTTGACGGCATCACCGGCAATTCGGACGATTACTGGCCCGAGGACCTGCGCGCGGCGATAGAGCCGGTGAACGCGCGCATCTACGACACCGTCAACAACGGCGTCTACAAATCCGGCTTCGCCACCTCGCAGGAGGCCTATGATTCAGCCGTGCATCCGCTCTTCGACAGCCTCGACTGGCTGGAGGCGCGCCTGGCGAAGAACCGCTACCTGATGGGCGTGAGGCTGACCGAGGCCGACTGGCGGCTCTTTACCACGCTCATCCGCTTCGATCCGGTCTACCACCTGCATTTCAAGTGCAACCGCAGGCGCATCGTCGATTACCCCAACCTCTGGGGCTATGTCCGCGAACTCTACCAGTGGCCCGGCGTGCGCGAGACGGTGAATTTCGACCATATCGTGCGCCATTATCACTACAGCCACGAGACGGTGAACCCGCACCGGATCATCCCGATCAACCCGGTCCTGGATTACGACGCCCCCCACGGTCGGGGCTGAGAAACCCGCGGATCGCCGCGGCCACCGCCCGCGGATGGGTGACCGGGCCCATATGCCCCGCCCCGTCGAGGCGCAGGCGGCGGCAATCGGGCAGCCGCGCGGCGAGGCCGTCATTGATCGCGGCGATAATGGCCGGTGAGCGCGCGCCCTCCATCAGCAGCACCGGCGCGGTGATCCGCCCCAGTGCGCCCGAGGCCAGCATCCCGCCCGCGTCCCCGTAGAGCGCGGGCGCGGCGGCCTCGATCAGCGGCATCTGCGCGGCCATCCGGTCGCGGACGGGCGCTGGCAGCGCCTCCCACGCCTCGCCCCCGCCCCAGACCAAGAGGAAGCCGCGCGCCGCCGCCACCATGTCGCCCGCCGCGATTCCCGCCTGATAGGCCGCCATCTCCGCCTCGTGATCCGCGCGCAGGTCGGGGCGGTCGGCCAGCGCCACGGCAAAGAACACCGGCTCGTAGAGGCTCAGCGTGCGCACGAGATGGGGATGCTCCACCGCCAGCCGCAGCGCCACGGTCGCCCCGAAGGAATGGCCGATGATGTCGGCGGGACCATCCAGCAGATCGGCGGCAATGCCGGTGCTCGCCGCCTGTATCTCGCCCGCCCCGTCCCACGGCGCGCTCTGCCCGTGACCGGGCAGGTCGAAGGCGGTGACGGTCAGCAGGTCGGAAAGCTCACGGCCAAGCGCCGCAAGGCTCCCCGCATGGGCGAGCGAGCAATGGATGGCGAGGGCCGCACGCGACCCCTGCCCCATCGCCTGCCAATGCGTGACGCGCCCGCCCCGGACCCCGAGCGGCATCGCCTCAGAGCTTGCCGCCCAGATGCAGGTCGAGATCTTCCAGCCGGTCCTGTCCCCAGAACGTCTGACCGCTGTCCACCACGTAGAAGGGCGCGCCGAACACACCCGCCTCCACCGCGTCTTCGAGGTTGGCGGCATAGGTCTCGGCCCCGCTCAAAAGCCCGCTATCGGCCAGCGCCGGGTCGAACCCCGCCCTTGCCAGGCAGTCGCGCACCACCTCGTCCTCGGCGATGTCGCGCTCCTCCGCCCAGCAGGCGCGCAGCACGGATTGCACCAGCGCGCCCACATCGCCGCCGCCCGCGTTCTGCGCGGCGATGATCGCGTAGGACGACGGGGCCGGGTTGGTCGGCCAATGCGCGGGCCTGAGGGTCATGTCCATGCCGCGCTTCCTGGCCTGCCGGGCCAGTTCCTGCGCGCGGTAGGCGTTGCGCGACGGGTGCCGCTCGGCCGGGGCGGTGCCGCCGGTGCGCGCGAACAGCGCCATGATGTCGAGCGGCTTGTAGGTCAAATCCGCCCCGTGGCGCGCGGCGGTCTGCTCCAGACCGTCCCCCGCGAGATAGGCAAACGGCGACAGGGTGGAGAAATAATAGTCGATATGGGCCATTTCGGCACGCTCCCCTTCCGGCACAGCTTTGCGCGACGGTAGGGCCATGCTAAGCGGGGCGCAACATCACGAATCTGTCATAAGCGATCAGCCGGGGATCCCGCCATGCCAGCCAATCTCGAACCGAAGCTGATTTCGGGCAATGCCAACATGCCGTTGTCCAAGGCGATCGCGCGCCGCATGTCCATGCATCGCGGCATGAGCATGGGGCTCGTGGACGCCCGGCTTGAGCGGTTCAACGACCAGGAAGTGTTCGTCGAGATATTCGAGAACGTGCGCGGCGAGGACATGTTCATCATCCAGCCGACCTCCAAGCCCGCCAACGACAACCTGATGGAACTGCTCATCATGGCGGACACGCTGCGCCGCTCCTCGGCGCGTCGGATCACGGCGGTCATTCCCTATTTCGGCTACGCGCGGCAGGACCGCCGCACCAAGGCGCGCACGCCCATCTCGGCCAAGCTGGTGGCCAACATGATCGTCGGCGCAGGGATCGAGCGGGTGCTGACGATGGACCTGCACGCGGCGCAGATACAGGGGTTCTTCGACATCCCCGTCGACAACCTCTACGCGTCTCCCGTGTTCGCCCTCGACATCAAGGCGCAGTTCTCCGAGGCGCTCGACGACGTGATGATCGTCTCGCCCGACGTGGGTGGGGTGGCGCGCGCGCGCGAACTGGCCAAGCGGATCGACGCGCCCCTCTCCATCGTCGACAAGCGCCGCGAAAAGGCGGGCGAGGTGGCCGAGATGACCGTGATCGGTGACGTCACCGACAAGATCTGCATCATCGTGGACGACATGTGCGACACCGCCGGCACCATGTGCAAGGCCGCCGATATCCTGCTCGAGAACGGCGCGCGCGAGGTCCATGCCTACACCACCCACGGCGTCATGTCGGGCCCCGCGGTCGAGCGGATCACCAATTCCAGACTCAAGTCGATGGTCATCACCGACACCATCCAGCCCACCGGCGCGGTGGCCGCCACCCCCAATATCCGCATCGTGCCGATGGCACCGATCTTCGCGCAGGCGATCCTCAACATCTGGAACGGCACCAGCGTGTCGTCGCTGTTCGAGGCGTCGTCGCTCGAACCGATCTACGAGGGGCTGCTCGATCGCGGTGCAGGCCGGTAGGCGGGGAATCCCGGGTCATTTCGCGGGGGAAAACAGCGCGCAATGCCGTCTTTTTTGCGTAGCCCGGGATGTGCATTCGGTCGCAGTCGGATCAAGTGGTTGAAAGAGTGCAGTATTCTACGGTATACAATCGTTTCGAAGCCGCTTGCCCGACAGCAAAGCCTCTGCTACACCCCAGCCGAATTTCGGTGTTTCGCAAGGCGCATCGTATGACAACGCCCCCGGCAGTGACCTTGCGTCAAGCGGGTTCAACCGGGGCCAGATTATCGGAAGGGTGGACGTGTCCGAACCAGCTTCGATTTCATCCGGCATCGCCGCGCGCTATGCCACCGCCATCTTCGAGCTCGCCAGGGAGGGCAACTCGCTCGACAAGCTCGAAAGCAATCTCGATGATCTCTCCGCGGCGCTCGACGACAGCGCGGATCTGCGCGCGCTCGTCGGCTCGCCGGTCCTGAGCCGCGCCGAACAGGGCACCGGCATCACCGCCGTCGCCGACAAGATGGGGCTCGTCCCCGAGCTCAGGAACGGGCTCGCCCTGATGGCGTCGAAGCGGCGGCTTTTCGTGCTGCCGCAGCTCGTCGCCCTGCTCGCCGGGATGATCGCCGAGGACAAGGGCGAGGTCAGCGCCGAAGTGACCAGCGCCAAGGCGCTGTCCAAGGCGCAGTCCGACAAGCTCGCGAAAACACTCAAGGCGCGCATCGGGCGCGACGTGAAACTGAAAACGACCGTCGATGAAAGCCTCATCGGCGGTCTTGTCGTCAAAGTGGGCTCGAAGATGATCGACACCTCGATCCGCTCGCGGCTCGATTCCCTCCAGAATGCAATGAAAGAGGTCGGATAAATGGGTATCCAAGCAGCAGAGATTTCTGCGATCCTGAAGGACCAGATCAAGAATTTCGGCGAGGAGGCCGAGGTCGCCGAGATCGGTCGCGTGCTGTCCGTGGGTGACGGGATTGCCCGCGTGCACGGTCTCGACAACGTGCAGGCCGGCGAGCTGGTGGAGTTTCCGGGCGGCGTGATGGGCATGGCCCTCAACCTCGAAAACGACAACGTCGGCGTCGTGATCTTCGGCTCGGACCGGGATATCAAGGAAGGCGACACCGTCAAGCGCACCAATTCCATCGTGGACGTTCCGATCGGTGACGGGCTTCTGGGCCGGGTCGTGGACGGCCTCGGCAACCCGCTCGACGGCAAGGGCCCGATCGAGTCCGACACGCGCGGCCTCGCCGACGTCAAGGCCCCTGGCATCATCCCGCGCAAGTCGGTGCACGAGCCGATGGCCACGGGCCTCAAGTCGGTGGACGCCATGATCCCGATCGGGCGCGGCCAGCGCGAGCTCATCATCGGCGACCGCCAGACCGGCAAGACCGCTGTGGCGCTCGACACGATCCTCAACCAGAAATCCTACAACGAGGCCGCGGGCGACGACGAGAGCAAGAAGCTCTATTGCGTTTACGTCGCCGTCGGGCAAAAGCGCTCGACCGTGGCTCAGCTGGTGAAGAAACTCGAAGAGAGCGGTGCCATCGAGTACTCTGTCGTCGTCGCCGCCACCGCGTCCGACCCGGCACCGATGCAGTTCCTGGCCCCCTACTCCGCCACCGCGATGGCCGAGCATTTCCGCGACAACGGGCGCCACGCGCTCATCATCTACGACGACCTCAGCAAGCAGGCCGTGGCCTATCGCCAGATGTCGCTGCTGCTGCGCCGTCCGCCGGGCCGCGAGGCTTACCCGGGCGACGTGTTCTACCTGCACTCCCGCCTGCTCGAGCGCTCGGCCAAGCTCAACGAAGAGAACGGCTCGGGCTCGCTCACCGCGCTGCCGATCATCGAGACGCAGGCCGGCGACATTTCCGCCTTCATCCCGACCAACGTGATCTCGATCACCGACGGTCAGATCTTCCTCGAAACCGACCTGTTCTACCAGGGCATCCGCCCCGCCGTGAACACCGGCCTGTCGGTCAGCCGCGTCGGCGGCTCGGCCCAGACCAGCGCGATGAAATCGGTCGCCGGCCCGGTCAAGCTCGAGCTTGCGCAGTATCGCGAGATGGCCGCCTTCGCGCAGTTCGGCTCGGATCTCGATGCCGCGACGCAGCAGCTTCTCAACCGCGGCGCACGCCTGACCGAGCTGATGAAGCAGGCCCAGTACTCGCCGCTCACCAACGCCGAGATCGTCTGCATCATCTACGCCGGCACCAACGGCTATCTCGACAAGATGCCGGTGGGCGACGTGGGCCGGTTCGAGCAAGGGCTGCTCAAGCACCTGCGCGGCAAGCACCAGGACCTCCTCGACTACATCACCACGGAGGACCCCAAGATCAAAGGGGAAGCCGAGGACAAGATCAAGGCAGCGCTGGACGAATACGCCGCCGACTTCGCGTAAGGGAGAGAGACGGCAATGGCCAATCTCAAGGACCTGAAAAACCGGATCTCGTCGGTCAAATCGACCCGCAAGATCACCAAGGCCATGCAGATGGTTGCCGCGGCGAAGCTTCGCCGCGCGCAGGAGGCCGCGGAGATGTCGCGGCCCTACACCGAGCGGTTCAACGCGGTGATGGCCAAGCTGGCCGCGTCGGTGGGCGATGCCGAGAACGCGCCGCGCTTGCTCAGGGGCACCGGCGAGGACAAGGTGCATCTCCTGGTGGTGCTGACCGCCGAGCGCGGGCTGTGCGGCGGCTTCAACGCCAACATCGCCAAGCTTGCCAAGGCCGAGGCCGCCGATCTTCTTGCGGCGGGCAAGACCGTCAAGATCATCACCGTCGGCAAGAAGGGCCGGGACGCGATGAAGCGCGACTATGGCCAATACTTCATCGACCATGTCGATATGACCGAGGTCAAGCGCGTGGGCTATGCCGATGCGCAGGCGGTCGCGGCGGGCGTGCTCAAGCGTTTCGACGCGGGCGAGTTCGACGTCGCCAAGATGTTCTACTCGCGGTTCCAGAACGTGGTCACGCAGATCCCCACCAAGCAGCAGATCGTGCCCGTCGATGCGGGCGACGCGGAAGATGTCGATACCAGCACCTTTTACGACTTCGAGCCCGACGAGAACGCGATCCTCACGGAGCTTCTGCCGCGCGCCGTCGCCACGCAGATCTTCAGCGCGCTGCTCGAGAACGGGGCCTCGGAACAGGGGGCACGGATGTCCGCGATGGACAACGCCACCCGCAACGCTGGCGAGATGATCGACAAGCTGACCATCGAGTACAACCGCTCGCGTCAGGCCGTGATCACCAACGAGCTGATTGAAATCATTTCCGGCGCGGAAGCGCTGTAAAGACAAACCGGAGACGAAACATGGCAAACGCAAAAGGCAAAGTGACCCAGGTCATCGGTGCCGTCGTGGACGTGCAGTTCGGCGACCACCTGCCCGCGATCCTGAACGCGCTGGAAACCGACAACCACGGCAAGACGCTGGTCCTCGAGGTCGCGCAGCATCTGGGCGAGAATACCGTTCGCACCATCGCGATGGACGCGACCGAGGGTCTCGTGCGCGGTCAGGAAGTGACCGACAGCGGTGCCCCGATCTCGGTGCCGGTGGGCAACGCCACGCTGGGCCGCATCATCAACGTCATCGGCGAGCCGGTGGACGAGCAGGGCCCGGTCAAGGCCGACGAAACCCGCGCCATCCACCAGCCCGCACCTTCGTTCGAGGAACAATCGACCGAAAGCGTCGTGCTCGAGACCGGCATCAAGGTGGTGGACCTGCTCGCCCCCTACGCCAAGGGCGGCAAGATCGGCCTCTTTGGCGGTGCCGGCGTGGGCAAGACGGTTCTCATCATGGAACTGATCAACAACATCGCCAAGGTTCACTCGGGCTACTCGGTGTTCGCCGGTGTCGGCGAGCGGACCCGCGAGGGCAACGACCTCTACCACGAGATGATCGAATCGAACGTCATCAAGCCCGACAACCTCGAGGAAAGCCAGGTGGCCCTCGTCTATGGCCAGATGAACGAGCCGCCGGGGGCGCGTGCCCGCGTCGCGCTCACCGGCCTGACGCTGGCCGAGCAGTTCCGCGACCAGTCGGGCACCGACGTGCTGTTCTTCGTCGACAACATCTTCCGCTTCACGCAGGCGGGCTCCGAGGTGTCGGCGCTTCTCGGCCGCATCCCCTCGGCGGTGGGCTATCAGCCGACGCTCGCGACCGACATGGGCGCGATGCAGGAGCGCATCACCTCGACCAAGCAGGGCTCGATCACATCCATCCAGGCCGTCTACGTGCCCGCGGACGACCTCACCGACCCGGCCCCGGCCACCACCTTCGCCCACCTCGACGCCACGACCGTTCTGAGCCGTGCGATCTCCGAGCTTGGCATCTACCCGGCAGTGGACCCGCTCGATTCCAACTCGCGCCTGATGGACCCGCAGATCGTGGGCGAAGAGCACTACCAGGTCGCCCGCGACGTGCAGGGCATCCTGCAGCGCTACAAGGCACTGCAGGACATCATCGCCATCCTCGGGATGGACGAACTCAGCGAAGAGGACAAGCTGACCGTGGCCCGCGCCCGCAAGATCCAGCGCTTCCTGTCGCAGCCCTTCGATGTGGCCAAGGTGTTTACCGGCTCCGACGGTATCCAGGTGCCGCTGGAAGAAACGATCAAGTCGTTCAAGGCCGTGGTCGCGGGCGAATACGATCATCTGCCCGAGGGGGCCTTCTACATGGTGGGCGGCATCGACGACGTGGTGGCAAAGGCCGAGAAGATGGCCGCAGCCGCAGCCTAAGCGCCGCGCGGCGGGCCACCGGCCCGCCACCACCCACAGAAGGAGGCCGATATGGCTGAGACAGTGCAATTCGATCTCGTGAGCCCGGAGCGGCTTCTCGCCTCGGTCGAGGCGCGCGAGGTGCTGATCCCCGGTGCCGAGGGCGACATGACCGCCCTGCCCGATCACGCACCGCTCATCACCACGCTGCGCCCCGGCATCGTCCGGGTCTCGAGCGCCGAGGGCGACAAGGAATACGTCGTCACCGGCGGGTTCGCCGAGATCAACGGGCAGAGCATCTCGGTGCTGGCCGAGCGCGCCCTGCCGCGCGAGGACATGACGCAGGAGCACTTCAAGTCGATGGTCGACGAAGCGACCGAGCGGCTGAACCGCGTGAAAGAGGAAAACGCGGAAGAGCATGGCCTCATCGACGATGCCACCAAGCTTCTGCACGACATGGTCGCGGTCGGCGATCACATCGGCATGTCGCCCAACTGAGGCTGGACACGATCACAGCAAAATGGGGCCGCCGCGTGCGGCCCTTTTTCTGTTCCGGCCCTACTCGGCCGCCTGACCGGTGATCTTGTCGAGATGGGACCGCAAATGCTCGGCCTCGTAGCGGGCCTCGCGCAGCCCCTCCATCGTGGCAGAGAGCTCGGCCTCGGCCTGGCTGAGCTGGTTGGTCAGCTCCGCCTCGCGCTGTTGCAGGTAGGTGATCGCCTGGTCGCGGGTCTCCTCGGCCTCGTGCAGTTCCTGCGCCATGCGCTCGAGCTCGCCCACGTCCGACGCCGGCACCCGCACGAAACGATGCACCAGCCAGTTGGCAAACCAGCCCACGCAGAACGCCACGAACAGCACGATGGCGGTGGCGATGATGAATTCAGTCCTGTTCATCGGCGCTGCGGTCCTGACCTTCGTCCCCTGTCCCGTCCCCTTCTTCCCCCGTATCCACCTCGCTTTCAAGGGCCGTTTGCTCCTCCGGGGCGGGTTCGGGCCGGATCAGGCGGAATTCGATGCGGCGGTTGGTCTCGCGGCCCTGCGCGGTGTCGTTGTCGGCGATCGGGCGGCTCTCGCCATACCCCTCCGCCTCCAGCCCCGAGGTCAGCACCCGGCGCAGGCGCAATTCGTCGAGCACGGCGCGCGCGCGCTCCAGGCTCAGCCGCGCGTTCATCTCTTCGCGGCCCTGGCTGTCGGTGTGGCCCGCCACCTCCATCCTGATCTCGCCGCATTCCTTGAGAATCGCGGCGATCTCGTCGAGGATCACCGCCCCGGTGCCGTCGATCCGCGCCGATCCCGGCTCGAACCCGATCTTGCGCTCGTCCTGCACCGCGGCGATGCGGGCCTCGCACTCTTCAGGCGTGGGCAGCGCGGCCACCGGATCGAGCTGTTCGACATAGGACACGTCGAGATCGTAGCGCGCGCTGCCGCCCAGCCGGTCGGCCAGAAGCTGCGCGATGGCGGTGCCCGCCTCCTTGCTGCCCGACTTGCCGCGCACGTCGACGGTATCGGGCGTCACGGTCACGGCACCGCTGTCGAGATGGGCAAGCGCCTCGATGCCGAGCAGCACGCGCATCGACCACCCGGCGGGCAGCCCCTCTGCGACCCGCGCGGTCACGTGCACCGACCCCCCGGCAAAGCGCGCCTGCGCGAGGCTCGTCGCCGTGTCGCGTGTGCGCGCGCTGCCGACCCGCCCGCGCAACAGCACCTGACCTTCGGGCGACAGCGTGGCGATGAATTCGGGGGCCAGCGGGCCGCTCTCGTCGGGCAGTGGCGGCAACGTGGCGTCCAGCGCGAACACCTCCGGCAACGCCCCGTCGAGCGCGCCCGCCACGTCGTCGAACAGCGCCTGCTCGGTGCCCGGCTCGGCCAGAAGCGCGATATCCGCATCGGTCAGCGTGACGCTGCCCGCGCCAAGCCGCGCCAGCGCGTCGATCGACAGTTCGACGGCGCGCGCCCAGTGCGGCGATGGCACGCCCATACCGACCACGCAGTCGGCGCGCCCCTCCAGCCCCGCCTTTGCAGCGGCACGCAGGATGCGGTCGCGGGCCTCGGCGGTATCGGCGGAACAGGCGTCGAAACGCGCCCCGCGCCCG